>SDBV01002772.1_pt1 | contig 26124 bp, 15 predicted proteins | sample 2277081 | NCBI WGS metagenome assembly SDBV01 (sample SAMN10402039, study PRJNA504765) | marine sediment metagenome | isolation source: marine sediment core GS10_PC15, 223 cmbsf | place: Arctic Ocean: Southern Knipovich Ridge | collected 2010 | reverse complement strand
TTAGCTGTCATTTTGAGTGAAACGAAAAATCTTATAATGTTGATAACCAATGAAATAAAAAGATTCTTCACGGAGCCTGTCCTGAGCGGTCTCTTAAGATTCTTCACTTCGTTCAGAATGACATTTAACAGGTTTTGCAAAGGTCTCTGATACTAATTTATACTAACTAATTATACAAATGCATAATGCTAATATACTAATAATACGAATTATAAGATAAAATTCATTCGTATATTAGTATTTAATTAGTATCATTAGTATCCATTCGTATATTTGCATCGGTTTATTCATTAGCATATTAGTATCGGTTTATTTCGCTTTCCAGCTCGTCAGTCATCTCAAGATTATGATACACATTTTGGACATCATCATCATCTTCAAAATTATCAATCATTCTGATAACTTTTTTTGCAGCTTCAACATCAAGAGATTTAGTATTATTTGGAATTCTGCTTAACTCGGCATTTTCAATTTCAATTTGCATTTTTTCAAGTTTTTTCTGAACATTACCAAAGTCTTCTAAAGCAGTAGTAATAATGATTACTCCATTTTCATGCTCAACATCTTCAACTCCCGAATCAATAATTTCCAGTTCAAATTCTTCAACATTAAAATCAGCTTTTTGTATAGTAAATATTCCTTTTCTATCAAACAAATAGTTCAAAGAACCATTGTTTTCTATACTTCCGCCGTATTTACTAAAAACTGCACGAATATTGCTTATCGTGCGATTATTATTGTCGGTTAAACATTCAATATAAACAGCAATTCCGCCCGGGGCATATCCTTCATAAGTGGTTTCCTGGAAATTTGCAGAATCTTTACCCGCCTTAGTAATTGCACGTTGAATATTGTCTTTGGGCATATTTACCCCTTTAGCATTTGAGATGGCAAGCCGTAACCGGGGATTAGCATCAGGATCCGGACCACCTTCTTTTACTGCTACTGTAATTTCTTTAACTATTTTTGAAAAGATTTTGGAACGCTTCGAATCCATAGCTCCTTTCTTTCTTTTAATAGTTGACCATTTACTATGTCCTGACATTAGTTATAAATTAAAAATTACAAATTAAAAAAGTATCCGCCTTTGGCGAAAAAAGTAAAATTACAAAATTGTATTTTATTAAAAAATTTTGTTATGGCAAACCTGAAACTTGAAACCTGAAATGCCAACTGCCAGCTTTTATCTTGTATCCTGCATCCTAAATCATCTATCCTTTCGTTCTCTTGATAATAATCGTAATACAATAAAAAAAATAAGACATACTCCTATAAAAACAATAGCAACGGGACGTGCATATTTTAAGCCGAAAGCCCCAAATCGCTCAAATATAAGTATAGGGGTAATCATTGGATGATATGCAACAATAACTACAGCTCCAAATTCGCTCATACCGCGACCAAACATCAAGATGAGACCAGACAAAATATTTCGCCAAGCTAAAGGAATTGAAATAGTGAAAAAAACACGTAAAGGAGAAGCTCCAAGGCTCAGTGCTGCTTTTTCAAGCCTGACCGGAACACCTGTAAAACCATCACGTGCAGCATTTATTAAGAAAGGAATGCTTACAAAAGCCATTGCAACTGCAATTCCTGCAGGATGACCAATAAAGTTCAATCCGAATTGTGAAGCTATTTTTCCAACAACAGAATCTCTTGAAATAAAACCGAGAATAGCAATACCTGCAGCAGTATGTGGTATAACAATTGGCAAATCAACTATTCCAAGAATTAAACGCTTAAAAAGAAAATTTTTTCGCGCAAGCAGATAAGCAAAAGGAATTGCTGCTATAGCAAAAATAATTGTTGCAAGCATTGAAGTAAATAAAGTAATATAAATACTGTTTTGAACCTCTTTATCTTTTGTAGTTTCAATAATGTCAATAGGTGAAGTTGAAAGAAGCATACCAATAAGAGGAGCTACTATGAATAGTAACACAAGCCCGCTTAAAGTAATAAATAATAAATTTAATGGCTGGATTTTGTTCATTTTCATAATTAAATTGACGCAATACTATGTTCTTGCTCTTCAAAAATGTGTATTTTACTCTCCGGTAAATTTACTTTAATATCTTTTCCTTCGCAAAGATTCATTTTATCAAAAAAATATTTAGAAACTTTTAATTCAAAATCATAATACGAACAGACACACTTTGAATCTGGTATTTTAAAATATATTGTGTAACTAATTCCAAGTGGAATAACAGATATAATTTTCCCATTAAATAAATTGTTATTGGTTATAAATGTTGAATCTTCTGTTAAGATTTTTATTTCTTCAGGGTGGATACAAAAACTAATATCCTGTCCGGTTTTAATTTTTTCCCTGAAAGGTAAAAGCAAAGAATAATCCCTGTATTTTACTTTTATTTGTTTTTTATGCGATGTCTCTATTACTTTTCCTTTCATAATGTTATTGATTCCAATGAATTTTGCAATTTCTGTGTTTCTTGGGTGATAAAAAATTTCTTCACGACTTCCGAATTGTTTTATTTTACCATCAATAATTACAGCAATGACTTGACCAAGTGTAAATGCTTCTTCTAAATCGTGAGTAATATGCAGGATTGTCTTTTTGGTTTTCTGATGAACGGTCTTCATCTGCCATCGTAGTTGATGCTTTAGTGCCGTGTCAATTGAGGAATATGGTTCATCAAGGAGAAGAATGTTTGGATTAATGATGAGTGCTCTTGCAAGTGCCACTCGCTGTTTCTCACCTCCGCTTAATGTTAAAGGAATTCTGCCAAGAAGGTTTTTTATATTAAGTTCTTCACTAATATTGTTTATGTTTATCTTCATTTCCTTATGAGAAAATTTTCTCAACTTTAGACCAATTCCGATATTATGATAAACATTCATAAACGGAAAAAGACCATACTCCTGTGGTAGATATCCTATATTTCGCTTTTCAGCAGGTGTGTTTGTGTCTTCTTTGCCATTAAGAAATATTTTACCATTATCTAATTTTCGTAAACCTGCTACGCATTCCATAAGAATAGTTTTTCCTGCACCGGTTGGTCCCAGCAGTACACAATATTGCCCTTCTTTAATGTTGAGATTAATATTCTGTAATTTAAAACTTCCCGCCTTTAGATATAAATTTTTTACATTTATCATAGTATCACTTTTCTTGTAAGTTTACGAACAGTATAAAGAACGACTGCTGCTAATGCTAAAAGTATCAAAACAACAATCAAAGCCTGCTGAACATCTGCCTTGGCAAAACTAAGATGTATTGCAATTGGAAGTGTTTCTGTTTTCATTGTACTTGCCCCTGCAAGTGTTAGTGTTGCTCCGAATTCTCCAATAGCCCTCGCCCATGTAAGAACAAATGCTGCAATAAGACCATGCCTTGCCATTGGCAGAGTTACATAAAAAATTGATTGTTTTTTGTTTGCTCCAAGAGTACGAATTACATTCTCAAGCCGGATATCAATGCTGTCAAAAGTTGATTTTAAAAGACGTACAGCAAGAGCAAAGACAACAACGAATTGGGCAAGGATAATGCCAGGCGCCTCAAAAGTAAATTGAATAATATTTTTTTCGATAAATCCACCAAAATTTGTATTGTTAAAAAAAATTAAAAGCACTGCTCCCATTGCAATTGGTGATAGAATAATTGGAATATCAATTAGTGTGTCAATTATGTCCTTCCCGGAAAAACGAAATCTTGAAAGAGCAAAAGCCACCGGAACAGCCACAATCATTGAAAGTATAGAAGAAATTGTTGCGGTTAGCAAACTCAATTTAATAGCAAAAAGAATCTCATCTGAAAAGAATATGTTGGGGAATTTTTCCCAGTTTATATAACTGATAACTGATATTAACACAGCTACCATAAAGAAAACCACGATTATAAGTGTGGAAATGACTGAGGTGGTAAATAATCTATTGCTGTTCATTCTATTTTAGTTACTTTAGAATCAGTCTAAAAGTATCTGGTAATTTATATTCTTTACCAATCTTTGCATCAGGTGCAAACTTTTTTGCCTCTTTTTCAGTTGAAATATAGCCCCATTTAGCAAAGATTTGCTGAGCGTTTTTTGTTGTCAGAAATTCAATAAACTTTTTTGCTTCTTCCGGATGTTTGCTGAATGTTGAAATTGCCGCAGATATATATGCAATACGGGGAATTTGTTCCGGCTTTAGAAATACAACATCAGTTGTTTCAGGATTCCATTTTGTAAATACCCGCCATCCAATAATTGCATCTACAGCTTTCATAGGAATAAGAGAAGCAGTCTTGCTGCAACTCCCACCGAGAGTAACAATGTTCTTGCCTATATCCTTAAGAAGATTTGCTTTCTCCAGAATTTCAACTGCGTATAATCCGACACAAACAGATTCAGGATTGCCTATTGCAACACGGGTTCCTTGTCTTGTCAAATCAGAAAGATTCTGTATGTTCATAGGATTACCTTTTTGAACAAGTATTGCAGGTATAAGGTATGCCACAATTTTGATAGTTTTAGGAGCTATTATTCCTTCTCTTTCTGCTTTAATCATATAATCAGGTGAACCAGGAATGTAAATATCTCCTCTGTGAGCCATTTTCATCTGTGAAAGCATTGTGCCGGAACCTGAAAAATGCAGGACAACTTTTACTCCTGTTTTTTTTTCAAAAGCAACGACAACTTCTTCTATTGCTGGTTTTGAAGCAGAACCGCAGAAAGCAGAAATTTCTATCTTACCCTTTTCCCTGCATGCACAAAAAATAGTCATAAATATAAATACAACAGACAGTTTAATAAATATTGAATTTATAGCTTGAATTTTGTTCATTTCAGCAAGATAAGAATTTCATCCCGAGTTCTCGGAACCAAGAGAGCAAAGATTATAAATTATTTACAATTGCGAGAGAAAAATAGTTATTTTTTAGCAAACCTTTTAAGATTTTCCGGGATTTTATCATAAGTATCTGTAATGCTCGGAATTAGTGAAGGTTGACCATTTTTCTCCATAATAGCTATGCCTTTTTCACTAAGTAAAAAAGTAATAAATGCTTCAGCAGATTTATAATTTGGAGCATCTTTCAATATTGTTATGCCATAAACCATTGGTTCTCCTTTTATTGTAACTATTTCTCCGGGCTTTTTCCCGTTAATATCTACTGTTGTATTTTTATAATAAGTTGCAAATTCTTGCTTTTTAAGATTTATCTCATCCGGGAGCAGTAAATATTTTAGTTTATGTTGTTCTGCAACAGAGCGATAAAGAAAAATATAATCAATAGTATTGGTTTCAAGAAGTGCTAATAAATCAGTTTCTTTAGGACGAATATAATTTAAATCTTTATCAAGTAACTTATCTGCAAGCTCAGATTTATTATAATATTTTTCAGCTAATTTGGACATTAATACTGACCTGTAACCACAGGGGTCCGAATTAGGGTCCGAACGACCAAAAGCTACATCTTTGTTTAATAAAATATCATACCAGTTATCTTTGTTTATCTCATCAGCATAACGAGATTCTTCATGATATACAATTGCCATTTCATTGCTTGCAAACTTGATGTTCCAGTCAGCATATTTGGGGATAAGCATATCGTCAATAACTTTATAATCGGCTGATGCTATTATATCACACTTACGTTCTAAATCGGTTATTTTACGGGCACAGGAAACACTTCCTGCTGATTCCATTAGAATATTTATATCAGGATATTCTTTTTTAAATTCTTTGGAAATATTTTTAAAAGGCAAAGATAAACTTCCTGCATAAAAAATTATCAAATCACCTGAAATGTTCATATCGGGTGAATTAGTGTTTTCCTTATAGTTAGATTCATTATAATCCCGACACATCGGAATAATAATTATTAAACAAAATAAAGCAAGAAAAAACCAGATAATTTGAGAAGAGCTTTTTAGCATGATTAATTCATAAATTTTGAAACTATTATTTTTAAACAACTTACAAAGTTATGTCCTTATATTTAAACTTAAAATTTATTTATGAATAATTCAGGTTAGAATATTCATTTTATTTCTTAAAACAACCCAGTTGGCAATTTATTATTTTTATTTTTTTTTCATTGCATATTTTTCCAACTTCAATCGGCTTGAAATGGAATTGTTCAGCAATTTTAAATATTTCTATACATTCAATATATAAACGTCCTTCTTTTTCATGTGAGGCTTTTAATACTTCATTAACTAATTTTTCGTTTTTCATTTTAAATTATTTTTTTATGTTTATTAATACCGATAAATTGGGATTAAGTGATTTGGTGTAACATTTCGGTTGGCAAAAATAAAAAAAATAATGGAGAAAAGATTATTTAACCAATATCTTCTTAATAATAGACTTATTATCCTGGAAGGTAACTTTAACAAAATACATCCCTTTTTCGCAATCATCAAATTCAATGTTCATAAATTCTCTTAGGAGCTTGTTTTTTTGTTTGTATATAGTTCTGCCAATTACATTGAATATTTCAACTGATTTAATAATATTAGTGGCTTTAACAATAAATTTATTGTTAATTACAGGATTTGGATAAAAAGAAGCATCGTTTTTATTAAAAAGAGAAGTATCGTTATTTACGTTTTGGTGTAAGTCTCCCGTATCGGATAGTTTTTGATAATCCTGAGCAATTGCAAAATTAAAAGCAAAAATTAAAAATATATATAGTATAATTTTTTTCATAACTTAACTTTATAGTCAAGTCATCGGATGACTATCAGTCATCAGATGAATTTAATACTTTTTAATCCTTTATACTAAATTTTTATATAAAAGGTTACAATAAAGAAGGAAAAATTAAAAATTATAAATTAAAAAGTTAAGAGTTTAAAGTTATAGGGTATAGGGTATATAACTCCTGAATAACTATGAATAACTATTGAATGACCATAAAACCATATAACCATATAGCAATATAACAATTTAACAATTATTATTATTATTATTATTATTATTTTTTAATTGAATTTTTATATCTTTGCTTATTAAAAATTAAGATTAAAATTATGTTAAAAAAAATATTATCAACTTTTCTAATTATCAGTTTATTAGTAAACCTTCGTGCAACTGCCGACGAAGGAATGTGGATTCCATTGCTTTTAAAAGATTTGAATTACCGTGATATGAAAAGAATGGGTCTGCAACTTACTGCTGAAGAGATTTATAGTATTAACAAATCCTCTTTAAAAGATGCGATTGTACAGTTAGGAAATGGCTGTACAGGTGTAATTGTTTCAAAAGATGGATTATTATTAACAAATCATCATTGTGCATTCCATTATATACAATCTCACAGTACAATTGAGCATAATTACCTTGCCGAGGGCTTCTGGGCAATGACACGTGAAGAAGAGTTTACAAACGAAGGTTTGTCAGTAAAATTTCTTGTTCGTATAGAAGATGTTACCGATAAGATTCTGTCTGAACTTCACGATACATTAACAGAAAAAGAAAGAAATGAAAAGGTTCAGAAATTATCTGATAAAATTTCAAAACATGCTACAAAAGACACTTATTATAATGCTTATGTAAAAAGTTTTTTTGGCGGTAATGATTATTATCTTTTTGTTTATGAAATTTATAAGGATGTTCGATTGGTCGGAGCACCACCTTCAGCAATTGGAAAGTTCGGAGGTAATACTGATAACTGGATGTGGCCGCGACATACAGGTGATTTTGCAGTTTTCAGAGTTTATATGTCTCCCGATGGTAAGCCTGCAAAATATTCAGCCGACAATGTTCCTTATAAGTCAAAATATCATCTTCCGATTACCTTAAATGGTGTTAAAGAAAATGATTTTTCAATGATTCTTGGCTATGCCGGTAGAACTAACCGTTATTTAACTTCTTATGGAGTAAAGCAAGCAATCAATATAACCAACCCTGCTATTGTGAAAATCAGAGATAAAAAATTATCAATTCTTCGTGAAGAGATGTCAAAAAGTAATAATATTAGATTAAAGTATTCTTCAAAATATGCAGCAACTAGTAATTATTGGAAATATTTTATTGGGCAAACCAACGGGATCAGGCGATTAAACGTTCTTGAAAAGAAAAAAGCACTTGAAAACGAATTCCAAAAATGGATAGACGAAAAATCTGAAAGAAAAGCTAAATATGGAAATGTTTTAAATGAAATTGAACAAACATTTAAACAACTTGAGAAATATAATCTTGTAAAAGCTTATTACAATGAAGCAACCTTTCGTGGTCCCGATGTTATTAACTTTGCTGTAAAATTTCTTCCATTATATGAACTTTTAAGTAAAGAACAAGTAAATGAAGATGATAAAAATAAACTAATTGAAAAGCTTAAAAAGGAAACTGAAAAGTTCTACAGAGATTTCAATCTTGAAACTGAAAAGAAATTATTTGCAAATCTTCTAAAAATGTTTTACGATGATATTGATAAAGAATATCATCCAACAATTTTTAATGAGATAGAAGAAAAATACAAAGGTGATTTTAATAAATTTACTGATATTGTATATCGTAAATCAATTTTTGCTGACAAAAAAACAGTTTTATCCTTCCTTAATAATCCAGGCTTCAAAACATTAGACAAAGACCTTGCATTCAGAACAATGTATTCTATACGGGGTAATTACAAAAAATATGAATTAATAAGTAAGCCCATTCGTGAACGATTAGTTCTTGGTAACAGAACTTTTATTCAGGGCTTACGGGAAATGCAAAGTGATAAAATATTCTATCCTGATGCCAACTCAACAATGCGTTTAACTTATGGAAAAGTCCTGGATTATGTGCCACGTGATGCAGTTGAATACGACTTCTATACAACTTTTAAAGGTATTATTGAAAAAGAAGATGATATGAGTGATGAATTTGTTGTACCTATAAAACTGAAAGAACTTTATAGTAAAAAAGATTATGGACAGTATGGCGAAAATCAGGAAATGAAAGTTTGTTTCATAACAAATAATGATATTACCGGTGGAAATTCAGGTAGCCCGGTTATTAATGGTAGAGGAGAGCTAACAGGAATTGCATTTGATGGTAACTGGGAAGCAATGAGCAGTGATATTGCTTTTGAACCCGACCTCCAACGAACAATTATTGTTGATATTAGATATGTTCTGTTTATTATTGACAAATTTGCCGGTGCCAAGCACTTAATTGAGGAGATGACTGTTATTGATTATTGATTGTTAATATTTTTTCAAAATATTTTGTAACCTTATTATTTATTTACATATAAAAAAAGTAAAGATTTAATATAAATTTTAAAATAAATTCATTTTTTCGTAGTTTTCAAGCAACCTTTACAATACTTTTTCGTCTTAATAATATCTAATATAGCACAGAACAAACAAATTTATCCGTCAACTGACAGATAAAACAGGTTTTGCACAGAGCAATTGTTTTTAATAATATAACAATTTAACAATTTAATTTTAATCGCTATGAAAAAAGTTAACTTTTCATCATTATTCGTGGGCGTTATGTTTTTGTTTGGAATAACAATTAATTCGTATGCCCAGATTAGTCAGGGAGGAACACCTCCCAGTTTTTCTGCTCCATCTGTTTCTGATGACTTTGAAATAAGAGAGTTCCCTAAACCTGATATTGAAAAAGTCAGAGTAGAAGATGGTGAAGATGAAAAAAATGGTAAACCATATAGGTTTGGCGTTTCAGTACCTGTAAACTTAAACATTGAAAATTCAGGGACATGGACAGATTTACCTGATGGTGGTAGAATCTGGCGACTAAAGCTTAAATCACAAAATGCTTTAGCTCTTACTGTTTGCTTTGATGAGTATTGGTTATCACCAGGTGGAAAGCTTTATTTATATAATGAAGATAAAACCCAGGTAATTGGTGGCTTTACAGAATTTAATAACCACGAAAGTGGTTTGTTTTCCACTGAATTTATTAAGGGCGAGACAGTTACTCTTGAATACTATGAGCAGGGTGTAAAATTCAATAAAGGAAATAGAACTGTAAAATTGCCCCGGGCAAAAATTAGTATTTCCGAAATTGCTTATGCTTATAGAGGTTTTGGTACCTTTTTTAAGGGTGTGGGGGATTCAGATACGTGTGAGGTAGATATTATTTGCTCCCCGGAAGGTGATAACTGGCTGGATGAAAAAAGAGGTGTTGCATTAGCTTCAATAAAAAATGGAAGTAACTGGTTTTCTTGTTCTGGCTCTCTGATAAATAATACAGCAGAAGACTGTTCTCCATACTTCTTATTAGCAGACCATTGTGCATATAACTCGGGATACGCAAGTGCTGCCGACCTTCTTGAATGGATGTTTTATTTTGGTTTTGATGCACCTACCTGTGGTGGCAGCGCATCTAGTGCGTATTTTACAAATGGTGGTTGCACAAAAAAAGCAAATAGTGGTGATTATGGTGCGGGTGGTGGTTCAGATTTCTTCCTTGTTTTATTAAATTACTCTATTCCTGATGGGTGGAACCCTTATTATAATGGATGGAATAGGGGAACTTCCGCTAGCTCAAGTGGTGTAAGCATACACCATCCAGCTGCTGATAATAAGAAAATTTCAACATATACTTCTACTCTTTCTAATTATACTACTCACTGGCAGGTTAATGGCTGGACAGCAACAGCAAATGGACGGGGTGTAACAGAAGGAGGCTCATCAGGTTCTCCAATTTTTGATAACAATGGTAGAATTGTTGGAACTTTAACAGGAGGTAGTTCTTTTTGTGATACCCCAACAGAACCAGACTATTACGGAAAATTTTCCTACCATTGGCTGTCAAATGGTGCTACTGATGCAGAACAATTAAAACCATGGTTAGACCCAGACCCCGGCACCGGTGCAACTACTTTAGATGGAACTAATCAACCTTGCGGCGGTGTAATTGCTGATTTTACTGCTGATATAACTACAGTTTCAGAAAGTGGTTATGTTAATTTTACTGACCAATCTACTGGCAGTATAACAACCTGGAACTGGACCTTTGAACAAGGATCACCTTCTTCTTTTAACGGACAGAATCCTCCAAGTATTCAATACAACAATGCTGGAACATGGGATGTAACTTTATATGTATCTGATGGTACAAATAATGATACAGAAATAAAAACTAATTATATTACGGTTACTTCCGGAACAACCTCTTCGTTTACATTAGATTTTGAAGCCTCTGCAGATTGGGCTACTACATTTGACCCGTGGACAATAAATGATGTTGATGGAGCTGATGTTTATGGCAGCGTAGATGTTGATTTTCCAAATGAAGGACAGCCAATGGCTTTTATGGCATTTAATCCTTCTCAAACAACTCCACCCTGGACAGGAAGTATGACTGCTCATGGCGGAGTACGATTCGGAGCTAGTTTTAGTGCTATCTCCCCTAATAATCCAAGTAACGACTGGTTAATTTCACCTCAACTTACTCTTGGAACCAGCTCGTCAATTACATTATGGGTTAAAACCCTTACTGACGAGTGGGGTTTAGAAAGATATAATATAGCTGTATCTACTACAAATAACAATCCTGCAAGTTTTACTGTTATTTCAGGTTCGCCCTATCAGACAGCTCCAGTAGCAAATTGGACAGAAGTTAATTATGACCTTACTGCTTATGATAATCAAACAGTTTATATTGGTATTCAATGTGTTTCTGACGATGCTTTTATTTTTATGATTGATGATATTAGTATTAATACTAATCTTGTCGGTAGTGATGAAATACTTAGCAATAATTTTGTTAATATATACCCAAACCCTGCTAATGATTTTATAAATATTAATTTTAATTCAGAGCTTACCAGCAAAGCAAGAATTGTTATTTATAATATTTTAGGTGAAACAATGGCTCTTATTGAAGAAAACAATATTTCTTCTGAAACGCTAAAGATTGATGTTAGCAATTATCCGTCAGGTATATATTATCTGAATGTTCAGGCAGATAACAAAGTGTTATATTCTAAAATATCTGTAGTGAAGTAGAATAAATTTGTTTTTTCTGGATTATAATTAATGATATCAACTATTAAAGAGAGCCGATTTAAATCGTCTTTACTTTAAAACTAATTTTAATTTATAACTTAGCACTATGAAAAAAATTTTATTTATTTCTTTTATTCTTTTTATTCAACAATCAACAATCAACATTCAACAATTCTTTGCCCAGATAAGTCAGAGAGGAACTCCACCAAGTTTCTTATACAAATCTCTTTCTGATAGTTTTGAAATAAGAGAGTTTCCTAAACCTGATTTAGAGAAAATTGCCATTGAAGATGGTGAAAATGAAAAGAATGGAACACCGTATAGATACGCAGTTTCAATACCTGTAAACTTTAATATTGAAAATTCAGGAACCTGGACAAACTTACCTGATGGTAGTAGAATCTGGAGACTAAAGCTTAAGTCAGCAGATGCTTTGGCTTTGGGTGTTTATTATGATGATTTTTGGTTACCTCCCAAAGGAAAGCTTTATTTATATGATGACAATAAAACACAGGTAATAGGTGCATTTACAGAATTTAACAATCACCACACAGGTTTGTTTGCTACTGAGTTAATTCAGGGAGAAACAGTTACGCTTGAATACTTTGAGCCATGTCATTCTGAACGAAGTGAAGAATCTAATTTGGATGAACCAGATAAGGCAATAATCAGCATTTCAGAAATTGCTTATGCATATAGAGGAATTAATTTCTATTTAAAAAATATTAAATCAGATACTTGCGAAGTAAATATTAATTGTTCTCCTGAAGGAGATAACTGGCAGGATGAAAAAAGGGGTGTCGCCAGAATTTCAATAAAGATTGGAAGTAACTATTTTTTATGTAGCGGCTCTCTAATAAATAATGTTTATCAGGACTGTTCTCCTTACTTTTTAACTGCAGACCATTGTGCTTATAATGGTGGTTACGCAAGTGCTGACGATCTTACTAAATGGATTTTTTATTTTAATGAGGAGGCATCCACTTGTAGTGGCACAACATCTGGATCAAATACCGTAACAGGAGCTACTTTCAAAGCCAAAAGCGGAAGTGGTGCTTCAGACTTTTATTTTGTTTTATTGAATCATTATATTCCTGTTTCTTATGCTCCTTATTACAATGGCTGGAATAGAGAAACTTCTGCCAGCCCAAGCGGTGTAAGCATTCATCATCCTGATGGTGATATTAAAAAGATTTCAACTTATACTTCATCATTAGTATCAACTAACTGGTGGAGCGGTGTGTATTCACACTGGAGAGTTACCTGGGCTGCTACAACAAACGGACATGGTGTAACAGAGCCAGGTTCATCAGGTTCTCCAATCTTTGATAATAATGGTAGAATTGTTGGCACTTTATCAGGAGGTATGTCTACTTGTATTAATCCGACTTTGAAAGATTATTATGGAAAATTTTCATATCACTGGCTGTCAAATGGAGCTTCTTCTTCACAAAGATTAAAACCATGGTTAGACCCTGATAATACCGGCGTTACTACTTTAGATGGTATAAATCAAATTTGTGGAGATATTCAAGCTATCGCAGATTTTACTGCTAATGCAACAACAGTTTTAGTAGGTGGTAATGTTGACTTTACAGACTTATCAACAGGTTTACCTACTTTTTGGAGATGGGATTTTGGAGGTGGTTCTCCATCTGCTACTATAGGGCAAGAACCTCCACTAATTGTATATAATACTGCAGGAACTTATGATGTAAGATTAATAGTAAAAAATCTTACAGGTGTTTATGATACACTGATTAAAACAGGTTATATTACTGTTGTAGATAGTTTGCCAGCAGCAGGTTTTGATGCCAGTAATACTACAGTAGCTGTTGGAAATAGTGTATTCTATTATGACCAATCAATAGGCAGTCCAATAAGCTGGAACTGGACATTTGAGGGTGGAACAACCTCTTCCTCAACTGTTCAATCTCCTCCGGGAATTATATATAACTCTATTGGAAATTATGCTGCTACATTAATAGTATCTGATGGTATAGATTACGATACCCTGACAAAAATTGATTATATTACTGTGGTTGATACAGTTTCAGCAGAATTCTCAGCCAGTTCAATAAATGTGTTTGTTGGTGATAGTGTTAATTTTACTGATTTTTCAACAGGTAACCCAACAAGCTGGAACTGGACTTTAAATGGTGGAACCCCATTTTTTTCAATTGAGCAAAATCCTGATAATGTTGTTTATAATACTATTGGAATTTATACAGTAGAATTAACTATTTCTAATGGTATTGATGATGATACAGAAACGAAATTAAATTATATCACAGTTTATGATACGGTATCTGCCGAATTTTCAACTGATACAAATAATGTATTTGTTGGTGATAGTGTCAATTTTATTGATTTATCAACCGGGAACCCAACAATATGGAACTGGACATTTTATGGAGGTACTCCCTCATCTTCAACTAATCAAAATCCTGTTAATATAATATATGATACTGATGGAATTTATACTGTAGAACTAACTATATCTAACCTCTTTGATGATGATACAGAAACAAAAACAGGTTATATCACTGTTACCGACACTTCTTCTGGAATTAATGAAATTGAAAATTCAGGAATTAATATTTACCCAAATCCCTCTGATAATTATGTTTTTATTGATTTGGGCTTGCTTGGTACAAAAGATGTTGAAATAAATGTTTATAATATTTTTGGTAAATTACTAAAAGGCAGATATAAGATTTATAATAATAAAATTAAGATTGATTTTACATCAATGTCAAGTGGTTTATATTTGATTAAGATTAATTCACACAAAGTGAATATTATTAAGAAAGTCTCAATAGCCAGATAAATCCTGTTAATTACATTAGTTTAGTGTTTAGTGCTAAAACCTTAGCTTTAGCCTTTGTCTATTGGTAGAGTGTAGGATTTATGAAACAATATAGCAATTTAACAATATAACAATAAATAATATCAATGAATATCCTTAAATATTTACCCCGTTGGATTTATTTATTATTCAACAGGGGTCTATTAGTTTCTTTCTTCTTCATTAGTATCATTAGCATAAATTCGTATATTAGCATCGTATCCTGCTTTGCTCAAATCAGTGAAAAAGGAACTCCAATCAGTTTTACAGCTAAAAATTTAAAATCAAAGGTTCCTATCATTGAAATGCCTTGCTTTGATATTAAAAAAATGCTTGAAGAAGATGCTTATAATGAAAAACATAAAAATATACCATATCGTTTTGCCAGAGAATTTTTGGTTGATTATGATATTAAAATTTCAGGTGTTTGCGATACCTTGTCAAATGGGGCTAAACTCTATAGAATAGGATTTAACTCACAGGGGGCTTTTGCATTAAATTTCGTTTTTGGTGAATATGTTTTACCACACGGGGCAAAAGTATTTATTTATAATGAAGCTCAAACACACATTTTAGGAGCTTTTACAAGTAAAAATAATAAAAGCACTAAAGTATTGCCAACTGCATTAATCAGTGGTGATTTAGCTTATATTGAATATTATGAACCTCAAAATGTTGAATTTCCGGCTATTTTAAGAGTTTCAAAGGTTTTTCATGCTTATAAAGATGTTTTTCATATACTAAAAGACGGTGATTTTGGTGCATCAGGTGATTGTAATATAGATATTAATTGTCCTGAAGGGGCTGACTGGCAAATAGAGAAACGTTCTGTGTGTAGAATTGATATTGGTGGAGGATGGTGCACGGGAGCATTGATAAACAATACGGAAAATGATGGTACACCTTATTTTTTAACTGCTAATCATTGTACCGGGCAACCTTATAGTAATTGGGTGTTTTATTTTAATTACGAAACTGCTGCCTGTGATGATGGAATAGACCCCTATCCTAATGCTATTGATATTCCATCAATTTCTGGCTGTGGGCTTAAGGCAACAACGAGTAATTTGGACTTTTGCCTGGTTCAAATGAGCGATAATCCTCCGGAATCATATCAACCTTATTTTGCAGGTTGGAACAGAAGCACTTCGCCTGCTGCAAATACTACCTGCATACACCATCCACAGGGAGATGTTAAGAAAATTTCTAAAGATAATGATGCGCCGATTACCGGTAGTTATGTACCTTCGGGATATGATGCAAATTCGCATTGGCATATTGAAGATTGGGAATTGGCGACAACCGAACCGGGCTCTTCCGGCTCACCTTTATTTGATGAAAACCATAGAATTATTGGTGACTTAACAGGGGGACAAGCTGATTGTATAAATCCAATAAATGACTATTATGCTAAATTTGATAAATCCTGGGATACTTATAGTGATACTTCCGAACAATTAAAATACTGGTTAGATCCAATTAGCTCTGGAGTAACTGCTCTTAATGGTTATGACCCTACAACATCAATTGATGATTACGATAATTTTATTAAAAATACAATAAATATTTATCCTAATCCTTCCAAAGATTATGTTTTTGTTGATATAGGAGAGCTTGTAGCAAAAGATGTTGAAATAAATATTTATAATATTTTTGGCAGCTTAATTGATAAAATTGAAAGTTCTGAACTTTCTGATAATTTATTTATGTTTGACTTTACTTCAGTTACAAGCGGAATGTATTTAATTCATATTTATACATCTGAACAGAAAATAGTGAAAAAGATTTTATTAATAAAATAAGTTTTATAAATTGCATTAAATTTAAAAATTAAATTATTTACTTATGAAAACTTTTAAAACTAAACTTGTTGTTTCTTTATTTTTAATAGCTAATTCACTTTATGCTAATTCAGATAATGAAATTACTCTTAATTCATCAAAGACAGGGTTAAGATTAACTGAAAGTTCCGAAACGAAATTTTCAGTTTCAAATTCAGTATCATCAATTAAATTCATTGATGTTAATACACCTGAAGGAATTTTTACACAATTAATCATTCAGGGTTATAGTAAAAGCTATAACATTGGCGAACCTGAGCTTCCTGTTTTAAACAAGCTCATTGAAATTCCACAAGATGCTTATGTATCAGTAAATGTGGTTAGTTATGAAGAAAAAATTATCATTTTATCTGATTTCGGGATTAATCATCAAATTATTCCCTGCCAGCCTTCTGTCTCCAAAAGCACTGATCCGGCGGAAATAGAATTTATAATTAATAATGCTTCGTACCAGGAAGACGAATTTACTGCTCAGCCAGTTGCCAGTGTTGAAATTTTAGGCGCTATGCGTGGTGTTAGATTAGGCAGACTAACAATCGCACCTTTCAAGTACAATCCTGTTCAAAACATAATAAAAGTTCTTAACAATATTGTTGTTGAAATAAGTTTTAATAATGCTAATATTTCAAAAACCAATTCATTAAAACAAAAATTGTACACACCTTATTTTGAACCGATTTTTAATCGTCTTATTAATTATCAGCCGAAATCAGCAAAAGACACAATTACGACATATCCTGTAAAATATGTTATAGTATCAGACCCAATGTTTCAAACTGCTCTTCAGCCATTTATTGAATGGAAAACACGCAAAGGCTTTTATGTTGAGGTGGGCTATACCGATGTAATAGGTTCAACAAAACCGGAAATTAAATTATATTTAGAAAATTTATATAATTCTGCTGCACCGCCTACTTTTGTGTTATTTGTAGGTGATGTTGCCCAGATACCGGTATATGAAGGTGCAGAAACAATTGATAATCATGTATCCGATTTATATTACTGTGAATATGATGGAGGTGGAGATTATTTTCCCGAAATTTATTATGGGAGATTTTCTGCCAATAATGTTGCTGAATTACTGCCTCAAATTGATAAAACTTTAGAATATGAACAATATTTGATGCCTGACCCATCATTTTTAAACGAAGTAGTAATGGTAGCCGGGGTTGATGCAGCTTTTGCACCAATACATGGAAACGGACAAATTAATTATGGAACGGAAAATTATTTTAATGCAGCACATGGTTTAACATCACATACATATCTATATCCTGCATCAGAAGCTCCTGGCGCTTCTGCACAGATTATTCAGAATGTAAGCGATGGTGTGGGTTTTGCTAATTATACTGCACACTGCGACCATACAGGCTGGGCTGATCCAAGCTTCCTTACAGGTGATATTCCCGGATTACTAAATGCAAATAAATACCCATTTATGATTGGAAATTGTTGTTTGTCAAATAAATTTGATGAAACCGAATGCTTTGGTGAAGCAATGCTTAGAGCTGAAAATAAAGGTGCAATAGGATATATTGGAGGTTCTAACAACACATACTGGGATGAAGATTATTACTGGGGAGTTGGTGCAGGGGTTATTGACTCATTTCCTACTTATGCACAAACTTCTTTAGGTGCTTATGATGGTATTTTTCACGACCACGGAGAACCTGAAAGTGATTGGTATGTTACTGCCGCACAAATGAATTTTGCAGGAAATTTAGCTGTTACCGAAGGCGGAAGTTCTGTTCAATATTATTGGGAAATTTATCATTTAATGGGCGACCCTTCTTTAATGGCTTATTTTTCTGTTCCCTCTGCTTTAACTGCAAACTATACCAGTCCTGTACCGGTTGGGACAAGTTCTCTGACAGTAACTACTGAAGCCGGTGCTTATGTTGCGATTTCACTGAATAATGTATTATTAGATGCAAAGATTGCTAATGGCAGTGGTATCGCTAATCTTACATTTACTGCATTTGCAGGTCCCGATACTGCTGATATAGTAGTAACAAAACAAAACAAAGCACCATATATTGGCTCTCTTATTATTAACGTTGGAGAACCATTTGCAAACTTCACAGCAAACATAACAACTATTGTAATACACGGAAGTGTAAATTTTACTGATCTTACAATGGCGAATCCTGCTCCGCATTTGTGGCAATGGACTTTTGAAGGCGGCACACCAGCTTCATCAACACTGCAAAATCCTGCTAATATCGTTTATGACACTCTTGGATATTTTAATGTAACTTTAATTGCTACTAATACTTTAAGTAGTGATACTGAGCTTAAACCAAATTATATTCATGTTGTTGACAGCAGTGGGGGAAGTCCACCTGTAGCTGATTTTATTTCAGACTTTACTGTAATACCTGTATCAGGAACAGTTAATTTTATGGACCAATCGTCTGGTTCTATATATTCAAGAGAATGGCTCTTTGAAGGTGGCATACCAGCTTTCTCAACAGACACAAATCCCTCAGGTATTTTATATAATACAGCTGGACTTTATGATGTAACATTAACTGTTTTAAATCCCTATGGCAGCGATACTCTCACAAAAACAGAATATATAAATGTTTACTCAGAACCAAGTACTGACTCTCTTTTAGCCGATTTCACAGTTTCCTCAAATGCTGTTTTAACTGGCTCAAGTGTTAATTTCACTGACTTATCAGTAGGCGGCTATCCTTCATCGTGGTTATGGACTTTTGAAGGTGGAGACCCCTCTTCTTCAACCGACCAGCATCCTCATGGTATTGTTTATAATAGCCAGGGTCAATATTTTGTTACATTAAAGGTAGGAAATGGATGGGGAAATGACTCAATAACCAAAACAAAATATATATTTGTATCGGATATACCTTATACCGTTTGTAAAACAATTACAAATAGAAAGGATGATGAAGGCGTTTACCCTTACCCTTACCAATTATTTGACCCTTGGTCGGGGTACTTACCCGGTCATGCTCATAATAGCGATGGTAATGTTACAGCTTATGCTGATTTGTTTGATGATAATACTTATATTGATATTCCTTTTTTCCCGAATAAAATCAGTGCCATAGTCATTGCTGCTTCATTAGCAAACAATCCTTCAGAAAATGGAAAAGTAAAGTTTATTATATGGGATTGTAATGTTTATGGGTTACCTGAGCAGGAATTAGGCTCAAAAGAAGTGCTTTTAAGCAATTTTGTCGGTCATACCGAGTCGTATCACCAGATTAATTTTTATCCCCCTGTTTCTGTTGACGGCAATTTTTTCGCCGGCTTTGAAATTTATTATAACTATCCTGATGATAATTTTGTTAGTTATATAGTTAATGATAGAGGCTCAACCGGCTCAAACACTTTATTTGTAAAACATGATGATGTATGGAAAACTGCAACTGAAGCATTTGGAGTTCATACTTCTTTAGATATTAAATCTATTTCGTGCATTGTAGTTGGGGATAGTGAAGAAAATAAATCTAATCAGGCATATAAAAATAATATTCTCATTTTCCCAAACCCTTCATCAGACTATGTTTTTATTGATATAGGCAAGCTTGCATCAAAAGATGTTAAAATAAATATTTATAATATTTTCGGTAAATTAATTGATATAGTTAAAACAACTGAACTTTCTGATAATTTATTAAAATTAGACTTTACCTCAATGTCAAGTGGTTTATATTTAATTAAGATAAATTCACAGGAAGTGAATATTATCAAGAAAATATTAATTGTCAGGTAGGCACTTAAAAAATTCAGTAACCGTTTACAGTTTTATAAGCACAGATTTTACAGATAACACAGATTATAAAAAGACAAATAAATTTAAATATATATTAAAAAAATCCGTGCCTGCACGCCATAGTGAAGGCTGGCTTGTGTTTCGGCACGCAGTCGTGTTTCATCCGTGTTCACCCCGTTGGATATCGTTATTTTATATATAATGTAGCAGTTAATTATTAGATTATCCTACGGGGTAAATCTGTGGCTAAAAAAAATTCGTATAGAAAAAAATATTTTAATTATTTTTGTAAGGTTTTACAAAATTTAAGATTTATTATATAAATTGCATAAATTAAAAAACATATCATGAAAAGAAATACTTTTTTATCAGTTTGTTCTGTCAGGTGTTTCCACCTGACAGTATTATCGGTATTATTTATTATTTTTTCAAATAATACAAGCACAGCTCAAATAAGTGAAAAAGGAACTCCTCCAAGCTTTCAAGTCGCTTCTATATCCGGCGAATATGAAATAAGAGAGTTTCCAAAACCTGATATTGAAAAAATTATTCTTGAAGATGCAGAAGATGGAAAAAATGGCGTAGTTAAGAAAGTTGCCATAGGAATACCTGTAAACTTAAATATAGAAAATTCAGGAACCTGGACAATCTTACCCGATGGGAGTAGAATCTGGAGATTGACGCTTAAATCACAAGATGCTTTAGCACTTGGTGTTTACTATGATAAGTTCTGGTTACCTCCCGGAGGAAATCTTTATCTTTATAATGAAGACAAAACCCAGGTCATCGGTGCATTTACAGAATTTAACAATCACGAAAGCAGCTTGTTTGCTACTGAATTAATCCAGGGCGAAACAGTTACACTTGAATACTACGAACCTGCTAAAGTAAAAAACAATGCAATAATCAGCATTTCTCTCATATCTTATGCTTTCAGGGATGTTAATTTCCTGTTTAAGAAATTAAAAAATACAGATTTTGGTGGCTCAGACAACTGTGAGGTAAATGTTAATTGCTCTCCTGAAGGTGATGATTGGCAGGATGAAAAAAGAGGTGTGGCTTTAATTTGGATAAAGATAGGATTGTCTTATGGCTGGTGCACAGGTTCTCTAATAAATAATGTAAACCAGGACTGTACTCCTTACTTTTTAACTGCCGACCATTGTGGCGACGGTGCCAGTGCATCTGATCTTAATCAATGGGTATTTTATTATAATTATGAAGCACCAGCTTGTACTAACCCGCCTTCTGAAGGAACTTTAAACAGCGAAACAATGACCGGTGCATCACTCATTGCTAACGGAGGAGATGGAGGTAATACCGGTTCAGACTTTTATCTTGTTGAATTGAATAATCCTGTCCCGGAAATTTATAACCCTTATTTCAATGGCTGGAATAGATTAACTTCTGCCAGCTCAAGCGGTGTAAGCATTCATCATCCTTCCGGGGACATAAAGAAGATTTCAACTTATACTTCATCTCTTGTAAGTACTTCCTGGGGAGGACCCCCGGGTACTCACTGGAGGGTTACCTGGGCAGCTACTACAAATGATCATGGTGTAACAGAAGGTGGCTCATCAGGTGCTCCTATTTTTGATAATAATGGCAGAATTGTTGGAACTTTAACAGGAGGAGGTTCTTTCTGTTCTACACCAACTCAACCTGATTATTATGGAAAATTTTCATACCACTGGCAGTCAAATGGAGCAGCTGATTCAGAACAATTAAAGCCATGGTTAGACCCTGATACTACAGGTGTTACTACTTTAGACGGTACAAACGCACCTTGTGGAGTAGTTGAAGCAAATTTTTCAGCCAGTGAAACAAATATCTATGTAGGCGATAGTGTTATTTTTACAGATATATCAACAGGTAGTCCGACTTCATGGGATTGGGCTTTTGAAAGCGGATTTCCTGCTACATTTTCAGGTCAAAACCCAACGCCAATTTTTTATTATTCAGCAGGCGATTTTGATGTAACCTTAGCAATTTCTGATGGTGTTGATAATGATACATTAATTAAAACAGAATATATACATGTAGCTGTAGATACTTCTACCAGCCCGCCGGTTGCTGATTTTTCTGCTGATAATACTACAGTTTGCTCTGGTTCCGATGTTCAATTCACTGATTTAAGCTCTAATTCACCAACTTCGTGGGACTGGACTTTTGAGAGTGGTAGTCCTAATAGTGCGAATACTCAAGGACCACATATTGTAACTTACGATTCTGAAGGTGTTTATACTGCCACTTTAATTGTTTCTAATGCTTATGGTTCAGATACAACGACTATGGATATTACAGTATTTGAAACACCTGTTATTACTATGAACTCTACTGAAGAATCTGCTCCTGGTGCTAATGACGGTTCAGCATCGGCTAATGTTACCGGTGGAACCATACCTTATAATTATACTTGGAACACTGGTGGTACTACACAAACAATTTCTAACCTTTCAGCCGGAACATATTCTGTTACTGTTACTGATAATAATGGTTGCACAGCTACTGATAGTGTTACTGTTAATATCTGCGCTATAGATTTCACTGCAAACCTCACGACTATTGTAATAGGTGGAAGTGTTGATTTTACTGATATTTCAACAGATTTAACTATTTACTCATGGGAGTGGACTTTTGAGGAGGGTACACCGGCATCATCATCACTGCAAAATCCTTCAGATATTGTTTATGATTCTCTGGGAACTTTTGATGTAAAAATGGTTGTTGAAAATGCTACTGGAACTGATAGTGTAATTAAACCAAATTATATTACTGTTGTTGACAGCGGCAGTGGCAGTCCGCCTGTTGCAAATTTTATTTCTGATTATACTATAATACCAGTATTCGGAAGTGTTAATTTTATAAATCAATCGTCTGCCAATACAGTTTTGTGGAAATGGATTTTCCAGGGGGGCATTCCAGGTTCTTCAACAGAGCAGCATCCTGCGAATATTGTTTATAATACAGCAGGAACCCATACGGTAACATTAATTGCTATAAATGCTTATGGCAGCGATACTCTCACAAAAACAGAATATATAACCGTATATTCATCGCCCGGTAGCGAGCCGCTATTAGCTGATTTTACCGCTTCTTCAACTGCAGTTTTATTAGGTTCGTGTATTTATTTCACCGACTTAACAGTTGGCAGTTTTCCAACATCCTGGCAGTGGAATTTTGATAGCCTTGGCACCGGTAGTGTTACTCCTTCAACTTCTAATACACAACATCCTTATGGTATTTGTTTTAATTCGCCTGGAATGTACACTGTTAGCTTAACCGTATCAAATGCCTCAGGAAATTATTCATCATCTAAAATAAATTATATTTACGTATCACCTGTCCCTCTTGAGCATTATTGTTATGAAGACCACCCAATTACTAATTTAGAAGGTGAAAGCTCTTCATATCGCAACTTATCAAGTCCGTGGTCAGGGTATTTACCAGGTCATGCCAGTAATAGTGTTGGTAATGTAACAGCTTATGCTGATTTGTTTGATAATAATACTTATAGTGATATTCCTTTTTTTCCAAATGAAATCCAACAATTGGTAGTTCCTGTTGCATTACCAACAAGCAGTGCTTCAGAAAACTCAATTGTAAAGTTTATTGTATGGCATTGTAATGTTTATGGATTGCCAGGGCAGATTTTAGGGTATAAAGAAGTGCCATTAGATGATTTTGTTGGTCATACCGGCGTATATCACTCGATTGATTTTTTTCCACCTGTTACTGTTGATGGTGCTTTTTTTGTTGGCTTTGAAATTTATTATGATTATTCCGGTGATAATTTTGTTAGTTTTATGGCTAATGATAGAGGAGCAGGCGGTAAAAACACTCTGTTGGTAAAACATAACGGTATATGGAAAACTGCTACAGAAGTATTTAACGTTCATACTTCTCTGGATATTTTCGCTAAATCCTGTATTCATATTATTGGTATTGATGAAATAAAAACTGATGAAAATGCTCCAGAAACTTCAGTATTGCTCTTCCCTAATCCTTCTAATGATGTTGTAAATATTCAATTTGGTGAAATGGACGTAACAAATAGAAGGATTGAATTTAGAGTTTTTGATATAATGGGAAAACTTATTGATATTCAATCTGAGCAATTATCATCAAATCATTTTCAGTTGGATTTTACCAATAGCCATAGAGGATTATATTTTATCAGGATTCATAAGAATAATTCTGTGACAACCAGGAAGGTTTCTATTATTAAATAGTATCAGATGGCTAAAGGCATTAGGCAAAACATTAGTCATCGGATGACTTTACGTCATCGGATGACTATGTTCATAGTAGCTTTATTTTCTTTCCTTTCAATTATAATTTCTTGTAACAGTAGAAATGAACCTGCTACAAGTCTGAACAAAAACCTTTCAGCTTTAACATCCGACTCTGTTTTTTCTAAATCAACTGTTCAATATGCTAAGGGATTTGAAATTACTTACTATGATAATTATAAAGAGATAAAAGTTTATAATCCCTGGCAGAAAGCTGATAATGTTCAATACAAATATATTCTTATAAATAGATTTATGCAGGTTCCGGAATCGCTATCCACTGATGCACAAATCATTGAAGTACCTGTTGAAAGAATAGTTTGCTTATCTACTACTCATATTGCATTTGTTGATTTTATCAACGAAACAAATAGTATTGTAGGTGTAGCTGGCACCAAATTTACTAATAATAAAAATGTAAGAAAATTAATAAACCAGGGAGAGATTGCTGATGTGGGGTACGATAAAAACTTGAATTACGAATTGCTAATAAGCCTGAAACCTGATATAGTTATGACTTATGGTGTAGGGAGTGAGACGGCAAATTATATTAATAAGCTTAATGAACTGGGGATTAAAGTAATTATTAATGCTGAATATTTAGAACAAACACCATTAGCAAAAGCTGAATGGCTAAAGTTTGTTGCAGCTTTTTATAACAAAGAGAAGATCGCTAATAAACAGTTTTCATTAATTGAAAATGAATATAACAGCTTAAAATTCCGATTACAAAGCATTGATTCAATTAAACCAAAACCAACAGTTTTAACTAATACACCAATGAACGATATATGGTATGTTCCTGGGGGTAATTCTTATGTTGCAAAATTGATTAATGATGCCGGTGGTAAATATATGTGGGATAATAATAAATCACGGGAAAGTATTGCATTAAGCATTGAAGCAGTATTTGAAAAAGCACATGATGCTGATGTCTGGATTAATCCGGGTTCAGCAAATAACATACAAGATATTGTTGCTGTTGATGAACGGCTTAAAAATTTTAAAGCATATAAGAATAATAATATTTTTAATAATAATGCGATTCAAAATGAATTTGGCAGTAATGATTACTGGGAGTCGGGTTTAATTAATCCGCATATTATCCTGAAAGATTTGATTTACATATTTCATCCTGAAGTTTTACCCGAATACCAATTGGTATATTATAAGAAATTATAATTTTGTATTTCATAACGTGGACAGTCCACAACCAAACAGGATAATAGAACGCTGATGACACTGATTTAGCTGATAATCGCTGATTTAATTATAAAATTATTTTACATAATCAAATCTGCGTAAATCATAAACAATCCGCGTCATCTGCGTTCTATTGAATTTATTTTTTGCCAGAATGTGTAAGAGTCCTTTGCAAAACTAACTTTTAGCTGTCATTTTGAGTGAAACGAAAAATCTTATAATGTTGATAACCAATGAAATAAAAAGATTCTTCACTCCGTTCAGAATGACATTTTACAGGTTT
>SDBV01002771.1_pt1 | contig 26126 bp, 19 predicted proteins | sample 2277081 | NCBI WGS metagenome assembly SDBV01 (sample SAMN10402039, study PRJNA504765) | marine sediment metagenome | isolation source: marine sediment core GS10_PC15, 223 cmbsf | place: Arctic Ocean: Southern Knipovich Ridge | collected 2010 | reverse complement strand
GTTCCAGCGTGGTGTCCTTGCCGAGCCGCTCGACCGACAGATCGAGCGATCCGTGCAGGTTGATCGTGCCGGCGTGTACTTCGTCGCCGATCGTCTTGTCGGCCGGCAGCGACTCGCCGGTGATCGGGCTCTGGTCGACCGTCGAGTGGCCCCGCAGCACGCGGCCGTCGACCGGGACCCGATCGCCGGGCCGCAGCAGCACGACGTCGCCGGGCCGGACCTGATCCACCGGCACGACGTGTTCGTGTCGGCCATGGCGGATCCGTGCAGTCTGCGGACGCAAAGCCAACAAGGCGGCGATCCCGCTGCGGGTGCGGTCGATGGCGAAGTGTTCCAAGGCCTCGCCGATCAACATGATCAGGATCACCTCGGCGGCCACGGCGTACATATTCTCTTCATATCCCCGGTACCCCAGGTACAGGGCGGCAAACGCGGCCAGGCTCACCGCCAGGTCGGCCGAGATCTTCCCCCGAGCCAGGGCGCCAACCGCGGCGAAGTAGATCGGGAATCCGCCGAACAACGCCAGCAGCATCGCCAGGTCGAATCCATAGATCAATTCGACCGAGCCGGACAGATACACGGCCAGCCCCACCGCGACCAGCAGCGTCAGTGCGAAATGTCGGCGGTGGGGATCGTCCAGCAGGCCGCGCATGGTGTTCTCGTGAGTAACAACTCCCAGGATCGTGCAACCCTGTTTAGAACAGGATAACCGCCAGCCGGTTGGAGTGCAAACTGACTGCCCCGTCGATGCCCTGTACGGTTCCCGTCGGAGGCGGTAGAACAAGGGTGGTAGTGTACCGTTGGGAGGAGAATTGCCATGAAAGCCGTCATGCCTCAAGTCCCGCAACATCTGCTCGACCAACGGGCGCGGACCGGCGTCGACCGCTGGGACGAAATGTGGCAAGGCGTGCTGCACATGCCGCCTCCGCCGAACCGCGAGCATCAGGATCTGGCCCTGGCGTTGGGCAGTTGGCTACGAACGCACTGGGCCCTACCGCTGGGCAATCGAGTCCATGGCCCGATCAACTTGGCCACGCCGGGAGGCTGGCCGGACAACTATCGGATCCCGGACCTGGTGTTGCTCACGCCGGACCGGTTCGAGATCGAGCGCAACGAGTATTTCGAAGGGCCACCAACGGTGGTAATCGAGATCCGCAGCCCGGGCGACGAAACCATCGAGAAGATGCCCTTCTACGCCGACCTCGGCGTGCCGGAGCTATGGATCATCGACCGCGACACCAAGGTCCCGGAACTCTACGTGCTGAGAGAAGGTCAGTACCGGCAGCAACCTCCCGATGTAAACGGTTGGCTGAAAAGTGCCGCCACGGCGATCCGGTTGCGTGCCGAGACGGGCAACAAGCTTGCGATCCAGATCGAGAACGACCAACACACCCGGCAGCTATTGCTTGAAGGCTGATTGAGAGCAATCAGGTAGGTTATGCTTCAGCATATCGCAGCCATTGACCCGCGCTAGGCTGAAGCATAACCTACGTCACTCCAGACTCGGGGGGTCATTGCCATGTGGTGGCAGTTCGGCGTTCGCGGGGCACCGGCTTTTGCTGAGCAGTTCGACGGACCGCCGCGAGGCGACGGTTGGACGATGTGGATCGGCGGCGTCGTAATTGCGCTGCTGGTGGCGATCCCGGCGATCCCGGCGGCCGTTAGTTCTCACTATGCCATGGCGGTCTTCTTCATCTCCTACGGCCTGATATTGCACTTCCACTACTTCTGGGGGCTGCACCCGAAGTTGTGCAGATTGAGCTGGCTCGCCAAGAACGTCACGGCCCTGGGGATGATCGGCCCGATTCTCTACGGAATCTACTATATGCTCATGCACATGTAGTCATGTAGGTTATGCTTCAGTATATCGCAGCCATTGACCTGCGATATGCTGAAGCATAACCTACATGCCTTCCGTGTCGTATTGTCTTCGTTTTCCGCTCGTGTTGGGGAGAAGTTCCATGGACCGCCGAAAGTTCCTTCACGCCGGCGCAGCCGGGGTGGCCCTGTCGGCCGCCGGCAGCTACGCCGCGGAGATTGCCGACGAGAAGCCCAAACGGGTCGGCCTGATCGGCTGTGGCTGGTACGGCAAGATCGATTTGCTACGCCTGATTCAGGTGGCGCCCGTCGAGGTGGTGTCGCTGTGCGACGTGGATAAGAGGATGCTGGCCGAAGCCGCCGAGATCGTGGCTTCCCGCCAGGTCTCGAAAAAGAAGCCTCGCACCTATGGCGACTACCGCGAGATGCTCAAGCAGAAAGACCTCGACGTGGTGCTCATCGCCCCGCCCGATCACTGGCATGCCCTGCCGATGATCGAAGCCGTCAAGGCGGGGATCGACGTCTACGTGCAAAAGCCGATCGGCGTGGACGTCGTCGAGGGCCAGGCCATGCTGGCCGCGGCCCGCAAGCACCGACGGGTCGTCCAGGTAGGCACGCAACGCCGGAGCACGCCGCATATCGCCGAGGCGCGCGAGAAGATCATCAAGGCGGGCAAGCTCGGCAAGGTGGGCCTGGTCGAGGTCTATTGCTACTATCACATGCGGGCCCGCGGCAATCCTCCCGACGTCGCCCCGCCGGAGCACCTTGACTGGGAGATGTGGACCGGGCCGGCCCCCATGCGCCCGTACAACGAGTTGGCCCATCCGGGGCGCTGGCGGTCGTTCATGGAATACAGCAACGGGATCGTGGGCGACATGTGCATCCACATGTTCGACACGGCCCGCTGGATGCTCGACCTGGGCTGGCCCACGCGGGTCGGCTCCTCCGGCGGGATCTTCGTCGACAAGCCCAGCAAGGCCAACATCTCCGACACGCAAACGGCGACCTTCGACTACGACGAAGACGATCTGACGGTCGTCTGGCAGCATCGCACCTGGGGCCATTCACCCGACCCGGATTATCTCTGGGGCGCCACGTTTTACGGCGACAAGGGCACGCTGAAGGTAAGCGTTCACAAGTACGACTTCATCCCGCGCGGCCAGGGCGAGAAGATCCACCGCGACGTGACCTACGAGTTGGAGCAATATCCCGAGGACAAGACGGAGAAGCGTCTGGAGCGTCACGTCGCCCCGGCGGTGCGCTACCACATGCTCGACTTCCTCGAGGCGATCCGCACCCGGGGCCGTCCGGTGGCCGACATCGAAGAAGGCTACATCTCCACCACAAGCTGCATCCTGGCCAACATGGCCATGCAACTAGGCCGCACCCTCACCTGGGACGCGACCGCCGGAAAGGTAGTAGGCGACGAGCAGGCCAACCGCCTGTTACGCCGGCCGTACCGCGATCCCTGGGTGCATCCGGAGCCCGAGGCGTAGGGTGCTTGCACGCACGCGCGGATGGGTGGCTGGGGCATAGCGCGGCGGTGCCCCAGCTTGTGGCGCCCTGGGGCTTCGCTGCGCTGCGGCCGCCAGCCACCCCGAACGCTGAAGTTATTCATTGGCCGCCCCTCAGCGATTCTTCCAGTCGACGCCGGACAACGAGGCCAGGGCCAGCATCAGGGCGTGGGTGCCGTCGCGGGCGTGGCCTTGGGCCTTAAGCGCCAGGTATAACTGGTGGCCCAAGGCGAGCCCGGGCATGCAGAGGCCCATCCGCTTCGACTCCTGAAGGGCGATGCCCATGTCTTTGATGAAATGTTCGACGAAGAAGCCGGGGTCGAAGTTGTCGGCGATGATCCGCGTGCCCAGATTCGACAGCGACCAACTCCCGGCGGCGCCGGAGGCCACCGACTGCATGACCGTTTCCAGATCGAGCCCGGCCTTGTAGCCGTAGAGCAAGGCCTCGCAGACGCCGATCATGTTCGTGGCGATCAGGATCTGGTTGACCATCTTGGTGTGCTGTCCGGCACCGGGTCCGCCCTGGTGGACGATGGTCTTGCCCATGGACTGCCAGCACGGCCCCAGCGCGTCGACGGCTTCCTTTTCTCCGCCGATCATGATCGACAGGCGTGCCTCGCGGGCGCCGACGTCGCCGCCGGAGACGGGGGCGTCGATGCTGTGGACGTCGATCTTGGCGGCCGCTTCGGCGATCTCGACGGCCAACGACGGCTCGCTGGTGGTCATGTCGACGACGATCTTACCCGGCTTGCACCCGGCCAGGATCCCCTGCTCGCCAAGGAACACGCTGCGGACGTCGGCCGGGTAGCCGACGATGGCGAAGATCACGTCGGCGGCTTCGGCCGCCGCCTTGGGGTGATCGGCCCACTTGGCCCCCGCCGCCAGGAGTTTTTCGGCCTTCGATTTCGTGCGATTGTAAACGGTGGCGGAGAAGCCCGCGTCGATCAGGTGCCCGCACATGCTCGAGCCCATCACCCCGGTGCCGATCCATCCGATCCGGGTCTGCCCCGGTGCAACCATGATTACGGCCATCAGTTATGATCCTTTGCCTGTTCGTCGTCCGGTCAGTGTTGATTCTGGGAAGTTGACGTCTGCTCGCCGTGCAATCTCGCGGGCAAGCTTACGAAAGTCTTTATAAGCATCCTGCACGGCATAGATATGTGAGCCCAGGGCTCCGTCTGCCGGCTTGAGGAAGAACATCGGCTTGCGCGCCTCTTGAGCCAGCGGCATCAGGCTTCGATAGTGTTTCAATAGCGCGAAACAATGTTCGTCTTTAGCGGCAACCGGCGGATTGCTTTCGGGAGTGTCAAGGACGAACTTCCGATAGACCGAAGGGATCTTGGCGATCCAGTTTTCATAAGCCTTTACCGGCCGGTCACGCCGGACCGAATGTTGCATGATGATATACCCGATTGGCCTCATTTGTCCACTCGGCAGACCCAGCTCCGGATCGGGATTCTTCGCAATTCGTTCTTGCCACCCTGTACGCCACTTGCGCAACGTTGGCCCCAGGTTTTGGAGGCCCTGAAGTGAGAACAAGTCCGGTCCCAGCGGAATCACCACGAAGTCGGAGGCAATCAGGGCAGCCCGATTGATCGCACCGAGGTTCGGTCCCAGGTCGATCAGGATCACATCCGCGCGATGTTTTGCTGCCCCACTTTGCATCACGCGCCAGAATGCGGAAATCACCCGGAATGCCCTTTCATCCCCGTCCAGACACTTGGGCCAAACTTCCGAGAGGCTATCTTCGAAGCCCGACAGGGCCATATCACCCGGTATCAACACGAGGCGCCGCTCGATGATCTCCAAATGGGGGTCCGCCACGTCTCCCCGGCCACGAATAAGCGGGCGCAGGGCTCCATAGATCGTTTCGCCGGGCTGATTCTCGGGCCACAGCGTTTCCAGGCGATTTTCGTCCAGAAACGCCGCCGAGAGGTTGCCTTGGGCATCAAGGTCCACCGCTTCCACATGGAGACCTTGATCGGCAAACATGCAGGCAATGTGGTAGACAAGGGACGTCTTGCCGACCCCACCTTTGTTATTGAAGAACGCGATAACCGTTGTACTCATGCCCCGCTCCTGACTACGACCAGCACGTGATTCGGTTCGACAGCGAACTCAGGCTCGGGGTTTCCGTTGTCGTTGAGAGCCTTTCTGGCCAGTTGGATCCCCACGCCGAATCGCTGGACGTAGCCGAGGTTCTTCAAGGCCTCGGCCAGGTGGGGATTGCGATAGTCGGTCATCCCCGGCTGCCCGAAGTTCTCGCAGGTTACCTGACCGAACGGCCCGCCGGGATTTTGGATTTCGATCCGGTCGTCGAACCAGGTGATGCGGACCGGGGCGGCGGTGGTCTGGTAGTCTCGATGCATGATCGCGTTGCGGACAAGCTGCTGCAAGGCGGCCAGCGGATAGTCGGCGTGGCGAATCTCCCTGGACTGAGACGTGATGTCGACCGCGGTCGAGATGTTCACTTCCAGCAGATCGTCCAATCTGCGAAGGACGTCAACGGCCGGGCCGTGCAGTTCGTGTTGATTGTTGATCGGATCGGTCAGTTCTGTTCCCTCGATGCGCAGGAACTGCACGTAGGCGCCCGGAATCAAATCGGAGGGGGCTTTTCCTGCAACCAGGAGGCCTAGGACGGTAGGATAATGGGGGGCTTCACTGGCGGTAAAGCGCAGCGCCATCAACTGCTGATCAAGCGAGCGATCATTTGCTTCCAGCACGTCGGGGGGCAGTGCTGCCGGCAGGTAAGCACGCGTGAAAAGATCATTATCCAGGTCGTCGACGGAAGCCGAGGCCACCGGATGCAAATCAAACGGCAAATCTCGCGAACGTCGTTTCTCGGCCAGGAGTCGCTCTTCTTGCTCGGTGGCCACTGCCCGGCGCGGGCCGATGCGGATACACACTCTTCCTTTGAAGCGAACCGGGGGAGCGTCGGACGGCTCCACCGTAATCACCGCCATTTCACAACCTTGCAGGGTCCGTTTCTGTACGAGGATCGTGGGAAACGGCATGATGTTCCCGTCGGAACGCATGTCGGCAAGGGTGAGAAGAAGCCTATCCGTGATGGGCAGGTGGGCACAAGTTCCGTCGTCATTGGCGCCCACAAACAGCATGCCCGGCGTTTGATGATTTGGCAGATCGTTCGCAAAGGCACAGATTGCCTCTCGAATTTTGTCCGTATCTGCGATCGATGCCTTACGCTCCACGCGGTCCGATTCCAGGTCATTCAGTAGCGACTCCAGGTCTCGGTCGTCCATCGCCTACGTCCACCGGTGTTCGGGGCGCTGGAGAATCTCGTTGACGATGATCGCCTGGCGGATGTTCTGCGCGTTGCTCAGCAGGACGGGCAGTCCGGCGGCGGCGGTCGAGGGAAACTGGCCGACGCGGTCTTCCGGATGCAGTGCTTCGGCCACCAGCGGCGCTTCGGCCGACTCGCCCGGCACGCCGGCCAGACGGCTTACCTCGTGGTCGAATACCTGGTGGAGCCGCTGCTCGATTTGGTCGTCGGCGTGGGCCACTTCGTCACCCAGTCTGCCGGCGCGTCGCTCGAACTCTCCGGCGTCGAGATACTGCCCGACGTGCCGGCCCACCCGGCCGCCGACGGGTTGCTGGCCGATGACCTCGGGCTCGACGATTTCGGCCATGGCGGGCGGTCCGGCGGGTTGCGGCGGTGCGGCCGCTTCGCCTCCGCGACGCTGGGTCGCCCGACGAAGGAAATCGGCAATCTCGTCATCCACGTTCCCGCCGGGTGCCGGGCGGGGGCCGGCGACGGGTCGCTGGGCGCGGCCGGCCAACTTCTGCTGCCGGGCCGCTTTGGCGATCCATTGCCCGAGGGCCGAAATGACGAAGAAGATGATCACCACCACAATCGGGATCAGGTCGGTCCAGTCTTTTTTGGCAAACAGCGGTGCAAACCCGATCATGCCACGGCTCCTCCCTTCGAATCGGTAGTTGCGGCTCCGGCCGCGGCGATCGAGCTTCGCATCTCGGTATCGGCCCGGATGTTCCGCAGCTTGTAGTAGTCCATGATCCCCAGGGTTCCGTCGCGGAAGGCCTGGGAGATGGCCTTGGGCACCTCGGCTTCGGCCTCGACCACCTTGGCCCGGCTCTGTTCGATTTCGGCCACGTTCTCCTGTTCGGCGGCCACGGCCATGGCCCGGCGGCCTTCGGCCTTGGCCCGGAACACCCGCAGGTCGGCCTCGGCCTGGTCGGCCTGGAGCCGGGCGCCGATGTTCTCGCCCACGTCGACGTCGGCAATGTCGATCGAGACGATCTCGAACGCGGTCTGCGAGTCGAGCCGCCGGGCCAGCACCATTTTGGAGATGCGGTCGGGATTCTCCAGCACCTCGCCGTGTACGGTGGCCGAGCCGATGGCGCTGACGATTCCTTCGCCCACCCGGGCGACGATCGTCTCTTCGGTGGCCCCGCCGATCAACTGCTGCAAGTTGGCCCGTACCGTCACCCGGGCCTTGACCTTCAACTGGATCCCGTTCTGGGCCACCCCGTCGAGCGAATCGCGGCCGGAGCCGCGCGCCGGGCAATCGATCACCTTGGGATAGACACTGGTCTGGACCGCCTCGAGCACGTTGCGCCCGGCCAGGTCGATGGCGCAGGCCAGCTTGAAATCGAGATCGTCCAGCTTGGCCTTACTGGCGGCCACCAGCGCTCGGATCACCAGCGGGACGTTGCCGCCGGCCAGGTAGTGGGCTTCCAGGGCCTTGGAGGTCACGCCCCCTTCGTCCCCGATACCCGCCTGCACGGCCATGATCTTGGTGCGGACGATCACCGCCGGGCTGACCTTGCGGAAGGTCATTCCCAGTAGGTCGAAGATGCCGATCGCGGCCCCGGTGGTCTTCGCCTGGATCCAGAGGCCGAAGTACCGGGCAAAGACCGCCATGGCGATCAAACCGAAGAAAATGGCGATCACCGCCCCGACGATAAAAGCGATTTGGGTCGTATCGGTATCGGCCGCCAGCAACATGACACACTCCTTTTCAGATGCGGACAACGAGATTCAAGTTCACCTCCCCCGCGTCCGTCGGTTCTGGTCCGCCGGAGGGGATTCTTTCTAATGGCGTTTGTTTAGCCGTAACGTGGCATGTTGTCAAGGCGGCAAAATGTCAATCGGGCGACTCGTCGAAGGGGTCTTCGACGGGCCGCGTCAAAGGGTCGTCGGCCGCCTGCGAGGGTGACAAGTCCTCTACCCGTCGGACCACCACCCGATTGGCCTGTACCTCGATCACCCGGACCAACTCGCCGGCGTCGATCGGCATGCCTTCGCTGATCGCGTCGATGGTGCGGCCGTCGACGACGATGGCCCCGGCCGGGAGCATCTGGCATTTGGTCCGGGCGACCTGTCCGATGAGGGACTTTAGCCTTTCCATTCGGGGGTCATCCGGCAAGGACTCGTCGCCGTCGCCGGCCACCAGCAGCACGCGGCGGCCCATGGCCGTCTTGGGCCAGATCTTCAAGGCCGCCACGATCACCATCGGCAGACCCACCATGGCCACCACCAGGATTGCGATGCCGGTGCCGGGCCCCTGCCGAAACCCGACGAAAATGGCCGCGATGATCGAGCTGGCCGAAAGGAACCCCAATATACCCCCCGAAGGGATGAACATCTCCAGGATCACCAGTCCCAGTCCCAACACCAGCAGCAAGACCGCCCCAACCCATGGATCCATGACCACTTTTCCCGTCTCGATTCTCGATTTTCTTTTCCCCGATTGTATTTTACGACGCGGTTCGGGGAAAGCGTAGTCCACGGGTCAGGGGTCAGCATTCCGTTGTCCATCCGAATACGGCTGGCCCGGATTATGGCTCAGCCCGCACGACGATCCGGTTGCCGTGGACCTCGACGACCTCGATCCGGGTGCCGCGGGGCAGCACGTCGCCGTCGGTGATCACGTCGACGAGCATGTCGTTGAATCGGGCCTTGCCGCTGGGGGTCAGTTGCGTGGTGGCGACGCCGCGGGCGCCGACGAACTGTCCCAGATCGACAGTGGTTTCGCGTTGGCTGATGACGGCGGCTTCTTTACCCTCGGGCGGGGCCAGCATCATTCGGTTGAAGATCGGCGCATGGGGCAGCCACCGCCGCAGCAGCACGGCTGCCCCCACGATCCCCGCCCCGGCGGCCACGATCGTGGTCAGCGAACGCCTCAGTTGGCTGACCTCGTAGTCGGTGTTTGGAAAGATGAAGGTCTGGCTGGCCAGGATCAAGGAGACCAGCACCAGGCACCCGCCGCCAAGGCCAAAAACACCGAATCCCGGCAGCACAAAGACCTCCAGCGCCAGGAAGCAGACCCCGGTCAGGAATAAGATGATCTCCAACCACTCCGCGCTCTCGTCGAGGTAGTGGGCCCAGAAGAACAACAGGAAGCAGACCGTGGCCACGAATCCCCCGATGCCCAGGCCTGGGGCGTGCAACTCGGCGTATAGGGCCACGAAAGCGATCGTCAGCAACAACGCGGAGACCCCCGGAGAGGCCAGCGCGGCGATGAGGAAATCGGCCCAACCGAGCTTAAGCTGCGGCATCTGTTTCACGCCGTAGTGTTGCGCCAGCTCCCCGAAGCCGTCGACCGTGCGATCGGCCAGGCCGAAGGCGACGGCCCGATCCCCGTCAACCTCCAGCGGCTGGTTGGCCGGGGTGATCGCCGCCCCTTTTTTCCACGGCTTGCCGTCGGGTTGCTTCTGTTGAAGCTCCTCGAGTTCCTCGTCGCAGAAGTAGCCTTCCTCGCCGGGCCGCGTGTAGCGGAACACCTCGGTGTTCGGGTCGATCATGGCGGCCACCAGCGACCAGGGTCGCCCCGCCCAGGAGCCCTTGGGATCGCTGATCGACCGCCGGGCCAATTCGATCTCTTCCTCCGACAGCCGGTACTCTCCCCGCCCGCCCAGCTTGGCGTTCGGGTGCATGATCACCTGGTCGCAGGCCAAGGCGATCAACGCGGCCTCGGCCCGGGCGTGGGAATCAATATACGCCACCGTACGGATCTCGGCCGGGTTCATATCGGCCAGGTACACGGCCATCGCCATGGCGTCGGGAAGCGATCCGCCCTCGCTGGTGATGCCCAGACAAATCAGGTTCACTTCCGTCTCGCTCAGCAGCGCCTTCTCGATCATGTTCTGGGCCTGGCGAACCATCGTGGCGGAGATCGGTCCGTCGAGGTCGACCCGGACCGCCTCCCACTTGCCGACCAGGGAGAAGTCCTCCTGGACCGCTTCGGGCGGAAGCTCGAGCGCCTTGGCCACCTCCTGACGATTGTCCGCCAGATAGCTGACGAAGTTCAGTCCCCGGGCTTCTTCGCCGGTGAGCAGTCCGCGCACCTTGGCGATCGATTTCTCGGGGTCTTCCGGATCGTACAGTTTCCTGGTCTTTTCGGGATCGATCGTCTCCCGCTGCTGAAGCTGCCGCAACCCGTCGGGAGTGACGTATTTGCGGCCGCGTTCGGCTTGGACCACCAGCACCTCGTGCGACGGATCGAGCAGCCACAAGGCCACCTCGGAAGGCACCCTACTGCGGTGTCCGGCGATCTCCGTATAGGCGGTCCGCTCGATGTTGCCGATCGACGGATCGTCTACGGGCCCGAGTTCGGCGTCGGCGGGCATGATGATGTATTCACACGCCAAGGCCGCCAACACGGCGTGACCGGCAAGCGATTGCGGAATGTAGGCCACCGGATGGGTCACTTCCTCGCCCGAGAGAAGCAGCGCCAGCTTCTGGGCATCGCTGAAATCGGTGTCCTTGGCGTACTCTTGCTGGTCCGGCGGCACCACGAACTCGAAGATCAACACCGGCTCGACGTTCTCCCCCAGGGCCTTTTCCTTGCTGCCCACCCGCCGGACAAACTGCTTGGCACGCCCGACCGCCTCGGGAGTGATCGGCAGGGTGATCCGCATCAGGTAGCCCCGCCGCGGCGGCACGGGGGCCGGATCGTCCTGGGCGGCGGCGGGCGCCTGTCCCAGCCACACCAGCAGCGCGAGCATGCCCACCGGAACCGTGCCCACGGCGATCCGGCGGCCGCGCCGATCCGCCCGGTCTTCCACGCCCTGCGATTTCATCCGCAGATCCACTCCGCGCAAGGGTTGATCTGAATCGACTTTCCGCATATTAGATTATAGAACCTCCCCGAGGGACGTCAATTCGGGGTATTCCGACGACGGGATGCCCAGCGAGTTTTGCCCACCGACGCTGCGCTGGGAGCGACCCCCTATCAAGTTCTTCGTCCCAGGCGGCCGACTATTTGGGCGGCACGAAAAAGGGGACGGGGGGCTTTTTCGCACGTAGACAATGGAAGCAAGCACACTGCTCACGCGAAAAAGCGCCCCGTCCCCTTTTTCATGCCGGCCGTTCCATGGCCTGCATCGTCTGCCGGCAGAATCAGCCCAGAGATTCTGCTGAGGAGGACGGGAAGTGGCGCCCCGGAAAATGGGGACGGGGCGCTTTTTCCACAACATCGATTTCAGATGCTAGAACCTCAACAGGAAAAAGCCCCCCGTCCCCATTTTCCTCAGGCTAGCGGCGCAATCCCGTGGCCGGCGGCCGGCCGGCCTGTTGGGCGGGGGGCGCTTCGACGATCTTTTTCCAGCCAAACGGCGTGCTACCGCGAAACGGGTCGTCTTGGAAGAGTTGCCAGGGATTCGGGGCGTTGACCTTCGTGTTCCAAAACTTGTAGGCCGTGTGATTCTTGCCGTTGGGCAGGTAGGTGTGCAGCCCGATCGGCATCACGTCTTTGTTTCTGAGGATGATTTCCACCCGTTTGAAATTCGCCGCGTCGGCCTGAAATCGCGGATAGGCCTCCAGCCAGGTTTCGCCGGTGCGGCCCGGCGGCGCGGGGATCACGCGAATAAAGTACCGCTGCTTCAGCTTGGCCGCCTCGGCGCCGAACAGAAACGGCAATGGACCGTCCTGAATGGCCTTGCCCCGGAGTTCCGGCGGCAGCTTGTACTCCTTGACTTGCCGTTTGACGTGGTCGTACTGGAAGATCGATTTGCCGTTGCAGACCCAATGTTCCGCCCGGTCGGGCTCGACGTCAACCGTCTTGCCGTCCTTTTCCGTCTGCGTGACCCGAAACATCCCCCGGTCCGGTGTGGCGTAGTTCAACTTGCCGTGGTCGATGTACTTAGGTACGCCGGCCTGGCCGAACACCTCATCGTACTCCCAGCGGGTGAAATCGCTCTCGAACGTCTTCACCTTCTTGCTGTGCCCTTCCCACGCTTGAAGGACCTGGTCCAGGTAGGCCGCGCGCTGCGGCGTCAACGGGAACCCGGGCGGGAGTTGGGGCTGCGGGCCGGGAAGCCGCTGGAGCCGGGGGTGTTGGGACGCTACCGGCTGATCCGGCCCGGCCGCCTGCCCCATCGCCGCCCATCTTTCCCCGGGCAGATGGCCGGCCCACGGCAGACTCGCGGCCGCCAATACGGCCCACGTCATCCAAGAACTGATTCGCCGCGTCATGGGTTCCCTCCCATTGTTGGTCCGTGCCAAGGGCCTAAGTGCAAGCAGTGCTAGCAACGCGTCATGCGCAGCCGTGCCGCCGCCCGCAGACAGGGCGGCGATTCTAGCAGGAAATCCCCGACGTCTCTATGGCAAAAAAGTCCCCTCGGAGGGTATCATACAGCCGCTTGCGGCTTCGCAACCAAAACCCCACCGATGATCACTCCCCTGCAACTCCCATGAAAATCGCCCTGATCCACGACTGGCTGACCGGCGTGCGTGGCGGGGAGAAATGCCTCGAGGTTCTCTGTCGCCGCTTCCCCGAGGCCAGGCTGCTGACGCTGCTGCACGCCCCGGGCAGTACGTCGCCGGCGATCGAACGGATGCAGATCACCACCAGCTTTCTTCAACGGCTGCCCGGCGCCCAGCGGCACTATCGTTATTTGCTGCCGCTGATGCCCGCCGCCGTCGGCCGGCTCGAGATTCCCCGGGACGTGGACTTGGTCGTCAGTTTCAGCCATGCGGTGGCCAAGAGCATACGGCCGCCGCCCGGCGTGCCGCACGTCTGCTACTGTTTTACGCCCATGCGCTACGCCTGGGACGGTCGGGCCGACTATTTCCAACTCACCGGCCGAGTCAGCGGGACCCCGATCGCCGCCGCCCGCAACCTGGTGCTCGATTGGATCCGCCGCTGGGATCGCCGCAGCAGCGATCGGGTAACGCATTTCGTGGCCATCAGCCGCACTGTAGCCCAGCGGATCGCCCGATGCTACGGCCGCCGAAGCACGATCATTTATCCGCCGGTCGACACCCGATTCTACACGCCCGCCGACGTACCCCGGGAAGACTTTTTCTTGTGCGTCTCGGCCCTGGTCCCATACAAGCGGATCGACCTGGCGATCGAGGCCTGCAACCGGCTCGGGCGGCGTCTGGTGGTCATCGGCGACGGTCCGCAGCGCCGGCGGCTGGCCCGGCTGGCCGGCCCGAGCGTGACCCTGGCCGGCCGGCTGAGCGACCACCAGATTCGCGACCACCTGCGACGCACCCGGGCGTTATTGTTTCCGGGCAACGAAGACTTCGGCATCGTTGCGGTGGAGGCCCAGGCCTGCGCCGCGCCGGTGGTGGCGTTGGGCCATGGCGGGGTCACCGAGACCGTGCTGCCGTGCGGCGAGTCGACCGTCGGCACCGGCTGGTTCTTCCCGCAGCAGACGCCCGAGTCGCTTGGTCGGGCCATGCAGCGCATGGAGGCCCATCCCCAACCGTTCGACCCGCTGCTGGCCCGGCGCCAGGCCGAGCGGTTCGCCGCCGAACGGTTCGAGCGAGAGTTGCTGGAGTATTTGGAGAATAGTAGCCGTCAGTTCAAGTAGGTCAGGGCTTGCCCTGACAAAGCCGAGCCCATCGTTACGGAAGCCGTCGGGGCGAGTCATGTTGGTTAAGAGGTTGTCAGGGCGAGCGGGTAGCCCCGATGATTTTTCCGCAGTAGGCTGTGCCATTTGAGTTGATTCATTCGGAAAATCGTCGGGGTTGCGCAGCAACAAGCGGATTGCGTCGCCCGATGGCATAATGGTCCCATGGCCAAGCGACGAATTTACGACGACGAGCTTCACGCCCAATTCGTAACGTTTTCGTGCTATCGACGCCGCCGCTCGTTGGATCACCCGCGAGCAAGGCAGATCGTCGTGGGTGTGTTGGCTGCCGAGTTGAAGAAACACAACGGCACGTGCTGCGGATTTGTAGTCATGCCGGATCACGTCCATGCCACGGTGTGGTTTCCAGAAGCCGGTCGGCTGAGCGGATTCATGCAGGTAACCTGTACACCGAGAAGAAATCCCTGGAGAAACTCGACTACATGCACCTGAACCCGGTCAGCGCGAGCCTCGTCGAACAAGCATGCGACTGGCAGTGGAGTTCGGCCCGATACTACGAGCAGCGGAAGTCCGTCGGGGTGCCGCTGGGTTGGGTGTTTTAGGGAGGTCCGATCATCTTGTTGCAAGCAACACCGACGATTTTGCGAGTCAGTCGAATAGTATGGCAAAACCGCCTGCGCAAAAATCGTCGGTGCCACCCGCGTGAGCCTCGTCGAACAAGCATGCGACTGGCAGTGGAGTTCGGCCCGATACTACGAGCAGGGGAAGTCCGTCGGGGTGCCGCTGGGTTGGGTGTTTTAGGGAGGTCCGATCATCTTGTTGCAAGCAACACCGACGATTTTGCGAGTCAGTCGAATAGTATGGCAAAACCGTCTGCGCAAAAATCGTCGGTGCCACCCGCGTTGTTCCAATACATCCATTCCCATATGGCAGCTTTTCTTCCTCTTGTTCCCTTTATCGGTCCAAATCCCCGCGATATTTCGAACTCCCGAATCCTAGTATCAGATAGAACACTGGCGGAAAGAGAGCTAGCCCACCCCCAAACAGGTCTCCGTGGCCAAAACGACGTGCAATGCCTACTGATATGCCCAAATAGGCGACCAAATTGACAGGCGGAATCAAGAGAAGAACGGCCCACCAGGAGGACCAGCCGCCAATTCGGGTCATAACCACAAGATTGTAGATCGGAACGAATGCTGCCCAGCCAGGATGACCAGCCTTGCGGAACGTCCCCCGCATACCGAGCAGCGTCAACGCCAGGAAACCAGAGCAAGACACTGAGTTTCCACCGTAATGCACTGGGTCGCATTTCGAAAAGGCCATCCATACGGAGCAGAGCGTCATGCATGCAAACAACCCACCAAGGCTGACCTGCCACTTGGTGTAGCAATTGTCGTTATGAGGATCACTCTTCTCGGCATCACCCAACATTACGAATTTCTCCACAATCATTACCTTGCGGCAATACCGGTGGTCCAGGCGCTGAATGCGTTGTTATCGTCGGACAGCGTTCCGGAGACAATCGTACAACGTAAGGGCGGCTCGAAGGGCGGCTCGAAGGACAGCACGCGACAGACCCGAGACAGCACAATCCAAGGCACCACGATCGCATTCGTCTTCCGCAAACAGACGTATCACTTACACCAGACAATTCGGGGGACACGTACCTAATTTGGCTGTTTGAGTAATTTGGCTGGTCGTCCCGGCTTCCGGGGGCGGAGGACGCGACGGGGGAAAAGGGGGTCACGACCCTTTCTTACTTTCCAGCCAGGCACACCACACTTCCATCGCGCAGCGAAACGAACAGGCGGCCGCCGGCGGCGATCAGGCCGTCGAACACGGGCGGGTAATCGAGCTTGGTTTCCGAGAGCTTCTTTCCATCGACGGCCGAAACGGCCACGACCCGGGCCCCCTTGCGGGCCTCGAAACCGGCATAGGGATCCTCCGGATCGAACACGTCGGGAGCACCGGCGACGAACAGCGTATCGCCGGCCTTGACCATGGCGCGGATTCGCACCGGCAGCCACTGCATCCAAAGCGGCGGCTCGGCCCGCGTGTAGCCGATCATCTTGTCGAGCCCGAAGGCCGGGCTGTCCAGCGCCCGCACTTGACTGCCGCGTCCGCGTGCATAGTCGGATTGAGGCAGCCATCGGATCGGCTCGCGCGATCCCGGCTCGCCGACGATCTGCGGCTCGTTCGTGTTCAGATCGGCAAACACCAGGTAACCTTCCGTGCCCGGGAAGAACATCGGGCTGTGTACGTTGCGATGATAGAACGCTCGCACGGCGTAGGTCTTCTCGCCGTCGACCACCAGGAGCTGTCCGGCCTTGGGCGCCTGGTTGGCGAGTTGGAAGCCGGGCCACCGCTTCGAGTACATCCAGAACGTGCGGTTGTACCAGGAGCCGTCCAACAGACCGGCGGTCGAGAAGATGTGCAGGCCCACGTCCTGGGCGCCTTTGCTGGAGAGGACGTCGACTTCCACCTCTTCCAACTCGGGCGTCATCTTCTTCTGGCGCATGTAGAGAGACCCGCCTTCGCTAACCAGCACGTCGGAGTTGGCCCCCAGGATGAAGAAGGCCAGATCCCGGTCTTTGTCCACATCGCGATGGGGTCCTTCGAGCAGGCCCTTGTGAAGGATCTTGCCGGAAGCCGGATCGAGTCCGTAGACGCGGATGCCGCCGTCGAGATAGGTCGAACGTCCGGCCGTGAAGTAGGCCACGCCCCGGTCAAGGAGCACACTGCCGTGTACCGGCCAGGCCGATTCGAGCTGGTCGAAATAGCCCACTCGCCGATCGGCCGGAGCCGCCAGGAATCGCCATACGAGCTCACCGTCGGATACCCGCAGGCAATACACGCGGCCGTCGGCCGACCCGAACAGGACCATGCCGCTGTAGATCGTCGGCGGCGAATCGATCCGCCCGCCGGCCGTGAAATGCCACAGGACCTTGCCGCTTTCCATCTCGAGCGCATAGACGGTGTGGGCGTCCGCCTCGGCCACGAAAACCTTGCCGCACCAGGCCACGGGCGCCGTCAGTTTGCCTTTCAGTTCGGTTTTCCAGGCAACCGACACTTGGGGACCTACGCCGGCAGCCGTCGTACCGCTTCGCGCCGGGTCGTGACGGAACGTCGGCCAGTTGCCGATCGAAGGAGATTCCGGCTCGAACGCCTTTAAGTAGGCGGGCCCCTTTTTCAGACGCTGCGAATCCGCCACCTCCTTCAGCGGAGCGTCCGGGGCGGCCTTCACGGCCGCGTATCCCAGCAGTTTCCCGCCGGGTTGGCAGAAACACTGGTCCGGCGGGACGTACAGCATCCCGTTGCAAGGCACCATGCCGTGTTTGCACGCGCCGCGGACGAAGTTGTTCTGGCCATGGTTGTCCGACTGGAAATCGAGGAACTCGGCCCCCTCGAACGAGCTGATCAGGTAGCGGACCGTGGCCTTGTTGCGGTAGCAGCGATGGTGATGCTCCGGACTCCTCAGGTTGTTCACCAGAATCCGCTTCTTCTCCTCGCCCGTGCGAAGGTCCCAGCCGACGACCAGCGCGTTGGGGCTCTTGCCGACCGGTTTCCCGTTGTTGTCGACGGAGATCATCCCGCGGAAAACCAGTCCGTCGACCACGAACAGGTCCTCTACTTCCCCGCCGCCGATCGACGGTCCGGTCTGTTGCCAGAGCAGCTTGCCGTCGGTGGCGTCGTGGGCGGCGACGTGCGTCCCACTGTGCAGGATGACCACGTCGTCGACGGCAACCAGCGTCCTCGGCGCAGCCCGCTTTGGCTCAGCGCTCCACAACCGGCGGCCGTCTTTCAGGCTCAACGCAACCAGGTCCTTGCCGGCCACGTAGACCACCCGCCCGTTGTCGATCGCCAAGGCCAGCGGACGAATCCCGCCGGCCTCTTTCCGCCAGAGGACCTTTCCCGTCCGGCCGTCGACGGCGACCAAGGCCGCTGCCGCCGTACTCTCGGCCCCTCTTCGCTGATCGGCCGCTTCCGGTGCTGGTCGCGTGTAGACCACGGCAACGCCGTCGCTGACGAGGATTTCGCTCGTGTCGGCCGTGGCCTCGACGGTGGTGAGGACATCTCCGGTGGCCGCGTCGAGGATCGACATGGGGCCACGGTAGGTGAGCGTCGCATAGAGCCGATCGCCGTCGGCGACGATGCGACGCTGGTTCTCGGCCGGCACGTCGGTTCGCCCGGAGCGCAGCCGCAGCCAGTCTTTGTCTTCCCATCGCGATCGGCTCCACTCGCGCCAGCCCCAGGATGGCAGCGGCCGCTTCCAGAGCAGCTTGCCGTTGAACGCGTCGCGGCAGACGAGCGACCAACGGTCGGGCAGACGCTCGTCGGTGATTCCGATCAGACCTTCGTCGAAGAAGTAGAACAGGCGTCCGCCGGCCGAGACGGGCGATTGAACGCCCGACGGGGTCTCGTGGCTGCGAAGCCACAACGGCGGTGCGATCCACTGCAGGCTTCGAGGCGGCCCCACGACCGTATCATCGGCCACCGCGTTGTTGCCCGCGTCGTGCAGGTAATGGCTCCAGTGGTCGATGTCGTCGGGCCGGACCTTGACGGTCTTCTGCCACGTGCCGTCGCGCCGGACCAGCGCCCTTCCTTCCGGGACCAGCACCCGCATGATCTCGCTCATGGGGACGTCGCCCGCATCCTGCACGACGACCAGGTTGATCAGGTTGTCGGTGTACGGCAGCACCGAACCGGAAAACTGCTCGACGGAAGCCGGCCCGTAGATACCCCGCGACCGGAGATGGCGTCTCGCCTCGGCCACGTTGCCCGGGTCGGCTTCGAGCCCGTGAACCGTGTAGCGCCCGTCGGCGTGTAGTGCGGCGGTCAGCTTCCCGTCGCCGCAGCCCAAGAGGACCGCGATGCCACCTTCAGCACCGGCCGCCTCGAGTATCTTCTCGGCCGACGTTGCCGCGTGGCCCTGGTTGGCGTCCAAGGTGCACCCCAGCAGCCAAACGGCCAGCAGGCCCAATACACATGACTTGGTTTCGGGATAGTGTTTCATCATGGCAAGACGTCCGGGGTTGAAGGTAACGGTTCAGGCAACTCGCCGCTGCAAGTTCACTTGTCCAGTGTAGCATCCGGCAGCGGGCCAGCCAAGGGAACCGCCCTTCCTGCTGATTGACCCCACAGGACCGGGCAACTAGACTGATGGGTAAGCTGCGGCCAGATTCCGTAGGTCAGGGCTCGGCCTGACAGCATTCGTAGGGTGGGCACCGCCCACCAAAACTCGCTTTACATGTCTTTCAGGGAGGGCCATGAACGATTCCAGTCTGCCGAAACCGTAGCGCCGCTGGTATCAGTTCAATCTGCGGACGCTGTTCGTGTTCATGGTACGCGTCAGCGTCGCTCTCAGTTGGCTTGCGGTGAAGATGCACGAGGCAAGAAAACAGAAGGAAGCGACGAAGGTGTCAAGAAGCTCCAGCAAGCATGGCCGAACTGCCAGATTCGGCACTAACCTCTGGCGTTGACCGAGCGATTGTTTCAGAAACTCGTGAAGACGTGAGACGTGCCGAAAATCCACCGTGCGTGAAACACTCCTGCGGGGGCGAGGTCTTGCTGCGGATGACGCTGGGGTCCGCTCGGTTTGAGCATTACGGCACAGCGTCCCTCGCTGCCGGCGGCACAGCGTCCCTCGCTGCCGGCGGCACAGTGCCCGTCCATGGCTGGTTCATGGCGAAAACTGAATGGAATACAGGTCTGCGTCGCGGAGCACAAAACGAAGACGCACCGGTTTTCCGGCAAGTCGGCCGATGTTTCCGTCTCCCTTCCAGCGAACGGTCCGCTGGATGCGGTCGCCGATGATCTCAGGGCAGTCCGTCAGGGCGAAGCCACCGAGAGGCTCGCCGTTGGGTGCCTGGAGTTCAACCTCCAACCCGCCGGCTGCGGAAGTCGCGTAGTTGATGGTTAGCCGATTTCCCGAGAAGACCAACGGCTTGGTGATCATCTCGCCGCCCGCGTACGGACCATGCACTGAAACGAAGCCGTCGGGCCGCAGCGTGTAGCGCCGCACGTGGGCGGTCGGGTAGCCGGCGTTGTGCTTCACATAGAGTGAAAGCTCCCCGTCGGCCGTCTCGATGATCCCCCGGGCCGCGTAGTTTGCGCGCGACGTCCAGTTGCGCAGGTCGCGGCCCGGGCGGATAAACGCCTCGAGGAACGTCCGGCTCAGTTCAGCTCCGCCGCGGGCCGAGCAGAAGAGCACGTCGGTGCAGTCGTTGGCGTAGTCCCACTCGGTGGGCGTTCCGATCTGCCGGGCCTCCGCCTCGGTCACAACGCGGCGGCCCGGGAAGAAGCGCGTCGGCAGTCCAAGGTAGATGTGCGGGGCACGCACGTACGGGGCCATCTGGTTCGTGTACAGGTGCTGGCGCGGTTTACCGTCGGTGTCCAGGTCGACCGGTTCCGTCCATTGAATGAAGTCCTTGGAGGTCGTGCGGGCGATCCAGCGTTTGCCTTCGCGAAAGACGCGAAAGTAGCAAACGTACTGCCCTTCACTTTCAGACCAGAAGGCGTTGTTCTGCGAATCGAACGCGCCTTTGGTGATCACCGGCTCTGCTTGGAGTTCGTTCCAGTGGATGCCATCGGGCGAGGCAAAGGCGATCAGCCCCGGGGCGCCGGTCCCGCCGAGCGCTTTGTACCGTTGATCGTTTTGGGCGTTGGGATTGGCGTCGAGAAACGGGGCGAAGTTATGGCAGCCTCGATGCCGCGCGAGCACGACGTTGTTGTCCTTCGTGCCATGAACCTCGAACAGGCCCAGCTTGGGTTTGGTCCACCGAATCCCGTCGCGACTTTCGGCAACACAAGTGACTTCCGTATCCAGCGTGTGTTTTGCGATCGGCATGCCCCGGTAGTAGAGCCGAAACGCGTCGCCGGTATTCAATACGGTCTCGTACCCGCTGTAGAGGCCCTCCCAGGGCCGGTCGAACTTCAACACGATTTCGCGCGGCTGTGGCGGATGCAGCTTCAGACGAGCGCCCTCGAGCCGATCAATCAGGTACCCGTCGACGAAGAGTTCGCGTCGACCGCCAATCTCGATTGGGTCACTGTTGCTCGGGCCACTGGCGCTTGGATTGGCGGCTTCGGCGGCCGGGAAGCAGCAACGGAGCAGCAAGAGAGAACAGCCCAACATGGTGGTCGTTGGCTTCGCCATGATTCGTCCCTTTTTCCGGATCGTTACCGAGTTCATGCGTCACCGGCTTGTCATCACCGGGATTGTTTCGTATATTAGGTGCGGTTCGACCGGTGTTTATGGTACAGGATTGCGAAGCAGCCCGCTACTGCCTGCTTTCCAGATTCCAATGGTCTCTTTCCCGCCGCCGGGGGCAATCCCCAACTATCCAAGGAGAACCCACCATGCACGAGTCTACTTCACGACGTTCGTTCCTGAAGATCGCCGGCTTCGGTGCCGCTGGTCTGGGAGTCGCGTCGGCGGGTAAGGCCGCTGTTTTACAAGGAGAGGGGCCGAAGATCCAGGGATTCGAAGAGGAAAAGGCCGACGAAAAGGCGGCCGACGCCTGGAAGCCGGTCTCGGACCGGAAGGTCCGGATGGGGATCGTCGGATACGGCGTCTGCAAATTCGGTGCGCAGTTCTCTTTGCAGCATCACCCCAACGTCGAGGTCGTTGCCGTCAGCGACCTGTTCCCGGACCGTTGCCGCGAGCTGGCCCGGCAGTGCAAGTGTGAAAGGACCTATCCCTCGCTGGAAAAGCTGGTCAAGGACGACTCGATCGAGGCCATCTTCTGTGCCACCGATGCGCCGAGCCATGCCCGCCACTGCATCGAAGTTCTCAAGCACGGCAAGCACGTCGCCAGCGCAGTGCCGGCCGTCTGGGAGCATCTTGAAGACGCCGACAAGCTGCACGAAGCGGTCAAGACGTCGGGACTGAACTACATGCTCTTCGAGACCTCGTGCTACCATGGGGACCTCTACGCCATGCGGCGGATCTACGAAGCGGGCGGATTCGGCAAGCTGGTCTACAGTGAAGGCGAGTACTTCCATTACGCCTGCGCGGTGATCCCATCGTACAAAGACTGGCGTATCGGCCTTCCGCCTCAATGGTATCCGACGCACTCCAACGCCTACTACGTGGGCGTCACCGGCGGGAGCTTCACCGAGGTCTCGTGTATGGGGATGCCGAGCATCCGCAAGGAGTTGCAGCCTCAGAACAATCGGTACAAGAACCCCTTCGGCACCGAAATCGCGATGTTCCGCACGAGCGAGGGCGGCATGTCGCGGATGGGCGTTAGTTGGGACACGCCCGGCTACGGCGGCGAAGTCGGTCGGGTTCGGGGGCAAAAGGGATCGATGGTCGGCATGAACTACCAGGGACTTCAAAAGAAGCTGCCGGAGCTGACCAAACCGCCGCTTCCGCCCGGCATGGCCCCCGGCGGACACGGCGGCTCGCACGGATACATCGGCAACGAATTCGTCACGTCGATCCTCGAAAAACGCCAGCCACTGGTCGACGTCGCCTGGGCGCTGAACATGACCGTCGCCGGCATCGTGGCCCACCAATCGGCCCTGAAAGACGGCGAGCTGATGAAGATCCCGCAGTACGCACTGTAGCCGAAGCATGAAGATTCACTCACGAAGGAACGCACGATGAGCCGCATCTTCCAGCCCCTGCTGTTTCTGCTTGCCCGTTGCACCCGCAATGAGCTGATCCGCCAGATCGAATTCCTCAAAGCCGAGAACCAAATACTCCGCCAGCGGGTGCCGAAGAAGCGGATCTTCCTTTCCCACGACGAGAAGACAAGACTTATCGATCTGGGCCAGGCGATCGGTCCGGCGCTGAAGCATTTGCTCACGATCGTTAGCTACGCGACCTACCGGCGGTGGGTCCGCAACGCCGCCGGCGAATGCCAGGAACCTAAGAAGAAGATGGGTCGGCCGAGGACCAAGGAAGAAATCCGCGAGCTGATCCTGAAGTTGGCCCGCGAGACCGACTGGGGCTACACTCGGATCATGGGCGAACTCAAGAAGCTGGGGATCAAGCCGCCGTCACGCACGACGGTCAAGAACATCTTGAAGGAGAACGGCTTCGATGAACCACCGGACCAAGACGAGGCGTCAATCACTGCCAGCACTATCAGGTGCCAGACGCGACTCGGCGGGCTGCTGAAGCACTATGAGCGGAAGGCGGCGTAGCGATCCCCCCCTGTCGGCTGTCGCCAGGCGACCACCCCCTGGCCAGGTGGTGCTTCGTGGCCGGCAATCTGCGTGCCATCTACCACCGCCGCCACGGGCCGATGGCATCTTGATTTCGCGGATGGCATCATGGTGCTCAAATGCCGAAGTCTTTGCACGATCTGGGGAATCGGCGTGCCCGTGCCGTATTTCCAACGATTTTGGGACTGCCGGTAAGGAAGGCAGCGGCGGCACCGGCAGCGAGGTCGGAAGCCGGTTCGCGGAGCGGATGCCCATTGTCGTGGCCGCGTGTCGACAGCAGAATCGCAACGTGCCGGAGTTTCGCACCGTCTGGGGCAAACGGTTCCCTGAAACAAGATGGGGCGGGGACGGTGCATTCGTGGCAGTCGGAACGCTTACCGATACCCAGTCGGTCGCATCCATGGTATGTCTTGCCCCGTAGGGCGCCGTCGATTCGTCAACGAAGCCCAAGCATATTATTGGTACGCGCGAATTCTCCGTGCAGTCGCACCGCCGCCCGGTCGTAGGCAAAAGCAGCGTTTCGGACAAACTGAAAGCATCCGAAGTGCATTTGGTGACGATCCTTTGTGGCTTTGGCCTGGTATCGTCGGGACTTCCGGTCGAAGGAGACGCCCTTGTAGCCCGATTTGCTGTTCTTGCGAATCCGGCTATTGCAAGTGACTTCGGCCTGTATTGCCGGCCGCAGATCCTCCAACCGCGTGTCGGTCGGATTGTCGCGGGCACTTGACGTATTGCGCAGCCAATGATCGAAGTGCATTCAAGCCAACTGGCTTGGAGAAGTAGTCGTCGCAGCCTGCCCGAAAGCACTCTTCCCGAACGTCATCCCCTCCAGCGGCGGTGTGTGCGACGATCGGTTTCGCATACCCGGCGCCTCTCAGTTGTCGGATGGCTGCAATGCCATCGAGCACCGGCATCCTGACGTCCATCAAGATCACGTCGAACGGACGGCCGGATCGCCATGCGGCCATCGCCTTCTCGCAGGCGACCTGTCCGTTGTCGGCGTATGCCACTTCGGTGCCGGCGGCCTGTAAGATCAGGGAGAAAAGGCGTCGAGTGTCAGGTGAATCATCTGCCACCAGAATGTACGGCTTCGATTGCCGATCACCGATGTCCTCGATATGCTGTTCCATGCTAGTCACGTTTCAGAAGGGAGTTTGGTCATCTTGAACGCTCCGGGAAACTTGTCCTCGACAGCTAACACCGCACACTTCTCACGAGCCTGCCGGGGAAGCCTCCGGGACCTCGGCATGCTGGGCGAGAATCTTGTCGCTGTCCGAGAGGATCAGCCATTGGCTCTCCAGCTTGACCAGTTCGGTCAAGTACTCGCCGCCCAGACCGGCGACCGTCGGAGGCCGCGGGCCGATCTGGTCTTGCGTTATCCGGAGGACCTCGTTGACCGTGTCGACGATGATGCCGATCGTCTTGTTGCTGACGTTGAGCATCGTTACCCGGCTTTCGCCGGTCGAGTTTCCTTCCCGTAGTCCAAACCGGGCCCGCAGATCGATCACCAGGATCACCTTGCTGCGCAAGTTAATCCGCCCCTTGACGCAGGGGGACGGGCGGGGCGCCTGTGTGGTGTCGCCCATGAGGATGAATTCGCGGATCTTGGTGATCTCGATCCCGTGTGCTTCCTCGGCCAGCCGGAAGCTGACCAGTTGCAGGGGCTCGGTGGTCTCGGAAACACGGTTCTCCTGGAGCAGGGCCCCTTGGGCGGCGGCGATTATCTGATAGCCCCTGTTGTTAAGATGGTTTTGTTGCTGTCTTGTCCCGAAGGTTGGAGGGCCGGCAGCCGGTCGGGAAACGCAGAGTCCTCGGCCGACTCTGCGCCCTGGTCGGCTTCGGTGGCAGGAACCTTATCTTGACTCACGCAGCCCAGTTCGGTTTGGCTGAAAGTGTCGCGAGGTACCTCGTAGTTGCCGCTGGCGACCTCTTCCATGGCAGCGATGGTTTCCTCCAGGACGTCCAGGTTGGCCTCGCCGCAGAGATCGAAGACGGCCTGGAGGATCTCGGCAACCCGCTCTGGATTGGTCCGAATCAGGTTCATCACTTTGATCGATGGGCCGACTTCCTCGGCACGGGAGCTTCGAGTCTTGGGCTCCAGGGAGAGCGACCGGGCACTCTCGGAACTCACTTGGGAGTTTTCATCGCACCGGTTGGCGTATTCGGTCACTTGGCCGATAATGCCGGCAAGGTCTTTGTGCATCTGTTTGATGTCGGCGATCACTTCGTCGATCCCTTCGTCGCCCTCGACCTGGTTGGTCAAATCTCCCTCGGCGGCGGCGGCGGCCTCCAACAGCCCGTTGACCTTACTGCAAAGGTTCTCGGCCTTGCGAGCTTCCTCGGCAGCCAATTGTCGCTGGTTCTCGGCCTTGCGGGCTTGCTCGACGGCCGCCTGGTGCTCCTTCTCGGCCTTCTCGGCCCTCTTGGTGTGAGCCAGTTTTTCGCGTTCGATGGCTTCCTTGACGTCATTGATAGCCTTATCCGCAGCTTCGGCCGACGCGATGATTCCCGCCAAGTTGCTCTGCATCCATCCTTTTGTTAGTTGAAGCACTTCAAAAGCCTCCTCCCAAAAATACAAAGACACAATAGACGCTTCACGACGGATCCACCATGCTGGAGGTTGCCAACCGGCGAGAAAAACAAGGGGCCCGGGGTAAGAGGCGCCCTCGTGCATTGACGCCGGCCGTACGCCCTAGCCTAGATTCCGTCGCGAAACGCATTCGAGTCTATGGTTCTCGGAAGTTTCCTGAAAAATGCTCCTCGAAGATGTGAACTCTTGCGTGCTTGATGCGTCAAAAAGACGTGAATTACAAACAAACA
>SDBV01002770.1_pt1 | contig 26127 bp, 32 predicted proteins | sample 2277081 | NCBI WGS metagenome assembly SDBV01 (sample SAMN10402039, study PRJNA504765) | marine sediment metagenome | isolation source: marine sediment core GS10_PC15, 223 cmbsf | place: Arctic Ocean: Southern Knipovich Ridge | collected 2010 | reverse complement strand
ATGGTGGAGAATTTATTGTTAGATCTAAACAAGTTACATCACAATCTTTACCTGTTTTGAGAGCTATTAATCAGGGTAAAGGAGTATTCGCACAACAAGGATTTGGTCCAGGTAATCGTATTACTGCTTTTCAAAATGCCTTTAGAAATGTTCAACAACCAACAGCATCTGTTTCGGGTCGTGTACAACGTAGTTTCTTTTCTAAATTATTATTAGTTCTTAGAGATTTAGGCCGTAAAGTTAGTGGGCGTGGGTTTACTAGTGGTCGTACACTAAGTGAGATAGCTTCTACTAATAGAACTGGTATTGGATTTGCTGGTGCTTTACTTGGTCCACAAATAGAGTCAGCTATTGGTCAACAAACAGCAGGTCGTTCTCAATTTGGTGCTGGTGTTGGTGGTGCTGCTACTGGTGGAGCTTTAGGTGCGTTTTTAGGATTGGGTCCAGTGGGTATAGCTGGTGCTGCTGGATTTGGTGCTGTTACTGGTGCAGCTAGAGGTGAAAGAGAATTTGCCAATACACAAGCTCAAAATGCATTAGTACAATCTACTAAAGCATTAGATAGTGCATTTAAAGAGTTTGAAAGAACTGGAAATTTAAATAAATTAAATGATGCGTTAGGTTTATTAGATGTTTCTATTGATAAGGCGGCTCAAGCACAAAGAATTGAAGGAGGGGGAACATTTGGATTTTTACAAAAACAACAAGAAGCTTTTGAAGAAACTATTATAGGAAAAATAAGTACAGCAATTAGAGGTCCAATAGCTAGTATAACTAATTTTAAAGTTGCTGGTGAACAATTTGAAGTAGCAAAAAGAGGTTCTATAGTTGATGTATTTAATCCTAGTGCTAAAGCTTTTCAACGTCGTAGAGATATATTCAAAGGTATTGATCAAGAACAACTTCAAGCTTTTCAAGGTAGAATTGCTCAACAATCTGCTCAGGCTGGTGCTTTCTTTGCTTCCCAAATTCAAAAGGGAAAACGTATTCAAGATGTGTTGAAAACAACACAGGGACAACAATTCGCTGGAGCGTTTGTGAGTGGTACATTAAAAACTACAGGTCCAGAAGGTAGATTATTAAAACGTTTAACAGGTTTATCGGCTAAAGAAAGGGGTGGGGTAGCCGCACAAGCATTTACTAGTACCGAAGCTGGTAGGACGTTAATTAAACAAGCTCGTTTGCAACGTGATTTAGAAAGTGCTATGGATGCTGTTAATAGAAAAATTCAATTACTTACTGGTGATTTTGAAACTATGTCAGCTATTGCTCAACAGGCTGGTCAAAGAGGTATTCAGTTTATACGAGCTAATCAAGCTATTGATGCTAGGTTTGGTGGTGGAACTGCTATTACACAACGTGTTAGAACTAATGTATTTGCTAATCCTAGAGCATTTAGTACGGAAGCTTTACAAAGAGGATTTGTGGGTTTACAAGCTGATTTAGGAGAGAGTTCACAATTACGTGAATTGAGACAAACCGTTATAGGAACTCAAAGATTACAAAGAGAGTTACCGGCATTTATTAATCAACTTAGTCAACAATCAGCATTGGCACCTGAAGATTTACAGTCACGATTATTAGGTAAATTGCAAGAATTTGGTTTACCACCACAATTAGTTGAAGAAGCTAAAGAAGTTGTTAAAACAGTAGAAGTTTTAGGAGATTTAAAAGGGGGAGAAATTAGAGAGTTTGTTGATAAAATTGCGGGTATAGGAGATGTTGCATTAAAAGCTGCTAACGATTTAGAAAAGGGTTTAATTGAGGGGAATAAAAAATATATTGAGGCGGTTAATCAACAGGTTCGTTTACAAGTTCAACTTAATGAAAGAGTTGCTAATAGGGCTGCATTAGGTGCTGGGTTACGCTCACAAGAAGCAGCACTATTTGGTAATAGACGACAAACATTAAGAGAAAGATTAGCACCAGGACAAGTAAGATTAAGAAGTAGATTGGGTCCAGGTTTTCAGGGTAATATAAGAAGTCTACAAGCTATTTCTGCTAATATAGGTGGATTAATAGACCAAAGACGATTTTTAGAACGACAACCTGCAACATTAGAAAATATTGATGCATTAAAAGATTTAGAATTGGCAATTAATAATAATAGGAAAGCGTTAGAATTTTTGGGTAAAGATACAACTAAATTGGCCTTTATTCAAGAGAAAATATTACAAATACAAAAAAGTCGTGCGGCTGCTGAAACTGCTGCTTTAGATTTTACTCAACTTGATCCAGCACAACAGATGGAAAGAGCATTGTCTGCATTAAGAGCATTACAAGTCGAACGTACTGGTATTTTACCAGGTGGTTTAGCTGGTAAACGAGCATTGGCTGGTATAGCTGATTTAAATATAGGTGCTACACAAGAAGAAATTGATGCAAGGAGACGTAGATTTACAGAAGCAAGATTTAGAAATATTGGATTTACACCTGCTCCTGGTGGTAAGTTTGATCCAAATAGAGAAGAACAATTTAGAAAACCATTTAGAGATGCTGCTAGAGTTCAAGAAGAAGCTCAAGCTGCTTTAATTAATTTAGATCAGAAACAAATAGATATTCGAGCAAACAATGCAACAATTAACCTACATATGACTGGACAAGCTTTACAAGAAGCAGCAAGAGGACAAAGGGCAAATATTCCACAAGAAATAGTTTTTATTGGTAAGCATGAAGTTAATGTAGTTATAAATGGTGCAAAAGTCTTACAAGAATTAAAACCAGGAATTCAACAACTTGTTATTAATGGAATAAATAAAGCAATGAAAGAGCAAATTAATCCTGTAACTGGAGAAACTAATGAAGGATTCGATGGAATAAACAATGTATAGGTTAATAAGTAGGTAAAAATATGGCTACCACAATGACTTATGGTTCTTACAATTTTACTCCAGTACCATTAGTTCGTTTTTCTAAAACATATCAACGTAGTGAAGATGGAACTAGATTAGGTTCTCTATTTAATATGACTCTTGATGGAGTATTAACACCCATTCCTGGTAATAATGGTGGTATAATTAATACTATAGCCTTGCAAGATACTTTTAGAGATGCGTTTATTCAAGATGGTTGTTTATTTCATATTGCGTGTGATGGAACAACATTGTGGAGTGGATATCCCATTGTTGGTAATCCAACATTTGATAGAACAAGTAATAATTGGGTAGAAACTATTGCATATTCATTAGACTTACAATTTAATATAGAAGGAAGTGGAGAAGATCTATCATCATCACCATTTATTGAAAGTGCTACGGAAAATTGGTCATTAGAGTTTTCTGATGTTATTTCTAAATTTTCGTGGAAATTCTCTCCAATTTTTACAGAGTCTAATCCTTATGTTTTAAATATGACTCATAATATTTCAGCTAAGGGAAAACGTCATTTTACCGATTGTGAAACAATGACTAAACAACCTTGGGAATATGCTAGAGAATATGTAACTTCTAAATTAAGTACAGGCAGTGATGAAAATTTTAATATTCAGCTTGAAGGATCTGGAGTTGTTAATTTAAGTTCAGCTTTATTTACTGGTTATAATCATGCAAGAATTCAACAAACAGATCAATTAGGTGGTTCTTATTCAATTAATGAAACTTGGTTGGTTTTGGAAAATAAGGTTGGTTTTTCATTTCCGGGGCGTGGTATAGAGGATTTTACAATTACGACAGATACTAGTGTAAATAATGGTATAACTACCGTTAATATTAATGGTAATATCCAAGGTGTTGAGACTCGTTCTTATGGAAGTGTACCAGGAGATTTTTCGGTTACAGAAAGTAAATATACTACTGCGTCTGGTTATTGGATTGCTGCTAAGACTCGTTTATATGTTCGTGCAAATCTTATTTATAAGGATATTACTACAATTAGAAATCTAAATACTATTCCACTTTCTACTAGTGTTGGACATAGTTTATCCCAAGGTCGTATAACATATAATTATACTTATGATAATAGACCATCCAATTGTATCACTGGTGCCTTTTCTGAAGTAATATCTATTAATGACAATAATCCTACAGATGTTTTTGCTCAAATTGCTGTTTTGGGTAGAGCAATAGGACCAGTTCTTCAAGATGTTAGTACGATTACATTAGCAACACGTAGTATATCTATTGAAACAGTTGGTAAACCTCAAACATTATGTACTGCTGCTGGATTACGTACTGTTACAAGTGATATGAAAACTGATATAGAAACTTTGTTGTGTGGATGGGAAACAGAATTAACTGATGTATATGAACAGGTTTTTAAACAAATAGATACAGAAAGTTGGAATCCAAAGGATGGAAGATATAGTAGAAATGTGGAATTTGCGTATATGGGATGTACTGTAACTGGTGTAACAAGTTTTTGTTAAAAAATAAAATATAATATAGGACAATGTAATGGCGAATTTATCAGGATATTCTACATTTTGGGATGGGCAAAAATTCTTTGATTGGGGAGGGTTGACAAAAGAAGAGTGGGCTGCTGTAGTAGCAGAAAATTGTATTCCACAATCTACCTATGGTCCTTTTACTCAAACTTTATTTTTGGGTCTTAGTATATCTTCTTTTTCATGTTCTGCCGGATGGAATGAACAAGTCGGTGAATTGACTGTTCAATTAGTGGAAGATACATGCGTAGGTACAAAAATTTATTGGGATGAAGATTTACAAGTCAGATTACATACCGCTGCTGATCCTGGGTTTGTTGGTGAGTCTGTTGATATTATAGGTTCGCCAGCTTATTTTCGCGTATCTAATTTTGAATTTAGTGGATTAATTCAATCTTGGGAAAAGTCACGTACTGTTAGTGGTGATCCAACCTATACTGTTAAGTTAGTTGATCCTCGCCAAATTCTTGCTGGTGCCCAAATGATTATTGGTGAATATGCGGGAGGTATTGGTGGTGTTGGATTTGCTGGTATATTTGGACCATACAATTTATTTAATGTTTTTGGATATATGGAATCTACAGACGTTGCGTGTACACAAACATCTTTACAGTTAGTTGGTGGTTTACCTGAACCCGCTGGTTATGTTGCTGGTGATTTAACTCCTGATGGTGCCATGTTTGGTTCTGATGCTGATGGTTTTGGAGGAGCTTTAATTAATGATAATGGAATGCCTTGGAGTACTATTCGTACTGGTCTTAATTCTTTAATAAACACTGCTCCTTTTTTGACTAGTAACGTATGGTCGCCATATGGTCGAGTTTTATTTAAAGCTTTAAGTGCTGGTGATACTGGTAGTGGTTATGGATTATTAATGGGTGATAGGGCAGATGTTCTTGGACCATTTACAAGTTTGCCAGCAACAAGGTGGTTAGCTGAATATTATATAGATTTGTCGGAATTGCCTACCCCACCTCCTTATTGGAGAATTAATGGTAGTAATGTTTCTATTATGGATGCTATTTCTCAATTGCTGGAAGATGCTGGTTATGATTATTATATAGAATTAATTCCCGTAAGAGGTGTTAGTAGTGTTATAGCTCCTAGTGGAATTGCTAAATTTATTAAAATTAGAACTGTTCGCCGTTTGTTACAACCTACCTCTGGACATATTTCTACGTTTTTAAATGGTGTTGAAGCTACTGTTAATTCAATGGAAGGTAGCGAATTAAGAAATGAACCAACAACATCTTTTTTAATTGGTGCCAAAAAAAATACGTATTATCAAATTGAATCTAGTGATATAGATGGAGACAATGCTGCTGGTGATTTTTATGATGACGATACTATTATTCCATATTTTGGTATTGATAGTAGTGAAAATGTAATAATTCCTACAAAAATAGATGATGGTGATGGTGTATTAAGATGGCATTTTGTTGCAAATGGTATAGCATTAGATAATAGTTTACAAACTATAGATGTTAGTGCTACGTTGGGTGATTTTAATATAGATATTGGTGAATTGGAATTACAAGCTGCTAAAGCTGGTTATGATGCTTGGACTTCCATAATTGATATTTTAAATACCGATACGGGACAATTGTTTAGTTCTGCTGGTGCTGGAGGAACATGGGAAAGAATATGGTTAGATGCCATTGATGACCACCAAGTACAAGATGCATTTGCACGCGATTTTATTAATCAAGATCCTGCTAAGCTTCCTTTTTTAGGTGTTCATAATGATCCGGCAGCTAAAATTCAAGAAGATTTACAAACAATTTATAATTTTGTTAATAGATTTGCTACTGAATTTTATGGTAAACAATTTCAAGTAAGAGTTCCATATACGTGTGTTAGATTAGATGGTGAAAGTGGTAAGATACTTACTAGCGAAATACCAATACAAACAGGGTGGACAGATCAAACATTTATATTAGGATTAACTAATGGTTCTACTTTACATACTTTCTTAACAGATGAAGATGGTAGAACGGAAACTATGGTTAGATTTGATACCACGCCAGGAACTATTGATTTAGACGTTTCAGAATTAGATCCAGATGATTTTGGTGTAGATGGAAATAGTTATTATATTAGATGTCAAGTAAGTGATGAATATGTATATGTAAATAAATCATTAAGAACTAGTCCTCGTGCAATTGTAACAATTCCGGGTGTTGTTAAACTTATTCAAGATCCTTCTAGTCAAGCTGCTAGAGCGGCTAAACTTTATTATACAATTATTGATTTACAGATAGCAGCAGCTAAACAAGCTAAGGCTAAATTAGCTATAGACAATATATTGAAGAATGTGGGAAATAAACAGGCTTTTATACCATTTGATTTTCCGATGCGATTACCAGATGGTGCTGGCTTTGGTATTCAAAGTCAAGTATTGACTTATGGTCCTTGGGTTACTATGGGACCAGCAGGTACAGTAAGAGTAGATCACGATGAAGGATTGGCACCTTGGAATTATGGAAGTCTTGTAGCACTTAATGTAGCTGGACAATCTAAAGCTAATGAAGGTATAACTTATATGCAAGTTGGAGAAAAGGGAAATATAACCATTCCTGGTTATCCAACAATACCTTTAGGTGCAGAAATAGGTGCATTAGGTGCAGATTTTTTTGGTTTGGCTGGTGTTCATTTAGTAGAAAATAGATCTACAACGGCTGTTGGTTCTGTATATACAACTACTATTGGTGGATGGGTAGGAACTTATGGTCCAAATATAACAGATATTAGTGTGAGTGTGGGAACCAATGGTATTCAAACTACTTATAATATGAGAACATTTACACCTAAATTTGGTCGTTTTAGTCGTAGTAATGCTGAGGCTATGAAAAGGATAGGTCAGAATAGATTACGAGTACAACGTAGAACATCTCTTGCAATATTTAAACTAAAAACTAGATTGGCACTTAAACAATCAAAAGAAATATTTAAATCTACGATTAATACTGGTAAGGTAGTTAATGATATGAATAGTCCACATGAACTACTTGTGGGTTCATTAACACCATTTCAACCAAGTATTCCTTCTAAGCGTACTATTATAGCTTCTATGGAAATGAAGGAAATTACTACTCAATTTGACAACTTTGGTAACAAAGCATTTATGGGTTGGGAAGGATTAATACGTCCCGTATCAATGGATGGAGATGGTGGATTACCTGGGTATGCTAATTTTACTATTGGTTGTGTACCAACAAATTCACAAGGTGCTCAACCACCAATATTTACAGATCAGGGTTTAGAATCTGGTGTTTATAATGAAACTATAGATCAAAATCGTATTAATCCATTTTCTAATCCAGCTAGTCAAACTGTTCGTGATCAATTAGAAGATAAAGCACATAGTGCTGGAGATTATGTTGGACATGATATGGATTTGTTGGGTGCTGAAACTAGTTCTCCAGAAGGTGTAAGTGGAATTGGTATTAATATGCGAACCGTTGGATTTGCTGATTCGGATGGTTCTAATTATTCAGATGATTATAGAATGTTTGCAATGAGAGGACCAATCTTATTACAAAGTTGGGGTTATGATTTAGATGGAAGACCAATTCCTAACGAAGATGATACTGATGTAGCAGCTTCAGGTGGAACATTTACTGGATTGGGTACACACTTTCTTTCTAAATGGTTAAAAAAACCTCATACTTGGCCAGTTGCTCCGGTTGACTTAAGATTTGATAGACAAAGAGGTGTTTGGGTTGCTCCACCATCATATCGCTTATTATTTGTTGACTTGCTGGAAGATTTATGTCCTGGGAGTAATGCAAAAGCACAAATTAATCAAACAAAAACCGGTATACAATTAAAAGATGGCGAAGGTGATAATACAGATGGTTATATTAGAGTATATGATTCTACAAATGCTACCTTTGCTAGCGGTGAAGCATTAATGGTTTATTACGATTCAGTTAATTGTCAACATACCGTAATAGAAGGTCCACAACCTAGTTTATTTAATATAAATTGTGATCAAGATATTTCTAATCCAACATTTATTAGATATTTTAATGAAATTGTAGCTGGAACTGGTATTAGAGGAAGTACAATGGTGGATAATTGTGCTCGTGTGTTATTGGAGAGTAATATTAAAATTGGTGGTGGTGACGACAATTTAGGTAATACACTATTTGAAACATTAAGTTTTAGTAAGAATTTTCATATTACCCAAGAAGATGACTGTGTTATTAATATTGATACTTCTGGTGATCGTATTCATTTTGGTAAACTCGATGGAGATCTTAATGCTGCTAGTTCTGCAACTATGTCTATATGGGCTAATGATCCATTAGCAGATACAACTGAAAATATTACTGTATATGATTGGTTTTTAGGTGCTGGAGAAACTCTTGACACTGGCAAAAAAGTTAAAGTAGAATTTTATAGTAATAAATGGTATGTAACAACGGCGGAATGTTAATATGAGTTTATGGTTTCCTAAAATACCAATGTTATGGTTGCCTTCTATGAAATTTGCGGCCTTAATGAAGTTCATGCCATGTGAAAGTTGTTGTGGAGCCGTTTGTGCTCATTGTAGTGTAGATTCAGACAATTACACGGTAGTTTTCACTGGCGTTATTTCTGGTAGTTGTGCTGCGTCTGAATGTGACAAGATAAATAGTGTGTCTCTTGTTCTTAATCGGGATGACCCTGTAGCTTTTCCTTGCCAGTGGGAATTCTCGTATGGTGTCTGGAGTTGTCGTACCGCTCGTATTGTACTGACACTTGCGGCTGTTGGGGCTGATCTTCGCATACGAATAGAAATTTTCGAGATTGCTACTCATCGTTTTGAGAAACTAATTATAAATGGAGTCGGTGGAAGTTGTAACTTTGTTGATGAGAGCATTCCTTTTATCTCACAAATAGGTAATGATGATTGTGATTTCTCCTTTGCTACTTGTATTCTTAATGCCTCATGATAGACTGTCTATTCCAACTGAACGACGATGGACTTTGGCAATGTCAAAATGAAGGATGTGGGTGGATATATCCACTTAAAGAAGATAAACCACCACGTAGAAATTGTGTTATTAAAAATAAAAATATAGTTAAACCACCAAATATTATTAATCAAGCTAAGGGTTATCTAGTAGAACGTAGGAAGTGGTCGAAGGCAGGAAGTCGTTTACGTTCTCCAAAAAGAATACGTGAAATATTTACTAAATATTGTAAACCATGTCAATACTTTAATGGTTCAAAATGTTTATTATGTGGGTGTTTCGTCAAAATTAAAGGAACGAAATTGAATAAAATTGCTTGGAATACAACAAAGTGCGATTTAGAACCCTCAAAATGGGGGCCTGAATCTATGTCAAAATCATCGAAAGATACTCCTGAGACTTTAAATAAGACGAAAAAACGGAAAAAGGGCTGTGGATGTAGCTAGTTTCTGTAATTAAAATGTTTTAATATATGTGAATTTACCTAAGTAGTTATATAGTAATGACTTATGATAATTCACGTTGTTTTATAAATTCATTATATAAATGTTGAAATTTGGGTAATATTTTATCTATTTTGTTTCTATTACATTCTTTACATATTAACCTTAAGTTATCTAACTGATATAATAATATTATACTATCTATATTTTTAGCTAAACTTATTGGAATTATATGATCAATTTCAAACATATCGTTATATGGTCGATTGCAGTCTTCACATGGTTTATTTATATATTTATTAAAATGAATATTTCGTTCTTGGTGTGTGAAACCCAATAATTTATGAGTTGATTCGCCACCTTTAGATTTTCCAATTTGTTTAAGTTGATAGCGTAATAATTGATTTAGCTTTTTACGTGTTCTATAATAAACATCTGTTGTATATTTATATCTTTCATATTTTCTCTTTGTTGTTCGTGTTTCTTTTTTATGGGTAACATAATATTCTCTAGTACGTTTATTGTTTTTATTTCTGTTTTTTTTATGATATTGTTTTGCTTTTTTATTTATCAATATCTTATTTGCTAAATAATATTGTTTATTTTTTTTACATATTTCATTTTTATTATTTATGTGATATTGTTTGTAATATGGTATGTTACATTGTTTACACACATATTGATATCCATCGGGTCGTGTTTTGTCTTTACGAAATTCACTAATTTTTTTGACATTTTTACATTTACTACATTTTTTATGTGTATCTACACAGTAATCTTTTTGATATTTTTGAATATTTAATCTTAAAACCTTTTGATGAATTGCTGTAATACTACGATTTAAAATTATAGCAACTTCTTTTGTAGAATATTTGTTATAAATTTTTCTTAATATTATTTCATCTTTTTGTGTCCATTTTTTATACTGTTTCATTCCCATTATTCCAATAAAATAAGGTCCACCGAAATCATAGAAACGGTGAACCTATGGGAATGAAGATTTCTTATTATATTATATTAATTTTATAGTTTCTATGATTTTGCGGTGATTCTTCATTCCCACCGCATTATATTATACACCATTTTCTAAAAATTATATCATTTTACCTTCTTCTTTTGACCAACGTTGCCACCCACGATCCAACATCCAGCCTTCGTCGTTTTTCCGCTTTGGAAATAATGTCGGTTTAGCTTTATGAGATCCAAATGATAACCTAGCCCCACAGTCATTACAACGTATTTCGTAGAATTTATTTCCTTCGTTCTCTCTAACAACAAATTTGAGATCGTTCTTTTTACATTTTCCACACTGTTTTTCCGAAAAGACTTCTTGTGCTTCTGCCAAAATTTCAAATATTTCCTTTTGGTTATCAGCGACAATTTCTAAAACTAATCCATTTCCGCATGTATAAGATATCTTCATTTTCTTTCTCCGTGTTTAAGTACATTTAATAAAATTACTTATTAATTAATCCACTCTGCATTATATCCTTTAATTTCGTCTAATATATCTTCTGATTTATTCTGATAATTAGATACTTTTTCTACCAATTTTAATGCATCATCATTCGTTAATAATTTTGACCTACACGAATAACCTTCATTTTCAATCATCTTTTTAATATTAATGTTTAATCGTTCTCCCATCACATCCAAATGTCTTAATTGTGTAGCATTAATCAACCCACTATCTTGTTCTGTTTGTTGTGGAACTAAATCACCCGTTACGTCTGCTAATTCTTCTACTGCGTTAATTTTTTTCAAACCAAGGGCTCTCTTTAACGCACGACCTTCAGCACGAGTTTCTGCTAGCGATACAGGATGATGACTATAGGGTTCAATGGAATTTCCATAGTAAGCATCGGCACATCCTTGATAACATGTATCTGTAAAGTGAACGGTAACCCTTACCGTTGCTCGTCTTTCATTTTCTAAATCTGGCGTTTGTAATACATCTGCAAAAAATTTATTGATTGGTCCTAATACTTTTTCTGCCACACGACGTAAACCATCTACAGTTGGATTTCCTTTAACTAGTTCATCTTCTACAAACTGAGACATTACATAATCATGCCATTCAACACTGCCAAGAAGTGGGGGTTCTTGATTATCTTTATTATTGTTTTCATTTTCATGATTTATCACATCTTTAACTATTTCAACATCGTCAAAATCAACATCGATATCCTCATCAGGATTATCTAAAATGTCATTTTTATTTTCTGTATTTTTCATAGTTTGTTCACATTGTAAGACATATTGTTTACCAGATGATTTATGTTCAAATTTATACAACTCTCCTTTTAATATATATTGTAACGCTTCGACAAATTGAGTTTTACCTTTTAACATATCTACTATTTTTTCATTACATCCATAATCACGAACTAATTTATAATGAATATCACCTACCTTCATAGTTTTATATTGTAGATCTATTGTTTTAGACATTATATATCCTTTCCAAGTATAATTTAAACATATTTATTTCTCCTCTAATATTGTTTTCATATTAAATCTTTCCCCAGAATAATATGTCTTTGACCCCTAGGTGGAAATTTCTTTTTAATATCTTCTAAAGTTTGTAGAACTTGCTTAAGCAAGTCCCGAAAATATTTTTGTGAAAATGACCTATGTTGTTGTATCTTAATTATAACCATACCCTTTCCTAAAATTAATCCTACCTTTTCGTTATCTGCTCGTATTGTTCTCTGTAATGTTTTTTGACCCCATATTGGTTTTTGATGAGAAATACCATCAACTTCTAGTGCTACATTTAATTTAGGTAACCAAATATCTACGTGTAATCGTTCATTTGGAAGTACAAATTCTTTATGAAATTCTGCTTTATAATCAGCTTTAATAAGTTCCCTATGTAAATATTTTTCTAAACGACTTCCCTCTTTTGCTGATATACGTATTGCATTACCGGCAAGTCTATGAAAGTTTTGTTTCTCTTCCGGGGACATACTAGCCCACTGTTTTTTACCCAAATCGCTTATATGTTTACGTTGTTCGTCTGACATATTTTTCCACGATGCAGCCCTTTTTTCACTAATTTTTTCTTTTGTGGCTTCACTACGTTTTTTTCCTTTGGTTGGATGCTTTGCCACATCGTTTTTTAATGAAAGAGATTGGGCTTGTGATTTAGTTCTAGATTTTATACCCAATGCTTTTGCATGTCGCCTTATTAAATTAGCATATGTACCTACAGCATCAGCTATAATACCAAAACTATTTTCATCTTTAATATATGCATCTTGTAAAAATCTTAATCTAGCTCCTTTATTTAAGTTTTTATAATTCTTAGCTTGCTGTTGTAATTTTTTAGATAATGCCATTATACTATCCTTTTATTTTTATTAAATTTTACTAACTTAGAAAAGTCCCCATCCTTTTTTACTTAATTTTTGTACTTTCTTCATTCTGTACCAATTCTTTTCTGAATGAGTAGTTACAACATTATCTTTCCACGTAAACCAAAACGTGCCAGCACAAGCTGAAAAATATTCAATTTTACGACTTATTCTAACAATATAACTTATATCATCTAAACATTCATTTTTATTCTTTTCTTGAAATTTAAGTTTCCTATGATAGTAATATGCCTTGATTACATCTTTTTCTTTTTGTGTAAATTTTCTAATCATTTATTTTTTCATATGTTTTTTCAAAAATATCTGGTTTACATGGATATGCTAAATCTTTTTTGTTTTCAGAAATAATCCAATCACCAGCAATTATATTGGTTTGTTGTCCATGAATAGTAATAACATAATGTATGACAGTATGCTTAATTACCGTACTATAAACACCCTTTGGCCATGGTTGTTTATCTGGCCAAAATTGTTCTGCTTCAATTATAATTGGTTTTTTACGAAATTTTGCCATCATTTATTTTTCTCATTATATTAACAATACCATAAGCCCATTTTGCACCATAATCTATATGTCCATAAGCGAGATTTTCAGCTTGTTGTATTTCAGCCAATGTTGGTATTTTAAGATTGCGTTGTTGAGCATAGTCTCTTGCAACACGCCAAATTGCCTGTCTTTCTAATTGTTGCCATTATTTTACATTTCTTCCAGAACGATTTTTTGCTTCTTTTTGAAAAGCATCATATAATATTCTAGCTGGTTCGTGTCGTGGTTTAAAGAAATCTCTACTTGTTGGATCTAAATACATTATATTATCCTTTCAGATATTTTAGTTAATTTTTTTTTATCATATAATTTTAATGATTCAGCATCTCTTTTTCCATGGTCCCAAGCAGTAGTTGTTTCTAAAGTTTTAAAAAATGAATAATGACAATTTTGTGCAGTTGGTTCATTCAATCCACAATTATGACCAGCATTATATGCGTTTTGTTCTTCATTTGTTAAAATTTGTAAAGAATCACTAGTTTTTTTTGATTGTTCAAGTTCATTATTAACTTCTAAATTATCGTTTATTAATCCTTCATTCATTTCGGAACAAACTTTTAATTCTTTTTGTAATTTATTAATTTTTTTTATTGCCCATTTTTCAGATAATACCAATCCTTCATCAAATACATATCCAGCACCACAATCAATACAGTAAAGTATGTCACCATTATCTTTATGTTCCAATTTACCATTACATATATTACATAAAAAATTCATTATACTTTCTCTACTGGTTTTGTTTCTAAAAGAAACTTGTCTACAACATCTTTCAATAATATTGCCTGAGATCTTTGTAATAATATTTCATCAAATGCCATTGTACGACTTCTATTACAAAATAAATATCGAAATGCAACTTTTATTCGTTTCCAGAAAGATCCATCTACAAGATAAATATGAAAAATTAAATAGGCAAGATTAGGTTCATCGTCAATAAATCTTTCAACAATAAATTGGTGATCAGGAGAACCACAACTACACACAAAAATTTGGTATGTGTCCACTATTTTATTTCCTTTATTTTGTTGTCTATTAATTGATCAAATGTTCTAGCTCTACCATAGATTGTATTAATCCTAAATTCACTAGTGCCATCCATATGTAAGGAATGACTTGAAACTTTATTATTACAAATATATCTATATCTAGCAGCATCGACTTTTAAATTTTCAAAAGAACCTTGATCGTCCATCTGAATCCTATTGGATAATCTAACTATTCTCTTTTTATCATTCTGTATACTCATATATTATTTCCTTAATAACCTAATAGTTTCAATATGTCTTTATAATAAAAATCTTCAATTATGCCGATAGGTTCTTTCCAACATGTGGAAATTAATTTATAGTGTGATTCAGAACGGGCTATCAACTCAATATTTTCATTGTTATAAATTTGTTCTAATTCATCATATACAATCTTTGGAAAATAAAGCCATTCTAAATCAACAACATAAAATAACTTTTTTGGGGGTCGTTGAGCATTAATTAAATGTTTTGTTGTTTCTAAGTTAGTAGAAATTACAGGATAATTATAATTCCAAAATTCTACCTGTTGCATCATAGGAAATAATGGTGTAATTATAGATTGATGAAATTCGTCAAAAAACACAGTCGGACATATATTATTATATTGTTCAACTATATAATTAAGATTCTTTGAAATCATAATTCCTAATTGAGACATACTTAAGCCATCTACAACAACTCCAAACTGATTAATCATATCTATTTTATTTCTGTAGTGTTTTTAACTTAGTTAAAGATTTTTGCCCCAATTCTGACAATTCTAACAATTGACATAACTCGTTAATTCTATGAAAATATGTGTTTATTTTGGCAAATTTGTATGCCTTTTTAATATAAGATAAACGATGTTTTTCATCTTTTACAAAATGTTCTATTTTATCTTTAATATCAAATGTATTATATAATGGCCATATATTTGTATTGTTGTTAGATATACAAAACGTTTTATTATATGCTGCATCCATAAAAATGTTTTGATTAAAATCTATTACTATTTTTGTAGCAACTAACATATTAGTTAAATGTTTTAAACTTGCTCTACCTATATATTGTGGAAATGGTAGAGTTTGATTACCACATAATTTTAATTTATATGGCAATTCGATAACACTACGTAACAATGACAATAAATCATTTCCTTGTTCAATAATTGTATTAGATATGTATAAAACATCACTTATATATTTGTTTTCAACATGTCCATTATTATAATTTAATAAATTAGCGGTAGGTAAAATATTATAATAAGAAATATCAATATTTTCTAGTATCTTTTGTGGAACTTGTTCCACACATAATAATTCTGGTTTAATATTTGGTGGATAATATAAACCAAACAATACTATTCTAGGTTTAAATTCTTCTATTGCCATTATTAATGATGGTGTAAAATCTTCGGTTGTACAAAATAATATTTCTGGTTTTATTTCTTCAAACATATCAAATGCTGGTTTTTGATCTTGTAACCAAATTGCAACATTTCTATCAATATATGATAATGTTGTTGTTAAACCACTATAAGTTAAATTGTGTGGATGATATGTTGTAATTATTTTCATATAATTTTCCTAACAATATCTAAATCTTTAATACAATCAACATCATTAGCTTGTATTTTACAAGGTTTAAATATTTTAAATTCACCACCCCTTTTAATAATTTCATTAATCATTTCAAATCCAAAATATCGATAAAAATTAGGATTCCAACATAATGTTTGAGCTAAACGAAGTTCTTTACCTGTTAGATATAAAATCTGAGCCCACTTATTATCTAAGTCATATCCAACATGTTCAATAATTTTATTATGTATAACACATCCAACTTCGTCTTTTGTCATAGTATTAGAAGAATCAATTATTAAACGAGATTTATCATCTATAGGGAATTGTAAAGCATATTTATTAAAAATTAAATCACCATATATAATTATTACATGATTTGTAGTAATAGCTCTTAATCCTATACCTATACTACGAGTTACATTTGTATTTTCATAATTTTCATTTTCAAGTTTTACTATATCATCTGGAATATTATTCATTACTTTATTAGCATGAAATCCAGTAACCAATATGATATTTGGTTTATTTCTAAGTGTTTTCTTAATTATATTTAGTTGATGTTGAAAAATTGTTAATTTTGGTGTTATTTTTATAAGTGATTTTGGACCATAACATTTCATTCTATGTCCCATACCGGCGGCAGGAATTAACACTGTATACAATGGAGTTTTTTGATATGGTCGTGTTATTTCTATATGACGAATTGCTTTATGAACCATTAAATATCTTTCTTAGTTCTATTTCAGCATCAAATTGATTAATTTCATATGGCAATATTGTACACAATGGATCTGCTATATGCCACGCTATATGATTTTGACAAACTTTATATAAAAAATCAAAATAGTATAAATATTTAAGAGATTCGTCAAATCGTACAGCGATTTTAGACTTACAAAACAATGGTGTATTAATAGTTAATTGATTACATAATTTATAATGATAGGCCGGATAATATAAATGATTATGATGAGAAATTGCATCTGTATATATACATGATATGTCTGGATATTTATTAAATGTTTTCATAATACAGAATATGGCACTATCACTTAATTGTATGTATGGAGATAAAAATCCCAAAATACAATCTTCATCAGTATAATCTAATATATGATTAAAAATAATAGGTAAATTACCCTTTTTATCATATATCCTAGTTTCAATAGTATAAAAACTAGAAGTATAATCTTTTTCTGTGCAAGACGCAATTATTATTTTGGAAAATTGGGACATATTTCTATTATCTTATCTAACTTATTGTTATCTAGTTTAATTTTATTTATTAATGTATCACCAACATTTCCTTGATACATTTTATGTAAGAATGTTGACATTACTAATCCATTATTACTATCGTTTGGCAACAATACGGTTAAGGGATATAATTCATGTATAACTTTATAATTAATTTGCTCAAAAATATCATTAGGTATATTACATCCGTATCCTGCATGAAATACACAATAATAAGGATAATGAACTATATCTAAAACAAAGTCTACCATTTCTCCTTGACTTACATTTGTATTAGTTATATTTTCAACTCTCCAAGGAATATCTAGTGATTTTAATATACTTATTAAATATCGTGGTTTTATAGTATTGTCTGGTTTTCGTATAATTGTAATATGTTGTGGTGTTATTGTTTGTTGTGCTAAAGAATATATGGCGTTTTGTATATAACCATAATTATCATTAGCAAAAATAATAACTTGGTATTTTAATTGAATTTCGCGTAATATTTGTTCTAATTGTGCGGCTTGATTAAAATATACATATTTCCAATTTCGCTCTCTATACCACATACAATTTTTATTTTTAATAACAAAAAACTCTTTTTCTGTATCGTATGCTCCTATAACCTCTATATCGTGTTGTTTAAATAATTCTAATTTATTAAATACACATCCAATTTGTGTAATATCTTTATAATCTGCGAATATACAATTTTTACAAGGAGTGTCAAATTTAGACATAATTAATTATTAATGTTTCTTATTTTGTTTTGAAGAATATAAGATTGTTCGCTTACATTCCAATAAAGAATATGTGGTGGATAATACTTAGTAGCAATAGAATTAAAACATCTAATACATAGTATATTATAATAATTACTTGTTTTTATACATTCTTGATTAATTATATCTTTCCATAGATAATCAGGTGCGTGCCATATTGTTCCAACTTGTTTGCCACATCGTTGACATATTTCAGTAAACGGAACACCCAACCAACAAAGTATTCTTTTAATATAATATAACATCTTTAAATATCCTTTATTGATTCTGGATTTGGGGACGTTCTGCTCTAATGGAATATTTATATTGTGCGAGTCTATTATTAATTATTTTTAGATTTAAATTTTGTATATATTCTTTCATTTCATGAATTGTAGAACATGAATTTCTACCATGGAATAAAATACTTTGTACATCTTGAGTTTGTAGTAAGTCTCTAGCTATACCATAACTTACTTCAATTAAATCAGTACCTTCTACAATAATATGTCCACCATATCTTAATTTATTCACTACCTTTTGTAAAAATTCTTGTCTATTAGGCAGAAAATCACAACAATTACCTAAATGAATTAATGTACATGTAGCATCTGGAATAGTATCTATTTGTTCAACACTAGTTATTTCACAATCTTCAAAAGGAGATATTAAGTCTTTATGGGCTGGAATCGTAAATTGAATTTTCATATTAAGTCCTTATATAAAAAGAGGTATAATAACTATCAAAAATATTATTCCAAGATGATATAAAATCATCTAATGGAAAACTTTCTACAATAATTTTATTAAGTAATTTAGGTTTAATGTCATCTTTTAATTTTTTATTACTTAATACATTAACTAATTCTTCTGTTGTATTAACAACCTTACTATTAGTATCATTTAATATATCGTCAATGAATGGATTTTGTAATGTTATTGGTATACACCCAGCAGACATTGCCAACAACATTAAAAGTGGTATTTGTATATTAGTTGTTAAATTCAAATAATATTTACTTTGTTGTAAAGATTTGATTAATTCGTCATAATTTGAAATATCGTCCATAACTTTTATTGAATAATTACTATGTGATATAATGTATTGAATTTGTTTTCTATCTTCTTTATTAAATTGACCTACAATTAATATTTGATCAATTTTTGCAATGTCTTTATATATATCTGGTACGCCATATGGAATAACTGGTTGTTGTAGTCCCCAAGAAGTATTTAAGATATTATGACACATAATACAATTATCTGGTTTTTTAGTTTTCTTTAATATATAAATATCTTCTGGTTTCATTACAGATAAAGGTGTACAATGTTCAATTAATAAAAGAGGAATATGTAATATTTGTGATAGTGTTTTAGCTTGATCAAAATACATAAAGCGATTTTGGCATACTATCAAATCAAAATCTATATCCATAGAGAAATTATTATGATTTGGTAAAAAATAAAAATTGGGGACATGAAATAATTTGGTATTCCAAGGTAAATATGATACATCATGAGCACCATAATATGTATGTGGAATACTTTCACAAAGCAATTTTTCAAATAGACCATTAAATGGAAACCACATTATATTAAGTGGTTTATCTTTTTGTCGAATTACCGATCTAATTATATTATTAACCGGGATACTCATAAATAGTCTTTCCGAATGTTTTCAATATAATCCACATTAATTTTTTTCATATTATTGTGGATACGATGTATTGATTTAATAAACTCCGACATTTGAGGATGATTACTTTTTTTAGCTCTACCAATACATGTTGCTAAGAATGTATCAAAAATTACATAACCAGCTTTAGGTTCTATGGAAAATATTTTGCGAATACTCCATTCTGATGTATTGGTTTCATCATATAATACTTGATAGTCTTCTAAAATTAATGCCTTAATTGTTATAAAAACACAACTAGCTATTAATCCTTCACTATTTTCATTATATGGTTGTGGTCCATAACCTGCTAATCTAAAATTATCTCCATTTACAACAACGCGATTTGTATCTTTCCATTCTTGAGCAAATGTAGATTTACCACATTGCGGTAATCCAATGGTAAAATTTAATTTATTTTGAAACCAATTATCAGATAAAGATTTAGATAAAGAAAATGTTAACATAATAATTTATCCATTATTTTTCCAATGTTTTCGTAAGAAAACTGTTTTACATGTTCTTTACACAATTGGGTAACTTGTGCTTTTTTTAATGTTGACATTTCATAAGTTTTTCTCATAGCTAATTGTAATTCTAATATATCTATTTCTGACCATAGTTCCCATCCAGTATATAGATATGGTAATGGTCGTTCAGAAGAATATACCGGAACTCTTTTACTAGGTACAATTCGTCCAGTTTTATTGTTTGTTACATATGAAGTCATTCCTGTATTATTTGTTATAATAACAGAATTACCAAATCCCATAGCATCTATCATTGGGCGACAACACGCCTCACCATATGAAGGCATTATAAAACAATCACATATTTGATGTAAGGCATTAAGTGCCTCGTTGGTTATATGTTCAGTTATAATCCATTCCTGCTTATACCGTTTTAAATTATGATATAAACATAAGTCTGTTTTAATTTTTGCCAAATCCTGATCTATTTGAGATGCCAATTTTCGCATATCCATATTACCCTTATTAGTTTTAATTAATAAATCTACGGGCTCGTTTGTGGAAAATTCTCTATGGAATGCTGTTAATAAAGCTTTAATGTTTTTTCGCGGTATATATTCTCCGATAAAATAGAATACAAAATTATCATGTAGGCCAAATTTTCGCCAATTAGTTTGATCATATTCATATGTAAATTTGTCCGTGTCTATAGGTTCTTTGACTATATTAATTGGAATGTTAATTTTATCATTAACTCTATCAAGTTTTTCTTGTTCTGATGGAACCCACAACTCATCCATAAAATTAATATAACGAGGCCAACCTGTATATTTCAAATTCGCCGTTTCAAAAACACATAAATGTATATTGCGTTTAGCGGGTACTGTAAATTCTAATATATTAGGAAGAACCTTTTGTATGATTATATCGTATTTATCATAACGATTTTGTTCTAACATTAATAGGCGAGGATCTATATATTCAGTGTGTGTTGAATCCATATACACTGGACGTATAGTTATGTTATGTTTTGTAGTAGACAATGCGTGTATATAATTAATACAAGCTTCTGCCCATCCACCAGCACTACGATAATTACCTATAAATAAGATATTACTCATTATTAAAATCCTGGCCAGGCCAATCTTTAGGAAGATTTCTTAAATCACATTCTGAAGATTCAGGAAGTGATGGATATTCTTGTACTTGTTCTATATCTTTTAATAAATCAAATTCTGGTATTAAATTATCATCCTTTTGTTCTTGTGAATATTCACGTCCTTTAAAAGCTGCTAAATTTGGATCATATTGTGGTATTTCTAGTGGTTCTATAGCATCTCCCGATATTGGTCCAATATCTTTTAGTATTATTTCGCTTTTGGTGGGTGTTGAAAGCATAATATCTAAAGAAGATCCAGGTGTAATGTTTCCTAAATCATTAACATATCCTGAATTTGACCCAATATCTTCTGGTATAATAATATCTAAATCATTGTCAAGTGTATAGTTAATCGGAAATTTGGTTGTGTATTTTGTATATTTTGATGGATAAGGATATTCTTGTATTATGTTTTGACTATCTTGAACGGCTTTTTTAGTAGCAAGTATTAGGTCATCTATTTGTTTTGTTGTTAAACTTTTATTTTTAATAAATTCACATACTTGTTCTATATCTTTCTTTGTTGTGTTTTTAGATATAAGCCATTTACGAATTTTTTGTTGAAAGTATTCCTTATTTTTAGTTTTGGACATTCATTTTCTCCTTAATTCTTGCATATTCCAAATAGTCTTCTTGTATAAGTGGAATTAAACCACATCTACCCTTTTCACAAGTATATGCATGTTCTGCTTTATTAGTTAAACCTTGTATTAGTTTTGTTCTATCAAGTTTTTGGATTTTACTTCCGACATTAATAACACCATGATTTATATCTCTTAGTAATTTGAATGCTAAATAACTATTTAATTTGTCTGGTCTACCCCATACGTCTTTAATTAACCATTCTACAAATTGAATATTGGATAGATTTTCTGGTAGTACTTTAGCTGGTTTGTGTAAATATGGTGGTGTTTCGTCCCATTTACCCTGTGTGTTTTTTAATTCTATAGCGTCGATATATTTTTCCCATATATCCGCCGTATAATCCCAATTATAATGTTGTTTTGTAGCTTCTCTAACCTTTTTACGTAGTTGTTTTATCTCTGTCGAAGATTTATTAAAAAATAAATATAATTGTTGAGCACAATATTCATTATCCGGCAAGGCTCTTAATGCATGTGTTTCAACTTCTCTAAACATTCTTTGTACTTTAAGTGGTATACCTTTAGTATTTCTAACAACATCTTCCATAGCACTATAATCAACTGCCATTACTGGTACACCACACGCAGCAGCTTCTACCATTACCATGCCGAAGCCCTCATTCGTAGCATATTGTATATATAAGTCAAATAGTTTATATACATTTGCTAGTTGTGGTGTTGAAAGACCTTCTGAAACACTGGGCATAATTCCTGCTACGCTATTACATGCTGGACATACTGTTCTAGCATCTTGAAAGAACGCACAAAATGGTTTTTTACAGTTTCTACATATATATGTAAATATGATTTTATGGCCTAGTCCAGTTTCTTTTAATAATTGTGGAAAATTCCAACCTACATCTGGATAACTAGTATGAATATATAAGTATGTTTTTTTAGCTAAATCATGTTGATTATTTTTATGACATATTTCTAAATATCTTTTAAATGCTAAGAATAAATCTGGATATAATTTTCGTCTCTGATTACGCATTACCGTACCGATAATATTAACATCTTCCATAAAATGCATATCTCGACGATGTTGTTGTAAATTTGCTGGTGGACAAAATATATCTAGGTTTATACCTGGTGATGCTGGTCTGTGTGTTTTTATTTTACCACCACCTTCTTGTTTTAATACCTTCATATTCCATTCTGAATAAGTTAATATGCCGTCGGCTCTAGCAAACTGTTCTAACCATTCTTCTTTTTGCGGTGCGGAGTCAACACTAGGCATCCATACAAAATGGAAAAATCGCCTTAGTGGTGAGTCTAATATATAACTGTCCATCCATGGATCTCTATAAGCAATAACTATGTCGGGTTTATAATCTAATAATACTCTATCTAGTCGCCATAAACCAAATTGATTAATTGGGTCGGCTTTATATTTAGTATTTCTTTCATCGTCGTCTTTTACGGCATTAGCGTAAAATTTCCATTTAACATTTTTATCTCTAGCATCATTAACTAGACCATAAGTTGCGAATTCTGCAAGTTCATATTTTCCTGTAGCATGTAACCTAGTTAAGACTTCATTGGCATATGTACCAAATCCAGACATTAAGTATGATGCTTCGCCAATCCATAATATTCTTTTTTTACGTGGTATATTATTAAATTCTACACTAGACATTATATTAGGAATTAGCCTTCTTGATCTTTTTTATAGCCGACGCATATAATTTACTAGCCCATCCTTGGGTATAATTTCCTAATTTCTTACCAATTTCAGTAAAGTTATAATTAGCTAGTTTGAGTTCCAAAACCATTTTTTCTTTCTTAGTCAGCGTAGCTGGCACGTATTCCCACAAATTTTCTGGTGTGGTATATTCAACACTATGTAATGATAATTTATTTAATTTGTTGTATTTATTAGTCAATTTAATATACTTTATGATCTCATGTCTAATACAATACCAAGCCAATGTTGAGAATTTAGCTCTTTTAGGATTATAATATCTTATAGCTCTAAATAATCCATAAATTCCATTAGCATAATAATCATCGAACTTTGTATAATTACTTGGATGAAAAGATTTTACGATAGATATAACTAGCCCCAAATTATTTGAGACTAGTTTATCTTCGTTGTTAACTGGGTTTAAAATGATTCCTTACTTTCGACTGGTTGATTAACCACTACTTCAGAGGGTGGATTAACATTTTCATTTTCAACCTTAGTGTCACTGTTGGTATTGGTATTATTACCATTACTTGTACGATCTCCCTTTTTATCTAACATGTCGAAATTTATGCAACGTACTTGCATTTTAGAACGATGTTCTCCACTTTCTGTAGTCCATGTATCCATTTGTAATGAACCTTCTACCGCAATCTTACTTCCCTTTGTTAAATAACGACCCGCTGTTTCAGCACTGGTGCTCCAACAAATTATCGGAATGAACGAACATTGACTACTCTTTGTGCCGTCTTGCTTTTTAAAATAGCGATTAACTGCAAGAGTTAGATTACAGACTGAAACCTTTCCATTTTGTGTTTCGACAACACGCACCTCTGGATCTTTTGCGAGATTACCAATCAAACATACGTTATTCATTTTACTTCTCCAAAAATAGAGTTACAAAAATAAAAACAAAACTACTAACTTTTCTTAAATTCATTTAATATGTTGCCAGTCATGTCGATTCCGGGACATGTGCGGATATTGGCTCTGCCTGACAACTCGCAGAGAAGCTTTAAATTTTCATCACTATATATGTATAGAAATTTTGAGACAAGATTCAAGATAAAACTAGAAATTTTCTGAAATTATTTTATTTTACTAATTTACGTGCATCACTTAATAACCACCACAATTTGGTATAATTATTATTACTAAATGTATACCCAAGACAACAATCCAATTTTACAAGGCGTTTTATAATATTTTGTAATTTTTCAATTTCTTTACGTACATCCATTGGTGAATTATTATTCTCATCTAATCCTAAAGTTTTTATTGCAGCAGTACCACAACGTACTAACGATCTTTTGTTCCTTGACTTAATTTATTCATTATTTGTTCTCCCACTACAACGGATTATTAGATATTCCATAATTAATTTTTTCTACTTGAAAAATATGCTCTAATTTTTTTACACATGATTTACACCAACTATTATAACTATTCTTTTTACTTTTATTTTTACTAAATTCTTTACCACATTTACTACATTTCTTTTTAATAATGGTATTATCCATGATATAACTTTACGCAAAAATTCCAGTAAAAACGTCTGTGAATAAAATATTCCTTTAAATTCTTAGCGATAAATTCAGGATTTTTACTTTGCCATTGTTTACCTTCTAAAGTAATACCTTTACATGTAATATGATTTTCTGTATATGTATAAGATGTTACCATGCCAACAATATTTTTTTGACATTTACAAACACAACCTATATTAATATTTATCATAATATTTCTCCTATTTTATATACCACTTACAATAATAAAAATCCACAATAATTTACAACCAAAATGTAATATTTGATCTGTATGTACATTATACCAAGCCTCACATTTACCAAAATCAATGAGCCAATGTGTTATAGTTTCAGCAATACCAAGTGTTATTGAATCAGTTACAATAGCAACACATCCACCATGTTGTAAAGCATGAGCACTTAGCCAATATCCCCAACAGGGTATGAATTTTTGTCCTGGTGGAGGTTCTGTCTTTTTATTGTGTCTATTTTTACCCTTGGCCATTGCATCTGTTTGAAGGCTAAAATCTACTAAAGCATGAGCTACTAATAAATAAAACAATAATGTTACTATAGTTTCTATCATTATATTAACCTTTTTCTTTGTGAAATTTATTTCACTTAAATCTGATATACTTTATTAACTATAAATCCATTATCA
>SDBV01002769.1_pt1 | contig 26138 bp, 12 predicted proteins | sample 2277081 | NCBI WGS metagenome assembly SDBV01 (sample SAMN10402039, study PRJNA504765) | marine sediment metagenome | isolation source: marine sediment core GS10_PC15, 223 cmbsf | place: Arctic Ocean: Southern Knipovich Ridge | collected 2010 | reverse complement strand
GGTGCAATCGCCGGCCAGATTGCCGAAGTAGAAGACGTCGGGTTCATCCAAACCGGTATGTTCGTTGGCCAGCACGGTCACCTCCAACCAGGTGTCTCGAACAAGGTAGTCCTCGAACGTGATCATCACCCGAGTTGAATTATCTACGCCGGCGCCAGTCACAGCCAACACGGTGGGGGGACCCCCGACCGCAACCCACGTTGCAGGATCGTTGTTGTTACCCACCTGAAACTCGAAGTCCGCCGCGGTGATCGTGCCCGTTGTGTTCGAGATATCGACGATCAAGCCGTTGATACCGGCTGCGTAGTTGCTGAAGTTCGCAAACGTCGCCAGCTCACCAGGCCGCAGGGCCGTCTTGTCGGTAGCGATGGCTTGGTAGTCGGCCGCATTGGGCTGTGCATCGTTGCCGTCGAAAGTCGAGTTGTTATAGAAGAGGTAGCGGCTGACAACTTCCATTATTATGGAGTCATCGTTGAGGATGGTGCCCAGGGCTTGCGATCTGGCAATGGGTTGACTGGCGTAAGTGAGGTTAACGCGGAAGGTCTCGTCGGCTTCGAATTTCGTGTCGCCGTAAACGGAGACGGTCACCGTCTTGGCTGTCTCGTTCGGGTCGAAGGTTAGTGGCAGGAAGTCGATTGGCAGGTAGTCGTTGTCCTTGACCGTGGCCGTCCGATCGGCCGTGTCGACTACCACCGTCACCGGCAACGCGCTGGGTGCGGCGAGGGTCACCGTGAAAAGGAACTCCGTAGTGTCCGTGTCGCCCTCGACTAAGGTTATGTCTCCGATCGAAATCTCGGTGTCATCGTTCAGCAGCTTGCCGATAGTTTGCAACCGATTGATGGGTTGGCTGGGATTACTGAAGTCGAGGAACAACGTCTCGTGGGCTTCGATCTGCGTGTCGCTGAGCACGTCGACGATGAGCGTCTTTTCGGTCTCATAGGGCTCGAACGTGAGCGTCCCCGTGATCGGCACGTAGTCCAAGTCGGCCAGCGTCGCGGTACCATCGACCGTCGTATAGCCCACCGTGACGGGAACTCCCGCGGGAGCAACCAGACTGATCGGAAACTCGGCGAGCGCTACGTCGCTATCGCCTTCGAGCAGCTCCACGAGTTCGAGGATCAAGATCCCCGTGTCATCGTTGAGGATGGTACCCACACTGTGCGGATCGGCGAGAATCGCGCCGGTGACGTCGCTGAGCCTGGAAATAAAGGTCTCCTCCGGTTCGATACTTGTGTCGCCGTTGACGTAGGCGATCACATATTGGTTCGGGCCGGTGCCGGGCTCGAAGGTGACCAGCAAATCGTTGATCGATTGATAGTCGTCATCGGCGAGCGTGGCGGTGTTGTCAAACGTATCCAGATGCACGGTCACGCGCTCGGTAGGCTCTTCCGACAGGCTGACGGTGAGAATTGCAAAGGTGGTACCGCTGTCACCCTCGGCTACGGTGACGTCGTCGATGCGGACCCATGGCAAAGGTTCGCTAAAGGTCTCCGTGTGCAGCACGTATTCTCCGCCGCCCTCTTCAGCGGCAACTTCCACGGCATACACGTTACTTTCGGTCGCGGTAAAGACGAGGCGTGCGTTCTTACCGTCTTCGGTATCGCTGTCGAAGGCCACCACCAAGTCAGCCAAGAGGCTGATGGCGTCGAATTCAATGATCGACGCGCCGGTGAAGCTCTCCGGCACATATTCGGAGAAGTGGATGCGTACGGTCTGACCTGCGTAGGAGGCGAGATCGAACGCCTGGGTATTCCAGCCCAGGTCTGTCGCGTTGCCGGCAACCCGGATGGCTTCGCTGTACAAGGTCTCCAAAAGGTTGTCTTCCGTATCACGGATCGAGATTTCCAAGAGTCGGTCGGCCAAACTGGTGCCGTCATTGGCGTAAACAATCCGGTGGTTGGTGGTGAGCACAGCGTTGGAGATACTGGCCGGGATGGTAACGTCCTGGAACAACTCGTACTGCAAGCCGGCTTCGCCGTCGAACCCGTTGTAAGCGCTGTAACCCCCACTGCGCGGCGACGGAGAGAGAAACGGGATCATCAATCCGAGGTTCTGCGCGTCGGGGGTAGGAGCGGCGTTGAAGTCCCAATCCGAGGCGTCATTGTGATCCAAACTGCCCAACCGCTGCAGCGCTTCTGATGTGGCTCCGTCACTAGAAACCGGCGGCCCGTTCCAGCCCACGTCGGCCGGGTTGCCGGAAAACCCGTGAACGTCGACCAGATTCATTGTCGCCAACTCGACGGCCGAATAACCCCAGACGACAAAATCGACCACCGCGCCGCTCTCGTCGAGAATCATCACCCAGCCGTTGTCGGAGGGCCGCCAGAAGATGTCGTCGTCCGGCGGGTCGTCGGGCCGATAGACCCACTCACCCGGGCCCATCGAAGGGGGAAACGTCCACAACGGGTCGTGAACGGAGTTGATCTCGTTGAGCCCTGCATAATTAGCCGCCACCACCCAACCGGAAGTGTCGACCTCCGCAACCGAGACGTTTTGAATCTCAAAGCCATCGACCGTGGCTGTGTTGGCTTCGGTGATTACCACGGGATGCCGCGGTATGCCGCCTTCGGGGCCGACGGTCCAAGGCATAGACTCGGCCAAACCGTTGGTCACCGCGGTCCAGCCGGTGAAGTCACCCGTCTCGAAGGAGCCGTTGACGATCAACTCTTCCGTGTGCAACAGGGCCAGGGCGGGATTCAAGTTGTTGTCCGAGCGATCCAGCGGTGTTTCGGTGATCATCAAGAGGGTCTCGCCGGCGGCCAGCGAAATCTCGTACCGATCCCCTTCGCCAAGCGAGCCCTCCGGCAGCGCCGGACTAGCCCCGGGGGCCGGGAAGGTTGCCGGTGCACCGTCGGCCCCCAGGCCGGAAATCATGTTGGTCACGCCGACCGGCATCCGTCGCAGCAGGGTAAGGGATTCCCGGTCGTAGACGGCGATTTCGTTCAGGCCGCCGATCCCGCTGGTTTCCGAGACGAACAGCTCCTCGCCCATCAAGCCCAGGCCTTGTGCAGAGCCTATCGGGCTGGTGGGTGCGGAGGCCAGCACGGCGCCGGTCTGCGGGTCCATGCGGTAGAGAACATTGTCGAGCTGGGAGATGCCGTAAAGGTGTCCGTTGACGTCGTCACCGGCGAGTCCTTCGAATCCCCACGGCAAACCGCCCGGCATGGAGATCGTACGCAAATAGGCGAAGTTGCTCGCGGAGTAGACGTCAATGGTCGGCAGTTCGGTATTACTGTAGAAGATCTCCCCGCCCACATACGCCAAACCCACTCCCAGGCCGGAGTTGGAAGCCGTGAACGATCCCAGCAGATCGCCGGTCTGTGCGTCGAGCTGATAAACGGTGTTGTCGCCATAAACGGCACCGGCGTTATACCAGAGATACGTTCCGTCAAAAGCGAGATTGTACCCGAACGGGTTGGTCGATGACGTTGACGGGGACGGGAAACTGGTAAGCGTCGAAGCGTCGGCTGGATCCAGAGTCATGATGTTCGTTGGCGTGGGATCGGCCCAGTCGATACCGAACAGCAAGGGCGTACCGCCGCCGGCACTCCCCAACATACCCAGTGCCGCACCGACGTCGTCGAGACTGCGGAGCGGATCGGTTGCGGTGTCGTTCGGTTCGCTGTCGAAGAGCAGCGAATCGGTAACGACCAACCCGTACTGGCCCTCAATGGTCGAGATCATCCGCAGCGTGTACACGCCGTCGGCCGGGACTACGAAGCCCAGGATGGCCAAGTCGTAGTTATCGGCCGCCCGCGCATCGTCGAGGCTACCCAGCGGATCGGGCACGGCGGTCGCCAGCACGGTCGTGCCGTCGGGCCCCAGTAAACTCAGAAGTGCTGAGGCATAGTCGGTCCTTCCTTGGCCCGATAGAATGATGTCCACCGTATGTCCGGCCTTGCCGGTCAGGTCGATTTCGAACTCGTCGAGGTCGGGTAGGATCAGTTCGCGGCCGACCAACAAGCGGATGGCGTCGAATTCGATCTGTGCGGGCCCGGTGTACGATTCGGGAATGTACTCCTCGAACGACAGCCGGATCGTTTGGCCGGCGAAGTCCGACAGCTCGACCGAGCGCGACAGCCAGCCGGCGTCGCCGCTGGGATTCTGGCTCGGGATGCCCGTAGAAATACTCACCAGCGTAGCCAGCAGGGCACCGGTGGCCGGATCGCGTACCGTGACGCTGTAAGTCTTTGGCTGCAAGCCGCCGTAGAATACCCACTGAACGCGGTCCATCCAAGTCACCAGGGCCGGTTTTCCCGCCGGCAGCGTCACCTCCTGCGACATCGTGTACCGCATGGGGCCATTCCCGTCGAAGCTGTTCCAGGCGACGAACAGCCCGTCCTGGGGCTGCGTCGGGGCCATGCCGTAACCGACTCCGTCGCCGGCCCCGGAAACGGTCCAGTCGATCCAAGGAGTGCCGATCGTACTGACGTTCCAACCGGTGAAGTCCCCCGTCTCGAAGCTTCCGTTTTGCAGCACGTCGTTGCTGGAAAAACCTGCCTTCCGCGCACCAAGCCCGTACAGTCCGCCCCCGGCGATACTCTCCGAATGGATCACCGCGGCGGTATCCGGGTCAAGAGTGAACAACGTCCCGGAGGCAGTCGAGGCATACAGATTAGTTCCGTCGAATGCCAGGCCCTCGATGTCCACGGCTGGTGCCGTGAGTGTACCCAACAAGCTTTCCGGCGCATTTGGATCGAACTCGATAATGCCTTGTCCCGGCACGAAAGCGAACTGCCGTCCCGCGTCGTCACCTCCCAAAGCTCCGGACGTGGCGCTGAGCGAATAATGAGTCGCTTCGTTTCCGGAAAAGCCTTCCTGACGACGCACTTCAACACCGTCCTGATTGAGGAAGATCGACGGCGTCTGATCATAGTCTCCGGTCAGCAGAACGTCGTCGATATTCCATCCCGCGTACTGCACCGATCCGTCGGTCGGCCCCATCCCCCAGCGAACGAACACGGTCGGTTGGCCGTCGGCCAGGTTCGAGATGTCGAACGTCTGTGGGGTCCAGGCCAAGTCATAGAATCCGTTTTCGGTGTTCTCCCAAATCGTTGTCCAGCTTGTACCGTCGTTACTGACCTCGACGGTGGCATCGTCGTACCAGTTGCTTTCGACTTGCAGCCAACGATAGAACGAAAGGGTCACGTTGGTGTAATCGGAAGCATCGATCGCGGGTGTGGTTGCGTAGTAGGCCGGCATGTTGTTGGGGTATTGCCCGTTGAGGTTGTACCCGATCACGTTGCTGCCGGTGGCGCCGGACCAAGGATCGCCGCCCAGGCCGGCCGGTGTGCCAAAGGCCCAATCGCCCTGCAAGGTCCAGCCTGGATTGGTGGTCATGTCGGCCGAGTAGATGACCGGGACGGCCTCACCCGACTCGTAGCCCAGACCATCGTACGCCAGTCCGTCGGTCGACTCGATCGAAAGGATCTGTCCGGTGGACGGATTGAGCCGGTACAGGACATTGGGGTCGATGTCCGCATTGACGTAGAGCAGCGAATCACCACCTTCGGCGATACTCAGACCGATTTGTGTGTCCGTCGGCGAAAGGGCGTCGGGGGCTGCGAAACTGAACAATTCGTTTCCGTTGGTCGGATCGATCTGTACGATTCGGCCGGTCGCCGGTTGCACACCCCAAACGACCGCATTCACCTCGACGATCGCCGGTTCGACGGTACCCAAGGCCCCATACCGGCCCGAGCCCAAGGGAAAGAACGTCTCATCGATGGACAGTTCGCTTCCGTCGTGGCTATCGACGATCTCCTCAACGAAGTTGCGGCCGATCTCCAGATTGAAGGCCGTGACCACATTCCCCGAAACACGGATCGTGTAGGTGCCGTCGGCGGTGATCCACACCGGCGACAGGACGGCCGACTCGCCCGGCCCGGAAGCTACGACCGGTCCGGACACGCCGACCAACTCGATCGACAGCAGAGCGGTCGGGTCGCCGGGATCCACGACCGCCGAGAGCGTCTGGCCCGACTCGACGAAGAACGTGAACTCGTCCTCGTCGCCCCCGTGGCCGATCAATCCCGTGTTGGCCCCGCTGAGAAACATCAACCCACCCAGCGGCTTAAGCCGTCGAAACGGATTGGCTTCGATCGTGTCGCGGTCCACGCTGAAGTTCACGAAATAGTCTCCCCCGGGCACTCCGTCACCGGACGGTGTGCCGTCGTCCCCGGGCCCCAGCGGTTCGCCATCCAGGTCATTCCCCATCAGGTCTTCGAACGCGCTATCGCCCGAGCGCAAGGTCAACGTATAGAGCCCCTCGGGCAAGGTGTCGAACTCGACGGAGACGACGTCGGTAACCGAATCGTAGTCGACCGAGATCGGTTCGTAGGACTCCCCGCTGAGCGTCTCCACCAAGAGAACGTCGTCTTCACCGGGCGCATAAGGTCCTCGCCGGGCGCTGCCTATGGCGTAGAGGTCCTCGTCAAAGCTGGCCGTGAAGCTCAGCGGTCCTTCCGCCAGCAGGCCGTTTGCCGGGAACGCCTCCCCGTTAAATGAAGTGGCCAGCACTCGCGGTGCGGTGGTGTCCAAGTCGAAGGTCGCCGTATATGCCAGATTGCCGACGCCTTGCAGGTCGGTCACCATGCCGGGGGCCAACTCGACCAGATACACGCCGTCGCCAATCTCGGTGGCCGGATCGACCCCGAACTCGAACGTGTTGCCGTCGAGCACCGTCACGCTCGTTGCCGCCAGGCCACCGATCAGCAAATCGTCGGCATCGACCTCGGTCAGTAGAATGCCTTCCGAGAAATCGAGCGTGTAGGTCGTCGGAAACGTAGCCACCTTCTGACCGTCGTCCGGATCGACGTCGATGACCTCGGGCGCCGCACTGCCGGCCGTACTGTCGCCCAGGTCGAGGCGGAGGAAGTACTCGCCTTCACTGTTCACCCCGGTGACCCGAACGCGATAGCTACCCGATTGCGACGCGACGTGAACGATTTGGGCATTATGCCCGTCGCCGGCCGAATTGTCATCCCAAAGGATCGACGTCCCGCTCGGGTCGTAGAGCTCGATCCTGGGGTCCATTAGGTTGACGAACTCCAGCGGTCCGTCGCCCGGCGTGTAAGTCCGAAGCGAGATCGTATCCCCGGCATCCACAAGGAATTGGTACCAGTCCTCGTCGATGGGCTCCTCCAACTGGAATGCACCGACGTGCGTGGCCCAATTGTTGTTTTCGACCGCATACTCGTTGAAGATCCAAAACGTGGCGTCGTCGGCAGGGTCGATCGAGATACCCGAGTAATCACCCCATCGATTCCGACCACCGAAGCCGCCGGTCGTATCATAGGGAACCAGCCCCTCGATCAGCGTGCTGACGGGCAACACGGTCTCGCCGGGTGGATCGGTGGCCAGCCGGCCGGTGAACCCGGCGCCGAAGTACATCTCGGGCCCGCCCAGCGAAACGCCGATCCCCATGTTGCCTTGGCCGTCGACCGTGATCGCCGGCATCCAGGCGTGCACGCCGGGCCCCGGGTCGACGTTACCCGACTGGACCAGCGTTGGCGGATCGTCGGGAAACTGGTTGGTGGTCACCTGGTACCAGCGCGCAACGACTTCGCCGTCGCCGATGGCCGGGTCTTCGATCGGATGGGCGAACCACATCGACCCGTCACGCCAGACGCCGGTCATGATCCGACTGTCGATTGCGTCGGCCCCGGTCCCACCGCCCAGTTGCGGGATATCGTCGGGGAACTCAAACGCCGGCAGGCTGATCGTGCTGGTGGTTCGCGTGGGTGAGGTCAACACGTCGGTGACTGCGTGGATCGTCACGCTCGCACCGCCCCAGGTCGACGTTTCGGCAAAATACTGTGCCGGCGCCGGGCCGTACTGCGTCATCGGAAACACGCTGAAGCCTTGGAAGTGCTCCTCGTAAACCATGTTCAGCGCGCCACCGGTGAGCAGCGGCGCTTTCTCGAATGCCGTAATCCCAGCATACACGCCGTCTCCGGAGGAGATCGGGAAGTAATTACCCGAGATCCAGATCGCGTCCTGGTCGACGCCCATTTTCGGATAGTCGGGGAAATGGGCCCCACTTCCCAATCCACCCGAACCATCGTGCGTAAAGTCGATCTTGTATTTGTGCCAATCGTCACCCCCGGTGGGCGTGGCATCTTGGGAAACCGCCAAGAACACGTTACTCTCCGTATTACTGGCGAGGTCGATCCCGATGGCGAAGAACCGTTGGGTGTCGGTGTCGAAGAAGACCCACGGGTCGAAGACGTAGGTGGTTGCCCCGACGCTGCCGAAGAACCCGCTGGCATAGTCCATGTTCTGGCGGAAGAGTTCGGTCCCGGTGGCCTTGTCGTAGATGGCGATATCCGTGTTGACCATCGCCACCACCTGCTCCGGCCCGGCCGCCGCAATGGGGTCGGGTGGAATAAAGCCCGTGGCGCCTGGCCCGGGGAAATCCTGCAGCAACGGAATCGGACCGGTAATTCCCGAACCGAGCATCAAAGCCGAAAAGTCGTCCGGACCGGTATGCTCGTGATTCGCCACAGCGCTCGTGGGAAGCGGAGGCTTTACTTGTCGGAACTTCAAGGCAGCCGCGTAAGGCCCCGCGCCCGGCAACGTGGGCCCGGCCGGAATGCTTTCACCCAGCGGAGCGTCCCAAGTCGTCGCGCCGCCCGTTTGTCGTGCCGATACCGGCGCCAATTCACCCGGGTCGGCCCCGTTCTTGGCGCGTCCCAGCACGCCGCCGCCGCTGAGTTGTTGCGCCTCGTCGAACCCGTGGTTGGTCTCGGTGTCGAAGTCGCCCCCCCGGGTCACGATCAGACTATACTCCGCCTGCATGCCGGAAGCTCGAACATAGTAGGTTCCGTCGGCGGTGGGCACGAAGCCGTTGATCACCTGGTTGACGTTCGCGGCCGAAACACCACTGGCCAGCAAGTTCAGGCTGCTGTCGTACAGTTCCAAGGTCGGAGTCCCGGCAATCATCGGCCTCAGCGCGAAGGTCGCCGGCTGCTGCGCGCCGAGCGTAACGCGGTACCAATCCAGGGAAATGCCGTTGTACGTTATCATGTCGCCGCCGCCGGGACCGGAGAGCCAATCGGTGGTCATGCGGTGCAGATGACCGTTGCTGCCGGAGTCGCTGACGTAGTAGTTTAACGTGGCGGTCGAGCCCGGCGTATCGCGAAACGCATCCAGCGTGGCTGCGGGCACATCGAACCAGAGCAGCCCATAATTGGCCCCTCCGGCGTCATCGCTGTCCCATCGCGCCGCCGTCAGGGTGCCGAACGAAACATCCCTCGCCGCGGGTGCTGAGCTGATGTAGGTGTCGATACCGGTGGTGATCGTTTCTGGCACACCCGAAATCAAGAGGGTCAACTGAGGGCGTTGCGCAGCAACAGCGTACTCGAAGGAGTAAAAGTCCACGCCGTCGGGACCCGTTGAGATGATTCCCCACCCCTGGTTCGACTGCCCGTTGGCCCAGGCCGCCATATCGGCCGTGACGTCGACAGCCTGGGTACCGAGTGCGCCACTGGCAGTCAGGTAATCGGACTGGGCGTTCATACCCGGAACGATTCCCACTTCGCCCTCACCGAGCACGGCTCCACGCTCGGCCGACCCGTCGCCGAGCGTGATGAAAGTCGCGTCGAGATCCTGGGCCGAGCCGTCATCGTTGTTCGGCGACCCGTCGTGCGCCTCGTCCTCGACCGCCGCATTGAGAATCAATTGGACTGTATACGCACCGGTTGTGTTCGAGACACTGCTGACGTTGATCGCATAGGTACCGGCTCCGGCGGTGGGTACGACTTGCAGCACGGCGTCTTGTCCGGCCGTCGTGGCAGTGGCGCTACCCAGCGAGCTGGCGTCGGGAGCGAATAGCTCAACGGTCGGTTGCAGCGTGTCTTCGGGATCAACAACGACCGTAACCGTTTGCCCGTCGTCCAGGTCGATCGTAAAACTATCGGCATCGGTCCCGGTGGCGATTGCCGCATCGACGGTCGGCTGGTCGTAGATCAAGCTACCGGGCGGATCTTGCGCCTCCAGCGGCACCGGATAGGGGCCGATCGACAACACTCGCCGATCTTCCAGCACTTCCAACCCCAGCTTCCGCAAGCGTGGATCCGGACGAGGAGGTCCGCCGACCAGAGGTCGATGCCGCCGCGGAACCCAACCGAACTGGAATCGCTGATGTGAACTTTGTTGCCGATCAAACCTCCGTCGACTCATAGCCGTGCCCTCCATCACTCGGGTGACCGCTTCTGCCTGCGAATACTCACTACTTTACCCAAACCAACGGGCGATATCAACCTTTCGGCGGGGTTAAACACAGAAAACCACCCGCCAAGTGCTTTGCACGCCCAGCTTTTCTTGTTGGGGAAGCGCGAATCCTTGCCTTACGCCCACCCCTAGACCGGGGGGGCGTCATCCAGAATCCCGCAGAATAACCCGCATCAAGTCAACATTATCGGGCGTTCTGGAAGATTAGATGCCGTAGATCGTTTCTGGTTGGCGCCAAATGAGGCAGCGGTTCAGCACCATGTTTCGTTTGACAGAGGTCTTGGCCGTGTTGGGTTTATTGGTTGGCCCGATGACTGATCTCTGTGTGCTCACCAACGAGGATGGAAAAAGTCGCAAGAAGCGTCGTCGCAGGGTTGCATCAGGGGCGGCAGGGGATCAGAATTGCTGTCAGTAGTTTATGAACCATCGCAAAATGGAGGAGATTATCATGAGCGAGAGAGCCAAAACGGTTAGCCTGGACGACACCGGAAGAAGCGGAACGGACGGCATCTCGCGGAGGGCCTTTCTAAGAACCTCTGCGGTGGGAACCGGGGCTGCCGCGGCCGCGGTTGGAGTCGCCAAGGTGGCCAACGCCAGCGCCGAAGAACCCAGTGTCGAGGAGCCCAAGCCCGCGCGACTCGAAGACCTCAAGTCCGACCACCCCCACGGCGGCCAGTTGGTGGCGCATGCCTTGAAAAGAGAAGGCGTCTCGCGTCTGTTTACCCTTTGCGGAGGACACATCCTGCCGATCCTGGATGGATGCCTCGACGAGGGTATCCAGGTCTTGGATGCTCGCCACGAGGAAGCCGTCGCCCACATGGCCGAGGCCTGGTCGAGGATTACGGGGGAAGTCGGGGTCATCTCCGTCACCGCGGGCCCCGGGCTGACCAACGCGGTGACCGGTGTTGCCAACGCCTACGAGAATGGTGTGCCGATGCTCGTGCTGGGTGGACGCAGCAGCCTGGAGGATAACGAAATCGGGTCGCTCCAGGACATCGACCAGATGGACCTTTACGAGTCCATCACCAAGTGGTCGCGCGTCTGCTACGAAACCGAGCGCATCCCCGAGTACGTAGCCATGGCCTTTCGCCACGCTCTGAGTGGGCGGCCGGCGCCGGTCTATCTGGAGGTGCCCCAGGATATCCTCATGGGCCGTGTCGAGAAATCCAAAGCACGATTTCCCGACAACTATCGCGCCACCGATCGTGCCCGGGGAAGCCGCGACTGCATCGCCGAGGCCGCCAAGATACTCTCCGAAGCCCGGCGCCCGGTCATTATGGCCGGGGCCGGCTGCCGATGGTCCGATACGCAGGTGGCCCTGAAGAACTTCGCCGAACACACCGGCATCCCGGTGGCCACCCATTCCGGAGGCCGCGGGACCTTGCCCGACTCGCATCCGCTTTCCGTGTTTCCAGGATCTTCCGCCGGGTTGCGGGCCGACGCCGTGCTCTTGTTGGGCGTGCGCGTCGACTTCATGACCGCCTACGGTCGAATGTTCCCCAAAACGACGAAGGTTATCCAAGTCGACATCGAACCCTCCCGCCTAGGTTTCAACCGGGGACCGGACTGCGCGGTTGCCGGTGACATCGCCCACGTGCTCGAAGACCTCCAAGAAGCCCTGCCGAATACTGCGGACCGTCCCTGGGCCAAGGAGGCCAAGAAAGCGGTCAAGCAGGGCGTGAAGATGGGCCGTGCCCAAGTCAATTTCGACGCCGTCCCCTGCCATCCGCTTAGGGTCATCGAAGAACTGCGTGATTTCGGGGGCAAGGACGCTTGCTACGTCATCGATGGCGGATTCACCAGCGTCTGGTCCATGGGCGTGCTGCCCGCCGAACGGCCCGGCGACGTGATGGGTGTGGTCAGCGGTCCGATGGGATGTTTGGGCGTCGGAGTCCCCTTCGCCATCGCCGCAAAGTCGGCCAACCCGGACCGAAACGTCTTCCTCATGTCCGGCGACGGGGCTTTCGGGCTCAACGCGGTCGAAATGGACACCGCCCTGCGCCACAATCTCCCGGTCGTGGTGGTCATCGTCAATGACGGCGCCTGGGGCATGATCAAGGCCGCCCAGATCGGCATGTACGGAAAAGACCGCCTAGTCGCCAGCGAACTGGGCCACGTTCGCTACGACAAGTGGGTCGAAGGTTTTGGAGGACACGGCGAACTCGTCGAAAACCCCGCCGACATCCGTCCCGCACTCGAGCGCGCCCTCGCTTCCGGCAAACCCGCTTGCGTGAACGTCATCTGCCAGACCGTGCCCAGATAGGAAGCCGTCTACGGACTGGAGAACGAATCCTGTGACGAAGCATCGAGTCACCCGGTTGGGACTCATTGTGCTGATGGGCCTATGGGCCGGTTGGGCGGTCGCCGCCGACCGGGGATTGAACTTCTCCCACACGGAACATTTCAAGCAGAAGGAAATGAAATGCACGGACTGTCACGGCATGGGCGCGGCCCAGCGCAGCATGCCCAACCACCAACTCTGCAGCCTCTGCCACGAAACGGACGAGCAGTCCGAAGAGGTGTTGGAGTGTTCCTATTGCCACACACGCGCAGACAACACGGTCGACGAGCTTGCCAAGCTCTTTGGCGACGAGGTCAAGTTCGCTCACGAGCCACATCGCGAGAAGAAGTGTTCCGACTGCCACCCGGGCGGCGAGCTGCTCAAGCGCCGCATGCCCGACGACCCCAGCAAGTCCGCCCCACCTCAAATGCCCACCTGCGAGCTTTGCCACCCCAACCCCGACAAGTCCCGCTTGGCCGCCAACCCTGCCATGCCCTTCTGTGTTGAGTGTCATCAGAGCATGGCCGAGTCCCGCAGCACGTGCACGATTTGCCACACCACGATCACCAAAGAGACACTACCCACCCACCACGCCGGCGTCCGCATCTGGCACGACGATCCTAAGCGATGGAAGACGGAGTACCCCAAGCTCTACCAAGAAGCCCCAACATTCTGCGCCTACTGCCACGACGAACCCTTCGAGCCCGAGGCGGAGAAATGATTTGCATGTGTAGAATAAAAGCGTGACGCCGCAAAGGATGCCCACAAGGGATGGGTTCATCTCGCTCGTGAGGCGGTCTGAGAGATTCAGTTCAATTATCGGATGCACTCCCCAACAGGGGGTGGATGACAGGCGGGATCGATGGCGTTGGTGTCTATTTCTCCGCATTTTCTCAGATTCTCCTGAGATCTCTTGCAGCAAACCACCGCTGGAAGTCACTATTAAGGTAGAATCCGGATTCTTGTTGTGTTTGCGGTGTTGAGTATGTGCCAGACCGACGGAGAGTGCGTACGAGGTTGCCTGGACGGTCAGCCGGAGATGTTTCGGCAGTTGGTGCTACGTTATCAGGTTCCTCTGGTGAAGCATCTGGCCGGGCGGCTGGGCGATGACAACGAAGCGGCCGAGGCTGCTCAAGAGACCATGGTGCGCGCCTACTTTGCCTTGCCGAAGCTCAAGAAGGTCGAGTCCTTCTACGCCTGGCTGTTAGGGATTGCCGAGCGTGTGGCAAGGGAAACGCAACGTACCAGAGGGCGTCGTATCGGCTCGTTGGACGTCGAGTCGGTACCGGACCGCACCGAAGTCGTAACTGATCAGGGTCTTTGTCCGGACGGTGCACTCAGCCGCGCGGTAGCGGAGTTGCCTGAGGCACACCGACAGGTTGTCCTGCTGCGGTTTTATGGCGGACTGTCGTGTGCCGAGATCAGTCGCAACCTGGACGTGCCGTTGGGTACGGTCACCAGCCGACTCTCGCGGGCCTACGCGCTGTTGCGCGAAGCCCTGCGAACGTGTTCCCATCAGGGGAAAGACTTGGAGGTGGAATGATGAACTGTCCGCAATGTCAAGACCTACTGGCCGGCTACGTAGAAGGCCTGTTGGATGGGACCGTGACAAGTCAAGTCGAAGCGCACTTGGCCAATTGTCCGGGCTGCCGGTTGGAGTTGGACGAGACCCGTCCGCTTTTCGATCGCCTGATGGCAGACGGGCGGGCCGCCTCTGCGATTTCATTAGACACTCAGATCATGGACCGAATTGTCCATGAACAAGCCCTTCAATTAAGGAGAATTCCCATGAAACGTATGATAAGAAGAATCGCCATCGCTGCGGCCGCGTTGATCGTCGTGGGCGTCGGGATCGCGTATCTGACGACGACCCGTGATGGGAGTTCGGCGTACGCGGAAGAAGTTGCTGCCGCCCGCCGGCAGCTTGAAGAGGCGGAGACCATTACCTGGAAGATGATCGGCTATCAGAGAGTTACCAGCAGGGACGGCAAGAGACAGTGGCTTGACGTTACTAATTATGAATTCGCCCACAAGCGACCCGGCCTACAGCGGAAGACCACGATCAAGGATGGGCAAGTCGTCAGCATCAGCATCGAAGACAGAATACACGGCAAGGAACTCCTCATGCTTCCGAAAAGGAAGGAAGCGCATCTCTACTATTACCCGAGGCCGACCAGTGAGTTCATCCAGAAACACATCCGTCCCGGCCCGTTCAACAGTATCCTTGAGATGTTGGGCACCGCGGAGACGGAATGGCTGCGTACGAAGAAAATCAATGGCCGGCAGGCCAACGGCTTCCGGATTACGGAAGGCAAGTTCAGCGCGGACCTGTGGATCGACGCCGATACCAAGGACCTGGTCTCGATGCGGGCTCCGTCCGTCGTTGACTACGATCCCGAAAAGGACCCTGCTCGCAACAACCCACCCGAAGAGGAAGCGTCGTTGTGGGAAGGGAGTACGTATATCAAGTATGATATAGTCTTCGACTCCCCACTGGACGACTCGCTGTTCAGCTTCGACGCGCCCGAAGGGTACTCGCTGGAAGAGCATCGGATCCGAGCTTGGCCCAAGCCGACGGAAGAGTCCCTGATCGAGTGGCTTCGGGTCTACACCGAGTACCATGGCGGTGTGTTTCCTGGTCGGGTGTTGGAATGGGGGCTCTCGCTTGAAGAGGTCAATATTCTGCTGAAAACGGAGGAGGAGGATCGAAGCCCGGCAGCGCAGAGACTCTGGCTGCGGTTTCAGCAGATCGATCCGGGCCCCCCCAAGCCGGTGTACGGTTTTGCAAAACAGGCGGGCGACAGTTGGATGTACCTGGGTAAGGGAGTTAAGCTCGGCGACGAGACGGCGATTGTCTGCTGGTACAAGCCGAAGGACTCGAAGACCTACCGGGTGGTCTACGGCGATCTGAGCGTCAGGGACGTTACGGCGGAAGACCTGCCGCTGAAGGCGGAGCCTTAGCTGGCGGGGCGGTCGCCACTTGCCGACGCTTACCGAGACGCGACCGACGGTCACGAGTTCATGAGGATACTGTGATCTTCTGGCTCCAGCCAAGTCGGGCGAGGATGCTTCAGAGGCAGGGGACCAGCAGCAATACCAAGACTGTGGCGAACATCAGACCGAATGAGATCAACACAGACATAGGCAAGAAGAACTGGGTCTGGAGGCTGGTCTGGAACTCGAACGGCGCCAGGCTTTCACTATACACGGCACCGAACCGCAGAAACGACGAGCCGTGCTATACGGCCGCCATGCCACGCTCGCCACGGATCAACCTTCCGGATGAGGTCTACCACGTTACGTTCCGAAGTGTAAAGTGAAAGCTTGCTTGCGTCTTGGGGTCTTCTGGTTTGCGTACAAAGGGGTTAGGGGCGAGGGATTAGGATTCCAGGGCAAACCTGTTCCCAAAACCCTGTCCTCTATCGCCGAATCGTTGTTTCCTAGCCCCTACCTTCCGAGATTGCGCGTCACCAGGGGTTTGAAGGGATCGAACGACTCGTGCATCGTCCAGGCTATGGCGCGTAACAGAATGATTCGGAAGTAGGGGTCGTTGAACGTGAAATAGTTGTGGCCGGCGCCCGAGACGAAAACTCTGGCTTGGCCTACTTCCTTGGTCCACATCACCGGCCACTGCTTGCCGTCGAGATCTTCGATCTTGGGAGGACCCGGCAGTGGTTTGTTGGCTATGGCCGGGCCGGCGGGGGAGGTTACCAGTGGCGTGATGCCGGCCGGGTCGCCTCGCAGTTGCCAATAGAACTCGTCGGACAGAGCGAACTTTGCCGGAAAACGCTCGAAGATGGGCGATGTTTTGGCCGCCTCGGTAAGCGTTACCGGCGAGGGCAACACGCCCCATTTGGTCGCGCCGTTTCTGTGGTCCCATGCCATGCCGATGCGATTGGACAACTCTTCGCCCGAACCTTGCATCAAGGCCATGTGAATAACAATCAATCCCCCGCCGCGCTTCTGATAGGCGTCGATAAGATCGTAATCCCATGGCCCACTCGGCCACATATAGAAAACGACCAGGTCGGCCTTTTCCCAGAGTTCCTTCTTGGGGAAAAACATGGAGGGAACGACCGTGACGCGCGGGACCTGCGGCAGGAGCTGATTCATGTAACGGTCCATGACCCAGGCGTATTCATGGGTCTCTTTCTCGTGGAGCTTGTCGATCCCCCAGACCCAGACAATGTTCAGATCCCGGGACGGCTCTCGCTGGCCGATCGGCCCTACGATGCGATTGATTTCGGCCGGATCACGCCCAACGGGCGTCTGCCACGGGAATTGGCCACGGGCCTCGCCGGTTACGAAGAGGGTCAGCAGCAGGATCAGACACGTTTGGCTCGTCGTACGAAAAGTAAACATCTCATCTCTCCTTTCAATGTGTGGGACTACCAGAGGGTGAAGTCGGCGGGGCGCGCACATCGGCTCCCACCCTTGCTTCCTGCCGACCCGATTTGCCTGAATGTAGCATAAGGCCCGCAGCAGGAGAACCCCCTGGGTCACCGCCGGCTGAAGGAGAGGCTTTTTTCGCAATTCCAACTACCGAGGGGACTTACGGCGCATTCTCCGGCCGAACGAGCCACTCGACGTCTTCGGGCACATAGGCCCCCTCGAGAGTCCGGCGGAGATGGACGATCATGATCTCGTCGCCCGTGCGGTGTACCAGGACCGGATAGTCCGGGTCGGCGTCGGCAACCGTGTCGAGCGGTTGAATCGCTACCGCTGCCACCATGGCATGGAGCCCGATAGCTTCGGGGCCCTCGAGACTCGCCCTGCATTGCCTCCGTATGGAGCGTGCCAGCATCACGGGGTTCCACGCCTGGGGCAAATACCGCATGGAAGGCATCTCTTCTCCCTTTATCATTGCCGCCATTCTCCTTAGCCGGCGGGACGACATCTCTGCCTCCGCCTCGGAGAATCGGTAAACCCAATTCGAGCGGTCGATCGGCGCGGCCTCGGGTAACTTGTTGAGGATGCGTCTCGCTTCCTGACGCAATTCGTCCTCGTGACCTTTGAAGTGCATTGCGGCCACTTCGTTGACCTTGTCGGGGATCTGGTTGACGTCGAGTTCGGCCAGTTTCGGGAAGTAAATAGACCAGACAATCCAGCTAAAGTCACGGACCCGTTTCCGAGCCTCGGAAGCGTCTGGCGGCAACAGTGAGAGCGAGAACTTCTGTGCCGTGGCGGAGTCGGCCGTCAACCATCGCACTTCCCGACAGCGATACGTCGTGCCATTCGTCCGTTCCAGATGCACGACGATCATCTCATTGCCGAAGACCGCGCCGATGACCGGCCGGTCGATTCGGGCGTCCAGGGCGACAATACCGACGAGTGCGCACGATCGCAATGCGGCCAACTTTCCAAACGACTCGGCGCCGAGTTCTCCGACGAGCATCTGGTCACAATAGAAGCTGGCCATGGCGGTCGGATGCCAAGCCAAGACTTGCCCCAGGGGCCCTTCGAGTTCGTGACGAGGCGGAGCCTGGCGCAATTTGACCCTCCATTGCGAGGCGTCGATTGGCTCGGCCTTGGGTAGTTGTTCGAGGAAATGGGCCGCCAGCAGATCAACATGCGGCATGATGTGCCGGGCCGCCAACTTGGAGTGTTCACGTGCGATAATTCCCTGCATTTCGTCCGGCTTCAGCCCGCGGAGCTTGCCGGGCAACTCGTCCCAGACCGCTTCCGCATAATCCCGCATGATCCGCTCATCCCTCGCGATGATCAGCCGGGCTATCGCGGCCTTCACGGCCGATTTGTCAGGCGCGATCTTGCTGGTCGTTGCCTTCTCAGCCGACGGCCTGTCCTTCGCTGCCCGGACCTTGCCGGCCGTTTTGGGCGAAGAGACGCTTTCAAGTTGCAACAGGAGCCGCTTGATCCTGGTCGCGGGAACTACCACGTCGCGCTTGATCGATTTGTATCCGTCTAAGACGGTGAGCAGTTCGTGCTTGCCCGGCGCGATTTCGAAGATATCGGGCGATGTGCCGAGCTTCTTGCCGTCGAGGAAGAGAGTAGCCCCGGCCGGGGTGGTGCGGACGTAGAGTTCGGTCGGCGGATCGTCGGCCGCTTGGATCAGCGCCGCCACGGCGCCGATGGGTAGCAGAATCAGCACGGCGGCAATTAGGGTTCGTTTTGAGATCATGGTCGTTGCTCCCTATTGTAATTGGGTCGGAATGTCGGATACTATCCGCCGGGTGGGTCGCGAGTGCCCCCTCGGTGAGAAAAGGGGTTAGGGGTCAGGGGCTAGGGGTTAGAACGCTGGGAACTCGTTTGCCCTCAATCCCTAACCCCTAACCTCTCGCCCCTAGCCCCTTCTTCACCGTGAGTTCCACCGGCGGCCGATCGTTGCTATAGTAGATATGCGCCGGGCGGCGGGAATGTCGCACGAATTCTTGCGGAAATCGGGCGAACGACGCAACTGCCATGTGCGTAGAGACTTGCAAACATTCGCCGAACCCGTGGACTCGGTAGCTACGGTCGCCAGGCCGTGGGCAATTGTCCTGGAAAACCACGCTCTGGCGAGCGTGGCTACGGGTTGGACCCTTGTAGGATCGCGATGAATAGCTCCACCTCGGCAACTCTGCTGAATCGACTGAGCGACGCCCGAGATGGGCTGGCTTGGGACGAGTTCTTTGGGCACTACGGGCTGCTGATCCATGGCTATGCGTCGCGCCGCGGTTGCTCGTGCCATACGGCCGAAGAGGTCGTGCAGGAGGTGATGCTCAAACTGTTCGAGCGCAAGGATGTCTTTCGCTACGACCCGACACGAGGCCGGTTTCGCGACTGGTTGGCCACGGTCGTTCGCAACCAGGTGGCCGAATTGCGACGCCGGCCGTCTGGGCGAGCGCGGGCGCGTGGAGGCGATGCTTCCGATGCGCACCCGGAACCGGCGACCGAGCAGCCCGCGGCGGACACGATCTGGGAAACGGCCTTCGAGCAGGCGTTGCTGTGGATCCTGTTGGAAGTTGTTCGGCGGGAGATGGATCCGCGAAACTATCTGGCGTTCGAGATGACCACGATCCATGAACTTCCGGTCAACAAGGTGGCCGCCCATCTTGGGCTCAGCCGCAGCACCGTCTCGCGCACGCGGAAGAAGGTGTTCGAGCGTCTCCAGCGGCTCGGCGCGGCCTATCGCTCCGACGGGCAATTATCCGAGCAGGTCAAGCAGGCGCTCGATGGGCGGCCCGACCCGGCGGTCGAACGGTCGCTGGCCACGCGAATCGAAACGACCATGCTCTCGCGATAGGAAGCCCCGAACATGATGGAAGACTCCGCAAGGCCGCCCGAGATTCCCGACTTCGATCTGCTTCGACCGATCGGCGAAGGCGGGTTCGGGCGTGTCTGGCTGGCGGTGAATCGTGCCACGCGGCGCTTGCGGGCGGTCAAGGTCATCCCGTTGCGGGCTTCCGGCAAACGGGATTGGGCGGGCCGGGAGATTAGCTCGATCGTCCGGCTGGAGGATAACGTGCATCGCAAGCATCCGAACTTGCTGCCCATCCATCACATCGCCAAGACGGCCGAACTGCTCTACTACGTGATGGATCTGGCGGACGACATCTCGGGCAAACCTGCTTCGACCGATCCGAGCTATTGTCCGGCGACCCTCTCGAGCCGCTTGCGGGAAAGTCCCTTGGCAGCGGAGGAGTGTCTACGCAATGCGCAGCAGCTCCTGGCCGGTTTGGCCTCCTTGCACGAGGCGGGCATGGTCCACCGCGACGTGAAACCGGCCAATTGTCTGTTTGTCGGCGGGGAACTGAAGCTGGGGGATTTCGGGCTGTTGGCCGAGGCCGGGCCCCAGGTCTCGCGCGTGGGGACGGCCAAGTACATGCCGCCCGACGGACGGATGGATGCTCGCGCCGATGTCTACGCCGCCGGACTGGTGATCTACGAGATGCTGACCGGTCTGCCGGCCGACCGTTTCCCGAGTTGCTCTCGGCAAGCGTCGCGAATCCTCGAAGACCCCGCGCTGCGTCGGCTGCACCAATTGGTTCTGCGAGCCTGTGAGCCCGACCCGATGCAGCGGTTCTCCGACGCGGTGAAGATGCTGGCCGAACTGGAGACCAAGCCGTCTACGCCGAAACGCTCGCCCGGCGGCATCCGTCGCCGAACGCTTGTCACGGCGGCCGCCATGGCCTGCGGGCTGTTGATGCTGGGATTCTGGCTCGCCCGGGCAAGGTCTGCGCACGTCAATTTCGTCACGCAGCCTTTCGAGGCCACGGTCTCCCTCGATGGCAAGCTGCAACGGGACGTCGACGGCAATCCTTATCGCACGCCATGTACGATCAACGATCTACCGGCCCGTGTGCATCACGTGGTCTTCGAGCTGGACGGCCGCGACCCGCTGGACGCCGGGCGTCGCGACTTTGGGCAAGTTCGCCGAATCGACAAGCGTTGGCCGTGAATGCCTTGCGGTGGTCCAGCGAGTCTCTACTATGCTGCCGGGTCCTGAGGGTCGGCGTTTTGCGGACGGATCGATTCGAAGTAGCGGCGGATCGTTTGACGATGGCCCAGCGGCAGCGGCTCGCTCTGCAGCACGGCTTCGGACATCTTGCGGAACTTTTCGTACTTCTGGCGATAGGTCCGCGCGGCCTGCTGGCGACCGTCGGGAGCATGGAAGACGGCCTTTTCCGAGGGGCCGTCGCCTTGCGTGCCGGTGATGTCCTGCCGGTTGCGGACGCTGTCGATCGAGGTCGCTTCTTCACCTAGCGGTTTGCCGCTGGCCCCGAGTCCCCAGTTGTTCGACGGGCTGTTTGTCTTCGCAACACAATTACCGCCGTTGCAACTGCTACGACAGGCGCTCTTGCACTCGCCCAGTTTCCCGAGTTGGCACCCGAGACACTTGGAAATCCCCTTTCGCAATCCCTGCTTGCGGCACAGCTTGGCCAGCTTGCATGCACCGCTCTTGCATTTCGATTTATCGCCAGACTCCAAACCTTCGCAGAATGTGGTGAGAGCGTTGGACAACTTGCGCTGGTTGGCGTCTTGCATGTCCTCGAGCATTTTGGCGAGCTTCTTGGCGGCCGTCTTCGCTTCTTTACGCGCGATTTGAGACGGCTCGATGATCAACGCCAAAGGAGAGACACTCAAGAACTATGCATTGGCCGATCTGCTTGGCGCGCACTTTGAGGGTCAGATCAGTTTTCCGCCCAGGCCGAAGGTTACGGTCAAAGCTGATTCGGAATACTCGGACGCATACGGTCCTCGCAATTTGACGGATGGGCTGGCCACTGGATGGACTTCGGGTGGCACGCCAATGCCCCATTGGGTTGAACTTTCTGTCAAAGAAGCTGTTGATGTGTACAAGATCGAGTTGGTCAATCGCAAGGGTGGGTTTCAGATAGTCGATGCTGACATTGAGGCCTGGCAGAATAATGCGTGGGAAGTCGTGGCATCGATTCGCAACGCCGCCACCCCGGTTCTGTCCATACCCCTTGATAAGACTGTGCATGTAGATAAGATCCGGGTAAAAATACTTAAAGAATTATTCCTGGGTCAGGACCGCAGTCACGCTGACCTGGAAGAGATCCAGGGGTTTGGCGAAACTGCAATACGGATAAAAAAGCATGATTCCAGGACACGACGAGCGTTCTCTGACGAAGCGATGATATTCTCTCCTATGATGGTACGTGTCAAACCGACGACAGCCAAAGCAATAGCTACACTTGATGACGAGGAACAAACACCCTTAATCTTGCGCAACCGTTTTGGCCGTGGCGAGGCACTGCTGGTAACAACTACCGAGGAAGCGTTTTCTGTGGCCGGCAACTTCTGGCCGGGCCTTGTGCGATTGGCCATTGGACAGCCGACCCTTCGCTTCCAACAGGCCCCCGGGCGCCGGTGTCGAGACCTTGAAGCGGTACAATGGTCTGCTGCGTGAAGTCACGGGCGCGGGCTGGGAACCCATCACGGGCGCCCATGTGTCGCCGGACGTGATCCGCATCGAACGCTTCGGCCATGGAGGCAATACGCATTGGGTTCTGCACAACAGCACCGCTGCGGCTGTGGCCGCCGAAGTACGTCTGGACGCGACAACCATCGGCAGGCTGCAGAGTGAGTACCTCGTACGTCCCAATGGCCAAGCCGTGAAGTCGAAGGACAACATGCTGTCCGTTCAGCTTGAGCCTCGTGAGACGGTCGTCTTAACGCCAAGCCGTCCGCAATGAAATTGGGAAGACGGCGAAACGGACTGGATAGGCGTCTTTTTCTCAGATCTTCCGGAAGAAACGCTTGCCGTTTTCTTGGATTCTCTTGCCGTTGCGGCGTGAATTGTTTGACGCGGTCTATTCGACCGTTTAGACTCAGTGTTCTGCACTTTCGGAAGAAAGTTGCCGGGGGGCTACCGGTAGCCCCAAAACCCCGTGAACGCGTACTAAAGGGAAACAGGATGAATCTGCGCAAAGGTATGGTCGCCGATCGCCGGGATAACAAGGAGCTATCGACGGCCCAAGGCTACACCTGCAAGTTCAAACCGCGGAAAGTCCGTTACATCCGCGTGACCCAAACCCCACAACTCGGCCAATACCGGCCGACACTTGGTCGAAGTGATGGCGTACAAGGAATTATTCACCAACCCACACATGGAGAACAAACAATGGACAAGTATCGCAAACGGAAATCAAGCCGTTCAATACTTTCATCATTTTGCCTGCACCTGCTGATTCTGCTGGGCGTACTCTTTTCGGCCTTGCCGTCTGGCGCCGCCGAGGACGTGATGGAGTTCGACTACTTCAAGAACAACTGGAACGTCATCGGACTCAAGGACTATGTCCACGGCGGCCGGATCGCGCCCGATAATGAGTTGCTGCTGTCAGGCAGGATGCCGATTCAGATCCGGCTTGGCCCCGACCGTGTTGCGTTGCGCCGAGAGCAAGGCAAGCTCGCGATGGAAGGCTGGATGCCGATCATCCTGGTTGAAGCTATGCACGGGCCGATTCGCTATACGGTTACCTATTGGGCCACGCCGCTGCCCGACGTGAAGGATTGGCGCAAGGCCTTCAACTGGCCGACCGAGGGCGAGAACTTCCTATGCTGGATTCGCGTCGAGGCGACCAATACCTCAGACGCGCCGGCCAAGGCCTTTGCCGAATTGAAGCCGGCAGCGATCTCCACCTGGCCGAAAGGGATTACCGAACCTGCCGAACCGGCCCGCGACCCGGCTACAACGCGTGCCTTTAAGTGGTCGTGGCGTCTCGAGCCTGGAGCGACCGCACGCGACGTCGCCCGTTACACGTTCTTTCCCTCCGACAATCCCAAAGCTTATGACCAGGCGAACGCCGATGTTTGGCTCAAGCGCACGCGCGAGTTCTGGAAAAGCCTCCTCACCGAAAAGACTGCCCACATCGAGACGCCCTGCCGCAAAGCGACCGAGGCGTTACTGGCCTCACATGTCTGCCAGCTCATCGCCAACGACCACGGCGACCTGCGAGGCGGCGAAGGCTTCTACGACATGTTCTGGATCCGCGACGGCGCCTACCAGTTGATGGAGCTCGAAGAGGCCGGCCAACACGACGCGTCCCGCAAGGCCGTCAGGCTCTACCTCGATCGTCAACGGCCCGACGGGCGCTTTGAATCGCAGCCGAGGGAACTCGACGCGAACGGCCAGGCGGTTTGGGTCTTGTGGCAGTACCACAAGATCACGGGCGACCGCGCCTGGCTCGAGGAGGTCTACCCGTACATGCGTCGCGCGGTCGATTGGACGATGCAAGCCCGCCGCCAGGCGCCTGCCGACTCGCCCTATGCCGGCCTGCTGCCCGGCGCCTTCGCCGACGGCGAAAGCCTCTATGACGGCAAACATCATATCGTCGGCTACGACTTCTGGAACCTGCGCGGCATGCTCTGCACGGCCGACGCGGCCCGCATCCTGGGCAAGACGGCCGAAGCGGCGGAGCTGCTCGAGGAAGCGGCCCTCTACCGCGAGGCAATCGACGCGGCCTGGAAGAAGACGGGATTGGCCCATTTCCCGCCCAGTTGGGAAAAAGCCGGCACGCACTGGGGCAACACCGAGACGCTCTGGCCGACCGCGATCCTCGATCGGGATGACCCGCGGATCGCCGCGCAGAGCAAACATGTTCGTGAGGATTTCGGCGGCGGCTATATCGAAGGAATCATTCGCTGGCTCGGCCAGGAGGGCGTCATTCATCCCTACATGGGCGCCTACACCACAATGACCGACCTGGCACGCGGCAACGACGAACAAGTGGTCGAGGAGTTTTACTGGTACCTGCTGCACTCGACCGCCGCGCACGCCTTCCCCGAAGGGATTTATTACGAGCGGCGATACGCCTGGGGAGAAACGGTCCCCCACGTAACCGGAGCGGGCAACTACGCGCTGATGCTGCGCCACATGCTGGTCCACGAGGAAGGCGACGAACTGCACCTGCTCAAGGCCGTGCCCGATTGGTGGCTGGCCGACGGCGAGGAAATTCGCATCGAGCGGCTGCCCACGCACTTCGGTGAAATGGCTCTGACGGTGCGCGGCACGGCGCGGGGCGTGAAGGTGAAACTCACGCAGCCCAAACGCAGGGCGCCGAAGAAGATCGTCCTGCATCTACCCGAGTCGCGCCCGCTGGTGGGCAAACTCGACGGCGTCGAGGTCGTCACGCGAGCGGACCAGAAAAAACGCTGGGACTTCCCCACCGTCGTATCGCTATATAAGCAGACCGACCCGCCGCCCGTCTGGGTCGCGCCGGACGTGCCCAGCCTCACCACGGGAAAGCCGGCCAGTTGCTCGACTCACCTTCCCGGCCATCCGCCCCAGTTGGCCAACGACGGCTACCGAGGTAACATCGACAGTTATTGGGCGACGAACGCCAAAGACGGCACCCCTGCCCCATGGTGGCAGGTGGACCTCGAAGAGCCGGCAACGGTGGGCCGCGTGGTCGTGGTCGGCTACTACGGCGACTCGCGCTATTACGGCTTCACGGTGGAAACCTCCCTGGATGGGAAAACGTGGGACATGGTCGCCGACCGACGGGATAACAAAGAGCCGTCCACGAGCCAGGGATATACCTGCACGGCCCAACCGCGGAAGGTCCGCTACCTCCGCGTCACCCAGACCCACAACTCGGCCAACCCCGGCCGACACCTGGTGGAAGTCATGGCGTACCAAGAGTAGACGGAAAAGTGGCAGGGCGAAGTCGCCCCTTTCTTTCCGCCGGCAATCCCGGACCTGCTGGTGGTGTGCGCCGACGGGCCGGTGTGAAGGCCGCGGACGAAGGTTTCGGGTGCGACTCCTGCATGATCGGACCGATCTTGGCCCCAGAACCGGCGCAACACCCACCGCCGGGGTCTATATCGCGTGGTTTTGCACGCTCACGACGCGAAATGGGCTCGACATCTCGGCCAGTCAGTGGAACACGAGCCCCATCTATGGTAAACTAGGGAGCGTTGTAGAATTGAAATCGCTATCAGTTGTTGCCAAGAAACAAAAAACAAGGTCTGACCCCGTGTCCCCCCGTGTCCCTGATTCTCTGGCAACCAGAGGTTTTCTACAGAGCACTCCCGACCCCTGGTATGTCGTTTCTTCTGACAAGAAATCAACAAAACCATTCCAACTGTTCGTTATGGGAAAAGTACAAACCCTTTTTCCCCAGAACAGGAGACAGTTGGAATGGCTACAAGACGCAAT
>SDBV01002768.1_pt1 | contig 26139 bp, 28 predicted proteins | sample 2277081 | NCBI WGS metagenome assembly SDBV01 (sample SAMN10402039, study PRJNA504765) | marine sediment metagenome | isolation source: marine sediment core GS10_PC15, 223 cmbsf | place: Arctic Ocean: Southern Knipovich Ridge | collected 2010 | reverse complement strand
ATCAACTTTGAATCTGGTCCCGAGCTAACCGCTAATGAACGCCAATGTACTGAGCGCGGCATAGCCGCAACCAAAACTCTTTGTGTCTTTGCGGCTTTGTGTGAAAAACATTGATCTCCAACTGAACGAAAAATCGCAGAAAATAGAATTAAACATGGATGGACAGGATATTCATGATGAGAAAAGAATCCTATTCATCCTGTTTATCAATGTCTAAATTCTTCATTGGGAGCGCCTCGTGATATTAATTCCTCACACAAAGCCACTAAGACACAAAGAAAAAAGGTGAGGGCATATTATGTTGCCACAAAACAACTTACGGAGATTGCAGCATGAAAACTCGTGTAGCTTACACAGATTCTGGATGATTGTAGTATGAAGATCCTTACCTCGGAGTTCACGGAGACACGGAGAGAAGCCTGAAGGAGTTCATCAAATAGGACTTGCTAATATTTCCTCTGCGTTTCTCTGCGTTCTTTGCGACTCTGCGATAAAAAACATTTAGGTTTTAACACAGAGGCGCTGGGGCGCAGAGAAGAGTTATGAAAGAGGATTCTTTTTTTATCCTGAACATCCTCTCCATCCATGTGAATTATTTCTCTTTCCCGCTATTTCGCTGCTTGCGACCTTGCGTCTTAGTGTGAATAATGCTTCCCTGTTACTTGCCAGCCCTACCGGTCTCAAACATACTTTGCGATCAATATTCCTTCGAATAGACCACCCATACGCCGACATAGCCCTCGATATTCGCTCAAGCACCACAGGTCCCAAATCCAACACTATTCACAAGATACTGCGAAATATTACAATATAGTCAAGCAAACTCTAATAGAATTCATATAAACAAACAACTCTGTAAATCAAATCATCCTTGTTTCGTAAAACCGGGTCTGCCCATCTCCTAGCAAACTTCCCGGACGAACTGCTATTATGTGGTTCCTGGTGAAAGCGAGATTTCTCCCTCCGCTCGAAATGACAAGGAGGAATAAATGCCGTAGCCTGTCAAGCAATTCCCCCTTGTTTCGTAAAACCATGCTCAGTTCGTCTTCCTGGCAGATCGCCCATGGGCTCCGTCAGTAGACCGAGCGAAACAGGGTCCAATCCGGGCACATGGTTTACGTTTTCTGGTGTTACACACCCTTGAACCGGATGGGCCAATCTTTTTTTGTTGAATACTCCTGCCCCGGCATCTATCATATGGTGAATTCCAAAGACAAGGGGACAAGGGGTAGCAGCCCCTTGCCTTGTCTATCTTACAAGAGGTTATCGATTCACCATGTCGGACAGTCGGGACAGGATAAAGGGCAATCTGGAAAGAGTTGCCGGGCAAATTGATGCGGCCGCTGAGAGAAGCGGGCGGAGTGGGGGAGATGTGCTCCTTGTCGCGGTGACTAAGACGGTGGGTATTGAGGAAATCAACATACTGCGTGAACTTGGCGTGACCGATTTCGGAGAAAACCGTATACATGTCGCCCAACCGAAAATTGACATTATTGGCAGAGAGACGGTCAATTGGCACATGATCGGCAGCATTCAGCGTAGGAAGACGGGGGACGTTGCGGACCTTTTCGCCTTCGTCGACTCGATCGACAGGGTGGAGGTGGCCGAGGCGTTGAACAAACGATGCGAGCCTTTGGGAAAGACAATGGACGTCTTAATCGAGGTTAATGTATCGGGTGAGGAGTCCAAACACGGATTCACCGGGGACAATATAGCTGAAGCGCTGGATAAGATGAATGAATTCAACAACTTAAGGATAAAGGGGCTCATGACTATGGCGCCTTTTGTGGCTGATCCGGAGCTTGCCAGGCCCTTTTTCGCTAAATTGAGGGAATTGACTGACAAATTCGGCCTGCGGGAGGCCTCTATGGGTATGACGAACGATTTTGAGGTCGCTATTGAGGAAGGGGCAACCCAAGTTCGAATAGGTTCTGCCCTGTTTGCTTGAAATCCGACCTCGAAACATACATAATCCTACGACAAGGGCTATTCCTTTGATGCATTTGCCGCTGGAGGTAGTTTATATTTCGCCCTTACAGGACTGGCATTTCTGATGTCTATTACCCAGGGCTTCGCCCTGGGCTGGTATATTTCGGCCCTTCAGGCCTAAGAATTTGGATGCTGGAAGTTGAATTGGTTGGGGCGGAAAGCGGGGACAGACACGTCTTCGCTCGAAGACACGTCTTCGCTCGAAGACTCGCTTCGCTTGCATCAGTCCCCGTTTTCCTCAGTTTCTTTGGTTGGGCGGAGACTTAGGGCGGGCGAAAGAAGAACTGTTTCGGAAGAGTACGCAAAAACCGGATGGGCCATTATGAAGAACACAAAACATAGACATGACGGGAAAAAAGTATGAAGGAACAGCTCGAACAAATTCGGGTGGACGCTGTCGGACAGATCGAATCCGCGCAAGAACCTAAGGCTCTGGACGATATCCGTGTAAGCTATCTTGGACGTAAGGGAAAGCTTACAAGTATCCTCCGAGGTCTTGCAGATGTGGCGCCTGATGAGCGGCCCGCAATTGGAAAACTCGCCAATGAAGTGAAGGTCGCAATTGCAGAGATGCTTGAAACGCGAATGGGTAATCTTGAGTCCGCGAAGGCCGAACAGGGAGCGGCTGGTGGTGGTCTTGACCTCTCGCTGCCTGGCAGACGCCCGAGACGCGGCCATCTACACCTGATAAACCAGGTCACGGAAGAGTTGCTGGGCATATTTGGGCAGCTTGGATTTCAGGTTGCGACGGGTCCGGACATCGAGACGGAGTACTACAACTTTGAAAGCCTGAACTTCCCGCCGGAACATCCCGCGCGCGACGTACACGACACTTTCTTCGTGAAACCGGGCGTGGTTCTGCGCACCCACACGTCGCCGGTCCAGATGCGCGTGATGGAGAAAACTGAGCCTCCGGTCGCCGTGGTTGTACCGGGCAGGGTATATCGAAGCGATTACGATGCCAGCCACAGCCCGATGTTTTATCAGATCGAGGGATTGCTCGTGGACGAAGGCGTCAGTTTTGCTGACCTCAAAGGCACCCTGATGATGTTCATTCACAAACTTTTCAGCCCGGAGACGAAGCTGAGATTCCGCCCGCACTTTTTCCCCTTTACCGAACCGTCTGCCGAAATGGACATCTCATGTTCGGTGTGCAAAGGGAAGGGATGCCGGGTGTGCAAGAACAGCGGCTGGCTCGAAATTCTGGGCTGCGGAATGGTCCACCCGAATGTCTTCAAATACGCGGATTTTGACTACGAGAAGTACACGGGCTTCGCTTTTGGTCTGGGAGTGGATCGCATCGCAATGCTGAAACACAAAATCCCCAATATCCACCATTTATACGAAAACGACCTTCGTTTTTTGGAGCAGTTTTAATATGTTAATTTCATTGAATTGGCTGAAGGAATACGTTGATTTTGACGTGCCCGTAAATGAGCTCGCTCACGCACTCACTATGCTGGGTATAGAAATAGAATCTATCTCTTGTCCTGGCAAGGATATAACGAACGTTGTGGTGGGCAAGATCGAGTCCATAGAGCCCCATCCGGACGCTGACAAGATTGTTGTGTGCAAGACGGACGTCGGAGAAGAGGAATCGGCGCAGATAATCTGTGGCGCGAAGAATATGAAGGTGGGGGACAAGGTGCCGACGGCCAAAGTCGGGTCAACTTTGCCTGGCGGATTCAAGATCACCAAGCGAAAAATGCGCGGAATCGTATCGCATGGCATGATGTGTTCTCCGGACGAATTGGGGGTTGGCGACGGCAATTCATCGGGCCTGATGATACTGGATCCCGAGCTGCCGATCGGCGAAGATGTGGTGCCTTTGCTGGGCTTGGACGACACGATTTTCGAGATCGAGGTGACGCCGAACCGGGGCGATTGGTCGAGTATGATCGGCGTGGCGCGTGAAGTTGCCGCGCTGCTTGGCAAGGAACTGAAACTCCCTGAGGTATCAATTACCGAATCGGAAACTCCGGCGTCGGACGCAGCCTCAGTCACTATCAAGAACCCCGATCTGTGCCCGCGTTACATAGGCCGGGTATTGACGGACGTCAAAGTCGGGCCGTCTCCCGCGTGGATGGTACAACGCCTGATTTCCGCGGGCCAGCGGCCTATCAACAATGTTGTCGATATCACGAACTTCGTTCTGCTTGAAACGGGCCACCCTTTGCACGCTTTCGACCTTGAAAACCTTAAAGGGCACAGCATAATCGTTAGAAACGCGAATGATGGCGAGAGCATGACCACATTGGACGACCAGGAGCGAAAGCTTCAACCAGAGATGCTGGTGATCGCCGATGCGGAAAAGCCTGTAGCCCTGGCCGGCGTTATGGGCGGTCAGAATAGTGAAGTGGGGGAGACCACGACCTCGTTGCTGCTTGAGAGCGCGTATTTTGAGCCTACATCTATACGCAAAACTGCCCGTGCCTTGAACTTACAGACCGAATCCTCCGCGCGTTTTCAGCGAGGGGCCGACCCGGAAATGGCCGAGTTCGCTATCAATCGGGCCGCTTCGCTCATTCAAACGCTTGCAGGCGCAAAGGTAAGTCAAGGTTTGCTTGACGAATATCCTAAACCCTTAAAACAAAACGATATACAGCTCCGCTTCGACCGCAGCAACCTGCTTCTGGGAGCGAACATCGACGCCGATTTCCAAATGAAGGCACTAGTCAGCCTTGGCTTTGAACTGTTGGAGTCTGACGAGACATCCTGTACGGTGCGCACGCCCACCTGGCGCCACGACGCATCCCTGGAGGCCGACCTAATTGAAGAAGTAGCAAGACTTTATGGCTACGAGAATATCGAGTCTCATGTGCCCATGCTGCACCAGTCCGAGGAGGTTTTTGCGCCTGATGACACCTCACTTAGAAACTTACGCCATTTCCTTGTGGGACAGGGTCTTACGGAATTCATGAGTTGGACATTCACAAGCGATGATGCAATCGAGAAAACTGGACTTGACGAGATCCATTCGGAGTTCGTCAAACTTTTGAATCCGCTGTCCGAGCAGCAGGCGGGAATGAGGCCGTCAATTCTGCCAGCAATGCTCGCGGCGGTATCGCGAAACCTGCGACACGGCATGACAGATGTACACGCATTCGAGTTGGGACCGGTGTACGCACCGGACGAAAACGCAGACACATTGTCGCAACAGTCAGAGAATATCGTGATCGCTCTGACAGGCCGCGCGGAACCGGGCCACTGGAGCGTAAACTCAAGGGAGACAGACTTTTACGACATTAAGGGCTATGCAGAGGAGATTCTGCACCATCTTGGTGTTAAGTTCGCCATCGAGGAAGGCCTGTACGCGCCGCTGCAAGCGGATACTTCAGCTTCCATAAAGGTGGGCAAATCGACTATAGGGTATTTCGGCCAACTCTGTAAAGCGGTCATGCTCGCTCATGAAATCGAACAGCCTGTATTTGTGCTTGAATTGACCCTGGATGGTCTTTTGACGCAGGAAGGGTCTGAGACCCAATTCCAGCCTATTGCGAAGTTCCCGCCGTCGTTGCGCGATATTGCCGTGTTGGTGGATGCCGCAACGCCCTCCGCCGAGCTTGTCGAGGCAGCCCAAAAGGCTGGTACCAAACTACTTAAGAGTGTCGAGATCTTCGATATATATACCGGCAAACAGATTCCCGAGGACAAGAAAAGCGTCGCAATAGGACTCGTTTTTCAGTCCGATGAGCGCACTTTGACGGAAAAAGACACACAGAAGGCTTATGACCGCATTCTGAAGCGATTTGAGAAAGACTTCCAGGCACAGTTACGGTGAACGCTTTAATCGAAAAGCAATTGGCCGACATCACGGCATGTATCGATGAACTTCGAGGTGTTCTGGACGCTCAAGGACAGCAGCTCGAAGAATCAAGTGAGGCCCAGCGCCAAGCCATGCAAACTCAGTGGCGGCAGAGCAAGGAACTGGCCACTCTGAAGCGCGAGGCGGACGGCTTCGACAGCCTTGAGGCGGAGAATAAGAAATACAGGCAGGACTCCAAAGCCCTGCGGGAACACCTCAGAAGTATCCTCAAGTACACGCGGCAACTGTCTGACGAGGCCCAAAAATGAGCCCCGAGAACACTGAAATCATGCTGGGACGCCTGAAACTGAAGGTTCCTGTGTACAAGAGTGCCGAGTTTACGCAGAAGATAGCCGACGAAGTCACTAAGCGGCTCCAGGAAATAGAAAGCCAAAGCGATAGAATCGACACGCAGGCATTCGCTTTATCTGCGGCAATGTCGTACGCAATCGAAGTCGCAAAAGCCAGGGACGAGGCCTCCAGTGACACACGCCAAATGCTTCTAGCACTGAACAGAATCTCCGAAGCCCTAAGAGACCTCCTGAAAGAGGGAATCGACGAGTAATCTATTCTGCACATTAGAAGATTCTCATTAAGCCCGATCACAACTGAAGCACCCAAAGTCCTAGAGCGGGGCGTACACACGTAGCGTCTGATAATATATATTATGTTCATCAAAAGGTATAGTTATGTATTGTTTACCGAACATGGAGTTTTGCGACAAGATACTGTGCCTTTTCATATATCTACCTAATATACCAAATGAACTTTGGACAATATAGCTATTGACTCCAATCCTTTACAAAGCTAAGTCCTCATGTCAGCATCTTTCTGGGAAGACGATTTTCAGTATTTTTATAGACACACTTAAAACTCGAAATGAAATCCCAGCAACAAAATGGACACTAAGCATTACATTAGGTGAGTGCGCATAAATGTCGCCATTAGCTTACACGTCTTAAGGAATGGGATTGGGGTGATATTGCTCCTCACTTGACTCAATCCCAACAGCCTCGGAGTCTGTGTAGGCATGACCGACGGTGGTGGTGAAGCGCCTCCCCTCTCCCCCACGCTTGGCTTGGCACTCACTTTTGACGCTGCCTCCTGAATAAGTTAGGCTCTTCGTTCCCACTGTCTGCATCGTGGCACGCTCTAAATTCCGATTTAGGGCGTGTCTTCGTTCACGCGTAGCTTTTCTTTCGAGACTTAAGACACGCCCTAAATAAGAATTTAGAGCGTGCCACATTGTCGGTGGCATTACCATCGCATGGGTTCGATTGGGCGCGGTCTTGGTTGGACTATGGGTAATGGGAATGTTATCGGGCCTTGCTTTTTGATTAGGTTGATTATGGTTTGTATTCCTTCCTTGGTCATTACACGGGTGTTGAGATCCCCTTCGTCTGGTTCGCCGTGCCTTTTGCGGTATTGGTGCGACTCGATGTACCGCCTTTGGTCGGCGTCCGCCATCTCGATGGGGGGACGATACATGGCCATGATGTTGGTTTCACAGGCTTCGGTAAGTTCGGGGGATAATGTGTAGGCGTTCTCCATGGTGCGCAGCAGGGAGATGTCGCGGCCGACGGATGCGTGATCGATAGCCTTGCGCAGGTAGCGTTTGGCTACCGTGGCGGTGTTGACCTCGGGCGGGCTTATGAATGGCTGCCCTTCAGGATCGAGTTTTGTGTCGTGCAGCATGCGTGTTTGGTGTTTGATGACGTCCTCGGGTTCGGGGTCGACGGGGGATTTTGGCCGTAGCATCTCGGCGTAACGGCGGTACTCTGACGATATTCGCAGGAAGGCGGTCAGGTAAGGGCTGAGTTTTTTGGATTCGAATTGGAGCTTGCCGTCCGATGACATTTTGGTGTCTTCAACTAGCGGGTTTTGGCTGAGCGCTATTGACGCGCGGTCCAGCATGACCTGCATGAGGGCGAGATTGTGCGATATGTGGCCGCTCATTGGGTCGTAATGGGGGTTGGTGGATGCGCGTGCTTGGGCGTCGGTTAGGGCGGCGTTGTACGTGGCTTGTTCGTATGGGCATGTGGGTCTTTCTTTTACGGGCAGGGTGTCCACGTCGGCGCCTGAACATGGGCATTTGTCCCACATTGGGCATGTGCGTTCGCATTGGCGCAGGCGGCGTGAGTATAGGTTGTGTATGGCTGCGTTGCGGTTGCCTTTGGGCGCGCCGGTGACGTCGAATCCGCCGTGGAACCTGCAACGCCCGCTCTTGTGTTTTGATGCGATTTCGCAGGGTTTGTCCCACATGGTGTGTGCGCCGCACACTCGGCGGTGCAGGCGTTTTTCGGTTGCTTCGACTTTGGCGGTCCATTCCTCGTCCCATGAGCGGGCGCAGGGTGTTCCGTGGCGGGTTAGGGTTGGTTTGCCGGGTTCGGTGCTTTTTTCACGCACGCGTGAGATTGCGTCGGTTAGGATTTTGTTGAAATCCGATTCGAGGTTTTCGAGTGCCTCTTGCTTTTTGGCCTCATCGGCTTCATTTGCTTCATTTGCTTCATCTGTTTCCGGTGTTTCTTCAGTTTCTTTTGTTTCTTCGTTGTCCATAGTTCAGTTCCTTTCGTCATGTCTGGGCAAGGGGCTGCAGCCCCTTGTCTCTAAACGGGGACGCTCGCCCTCCCGCTGGTTTTTCAAATGTTCTTCTACTCCTTTAGGGGGCTTTGTTCCGCGGGGATTTTCGTAAGGCGAAGGGGAATAAGGTCTTATGGAATTAAAAGTGGGATTGGAGGGGATCGGACGGTGTGGACTATGGGCGCGAGATCGCCCACACCGTCCGATGCTGATACCGATGCCGATCCATCCGAGATTGTGCTTTTACCGAGTTTTCGAAACAAGGGGGAATTACTTTACAAGTGTGCTTATTTTGTGATGTGAATTGGGTGGCCTTTTTGAGACCGTTTTGCGAAACGAAGGGTGTTTAATTGACTAAAGTGATGGAATAATACGTATTCTAGTAGTAATTTATTGACATTAGTTTCAGTATGCATAATTTGAGTATCCTGGTAAGACCATAAAGCGGGTACACCCACCGGTTTGTGTAAGAACAAAACCGGAATGGCCGATATGGACGAAGATTCTGGATACCCGGTCTCCTTCGGAACGCCACTATTTCTCAGAAGAACTGCTAGCTTAGCGTGGTCTCCAGGGAGGCCGTGGCTGGAACGTGGTAACTAGGGTTTTGTGCTTTGCTTGTGGGCGGTTCTGTAGACAATGGCCAAGCGGTATGCTAGAATGAATGATGGTATAGAAAGCCATGTGTGATATGTGGAAACCAAATAGGCATAAGTTTGGCAGGGGCAAACGATACAATACGCGCGGTGATGAATAGCCTGCTGATGCATGGGAGAATCGATGTATGAGTGATCCATGGCTGGTCGGCTTCCTCTCCTCACTCGGGGCAGCACTCATATGCTCGCTCTCCCTTACGCTTCTGAGTCGTCGGGTGCGTGCAGGACTCCTCAGAACGCTTCTTCGCCTGTCTGGCGCTGGTCTCAACGTGTACTACACAACCCAGCGGGCGGCAGGGACGGCGCTTGTCCAGACTTTCCGTGAAGCCAACGAGATACGTATACTCGCCGTCCGGGCGTGGTCCCTGTTCCCCGTGGTCATGGAGGTAACTCAGCTTGGTGAACTTGTTGCCCAGAAGGGCGATAAGTGTAACGTGCGAGTTCTGCTGCTGTCCCCCTTTACGGAACAAACCGATAGGGAACCGTCGTTTATCAAGCTCCGGGAAGCGGAGCTTGATAAGATCACTCCTCGTGACGCCGCTGGGCTTGCTCTTGTCGAGCAAGTCCGGATGACTCTCCGAGTGATCGCCGACCTCAAGGAGAAGGGCTTGAACTGTACTGTGAGGCTTTACAATGAGTTTCCTGTGTTCAAAATAATTGTCTTTGACCATGTTGCGTTTGTTGGCGGATTCAGCCGAAACAATGTCGGACGAAACAACCCCATGTACCAAGTCCGGAGGAACGAAGGCCTGCTATTCGACCTTGCCGACCGGTACTTTGAGTATATCTGGGAGCATAGGTCAGAGCCGTTCGACTTGGAGCGTATCAGTTCGCTGAGGGTGGCTCAGCAGACCGCCGGGACACCGGAGGACAAGGCATCGCACACCAAAAAAAGCTCTTCCTCCTAGCTGGCCCATCGGGCGTAGGGAAGTCAACGATCGTCGAATGGGTACTGCCGCGTTTGTGGGACTGCTCGTTCCTGCAAAAGGCCGTTACGCGACCACTTCGCCCTGGAGAAGTCGAAGGTCCTGAAATCGTCACTCTTGCAGAGGCTGAATTCAGGGCTTTCTCGGCACACGGTGCTATTGTCGCTACATACTCGAAGTACGACACCCTTTACGGGCTGTTTGCACATTCAGGCAGACAGCACGTGGGGTACAACAAAGGGCAACAGACAATCCTTGGTCTAGAAGAACTGCAGTCGCACAATTGCCTCACTGTTGGCGACGCATATGAGTCACCACGAGCTACGAGAGCATGCTATGGCAACACCGTTGTCATTCTCCTCCATGCCTCTATGACCACGGTTATTCGGCGAATCTGGCGCAAGCGATTGTCTCATGAGGAGCAGTCGATTCGGTTGGCGGCGGTCAGCCAAGAGTTTAAAGAGGGCTTCCCGGATATGGTCGTGGACTGCGACTACCGCATCTCAACCGAGGGCACGCTACCGGAGGTCAGCGGTCGCGTGGTTGAAGTAGTCCTCCGGGAAACGCGAAACGGCAAGGAGGTAGTACGGCAATGAAGAAGAGGAACTCGTCCCGCCAGCTCGAGCGATTGGGTATTATCTTGGTAGAACAAGCTGTTCTTCAGATGGGATTGATATGGAGAGAGCAGCCCGTGGAAGATTCTGGAGTTGATGGCCACATCGAAATGGTCAATCAGACGGGCAACCTGAACATACCCAGCAAACGACTGATCGCCGTCCAGATAAAAGCCGCAGATCCTATCTTCGGGAGCAGGACGAGAACCGGATGAACGCTTCTTTTTCATTTCGGCCCTCTTGTCGTGATAAGATTGGGGCTATGAATGGTCTCCTGTCGGAGCCCATGCACAGTTCTAAGAAGAAGTGTTGGCGGTCGGTACGGGGTATTATTTGGCAGGGATTGTTGGGAGATACGGAGGCGAGGAGAAGGGCTTGAAGGAATTAATGAAAACAATTTACTGATTCTTCCTCTGCGTTTCTCTGCGTACTTTGCGTCTCTGCGATAAAAAGTACTAGGATCTTAACGCAGAGGCGCTGAGGTGCGCAGAGAAGACTTCAGTCTATTGAAGTTTTTTGTCTCCGTATCTTACGCGTTCATTTTTCTTTTCGAGTATGAAGGATTCCAATGAGTACAAACACTGATTTTGACATAGCTTTTGGCGAGGTTTTTGAGGAGACTTGTGAACTTCTCGTGAGTGTCGCTAAGACTAATCGGGGGAGAATAAGGGTTTCTGAGGAGACGGCGGCGCTTCTTGAAAGCATTGGAGCGGCCGGCGCTGAAGCACCTGCTGCACCTGCTTCGTCTGCTTCGCCGGGTTCGTCGGGGGACAATCCTGAGATTGAATCTCTGCGGGCTGACGTTGGTTCTTGCACGAAATGCGAGTTGAGTGAAACTCGTACGCAGGTTGTTTTTGGCGATGGTAATCTCGATGCCGATATTGTGTTTGTTGGGGAAGCTCCGGGTGAGGAGGAGGACAGGCAAGGCCTGCCTTTTGTTGGCCGTTCGGGGCAGTTGCTTACGGACATAATCGAAAAGGGGATGAAAATTCCAAGAAGCGATGTGTACATATGCAATGTGCTCAAGTGCCGGCCGCCGGGAAACAGGGACCCGAAACCGGCTGAACGCGATTTGTGCGAGCCTTATCTTGTGCGGCAGCTTGAGCTGATACAGCCGAAGGTAATTTGCGCACTTGGCGGTCACGCGGCGAAGACCTTGCTAAAAACCGATGAGGCTACAGGCCGTTTGCGTGGCAAATGGCACTTCTACCATGGCATCCCTTTGCGCGTTACTTATCACCCGTCGTACCTGCTGCGGAGTCCTGGCGAAAAGAAGAAGACCTGGGCGGATGTACAGGAGATCTTGAAAGTGCTTAGTGGGGCTGGGCAGGCTGTCGAAGAAGCTTCGAGCATCAGGGTGTAGCTTAGCCGCAACCAAAGAGTTTTTTGACAGGATAACAGGATAAACAAGATAAAGATTGATAAGAGGTCGGCCGCGCGAAGCGCGCGACCTCCCACATCTTTGATTAACGGTCTGAGAAAACAAAGTTCTGACGGGTAGAGTAGCACGGTATAGTCGGCGTAATGGAAGAATCTGAAGCAACATACCTTGGCGTACGCTGGTACAATTCCCTTATATTCAGGGTGACGCTTCTTTGTGCCGTTTTGCTGCTTTGCCTTCTGGGATCTGTCTACGTCATCACTAAGTATTACTATCTTCAACTTTCCGACGAGATGAATTCGAGGACGGAGGACATAGCGAATGATGTGGATGTGTATCTTGACGCTAATCCTGACGCGGACCTGGGCCTGGAAGATGTGCGCGAGGATTTGACTGAACTTAGCGGGGGGGTGCCAGTGATTTTGCAGCCTGTGTCAGCCCCCTTTGCGCCGCCCGACATTACGCCGATGGTGTCGGAAAACGAGATAGTCATGCTGGCCTCGCGTACCATCACTTGGGGCGACCAGCCGATGCGGCTGACGGCACAGTTCACTTTGACGCCTCAAATTATGGTTGTGCGCGCTTTCAAGAACCGATACCTCATTGCGCTTACAATCGGGTTCGTAGTTACCTTGGCGCTTATGATTTGGGCAATAGCGAAAACCTTGAAGCCGTTGGGTGAGCTGTCCAAATCATGCGAGAGAATAAGCTCGGGTAACCTGGAAGACTTCAGTATAAAGAAGAACTACGGCGAAGTGCTTGCCTTGGAACAGACTTTTAACAGCATGGTGGCGTCTCTGCGGGACAAGGAACTTGTGGAGTCAAAGCTGCGCCAGACGCAACGGCTTTCTTCGCTTGGCACGCTGGCTGCGGGCGTTGCGCACGACGTACGCAATCCGCTCAACTCTATAAAGTTGCTGTCGAGCCACGCCATAGACATCCTGTCCAAGGAAGAGCGAAACGCTAGCACGGTGAAGCAACTTGAGACGATTCGGAATGAAGTCAACCGCCTGGAAAACATCGTTTCGGGATTTTTGTCTCTTGCTAAAGAGAGTGAGTTGCAACCGGAAAAGTGTAACGTGGACGAGTTGCTTGGTGAATGCGCATTGCTTGTGCAAAAGGACGCCGAAGCACGTAAGGTGCGAATGAGTTCTGACCTGCGGGGCGGTGAAACGGTCCTGATGCTTGATCCCAAGCACTGGAAACGCGCCATAATGAATGTTCTGATAAACGCTTTGGAGGTCTGCCCTGAAGGCCGGCGGGTTCGACTTTTCTCTCGCTTGACTGATACGACATATGAGATTGAAATTCGTGATGACGGGCCGGGGATGTCGAGCGAGGTTTTGGAGAAGGCTTTTGATCCGTATTTCACCACGAAAGCTACGGGCACGGGACTTGGCCTGTCAATCACACGAGGAATTGTAGAGGAACACGATGGCAAGATAGAACTGTCTACGGGAGAAGGACAGGGATGCCAGGTACTGATAACCCTGCCGTTGAGGAAGTAATTGGGCATATAAATGAAGAAAATATTTTTGACAGGATTTACATGATTAACAAGATTTCAGTTTATTGTAATAGATGAGATTCCGTGTTAGTTATAAGTTTTTGCTGAATGTTTTGTATCCATATAGCGCAATTGGGTGCGGAGCTTGCAGGATCGGGCAATTGATGTTTTTGTTGAAACAATATGCTTTCAAATATCGCAATAGAACGATTCGCCGGAAAACATTATGGGTGAATTAAGAGGATTTTGTGGCTGATTGGGGCAAATATCCGCCGGAGGAAAAAACTTTGAAGGCTATTTGTTTTATGTGAGGATATTGGATATTCAGGATTATGAATTGATTGACAGGATGATTTGCACTCATAAGAAATTTTTGGGTTCTGTTATCATCTCAAAAAGAGTTTTTTAGAAGGTATGCAAGAATAGTATGAGCCTTAAAAAGATATTGGTTGTCGAGGATGACGGCGTTCAGCGTGAGATCATTGTCGATATTTTGAAACTTGCCGGATATGAGGTCAGAGGCGTTAGCGGCGGCGAAGAGGGTCTGGAAGCGCTCAAGAGCCAGACAACTGAACTAGTCATAACGGACATGCAGATGCCGGGGATGGATGGGCTTGAGCTGCTTCGCCGGACGAAGCGGATACGTCCGGAAACGGAGGTTGTGGTGATGACGGCCTATGCGACGGTTGACACGGCGGTCACGGCGATGAAAGAAGGCGCTCGCGATTATCTGGCAAAACCGTTTGATAAGGAAGAGTTGCTGCTGGTTGTTGGCAAGGTGCTCGAACACAGCGACTTGAAACGGGAAAACCGGCGGCTTCGTGTGCTTGTTGACGATTCAATCGCGCTGGGAAACATAATCGGTGAGTGTTCAGTCATGAAGAGCGTCATGGATAGAACACGGCGTGCGGTCGGAGTGGATAGCACGGTGCTTATCCAGGGAGAGTCGGGTACTGGCAAGGAACTTTTTGCACGGCATATACATTTCGCCGGACTGCGCAAAGACAAACCGTTTATAGTGGTCAACTGCGCCGCAATACCTGATTCTCTGGTCGAAAGCGAGCTGTTCGGACATGAAAAGGGCGCTTTCACTGGAGCGGAGACAAGCCGGGCGGGGAAATTTGAGGCCGCGGATGGGGGCAGCATTTTTCTCGACGAAATAGGCGACATGCGGCTTGAAAGCCAGGCGAAACTGCTGCGAGTTTTGCAGGACGGCATAGTTGAGCGAGTCGGGGCAACAAAGACGCGCAAAGTGAATGTTCGCGTAATCGCCGCCACGAACAAAGACCTCGGCGAACTTCTTAGAGAAAACGTGTTTCGCGAAGACCTGTATTTCAGACTGGACGTATTGTCCATTGAAGTGCCGCCACTGAGAGACCGAATTCAGGACCTGCCGCTGCTGGTCAATCACTTCCGCCAAAAGCTGAGCAGGAAACTGAATATCGAAGCGCCGCATATCGACTCAGCGGTTATGGACTGCATGAATAAATACAGATGGCCGGGTAATGTCCGCGAACTCGAAAACGCTCTCGAACAAATGTTTATACTCTGTGACACCGGCCAAATCACCGTCGATGACCTGCCTGAAAAGCTGAAGACCAGGGCCCCGCAAAGCGACGAGTTTGTCCTTCCGCCAGGCGGGATTGTTTTGGAAGACCTTGAGCAGGACCTTATTAAACAAGCGCTGGAAGCATCCGGCGGACGCCTCAAAGAAGCAGCGGAACTGCTCGGACTAACCTACAAAACCCTCCAATACCGCCTGAAGAAGCACGACATCCATCGCAAAGGTGACGGCAACGAAGAGGGGTAGACGAACCGGGTTAAGACGATATTTTGCAGCTGGCGCCGACCAAAGCTCCGATTGCTCCGCCTACTACGTGGGCTGCGGGGACGGGTACAAAGGCTGAGACGTCGCTTACGAAAAATGCGGTGCCGGTTGCGTATTCGAAGGTGACCTTGGCGAAGAAGGCCAGAATCAGCAGGCAACACATGGCCACTCCCCCCCACTCCTTTGCTTTGTGTTTCTCTCTGATAAGACACACTGCGGCCATTACGAAAAGGGCGCAGTCGAGTCCTGACAAACCGCCGTATGTCTGTATTTCGGGCACCATGCTTGCCAGGGCGACTGGGATTACGGCTGCGGCGAGTAGAACGCATGCAAGAAAGGCGAAGCGGCTGCGTTTTTCGCAAAGTGCGCCGAGCACGATGAAGGTCGCGACCGACCAGAAGAAATGTTCCATGTTCCAATGGACGAAATGGCAACTGAGTATTTGCGCGATCTCGTATGGCGCGTTTGTGTTGTAAGACAGCGAGGCCGCGGGCGCTCCCAGCATGAACAAGACCGCCGCGCCGGAGGCGAAAAGCAGGGTTAGTAGAGCGTGGTGTCTGGTTTCGAGTGCTATGGCTTTCAGTTTTTCGCTCATGATTGCTCTCCTTTCAAAAGAACTGCTTGGCGGCGCAGTTGCTCTGCTGGGTTCGCAAAAAGCGGGGACAGCCACCCTTTTATCAGAATAAAAGGGAATGGCAGTCCCCGTTTTTTGCTTAGCTTTTCGCTCATGCTGCTCTCCTTTCAAGAGTTCAGTTTGTCTGCCTGGGACGCAAGAAAGGGGACAGACACGTCTTCGCTCGAAGACTCGCTTCTGCTTGCTGGTCTCTAAGAAGAGCCCTAAGTCCCTTTTTGCTTAGTTTTGTGCTCATTGTCGGTCTCCTTGCTTGGGTCCGCCGCTCAAAGCTAGGCAGCGGACCCGTTCTGGGTTATTTCTTTTTGCGTCGGGCGGCTAGCATCATTCCGCCTAATCCAATAGCAATACTGCCAGTAATAGGGTCTATGGCGCCGCCACTTGGCACATTGAAGTCCCAACCCTGGCCGTTGGAATTGGACTTGGCCATGTCTCGGTTCTGGGGCTGTTGCCGTTGTTGCTGCTGGGCGTTTCCGGGCCTGTTTACAACTTGTGGAGTTGTATTTTTGCTTGCGTTGTTCTGTACAGGTCCCAGGCCGTCCAGGGAGGCGGTGCGAAGTGCGTCGAGCTCTCCGCGCAGTTTCCTTTGCGCAGATCTGTCACGGTCGATTCGCAGTGCGTTACGCCGTTCTATCTTCCAGCGTTTGAATTCCGCGTCGTTTTCGAGCACCAGGAACGAGGTGTACTCGCTGGCGATCGAGAAGCCTTCACCTAAGCGTACGATCTCGTCGATCACCGCGTCGCGCGAACCGGTGCGGTCGGCCTCCTTCTGCAGGCGCTGCACCTGATGCCACGCCCACATGCGCTCGATTTCGGGGTTGCGCTCGTCAACTCTTGGAAGGGCGAGCGAGACTTTCTGGTCGAAGCCGTAGCCGTTGAGGTCGGCTGTAATCTCGACAGGCACATCGCCGGGATCCTTGTATCTGCCATAGAGGCGTATGGGCGCGCCGTGGTATAGGTTAGGCAAGACTGCAGGTTCAAGACCATAGACGTCGCCTCCCGCGAAATTAACCCGCACATTAGTTGCGACTGGATGGGTCAATTTTCTGCGGAACGCCTGGGCTTGCCGGTCAAAATCGTCTCCGCGCGAAATCATTGCGGCCAATCCACCTGAGTCCTCGGCCATTTGTTCGAGCAAAGGACGGTTGACGTCGTTGCCTACGCCGATGCAAAAGACGCGCGCATTTTTCGGACGACCGGCAATTATCTGAAGAAGTTCCGCGCGGTCTGCCTGTTTGGTAAGGCCATCACTCAACAAGATCACATTCAGTGTGCGGTCGCCTGCCGGATCAGCATATTTGTATGCGGTCCTCATGGCTGGCTGAATCACCGTTCCTCCCTTGGCGTTTTGTGTATTGAGAAAGGCGCCCGCCCTGGCCACGGTGGTCTCGTCTACAGGCTGCAAGGCTCCGAACAAGGTCTCCGGCTTTATATTAAAGGCCATAAGCTCGAAGCGGTCTTTCTCGCCGAGGGCGTCGATGAAAGCGTGAACTGAGTTGCTCGAAGTTTCGAGTTTTCGGCCGTCGTTCATGCTGCCTGATATATCGAGCACAAAAACGTAGTCCATGCCTACGTCCTGGGCCTTCAACTCTTCTCCCGCTGTAATCGTCATGCAGAAGAAACCGTCCTCGCCGTTTATGCGCGAGAAAATCGTGTCCACACCGGTTTTCGGCCTGCTCAAATGGTAGGCTATTACGACGTCCCTGGACAGGGAGCCTTCCGTAGCCTCCAGACTGCCCTCGAAGAAGCCTTCGCCGTGCTGACTGAATACAAACTCGTTCTTGTGGCTCACGCTCAGCGCTTCGACGATTGGCACTTCGGAGACGGCTTCAATCGTCATAGCGAATTTGCCGTTCACGCGCGAGTTGATCTGAGGACGGGTGGCGGTCGCCAGCGGATAGACATAGGTCGCCCAGTCGTTGTCGTGGTTCAACTCCTGGTAGTAGGCTAACTGCACCTGCTGTTCGGCGTGCGGAGCTATTGGAAATATCCGCATCTCAAAGGTCCTGTAGTCAGTCTGCTCAAGCAAGCCTGGGTCTTTGCGGCGCCGCTTGTAGCTGTTGTAAATCTGACGCGCCCTTTCTTTTTCGACTACTTCGCCGATCATCTCCTTGCCGTTGATGATCATGCTGAAATTGGACACGGAGGCTTTGGCGGGAACTGGAAAGGTGTAGAGCGCCTCGACTTGACGGTTTTCCATGTTCTTGAAAATCTGCGTGACCTCAGTCACGGCCACGCCGTTGTTGATTGTTACATGAACATCGTGCTCGATGATCTCGAGAACCCCTCCAAAACCGCCGTCGGCCACTAGCAGGCCGGCCGCGTGGGCGGTTCCTCCCGAAAATGCTGTTGCCAGGGATAAAAGCGCAAAAAGCACTGCTCTCCCGGTGTTGCGTATAAACTTAGCGTTTTTCATTGTTCAAACTCCTTTTGCGGGTGTTTCACTTGTTCGACTATCATTTCTGATAGAGCAGCAAACGTGCCAGGAGTGCGGTTAGGCTGTAAGTCGTTTAGTGGTCATTCTTTAGGGGATTTATTGTAACTGCAATTACTTCCGAGTGAAGCGCAGAGATGTACAATCCATGTGCTCATCATATACAATTCATGGACATCCCTCCAGTCGAAAGGTTTTCGGCGCAGGAGCGCCGAGGTATGCATTCCCACGGAGACCGTGGGAACGAGATGAAGATGGGAGAGGCTACCGGGAATAGTTTTTTTTGACACCACCAAAGCCTGCACACTAGAATCAGGATGAATGACTCAAAACAATCCAACCTTGGAAAGGCCTGCAAAATGATGGAACTTAGTCCGGTTCAGCGAAAACAGTTGAAGAGTCTGGCACATCACCTTGATCCCGCCGTAATGGTGGGGAAAAACGGAGTTACGGACAATCTCATTAAGGCGGCCAATGATTCTCTTGAGGCGCATGAATTGATCAAGGTGAAATTCCTCGAGTTCAAGGATAAGAAGGGCGACCTGTCTAAAGAAATCGCTCAGAAAAGTAAGAGTACCGTGGTGACGATCATCGGTAACGTAATGATTCTCTATAGGCGTCAAGAGGACGATGAGAAGCGAAAAATTGAGCTTGACTAGCGGCGTTTTGCGTAGTTTTACTTATGGTGCGTCAAAGGTGGTGCGGGGCTCGCAAAGACGGGATTTGAAATGACAGGGTGGGCGGGGAATTGATGAGACGAATCTGTGTTGTTTCGGACTTGCACATCTTTTCTAAGCGGTCGCTGTGGCAAGACCACATGAGGGAAATAAGAAGGGCCGCCGCGGAAAGTGAGGTCTTTGTTCTGAACGGCGACATCTTCGATTTTAATTGGACCACGCTGCCAACGGTTGAGGAGACTGCGGAGGAGGCTGTTAAGTGGCTGCATGATTTGACTCATGAGTTTAGCAGTTGTGACTTTCATTACGTGATGGGTAATCATGACTGCGTTCGTGAGTTCTTGGATGTGCTGCCTGGCCTTTGTGACGGGACACGCAACCTGTGTGTACATGAGGACTTCTTCAAACTGGGGGATTGCGTTTTTCTTCACGGAGACGTGGGTCGATATGAAATGACGCCGGAGGGCCTCGCTCTTTATCGTGCCAAATGGGGAAAGGACAAAAAACGCGGTCTAATCTGGCACGCGATACACGACGTGGCCTATGCCCTGAATATTCATACGGCCATATACAGGAGAGCATTCCCCATGCCACGGACTGCTGACCACATTCTCTTCTATTTGAAACACTTGCCGCCCGCCGTGCTGGATGGGACTAAGCATGTTTACTTTGGACACACACATATTCCCATTGACGATTACGAGTATCAGGGCTTACACTTTCATAATTGCGGGGCTCCGCTTAAGAATGTGAAGTTTCGTATGTTTCGATTTGAGAGTGAATGAGTCGAGACGGAAGATCTTTACCACGGAGGTCACGGAGACACGGAGAAGAGGGGGAAAGAATGGAAATGAAGATTCGAGCATTTCAAGCGGGTGATGAGGAAGATGTGATTCGGCTTTGGAATGATTGCGGATTAGTGGTGGCGCAGAACAATCCGGTTCGAGATATTGAGAGGAAGTTGAGAGTAAATCCGGAGTGGTTTTTGGTGGGTGAGCTTGAGGGAAAAGTGATGGCTTCGTGTATGGTGGGCTATGAGGGGCATCGTGGTTGGATCAATTATTTGGCTGTTTCGCCTTCGTTTCAGAAGAAAGGGTATGCCAGGGAAATAATGAAAAGGGCAGAGGCTCTTTTGACTGATGCGGGGTGTGCTAAGATCAACTTGCAGGTCAGAACGACTAATCAAGAGGTGATTGAGTTTTACAAAAGCGTAGGCTTTGGAATTGACGACGTCGTCAGCATGGGCAAACGTCTTGAAGAAGATGAACATTATCAAGTCGAATAAGGCGCTGCAGCGGACGTATATGAGCCGTAACTAAAAACTTATTAACTCACCATGAAGAACATGAAGAACACAGGGCAGCATAGCCGCAACCAAAGAAGATATTTTTTCACCACAGAGGCACAGAGGACGGGTCTCCAAACGGAGCCCTAGAGAAGATGGTGACGGAGAGTTGATTTGTTCAGGAGTTGCGGTCTCGGCGATAAGAAACATTAAGATTTTGACGCAAAGGACGCAGAGATACGCGGAGAAGAATTCAAGGCACTAAAACTTTGTGAACTTTACATAACAAGTGTGTCTGGCAACTTAATCCAGCGGCCCAAGGCCGCTGATTGGCGAATCAAACGTGAGAGGGGATGAAATGACTATTAGATATACGGATCAGATTAGTAACCTTTCGGCGGATCAAATGGCTGGATTCTTTGTGGACTGGCCAAAGTGTCCTGACACGGAAAAGCATATGGATATTCTCCGGGGCAGTTATAAGGTCTGGCTAGCCTTTGACGATGATCTGTGTGTGGGATTTATCAATGCTATTTCAGACGGCGTCTTCTATTCGTACATTCCCCTCCTTGAAGTTCTGCCTGAGTACAAAGGGAAGGGCATTGGTTCTGAATTGGTAGAACGCATGGTGAACAGCCTTGAATGTATGTATGCTATCGACATTGTATGTGATGAGTCCGTTGCTCCGTTTTATGAGGATAAGGGATTCGCTCGGTGTGTGGGAATGGTGAAGAGAAACTACGATAACCAAGCGGTGCAGGTTCAGGACATGGGTAACAAATAGGTTGAAGACATAGGTAACACTTTTGGGTCAGGACATGGGTAACACTTGAATTGGCGAGCTTCGTGAAAACAATGTTATCATTCATGTAGGATAGGTTTGCAGTATAAGACAGTTTGTTTGTAGGTAAAGGGCGCATTTCACTAAGGGCCGGTTGATAACGAAGGATGCTAGATTATATTTGATGGCAGGAGATGACAACCTAATAGAAATAGTCTCACAACTTGTGAAAAGGTCGCAATACCGACTGACGCTGCATGCTCGCTCGGAAATGGACGCTGATGGCGTGTTCACTGAAGAACTTCAGGCAGCGCTTTGCGCGGACAATTGTGAAGTCATCGAGGATTATCCCGAAGACCCGCGCGGGCATTCGCATCTAATTCTTGCATGGATTGTCAAGGGTGGGCCGTTGCATGTATGCTGCGCGGTCCACGAAGACGAACTTGTAATAATAACCGTGTACAGGCCCAGCGAACACCGGTGGAGCGAAGATTGGAGACAAAGAAAATGAAAACGTGTTTCTTTTGCAGAGGCACCGTAGAGTCTGGACAGATCGATTACATGGCTAAGAGAAGTGGCAGTTACACGCTTGTCAAGAACCTTAGCGCGGAAGTGTGCGGTCAATGCGGTGAGGTGTACATTGACGCAGCCGCGTCGCGGCAAATTGATAAAGCCATTTCGAAGGCTGGCTCGTCTGACGAGCACCTCGATGTACCAGTCGTCAAATGCGGATGAGTCGTTCGAGGACCGCCGTTTTCCTCGTTCCCACGCAGGAGTATGGGAGCGAGGAACTCCTTGCGTTGCATCTGGTTACGCATGGAGCCATAGTACTCTGAACTCTTCTCTGCACCCCGGCACCTCTGTGGGAAGGGAATTGAACATCGTTAGGAAGGATTATTAGATCATGAAACCTATCAGTGTACAGCTATATTCGTTGCGTGAGGAAGCTCAGGATGATTTTGTTGGGGCCCTGCGTTCGGTTGCGGAGATTGGGTTTAAGGGGGTGGAGCCTGCGGGGTTGTTTGGGCTTGATCCTGCCGATGCGAGGAAAATAATTGAGGACCTTGGGATGGTTGTTTCGTCGAACCATGGTCCGTGGCCTAATAGGGACAACTTGGATGAAGTGATAGATGTGGCGGGGGGGCTTGGGACGAAACTCGTCGTATGCGGCTTTCAGAGGGAGCAGTTTGAGGCTGTTGATGGTATTAATGAGGCGGCCGACACGGTAAATTTCATGTTGGAGAAAGTTAATCAGGCTGGGCTCACGCTGGCTATTCATAATCATTGGTGGGAGTTCTGCGAAATAGGTGGGAGGCTGGGTTACGATATTCTTATGGAGCAATGCCCTAAGCTTCAGTGTGAGCTTGACACATATTGGGCGGCGAATTTTGGGGCATGCGATCCGGTTGAACAGGTTGCGAAGTATAAGGATCGAACGCCGCTTCTGCATATCAAGGACGGTCCGCTCGTGAAGGATGAAGCGCAAGTTGCGGTTGGTTCTGGAAAAATGGATGTGCCGTCCGTTATTGCCGCGGCGGACGAAAGCGTGTTGCAGTGGCTGGTCGTGGAAATCGACAATTGTGACACGGACATGACAACGGCCGTGGCGGAGAGTTACGATTTTCTGACTGAGAAGGGATTGGCGGCGGGGAATAAGTAGTACTGGTTGGGCGGAGAGCAGGGACAGACACGGACAGACACGGACAGACACGGACAGACACGGACAAGCACGGACTAACATGGACTGGCGAGACCGTTTAGTCCAACGCGAAATGGCAGTCCTCGTTTTGCTCAGGGCGTCATTGCCTTTCGGCGAAGACCTCTTTTAGGAGACGTGTGACTCGGGCGGCGGGGTCTTTTCTTATCAGGCGTTCCTGCTCTCCAAGAACGTGAAACAGGCCATCTAGTGCCTTTTGTACTGTGTAGCCTTCAATGTCGGGCATGGCGTACTCTTTTATAAAGGGGATCTTTTCGTATTTGCCTACGATTCCCTTGTATTTGCTGACAACCTTTTGTTCGGACATGGCCTTCTCGACCACCGGCCTGAAAGCCTTGGTCAATGGTTTGGTGGTTTTTTCTTTGAAATAATCGGTTGCGGCAGTGTCGCCGCCTTTCCATATCTTTCGCACATCCTCGAAGGTCATCTGGGAGATTGCATCTACGAATATCTTCTTAGCAGCCGGGGCAGCCTTCTCGGCGGCGCGATTCATGCTGAGGACAAAGTTGTCAATCTGGGGTCCGAAGCCCACCATTCGTAGAGTTTTTTCTATCTTCCCCACGGTTTCGGGCAAAGGAATTTTAATCTTGTCGTTCTTGAAATATCCGTCTTTCTTGCCGGTGAGAGAAACGGCCTTTTCCGCTCCGATGCGTAGAGCCTCTTTAAGCCCGGAGGCAATCTTGGTGTCGCTGGGGCCTCTTTCATCGGTCATCAGCTTTTTGAGAAACGAACCAAAACCGGCAGATGCATTCAGCGGGACAAGCGCCACGATAAGGGCCAGGGCAATATTTCTGGTTAACATCTTGTTTCCCTCCTTTGTTGTGTTTTAGAAGCGGGCGATGACCTTAAATTTCTCTTGGGTGAACGCTAATAATTATACGCCTATTTCCGGCTAGGGACGGAGTATATTTAGTGTTTGGTTAGGTTAGGCCGTGTTTTCCTTAGTTTTTTGGTTGGGGCGCGATAAGCGGGGACAGCGGGGGTGTTGAAAAAGTGGGTGTTATGCTGAATGAAGTCTCCCTCGCGGGTGCAGTTGATCTGCTTGGGTCGCAAAAAGCGGGTACAGCCACCCTTTTATCAGAATAAAAGGGAATGGCAGTCCCCGTTTTTTGCTTAGCTCTGTGTGTTGGTCTTTTTCAACGGCTCCACAGCCACCATTTATATCCAAATCGGAATCGCTATCGATCCCGATACCGATACCGATACCGATACCGATACCGATAGCGATAGCGATAGCGATAGCGATGCCGATCCGCGCACCCACCGGTTCATCTTAGCTGCGAATCGTCTGGAGTGTCATCGTCGGGTTCTATATGCACTATCGCGTCTACGACGTCTGGGCCGTCCTCTAGCAAGCGCTTTTCGACTGTGCCGGAAATTGTATGTCCCTCCCTGACTGTCAGGTCCCCGTCTATGAGTACGTGCAAATCTACTTGAAGCCCTGAGCCGATGTACCTTGTGCGGACGGCATGGACTTTTCGTACCCCTTGATTGTCTAAGGCCAGTTGGGTGATCACTTTTCTGTCGTTTTCAGGCGCTCCTGCATCTGTCAGTTGAGTCAGGGCGGGCCACGCTATGCGAAACGCGGCATGAAAAATGAACAGCGACACTACCACCGCGCCTACGGTATCGAGAAAAAACCATGAGGCATTCAGCCGGGTACCAAGAACGGCGAGAGCGGCGGGTATTGAGCTTACTGCGTCTGAACGATGATGCCATGCATTGGCGATCAAGGCGGAGGACTTGGTGCGTTTGCCTACGTCTACTGTCCAGTGATATAGGATTTCTTTGGACACAATTGACACAAGGGCAACAATAAATGCGATCCAACCGGGTGCCTCTCCCCCACCTTCTTGAAGGCCTTTGAGGGCGTGTCCCGCTATACCCACTGCAACGGAAACTAGCAACGCGCCAATGAACAGGGAGATTGCGGTCTCAATTCGCCTGTGTCCATGCGGATGGCTCTTGTCCGGGGGGGCCGACCAATAGCGTACCCCGACAAGTATCGCTACGTCGCTTGTGGTGTCCGACAGGCTGTGAACTGCGTCGGCGACGACGGCTTGGCTGCCCCCAAGTATTCCACCAGCAAACTTTGCCGCGGAAAGACATACGTTGGCGCACAAGCCGACCCAGGTTATCCTGCGTATCTCGCGGATCGCCTTAACGTTGTGGGCTTTGTCGCCTGTTATGTGAAAGTTGGCTTCGGTCATGATTGATTTCTGGGTGTCTTGCCATTATGCAAGAAAAGAGACGACCCATTCAAAACGGATATTTAGGAGCACAGCGCCAAAATGCCCATTTCGCCGATTTGTCAAGAGAATTCCCGCGTTGTACGTCGATCACGGAACCTTTTGGCTTAGTAAGGGATAAATAAACATCAAGATAAACATCAAGAAGTAATAGAAGGTAAATATTCGTTAAAACCGTAGCACTTTGGGATAAGGCCCGCAAGAAAAGGGACAGACCCGTCTTCGCTCGAAGACTCGCTACGCTTGCGTCAGTCCCTTTTTTGCTCAGTTTTCTGTGCTCTCGCACGGGTTGAACGAATATTTACCGCAAAAAAGTTATTTGAAGGAATTGACCTTTTCTGTTACCATCATACCGTTCGTAACAATTGACAATTAGGTCACTTTCCAATTGAGGAAAAGAGAGAGGGAATTAGAATGAAAATGCGACTGACCACTATTGCCTGTTTGGCTTGCTGTCTGACACTGGTTTTCTTTACAACAGGATGTAAGAGCAACCGGGGTGGAGATGAAATCGATCCAAACATAGGAAAAACCGGCTCGACTAGCGGTGGCCCGGAACGGACCACCACTGGCCGCTCGCAACCGGATATTGATGTTAAAGAACTCGAAAGAATGTTGTTTAGCAAGGACAGAGGTCTGGCGCCGGTGTATTTTGATTTTGACAAATACGACCTGCGAGCGGATGCCAAGAGGACATTGAAAGAGAACGCGCAGAAGATTCGCAGAGCGCCTGGTGTCATGATCCAAGTCGAGGGCCATTGCGACGAGCGCGGCACTCAGGAATACAACCTTGCGCTTAGTGAGCGCCGTGCATTGGCGGTGCGCGAATACCTGATAGGACTTGGTGTCTCCGGGAACCGCATAATCACTATACCCTACGGCGAAGAAAAGCCAGTCGCTCTCGGCCACAACGAAGCGGCATGGTCCAAGAATCGCCGTTCTGAATTTAATCGCCACAGATAAGATAAAGGTCCGTTTATAAATGCGACTACAACAGCCCCTTATATGGATGCTGGCGTGTATGGTTGTGCTGATGTCCGGTTGTGCAACGATGGACACCGGCAGCACGAGCCAAGCCA
>SDBV01002767.1_pt1 | contig 26142 bp, 26 predicted proteins | sample 2277081 | NCBI WGS metagenome assembly SDBV01 (sample SAMN10402039, study PRJNA504765) | marine sediment metagenome | isolation source: marine sediment core GS10_PC15, 223 cmbsf | place: Arctic Ocean: Southern Knipovich Ridge | collected 2010 | reverse complement strand
GAGAATCTTTATGTAAATCATGAATAAAGACAGCCTTAACAAGGGGATTTTTTATTGAATTTATTGCTAATTCAATGGAATCAAGACCTTTAGGACCGTCTATTAAAATACAACATTTTTCAGTTATTAAATCAGGAATCAAATTAAAAGCATTGCCAAATAAAAGTTTTACATTATTATATCTTTTCAATTTCTCAAAGGAATGTTTAACGTCTCGATGGTATCTATTGTACTCAATACTATTAATTTTTTTATTTTGATCTCTAAAAAATTCTGCAATAATTTGGGTGCTAATTCCCTTTGCCCTTCCACTCTCAATTATCAAATTCACATCCAAATATTTAACTATTGAGCAAAATAAAAGCATTTCACTATTTAAAATTCCATGATTCTCATAGTTAATATTTTTAATAACAGATTCAAGAGATAAAAAATTATTCGAGCAAATTTGAATGATTTCCTCTTTTTTAAGCACTTTATTATCCATTAACAATCATTTCATGGAAGTTTATTATTAGATTTATTGCAGTAAATGATATTAAGTTTAATAAATTAAACGAATTAATAACTTTTCTAAGAAAAATGATGGGAAATAAAAAAATATTCTTTAATGAAAATTTCTTCAATAAAAGAAAATTTACCTTTTTCTTGTATTAATGTTATAAATACTTTCAAATATACTCAAGGTTTTTATAATCTAGGGCTCTTAGCAATTTATTCAAATAAATGTACAACAGAAGAATATATGTCTCCAGTAAAGGTTAGCTTTTGAAAAGGTACAAACTCAAACAATTGAAATAAGGTGTAAAAGAATCCATAATTTAATGACGTAATCAAAAAAATTTGAATTAGATGATGATTAATAATTGGACAAAAGAAAAGATTAGAGAATGGGTTTTTTCTCAAAACTGGTATCAAACCATTCACATCTTAGATGATATTATAACTCCAGGCAATTTTGTTTCTGACAGAAGAATTCAATTAATGAATCTTGGAGATCTATCTGGAAAAACTGTATTAGATGTAGGTTGTAATTCTGGGCAACTTTGTTTTGAAGCAAAAAAGCGAGGTGCCTCTCGAGTTGTGGGTATTGATATTTTTGAAAAAAGATTAGAGCAAGCAAAAACAATAGCGCAGATAAAAAATATGGACATTGTTTTTAAAAAGATGGATATCCTTGAGAGCATCAATTTAGAACAATTTGACTTTGTTTTTTGTATTTCGGTTTTAACAGAAATACCTAATTTAATATCTTCTTTATTAACTCTAAAAAAAATTACAAAAGAGATTCTATTTCTAGAATTAATAATTGCTCCTCTACGGAATTTACCTAGAACAATCTCAAAAGCAAAAAAAGTGCGGAAGATTGAAGGAAGATGTTATTTAAGAAAGGTTAAAGGAGGTAGATGGAGCCTTCTCCCAAATATACAATTTATTAAATCACTAATTGGTGATAAATTTTCAATTAAGAATATGGGAAAATCATCAAGATATTACCTACTTAGATGTGAAGTCAGGAAATGATAAATCTAATAAGAAGGATTTCTAAACATTTACCGTTAGAGAAGGTAATTTTTTTCCTTTCTTTTCATCCCAAATGCATAAATATTCGAAAAATTCGGTGTCAAAATAAGCAACTGTTTTCTAATGAATTAGGTTTTGGTGGTATGCCAATAGAATATTTCCCCCCTTTTTTTTTTTTTAAGATTTATCTTAAAAAACCTGAAACTGCAAAAGAATTATTTTCAAAATGGTTATATGAAGTCTTTATTGAAAAAAATGGTTGGAAAATATCTAAGGAAGATGGAGGCTGGAGAAAAGGTTCTCTTTATATTGAAGTTAAAAAATTGATGAAGTTAAAAAATAATAAAATCAATAGAGAGATGCTTTTTAAGAATAAAGAGATAATTAATGCGGCAATTAAAAAAAGAATTAACTACTACTTTATTCTTCTTGAGTCTATAAAAAAAATAGGGTTTAAACCTTTTTTGAATCCTGTTAGAGTAGAAAAAGAAAATCGATTGTACTATTTAATTAATGGCCATCACCGCACCGCGATTTTATCTAATCTCAAGTATAAAAAAGCATTAGTTTGGCAAAGGGGAGTATTCAATAATATATTGTTACGAATTATTCAATTTTTAAGTTAATTGTTAAATATTCTTACATATTAATATTCTTATCAAACAGATGTATCTGATTTAGAGATTAATGATTGCATAACTATAACTGCATATAAATGCATTCCAGTTAATCTGGTATCAATGAAAATACCGATTCATAAATACGAAGATTTAATAATGACATTTGAAAGAATAAAGATTTTATTTTAAAAAAGGGGAATATTGGTATTCTGGTTATGAAATAACAAAAATTGTTAATAATATTTAAAAACATTTAATTGATGGTAAAACTTTTGAATGCAATTCAATTGAGGATCTGACAAAATTTCAAAATAGTTTTTTTGATTATAATTATTAATTTTTTTGAATATATTGATTCTTCCTTGATGAAGATTGCATGTAATGAAGCTAAAAGAATTGTAAAGCAAAATTCAGGGATTTTATTAATATAGTACCAGAAAAGAGATATTAAAAAACATCTAAAACCTCTCAACTTTTTGAAAAAGGTATGTTGTAAATATTATAGATGATATGAACTTCAAAATAAAATCTATTAATTAAAGTACATTCATATTATGTACTTTTTATAATAAATCCTATAACTTTTAAAAAAAAAAAGATATTAAATCTATAGCAAAAATTTTATACAAAAAATAAGTCAAAAATTAATGAATATCATTCTTGTAACTAATGGGTTCCATCCACAATTAGGGGGAATGGCAGATACACTCTACAATCTCCATAAATCATTTCAAATAACAGCTCACTCATTTTATACGTTTAATCCCCTCTTAAATGGTACTAATTTATTTAAAGTTATTAAAAATAGAAATTATCATTTTAGAGAACTTCCTTCTATATTATTTAATAAAGCAAATATAATTATGGGAATTCTATGTTTATGGAAAATTATTAGAGACAAAAAATTATCATTTTCACACAGATTTATTATACTGTCGCAAATCTTATTAAAACCCCTTTTTTTAATTAGTATTATCGAGAACCTATTAAGAATATATCCAATTTCTAAGAAATTTGATATTAATATAACTTTAGCTGGAAACTCTTACTGGAACTTACCAATCTCTTTTATTCTGTCAAGATTTCTTAACACAAAAATAGTATCAATTGCCTATGGTAAAGATTTCATATTACCCCATACTTTCTTATTAAGGTCGATTATAATGAGAAATCTTGATAAAATAATTGTAATAAGTAATCCAATGAAAGACTTATTATCTAAAATTCATAGAATTGATAAAGAAAAAATCACTGTAATTCCAGTAGGAGTGAACATAAAAGATTTAGAAATAAAAAGCTCTAGAACGGAATGGAGAAACAGACTAAAAATTTCTGAAAAGGAGTTTGTATTATTGAGCGTAGGTAGACATGTAGCGAGAAAAAGATTTAATTTAGTTATTAGAGCAGTTGATAAGATAAGAAAACTCCATCCTACAATAAAACTTAGGTATTACTTAATTGGTGAAGGTGTTGAGACACAATATCTAAAAAATTTGGTAAAAGACTTAAATTTAGAAGATTTTGTAAAATTTCTCGGTGTATGTAATATAGCAGAGAGGAATATTTATTATAAGCTCTCTGATGTTTTTCTAATGCCCTCAGTATTAGAAAAAAAAGATGTTGAAGGATTTGGAATTGTTTTTTTAGAGGCGAATTATTATAAGGTTCCTGTAATAGGGTCTAAAATGGGAGGAGTAGCTGATGCTATTGTCGATAGAGAAACCGGATTGTTTGCAAATCCTAATGATGTGAACGATTTAGTGGAAAAAATACTTTTTCTTTTTGAAAATGAAGAAATAAGAAAAAAAATGGGCGAAAATGGATATAATAGGGTAATTAATGATTTTAATTGGAATAAAATTGTATTAGAATATATAAAAGTATTTAAGGCATTAAAATAGTGAAAAAAACATTAATGAGATCACATCCTTAGAGGAATTTAAAGGATTGTTAGGATAAATTATATTTCTTTACAATAAGAGATTATTTAAGAATTTGAAATTTTTATTTTAATTTTCTTATCAAAATTATACTAAACTTTTGTCAAAAATTATTCAATTTTTAAGCTAATTATTTAATATTCTCACACACTATTTTTCTTATTAATAATAATTTACTACTAAACATTATTCACTTTCTCAATGGATGCTCGAAAAACTAAATATTCTATTAAATTTATTATTTTTGATTATATTTTTCCTTTAATTTACCAAAAAGTGTATGATTCAAAATTTTCAAAGAGATTTGATTCTTTGATATCTCTCTTTTATAGAATTTTATTTAAGTCGAAAATAATTACAAAAAAATTTTTCAATTTAAAAGGTATAAGTGATATAACTTCATTAAAAGAATTTTGGATAATTAGAATAGGTTTTATTCGATATCGTAATTATTTACCTTATATTCAAGTAGATCCTTTTTTCACCAATCTAAAAAATTGTTTCTTGGCAAAAAAACCTTTTATCTGCTCAAAATTGGATAATATTCCCTTAGAGAGTGAATCCTGCCAAATAATTCATATAAATCACTTCTTTAAATATTTTAATAATCTAAATTTCAAAAAATCAGTTAAGAATTGGTATTCAAAATTAATTCCGGGTGGTAAATTAAAGATCCAATTTGAATTCAAGGATGATTCAAAAAAAGTTGATAATTTAAAAGAAGTCCTAAATAAGAATCATTTTAAAATCGAATGTATTGATAAATATGATTTAGAAATAAATGATTGTATAACAATAACTGCTTATAAATGCATTCCAGTTAATACTGAAACACTAAAAATTCCGATTCGGAAGTTAGAAGATTTAACAAAACTACTTGAAAAAAACAAAGATTTCTTTTTAGACAAGGGTAAAGTCGGTATTCTTGGTTATGATTCAACCAAAATTATTAATAATCTTAAAAATAAAATAATAACCGATAATAAAATTATTCATTGTAATTCTAGTGAGGATCTGTTAAAATTTCAAAGTAGCTTTTTTGATTATTTCATAATTATTAATTTTTTTGAGTATATTGATGCTTCTATGATGAAGACCGCGTGTAATGAAATTAAGAGGATTGTAAAACCAAATTCTGAAATTCTATTAATAGTTCCAGAAAAGAAGTATTATAAAACGTCAAAAACATTCAATCTCTTTGAAAAAGGTATAGTTGTAAATATGATAGATGATATGAACTTCAAAATAAAATCTATTTATTTAAGTACATCATTAAATTTCATATTAACTACTTTTTATAATAAAACCTATAAACCCTTAAAGAAAAAAGATGTTAAAATAGCTTTAATTGGAAATTATACTTTAAGATATTCTTATTTGATGAATGCTAGGTGGGACAGTCAAGCGAGGGCAATTGAATCATTAGGATATGAAACTCTTATTTTAGATATTAAGGACCACTCTTTTGAATATATTCTTAATCGCTTACAATTATTCAAACCTAATATTTTGTGGTTAGGAGGTAAATTAATAATAAATTTTCTAAGAAAATTTAATACGATTTTCAGGAATTCAGAAATTAAGATTCTTTATTGGATTTGGGATATAAGAAAACCAATAAAGTTTGATTTTAAAAATATTATCGATACAATGTTAGTAACAACAAAAAACGATATTCCCATTTATCAAGAGTTTTTTAATATAAGAAAAGTGTTTTGGATGCCCGCTTCAATAATGCCGGAGATAATTAATCGAAATAATAATATAAAGGAAATTTATGATATTGGTTTTGCAGGATCTTTAGATAAAACCTTTCATGGAAAAAGAACAAAATTAATTGAAATCATAAAAAGAAATTTCAATATCGTCCTGTTTAAAAATATTTATAATAATCTTCCGGAACATTATTCAATGTGTAAAATTGTTTTCGGAGGTTCACCAGATAAAAAAGATCATGAGCTTTATTCTTCTAATAGAATTTATGTAGCTATGGCTTGTGGATGTTGTTTTTTAACTAATTATTTTAAGGGATTGGAGAGGTTAGCTATAAATAAAAAACACGTCTTATGGTTCAATAATTCAGAAGAGTTAGTTTCAGTTTTAAGAAAATATCTCTCAGATGATCTCTTACGAGAGAAAATTAAGTTAAATGCCTACAAACTATGTATTGAGAAGCACAATTATATTGATAGAATCCTAAATATACTTGATTTATTATATGATAAGTCTGATGAATTCTATGGTTTTATTAATTAAAATAAATTTCTAATTTTAAAAGAATAAATTATAGAGAATATAAGTTAATGAATATAGTTCTTGTAACTAATGGGTTTCATCCACAATTAGGGGGAATAGCAGATACGCTATAAAATCTTCATAAATCCTTCCAAAAAACAAACTATTCTTTTTACACGTTTAATCCCTTCTTAAATGGTTCTAATTTATTTAAAGTCATTAAAATTAGAAATTATCATCTTAGAGAACTTCCTTCTATAATGTTTAACAAAGCAAATATAATTATGGAAACTCTATGTATATGGAAAATTATTAGAGATAAAAAATTATCATTTTCTCATAGATTTATAATACTGTCGCAAATCTTATTAAAACCACTTTTCTTAATTAGTATTGTTGAGAATCTATTAAGAGTATATCCAATTTCTAAGATGTTAAATGTAAATATAACGTTAGCTGGAAATTCTTATTGGAATTTACCAATTTCTTTTATTCTGTCAAGACTTCTTAAGTCAAAAATAGTATCAATTGCCTATGGTAAGGATTTCATATTACAACATACTTTCTTATTAAGATCAATTATTTTGAGAAACCTTGATAAAATAATTGTAATAAGTAATCCAATGAAAGACTTATTATTAAAATTCATAGAATTGATAAAGAAAAAATCACTGTAATTCCAGTAGGTGTGAACATAAAAGATTTAGAAATAAAAAGCTCTAGAACAGAATTGAGAAAAAGATTAAAAATTTCTGAAAAGGAGTTTGTATTATTGAGTGTAGGTAGGCATGTTGCGAGAAAAAGATTTAATCTCGTTATCAGAGCAGTTGATAAAATAAGAGAACTCCGTCCAACAATAAAACTTAAGTATTATTTAATTGGTGAAGGTGGTGAAACACCTAATCTAAAAAAAATGGCTAAGGATTTAAATTTAGAAGATTTTGTTAAATTTCTCGGAGTTTGTGACATAAGGAAGAGAAATATATATTATAAGCTCTCCGCTGTTTTTTTAATGCCCTCAGTCTTAGAAAAAAAAGATGTGGAAGGATTTGGGATAGTTTTTTTAGAAGCAAACTACCATAAGAAACCTGTTATTGCAACTTCAATAGGAGGTATGAAAGATGCTATTGTTGATGGAGTAACTGGATTGTTTGTGAGACCTAATGATGTGAATGATATAGTTCAAAAAATACTTATTTTATTTGATAATGAAGAAAAAAGAAAAAAGATTGGAGATAATGGATATAAACGAGTAATTAATGATTTTACTTGGGATAAAATTATATTAGATTATATAGAAGTATTTAAAAGCTTATCATAAATATTAAAACAAATGTAGGAATAACTGAAAAAGATAATTTATAACTACTCTATTATTAATGCTCAATTTTCTTTTTAAATAAGTATTGTTCTCCGTTCCAAGGGAAACTAAATGAACTTCTACACATTAAATCAAAACTGTTATCTGTGAAAATAGTAATGAGATCTTCTACTTTTGACCACCAAAAACTCTCATAATATCCAGGGTATCTCTTTTTATTAATTCCAATTACCGCTTCTAGTATTAAAAAACCATCGGGAGATAAAACTCTCCTAATTTCTTTAATAATATCATTAATATCAAAAGCATGGTCAAGCGAATTTGTATATATGACATCAACGGAGTTTGAAGGAAATTGAATATTGTGAAAATTACCAAATAATACGTATTCATTTTCTTCTCCTGGATTAAGATCAATTCCTACAGCAAAATTACCCAACTCTAAAAAAGTTTTTACTTCAGATCCATAACGTGCTCCTAAACATAAAACCTTCATGCTTGGTTGAATAATATTTAAGTTATTTAAACGTGCTCGAAGAACCCGTCGGAATTTTTTATCATATTCTTCTATTTTAAATAAATTATCTTTAATTTTTTCATACTTTGATTTTTGATGTTCTATATAATCATCAAAAGATTTGTAGTACCTCTTTATAAAATTATTATTTGAGTTATATCGTTTCCAAGAAAGGCCTAATCCTGCAATTAATGCTTCTTTCTCAATAAATTTAAGAAGTTTCTCTTTTTTAAAAATACTAAGTATATATCTGATTTCTTTTGGATTTCTTATCTTGCTATAAAAACCGGAATAAAGAAATTTCATGATACTAATTAGCTTAAAGAACATAGTTTTAATAAATTAAAAGAACATTAAATAAGTTTTTTTAAAATATGAGATTAAAAATCTATAATTTATTTTATCCTTACTTTATAAATCTTTGAAATTTTAGCTTTTTTTAAACAATAATTACTTAGATTTTATAAAGTTAACATGAAATCTTATTAGTAAAATTCTTAATAAATATTGCATAATATTAAATTGTACACTTTCTTATATTTGAATAATCTCAGATAAGAATTGATTGATCTAATGAAAATTTTAGGAGTAATGCTCACTTGGAATAACCTTGAATACTTTAAACGCTCATTAAAGCAATGCTTGGATTTTTGTGATGAAGTAATTTTAATTGAAGGGTGTCATTTTAAAAAATATCCCAAACGTTCTACAGATGGAACTTGGGAGTATATTCAAACACTAGATCATCCAAAATTAATAATTAAAGATTTTGATTTTACAGGTAGAAATGATATTGTTCAATGGAAAATTAGAGATACATATTCTAGAGAATCAAATCTTTGGGAATCAGGAAATTGGGTTTGTCAGTGGGATGATGATATTGCATTTTTTGAAGATGATTTGAGAAAAATAAGGAAAATAATGGAAAAAACAAACAAAGATATGATAAAATTTGTTCAAAGGCGATTTAATTTTAATTTTAGAATTAATCAATTCATCAAAGGTAAACCTGGAGCATATCATTTTGATAAAATCACTGAAGAATGCTATTATAAGCCCAATTGGAAAATGTATTATAAAAATGGCAAACCCTATAAGAAATTTAAATTTCTAAAAGATGTAGTATATTTTCATTATGTTTATGTAAAAATTCCACTAAGAATTAAAGCAAGATTTGAGATTTCAGTTGAAAAAGGAAATATAGAATCCAAAAATCGTTATAAAAAATTTAAAAACATTAAATTTGATAGGGATGAAGATATCTTAAAATATGCTAAAGCCCTCGAATACATCAACGCAATTAATGGATTAAATATCTATAATGGCCCTCATCCAGAAATAATGAGAGACCATCCATGGAGAAATATAGGGGATTGTAGAAAATTATGAACGTGGGATTTTTACAATTATATGATGAAATTGATTGGGTTGCCTATGCAATAGAACATGCTTTAAAATTATGTGATAAACTTGTAATAATAGAAGGCTCACAATTTACTTCTTTTAAGGACATACCTATAAAATCTACGGATGGTACATTAGAAGTCATAAATGAGAAGATTGAAGAACATCCGAATGATATTGAATTATTTTCAACTATTAGAAAATATGCAAATTATAGACAGAATCAAGCTGCGAATTTTAATTTAGTGTTGAAAAAATGTAAAGTAGGAGATTATTTTTTTCATTTTGATGCAGATGAGTATTATTATGACCATTATATAAAAAAACTCATAGAAATAACTGAAGATGGCAAAATTGATGTGTTAACTTCAAGTGGACCAAATTTTGCTTTTAGTTTTAAATGGAAATTAATAATGAGTAGTAGTCCTTTAAAATATAAACAAATTTTTTTTAAAAAAAATAGGAGATTAAAATTTATAAAAACTCATAAACCAGTGAATCCCGGACCAAATCATATAATTGATGAGAGTGCAAACTGTTTGACTCATTACAAATGGGTTAGACCAACTCAAAGAATGCTCATCCGACATCAAACTTCAGGCTTCTATTCTGGAATGCTTGAATGGTTTAATGAGAAGTGGGAAAAAATTGAACTTATTGAAAATAAAAATAACGACTATTATGGTGGAAAATTTTGGTTGGAAAGATACGATGGCCCCCATCCTAGTGTTTTGAAAGATCATCCGTGGTATAATGTTGAAGATATAAGAAAATTTTAAGAATTCAATTAAATATTTTTACATTAAAAGATTTTTATAGAATATATTGGATTTTGAAACAATATTGAAAAAGAATTATTTTTCACCTATATAAAGATTACAATATTTTTGATAACAAATATTATAGGGTATAGGTTTTATAATTACTCTTTTAAAATATTTTCTAATTGTGTCTTCTAACCATTCGTTAAAATGACCCCCATCTAAAGTTGGATGAGCTCTTTTATCCGCATTGATTATATATAATCTTGCACAATTTGGTAAAACATTATTGAGAAGTACTTCTCTATATTCTCTTGGAGTCTCAGATAAACATATATTTGAAATAAAAAGATCAAACTTTTCATCGAATATCATTTCAAAGTTGTTAGTACTTACAAAATTACATTCAATATTGTAATACATTAAAAAGGTTTTAGAAAATCTTAGCATCGTGTTTGTATCAAGAATTGTATATTTTGAAACCTTAACCTTTTTAGAAAGAATTCTGCAGAAGTTACCAAATCCTGCTCCAACCTCCAAAACAGAAATATCTTTCATCTTTGGAAACTGCTTTACTAAAACTTTAACTTCATTTTTACTCATTTTAGTATTTGTTTTTAAAGGCATTCTGACGAATATACCGAAATATGGATTATTTAGAAAATCAATCGTATCACTTGATATATTCTTTAGATTTACGTCATGATTTTTCCATCTATCGTCTAATTTTTCTATATCTGTAAATTCTTGAAAATTTTTCTGTGAATTTTTTTCATCCATAATTAACACTTTTGATTATATTTCTTGATAAACTTCCATCTTGTGAAACCCCTATTACTTGAGATGAGTCATTCTATACTATTTTCATATATTTTATTATAATCGTGCCTAATTTGTTCTATTCTAGTAAATTTATATTTTTTTTTTGAAAATCTCTTTCTATCAAAAAGCCCTTTTCCTGCATAGTGAATGAAATACGAATTGAAACGGTTAGCCTTATCATTCCAAGGTTCTGAGAATATTATTGTATGGTTATATCTGTAAGGAAGTTCATGAACTTTAAAATTATATTTTTTAATGTTATATCCTATTACAATATCACCAGATCCTCTCCCAAACCAGAGTTTATTATTTATCGGTTGAAAAATATCTCTATGTTGTTTTGATGCTAGAAATACACCAACATTAATATAACCTGTTTTCCAACCAATATCTCCAAAATATTCTTGTGCTTCTATAATCCGTTTAAGTCTATCCTTTTTTCTTGTACCTACATCTTCATAAATTGTACCTATTTTATCAATTGGTACAACTTCAAATACATTTGGACAGTTTTTATTGATAATTACATCAGAATCAATATGAAGAATTCTATCATATTCATTAAATAAATCATACATATGTAAAATTCTATAAAATCTCCCATACCATCCAGGGCAGTTTGGATAATCATAACTAACATCAAGAATTAAAAAATCAGCATTCCATTTTTTAGCAAATCGTTTTATTATTGGATGGGTTATATTAGAAATCTCTTGGTATTTATTATCGGATCTGGTAACAATTAATAACTTCATATTACAATTTTAAGCTCTAAATTAATTTTATAAATTATGGGTAATCTTTTATCTTTTATGATATATTCCCAATTATAAAAAATTAAAACCCAAATCGGATTCTATATCTCTTTAATGGGAGAGCATTTTCCATTGAATCATTATATATCATTTCTTTAATTTTTAAGAGTCCTTCTCCACAGACTACAATGGGGAGTTTGTTCTTTGAAAAAATAACCTTTCCCACATCTCGAATCTCAATTCTAACATCCTCTACTTCTTCAGCAGCTAAAATACGTATTCTTTCTCCATTTATTTTTGTTATTGCTCCTTTATATGGGTAACCAACAGAGTTAATAAATTGGTTTATAAAAAATGAGCTTTTTGACCAATCAATCCAATAATCATTATCATCTTTCCATAAACTATATGTAGCTTTGGATTCATCTTGAGGAATTGCAGAAATAACCTCATTATTAATAATCTTTTTAATTATTTGAATAGCAATTTTCTGATAAAGAGGAATAATTTTTGTAATAGCTTTCCTGATCCTAATTGGATATTCAATTGGAATTGATTTTTGACAAATAATATCTCCATGATCAAATTCTTTCTCAGCAAAAATGGCAGTTACTCCAATTTTATCTTCAAAATTTATAAGGCAAGATACTAATGGTGAAAAACCTCTATATCTAGGTAACAGTGAATCATGGAAAATAATTAGTTGATTGGTCGGTATATTTAAAAGCCACCTCCAACCAATTGCAAAATAATATCTACTATTCATTTCTTTATTTTTAGTTCTATCGATGAATTTTATATTATTTTTTTGACTTAATTCAAGAATATTTTCATAATAATCGTTTTTTACATTTGGATCTCTTGCAGAAATCACTTGATCAATAACTTGACTATTAAAATTTTCTATAATAGCCTTTAGTACTGAAAATCCTTTTTTATTCATTAAAAATAAAGATATCATTTTAATACCTCATTTAAAGAACTTATGAATAAGAGTTCATTATCTTATTTCTTATAAAAATTTATTATTCTTTTGATTGCTTTAACAACATCAAAAAGATCTTCTTCACTCATGGAAACTTGTATAGGTATTGAAATAGTTCTCTCAGAGACATACTCGGATCTTTTAAAAATATTTTTCTTAATATTATATTTGTTCTTATAATAGGGTTGGGTATGAATAGCTTTATAATGAATTCCACACCCAATATTTTCTTTATGCAATGCTTCTAAGAATTTATTTCTCGATATTTTTAGTTTTTCTAGCACAAGTAACATTGAGAATAAGTGCCATACATGTATTCTCCCTTTTTTCATTGGTGGTATTTCAATATATTCACAATCCTCAAATGCTTCTAAATACAATTTAGCAAATTCTGTTCTAATTTTAATTATTTCTTCAATTTTTGATAATTGAACTATTCCTATACTAGCGTTAACATCAGGTAAGTTGTATTTATAACCAGGATATAAAACTTCATACGTTTTTTTACTATCCATGTTAAATCGCTGCCATGCATCTTTACTAAGACCATGAAGCGAATATGATCTAATTTTATCTGCTAAAGCATCATCATTTAAACAAATTAAACCTCCTTCAATACAAGTTATGTTTTTTGTAGGATAAAAACTGAAACATGTAGGATTTCCATATGAACCAATTTTTTTTGAATTGAATTCCGCTCCAATGGCATGAGCAGCATCTTCAATAATAGATAAATTATATTTTTTACCAATATTATAGATTTTTTCCATATCACATGGAAGCCCTCCAAAATGAATGGGAATAATGGCTTTAGTCCTTGGTGTAATTGCTTCTTCAATTTTATCCGGATTAATATTATATGAATCATCTTCAATATCTACAAAAATTGGTTTAGCATTAACATGTTCAATGACATTTACCGTTGATCCAAAGGACATCGGTGAGGTAATAACTTCATCTCCTTTACCTATTCCATTACATACTAATGATAAATGTAATGCTGCAGTACATGAATTAACAGCAATAGCATGCTTGCTACCGATATATTTTTTACAATTTTCTTCAAACTGTTTTGCCTTTGGACCAGTTCCAATCCATCCAGATTTTAAAACTTTAATAACTTCATCTATTTCTTCTTGGCCGATTTTTGGGAAACCAAATACGAGATATTTGTCCCTTATTGGTTTTCCGCCTTCTATTGCCGGTTTTTGCATATTCATTAATTCCTATTTCAATACTTTCTTTAAGCTTTTAAAATTCAAATCATAATTACAAAAATCGAAAATAAATTATAAACTTAACTCAATTCCTATTTAATACATGTTAAATAATTGATATTATATGAAAATAAATTCTCCTTTTAAAATTTAATTTTCAATAGATTTAATATTTTGAATCTTTAAAGTTTTCGGCGTTAATTACTTGAGACCGTAAAATGATTAATATGTTCAATTTAATTCTTCAGTTTATTTAAAATATTTTTATTTTAACCTAATCTTGTTTTAAAACAACTCCAATAAAATTTAATATGTAAAGAAATATTTTTTTAAGTGATATATAGTTCATTTAATACCAGATAATAATAATTGGTGAGCCTTAATATAAAACCCTTTTTAGTATCTTCTATATTTTTAATAAAATTCTGCTGATTTAATTCTATTTTAAGTTTATTCTTATTATTCTGAATCTATATCTCAATATTTATTGCTGTTTTGATTAAGGAAGTTTAAACTTATGGAATGATAAATATTTTTACATCTTCAACTACATCTCTCAAAAACTTTCCTGAGATCAATTATAATTTTCTTTTATGTTTCTTATTTCCTTCTAATCTTCATAGATACTATTAATCTACGATACTAATTAATGTGGCACGCTTTCTAAATAATGATTTTAATGAAATATATATATAATTTAATCAGTTTTTCAATAGAAGTATTAAGTTTATTTTATTATTAATTCCAAATTTTTTTTCAAAAAAAATAAAGTAAAATGGATACCTAATAATGTTTTTAATTCTTAATGGCCAATCATTTAAAAGATATTTAAATGACCAAGAATGTTTCCATTTCTTTTTATCTTCTAATTTCGGATTATATTGATTAATATTTATAGCATTGTTGGAATTCATAAAAACAGCAAGTGTTGAAAAATAACTTTTTGTAACCTTATTATCACGTCTATAGGGTGCCCAATTTCTATATTTCTTATATCTTTTCAAATCAAGCCAACATTTTTCATCTAAAACTTTAAACTTTGTGACATAATCTTTATTGTCAGTGAAGAAATAATAATTAAATACTTTTTTAGCAGTAATTCGCTGATTAGAATCTTTAGTTAAATCATGAACAAAAACAGCCTTAACTAAAGGATTTTTCATACAATTTATTGCTAATTTAATTGCCCCTGTTTTTGGACCATCGATTAAAATGCAACACTCTTCCATAATTAACTCAGGAATTAGGGAGAACGAAGTTCCGAATAGCAGCTCTAAATTTCGATATTTTTTTAATCTTTCATAGGAATTTTTTACATGGGGGCTAAATCGATTAGATTCTACACTTATTATTTTATATATAGGATTTTTAAAACATTCTGCTATAATCTTAGTACTTTGACCATTTGCTCTTCCACTTTCAATTATTAAATTTACACTAAAATACTTGGTTAAGGAAACGAATAAAAGCATTTCACTATTAAATATGCCTTTTGATTCATAATTAATCCCACTAATTATTTTTTTATAACTCTGAACATTTTCTGAGCAAATTTCGATTATTCTATTAGAATTCAACACGTATTTTTAACCTACTCTTAAATTTTGCCTAAAATGATCTACTATTTCATTATTGATAAATTAGATATCTCTCAAACTTAATATAAAACTATCTGTTTACGCTTGACCTTTTTTAATCTTCTAAAATAAATAAATTCTTTTGATTATTTATTGGAACTGAGATACTTATAAAACTCTGATAAACCCATTGGTGTTTTGTTATGACCTTCATATATAGGATAAAATTTATATATACTCCGATAATAATCACATCTTTTACAAATTTTGCTGAATTTTCCTTTCTGTTGAGACTCAATAAGCTCAAGATAATTTCTGTTTGCCGTTGAATATATTTCTTTAAAATTTTGTGAATTCAAATCACCGATTTTTAAGGTTGCATTTACATCTCTGCAAGCGCAAGCAGTTACTTGTCCATCAACCCTTATCTGATTTTTATAAAATATCAATGAGCAAGCCCTTCTTTTTTTTTTTACCGGAGATTTTACAACAATATCCAATCCTTTTACATCTTTTCGAGTAATAATTACACCCCAATTATTATAGTTTTTTTTATTTTTACAATCAATTTTTTTGATTTTAACAATTTTATTTAATACATCACACAATTCACTATTGTAATCTTCAATTGAAGTAAATGAAAATACTGTTCTTAGCCCAAATCCAAAACTAAAATTAATTTTTCCTACACCTTTTAGTTTATCATTTAAATTGGAGACTAAATTATAATATGTCTTTTCATTTGCTCTTGTAATATTTTGAAAAGATTTTAAATCGTGTCCATATATGCTAATTGCGAGATCTGATAATTTCTTTGTACTTAACAGGAAATCGATGACATTTTCATTAGCAAGTGTAAGGTTTGTGAAGAATTTAAATTATATATTTCCTAATTTAATTTAATGGGCATATTTTTCTTTAATTAAGATAATTATAAATAAATTTTTAATTAAATTATCAAAATCTTCTACGAAAACGGTTTTTCTTACTGATTCAATTAATTTACTTTGAGTAAGTATCATAAAATTATAGTTAAAGCTAGTTTATTTTTTTAAGATGAAACCTAAAACATTATAAGTCCCTGGAACATCTTCAGGATCCGGCATAGTAAAATCAGTTGATCCAAATAGAGTTAATCCAGAATGCTTTATCAGATCATTAAATTTACCTATTAATTCAGAATTAACATGAGGTCCATCATTATCTAGAGTTATTACTAGTAATCCACCTTTTTTTAAGACTCGTACCATTTCTTTTATTCCTCGATATGCTACTTCCATTGGCAGATGTTCTATTACACTAATACAAAATACTTTATCAAAAAAATTATCTTGAAAACGCATTTTATCCAAGCTATCAGGAAAATACCTTACTCTAAATCCCATCCTATTAGGGTCCTTGGTAAACCTTTTTAAATTATTTTTTTTTCTAATTACAGGGTTTAAAACTAAATTTAAATCCTTTTTAAATAGTCGTAAGATTTGAGTAATTTTTACTATAAACTTTTGATTTAATTTTTTATGCTTATCCTCAGAAAGAGATAAAGATCTACTACTAGTTAATATTAAAAAGCTTCTTTTAATATCCTTTAAAAAAGTCTTAGATAATCTATAGTAATAAAATACTATAGATCGGCGTTTTTTAAATAAAATAGGATCAACACCATAAGCGATACATCCACGTTTCGAAAGAAAGGGTAGTATTGGTGATCCTCCACACCCACAGTCAAGAATCCGATCCCTCTCCCCGACTCCTGATGCTAGAATTGCCCAAGGATATTCCCAATCTCTACTCCAGTGTATTTTTATTTGACTAGGATTTTTTGATCCAGAAGGATGTGGTTTTTTTTTAAGAATTTTACTATAAAAATAATCTAGTTCTATTTTCAAAGTCATGAAAGACTCTGATTTAAAATCAGTAATATCTAAGAACTTATTTATAATTCTCATACCATAAACAAGATTATCTACTAAAATTATCGATTATATTAAATTAAATGAGTTTTTATATTAATAAAATTCTTTATTTGTTTTTAACTAGATTATTTTGGTTGGTTTCTTAAATATAAGAAAAGATTTATAAAATTGATCAGTTCGATGAAAATTTTAGGAGTAATGTTTACTTGGAATAATTTAGAATACTTTAAACGATCTCTTAGGCAATGTCTAGATTTTTGTGATGAAGTTATTTTAGTTGAAGGTGGACATCTCAAAAATTATCCTAAAGGTTCTACAGATGGTACTTGTGAATATATTCAGACATTAGATCATCCAAAATTGGTAATAAAAGATTTCGATTTTACTGGAAGAAATGATATTATTCAATGGAAAATTAGAGATACTTATTCTAGAGGGTCAGATTTCTGGGAACCTGGTAATTGGGTTTGTCAATGGGACGATGATATTGTTTTTTTTATGACGATCTGAAAAAAGTCAGAAAAATACTGGAAAAAACAAGAAAAGATAGGTAAGATTTGTTCAACGTATGTTTAATTTTAATTTTCGAATAAATCTTTACACGGGGGAAGTTGGTGCATATCATTTTGATAAAATTACGGATGGTTGTTATTACAAACCAAATTGGAAGATGATGTATAAGAATGGAAGACGCTATACCAAATTTAAATTTTTAAAAGATATTGTTTATTTTCACTATGTTTATGTAAAGACACCATTAAGAATTAAATCGAGATTTGATATTTCAATAGAAAAAGGGTATTTGGATTCTAAGGACCGTTATGAAAAGTTCATGGCAATCAAGTTTGATAAGGATGAGGATATTTTTAATTATGAAGAAGATCTTAAATTTATCAATTTCATGGAAGGATTGAATATGGTTTTCGTTTTCAGCAAGACTTCTTAATCCTTTGAAATAATTTGTAAGAAAACAGCAACTACAAGCCATACTAACAAAAATACGGTTGGACATATATAATTTCAAATTCTTTTGAAATTGGTATGAATCAAAGGAGGAATTAATTGATCTCATAAAATAATATTTAAAAAACGATGAATTGCGTGATAAAATTGGCAGGAATGCACGTAAATTAGCACTAGAAAAACATAACTATATCTTTCGAATCCAAAATATTTTAGATATCATTAATGATAAGACTAATGAATTCTATGATTTTATTGATAAATAATCTAAATAAAAGGATGAAATTTAACCAGAAAAACTAATATAAAGTTTTTAAAATCAATGTACCATTTAATAAGAAGAAAGTAAGATGTATTATAAAAAATTATTTCTAATTAGGGCTCATGGTTCTGAAGTTAAAAAATTTAAGTTACCCCATGGATTGTTGAGTATTAAATCCTACTTAAGAAAATTTGATATAGATTCTGTTATTTTCGATAGAGCATTAAATTTGTCTCCCGATGATTTAAAACAAGAAATATTACAATATAATCCAGATGTTATTGGTATATCTGCGATGACAATGCAGATTGAAGATACGCAGTACCTTATAAAATTTATAAGAGCGTATTTTAAAGATAAGATTATTGTTGTTGGAGGAATTCATTTTACTGCTTTACCTAATGTTGGATTAGAGATGGGCGCAGATTATGTTTTTAAGGGAGAAGCAGAAATAGCTATGTATAATTTTATGTTAAATGGTCCTCCTAAAGATGAGAAGATTATTCAAGGTGAAATAATAAAAAATTTAGATGACATACCAGCTTTTACGATAGACGACATTCGTTCTTATTTTGAGCCTCATAATTACTATAAAAATATTCATCTTCAAATTATGACAGCTCGTGGATGTCCGTATAACTGTAATTTTTGTTTAAGTAGAGACCAACGTCCAAAGGGAATGCGCTACCACTCTGTTGATTATATAATCGATTTACTTGAGGAGATAGTAAATGAATTTGATACGCGACAATTTTTCTTTGTTGACGATATTTTTGTGATTAAACCTTCAAAGGTAAGAGAGTTTTGTGAAAAAATTAAAAGCAGATTTCAAGGGTATATTAGATTAACTTCTTTTACACATGCCGGTCATGGAAGTACTGAACTTTATCGTTTAATGTTTGAATCAGGTTTTACACGTGTATCAATGGGGGTTGAACATGGTAATGATCGCTTACTTGAATTATGTGGAAAAAAAACAAATAAAGCTGGAATTGAAAAAACCTGCTCTGAAATTCATAAAGCTGGATTGGAGCTGAATTTATTATATATTTTGGGGAACATTACAGAAACGAATGAAACCATAACAGAAACAGTAGATTTTGCTATATATTTACACAATAAATATAGCGCCAGTTCTTCTTTTTCTTTTATGCAACCATTCCCTGGATCCCCTATTTATACAGTTGCTGAAGATTATGGAAAATATCTACCAAAGAGAAGAACTTATCAAAATATTGATATTAATTATATTCCAAATGGTGTCTCTGTTAAACATATTATCAAGGAAAGGGAAAGAGGCCAATTAATGGGGAATTATTTTGGTTCACTGAAAAGTTTTAGAGCTATTAAATTACGGGATAAATATTTGAAATTGGTTAGAAAACTCAAAGCAAAAATTCGGAAATTCATTCGATTATCTAAAGCAGTTGTCTATAAAATATTTAAAATAAATAAAGGAAAAAACCAAAAATCGAAAATAAATTATGAAGTTAACTCAATGTCAATTAAATTCTCTTGATCTTTTTTATGTGAAAGTAGTGAAATTTTATGATTTTATAAAATAGAATACATTATATTTCTTTTCATCATTTTGTCGATATTTTTGCTTTTTTTGCTTAAAATAAAATTAATTAATTAAAAAATGCTTTTCCTAATTTATTCTTTATTCGGAGAAAAGTATTTTCTCCTATGAATTTTTCTAAGAAACTTTCTATTATGTAATAAATATGAAATAAAAGAAATTTCTGTGACACTCTTTCTTTTTCTAAAGGAAAAATAACACCCAAAGTTGGTCCATAGCTTCCAATTTTTGATTCACCTATGATATATGGTCGCCAACTAGCTATATTTATATTATCATCTTCAGCTAGACATTTTTCGTCCAAATCTTGGAAACATTTTACATAATCTTTATCATCAGTAAAAAAAAATCTAATATAGGTATTTTTTATTAAGATACGCCCAGATTTTTGTTTATTATTTACCATTACACCAACATCATGAAAAAATCCTACGATCAGTTTTGGATAATTTAATATTAATTTTTTAAAAATTCTCTGGGCTTTAGGTCCTTTTGGTCCATCAAATAAAACTGCAGCTTCTTGTAATGGATTGCGGGAGAGTATTTTGTGAATCATGTTTGTTGAATCCCCCTGTAATAATTTTAAATTTGAATAATTTCTTAACTTGTGTTCTACATAATCTTTATTATCATTTCTAAGCTCTATACTAATAATTTTTGTTGATTTATCTCGAAAAAATTTTGCTAATATTTCTGTACTTTGACCTCTAAATCTTCCAGATTCAATTATTAATGGTATATTTAATTCTTGAATTATAGAACATACCAAGAGCATCTCACTATTTAAGATTCCTCTTTCTTCAAATTTATCTAAGATATTTCTAAATTTTTCCTTATATTTTAAAGCTGTTTTCATACAATATTGTTTAACATATTCTAAGTTTACACTAAAATATTTATTTTGGAGTAAATATCTGAAAATTCTTTTATGCATAATACCAAAGTGAATATAATATTATATAAAGTCTATTGATGGGTAATTACTAAATAAGGCATAATAAGTAATTACCTTTTTATTCTTTTACAAGATACATGATTTAGAATAAAAATGTCAAAATTATTTTAAGATTTGTAGTATATCTTTTAGTAGTATAAAATTTCAATTATAGGATTAATAACTTTAAAAATGAAAAGGTTCTTCTCGTTTTTTATACCTAAATATTTAAATAAAGTTGTTGAAAATTTATTGAGTGTCCAGTCATTTATTAATTTAGTTAATAATCCATTTAAATGGATAAGAAATAATAAATCTAAAATAACAAAGATTATAGTCAAAGCAAGTAAATATCTCTTTACAAAACCAAGATTAAAATGGATTGATTATAATGTTGACGGATTTTTAAAGTATTATCAAGCTGAAGAACTTTACAATATGGCAAGATCTATTCCAAACTATAGCGTTATTGTTGAAATTGGAGCATATCTTGGGCGCTCAACTTGTTTCATTTCCGAAGCAATAAAATCTAAAAATATTAAGTTTTATTCAATTGACAGTTTTAAAAATCATGCAATGAGTAAAGGATTTAGAGATACTTTTAAAGAGTATTTTAAAAATATTTTTCAATATAGGAACGAATTAAATATAATTAAAGGCTTTTCTTTTAATGTCGTAAAAAATTTGTTAAATTTAAGTATAACTATTTTATGGATTGACGGTGATCACAGTTATGAAGCATGTAAAAAGGATATAGATGATTGGTTCCCTTTAGTTAAAGAAAAGGGGTTTATAGTATTCCATGATTACCATATTAATAGTAATACTAATGTTGCTAAAGCAGTTGATGAAAAAATAAAAGAAAATAAGTTGAAAAAAGTTAAACGTGTAGGTAAGCTTATGATTACACAAAAGAACCATATAGTCAAAAAATCAAATTAATAGATGTTCTTACAATTTTTAAAATACTATATTCAAATTTTTTAGTAAAACCCTTTATATTTAATAAACTTTCAAGTCTATCTGGATTTATTAACATATATTCAACAAAATCAATATATAAATCAGTTTTAATTGCTTTTTTCACAGTTTCAGGAAAAATTTTAAAAAATTTGTCAAAAAAAGCTCTAATTTTTATTATTTTGATAAATCCTCCTATTTTACTTCGACTTCTTCTCCCTTTAAAATGTAAAACCTTAACATTTTTCTTATATAATTTATCCAATTTATACATATTATAAACTTTACATGGTAAAGTGATTACATTTAGTACTTTATTATTTATTGTGATAACGCCTTTATTATAATAGTTATTATATATGTTCTTATCCTCCTTTTCAACAATTAGGGTTAAAGCAGTTTGTTCATTGTACTCTCGGTTTTTCATTCCAGTATTTATTTGTTTTATTAGATTTAATTCTTTTATCCATTTTTCTACAAATCCTTGAATCGAGTTTGAATCAGTTTTGAAGTAAATGACACCAGAATTAATTTCACCTCTTATACTATATTTTTTTGCATTCATAATATCATATCTTGATTTCATTGTCACTCCTATGTCGAACTCCATATCGAATATTTCTTCAATTGGATTTATTATAACAGCATCCCCGTCAATAAAAATCAGATTTTTATCAATTCTTTTCGCACAATCTAAAATACAGAAGGGTTTTTGATTCAATAAATATTCCCTTTTTTTGGATTCTGCATTAGGTTTAGATTCTTGTAGTTGAGAGTTGATTGATTTTAATTCTAAATTATTTTTTAGAAATTTTCTCCATTCTATCAATACGACATTAGGTAAAGATTTCAGAATCTCCTTCTGTCTTTCAGTAAAACCCCAATTATAAATAAAAAAAATGGATTTTGGATAAATATTCAATAAATTATTTGCACAATGTTTGATAAAAACAAAAAAGTTTTTATCTCCAATCGAAATAAAATTTAACTGATTTATTTTTTTAGTCATTTTCTACATTTTGCTTTATAATTTTTAAAAATAACTCTTCGAGTGACATACCATATTCTTTAACTTTTAAACCATCATATTTTCTTAAGATTTGGAGTAAATTATTGTAACTTGTTCTATTCTTAAAGATATCAATAAATTTATCTTTATATTCTTCTACATCTACAATAAATTCTTGTTGGTTTAATTCTATGATTAATTCTTTTTTATTTTTAATAATTTCTATTTCATTATTGATTTCTGTTTGTATTAATTTGTTAATATCATTTTTTATTCCAGTTTTTAATACCTTTCCCTGATTAAGAAGTGCAATACGATTATTTGCCTTCAGAATCATATCAAATGTTTTTCTTTAAAGATATTATTAAGAAATTTATTTGCTATTTGCTCAATATCTTTTTAATTAACAGAATTATAGAAAACTGCCATTGTTACTTCATCTTTTTAGATGTCTCTTATACTTAACAACATCTTTAATTGAGAAATGTATATTTCCCTATTAGTAGGAGTGTAAATCGCATTATTAAATCGAATCATTTCAAATTTATATTTTGAGATTAATTACATATTTAGATATTACTTATTGATTTTTAAAAAAAAATCTTCTAACGTAATTTCTCTTTCATAAACTTTTTTTACGTCATATTTACTTAAAATTGTAAGTAGATTTCTCAAATTTTTCCTTTCGAAAAGAGTAATACTTATAGATTTTCCTAATTCATTAATATTACTAATGAACTCTTGCTGTTTTAATTCAGAAATTAATTTGTTTCGGTTAATGTCAATTTCAACAATAATCTGAATTTCTTGTCTCTCATATTTTTCTAAATCTTCTATTGTTTCAATACTAATTAACTTTCCTTTATTTATGAAACCAATACGATCACAAAGTTTTTCAACCACTCTCATATCATGGCTTGTTAATAAGATTGTTTTATTAATATTTTTTATTTTTTCAGTAATAGTAACAACAGTGTTCACATCTAATCCTAATGTAGGTTCATCTAAAAATAAAATATCTCTATCCAGAATGAATGTTCTCATAAGGGCAAGTTTCATCCTCATCCCAGTTGATAATTTATGTACAAATTGATGAAGCCATTTTTTTAAATTATATTCTTCAACAATTTTTTCAATTTTTTTTTTATAATTGGGAACTTCATAGATTTTACAAAAAAATTTCAGGTTATCATAAACAGTTAATCTAACATAAAGCATTTTCCAATCCAACATGAGAGCAATGTTCGATTTTGCTTGTTTAGGATTTTTAATGATATCATATCCATTAATATATGCTTTGCCACTTGTAGGTTGACTTATAGTTGTTAGTATTTGAATTAAAGTTGTTTTTCCCGCACCATTTGGTCCCAATAATCCAAAGATCTCGCCCTTTTTTATAGAAAGAGAAATTTTATCTAATGCTTTAAGAGATTTCTCCTTTCCTTTCATTTGATATATTTTTGTAAGATCAATGGTTTCTATCGGGAAGTCTGACATTTTTTAAAAACCTCTGATACCATATTTTATATACATTTTTTTAAAAACAATTACACCAATAATAGGGAGTAGAATTGCACTTATTATTAAAACAGTAAAAGAACGAATGTGAGCTATTAGTGAAAGAACAATATCATCTTCAAACCACGCCCATCTTAAAGTGTCAAAAAGATAATATAATGGATTTAAACTTATTATATTTTGGATTATTTCAGGATAAATTTGGAAAGGATAAGTCAAACAACTAGTCCAAAAAAAAAGAGTCATTATGAATGAAACAATGCCTAATAACCCCTCTTTTGATATTGCAAAAATTCCGATAATAATTCCAATTCCTGCGAAAGATAATGCGATTAATAAGTATATTCCTATAATAAAAATGATCGTAACAATAGAAATGGGATAATATATATAACTTATGATAAAAAAAATTAAGAATGGAATGGACATAATCATCAAATGAGAAAAAAAAATTCCAAATAACAAATTAAATCGGTTAACGGGTGCTATTATGATCGCGGAAAGAGTATACATGTATTTCTCCATATTGAATTGTCTTGAATATTCATATATAATTCCACTTAACAGGGAAATATTATAAGCTAGAAGTTGATATAAAAGAAAATTATTTTTAGTCCAAGGACCAAAGGTGTTATTAAAATCTAAGAATTGCCCCATAATAATCATCGGGAAAATTATTGCCAGTATGGGAGAAATTAAAGACATCAACAAATTAAGCTTAAATCTCAATTTCAACTTAATACTTTTTTCAGTTAAAGCTACAATTTGATTTATATTTCTTTTTATTTTTGATTTAATCACTTCTAAACAAAAAGATTTGCATTTGTAAATTTTAAAAGAATTTTAATATACCTTTCCTTAAATTGTTAAAAATTAGAATTGCATTAAAGATTTCTGGATTCTTAACTCATTATATCATAGTATAATTTATTAATTTTAAAAATTATAAAATAATACCTTACTAAGAAAAATAGGATTTTCAGCATTTGAATAAGTGGTGTTTTGTATTCATATTTGTATAGTGGTCTATAATACACACGAAAATAAGCAAATGAATTTACCATCCGGAGGAATGCAAACACAATTATTAGAACTCCTGCCTATTTACGAAAAGTTGGAAAACATCAAAGTATCTTTGATTACAAAATACACAGAATATGAGCCCATTACAAATCAAGCAAAAACATATACTATTCGTAAATTTAAGAATAGCAGAATGAACACACTTTATTTCTTTTATAAATCATTTTTACAGTTGGTAAAAATTCACAAAAAGGAGCCTATTCACGTAATTAATATAAATTCATATTATTATAATAT
>SDBV01002766.1_pt1 | contig 26144 bp, 17 predicted proteins | sample 2277081 | NCBI WGS metagenome assembly SDBV01 (sample SAMN10402039, study PRJNA504765) | marine sediment metagenome | isolation source: marine sediment core GS10_PC15, 223 cmbsf | place: Arctic Ocean: Southern Knipovich Ridge | collected 2010 | reverse complement strand
TTCTGGACGAGTATCGTCTTGGCGGCCGTCATTTCGGCGATCTGGGCGTCGATGACTTGCCGGCCATGATCCCGCAGGGCGGCTGCAAAACAGTCGCGGTCGTCAAACCCGAGATACTTGCCGAAGTAATCGTCGTGCGTCATTTCCACGCCGACTCCCCGAAGCACCTGCTGGAATCCCACCAGGTGGATCGGCTCGCTGTCCACCACGACTCCGTCAAAATCGAAAATCAATGCGTCCACTGTCCACGTCCTTTCAAGAGCGCATTACCGCGCCGGCGAAAACTTTACTCCCCCGGAGGGTCTGCGACAAGGGACTGACGTGGCGCCTTGACTGCGATTTGCGTCCGGCCGGGGCGCGATGTTATTTTCAGCGTCCCCCCGATTGACTCGGCTCGCTCTTTCATGGTGTTCAGGCCCATTCCACCGATCGCCGATGCGGGATCAAAACCTTGCCCGTCATCCGTCACAGCCAGCATCAGCGAACCGTCCTGACATGCCAGTTCGATGCGCACGTGGCTGCCGTTGCTGTGTTTTAATGCGTTGGCGAGCGCTTCCTGGACGATCCTGAACAGCTCGATCTCCGCTCTGGGCGACAGGCGCGTCGTTTCGATATCATGCTCGCATCGCACTTCGATCACAGTGTCCAGTTCCGTTTCGGTTGCCAACTGTCGCAGCGCCGGCACGAGCCCAAGCGATTCCAACGTCGGCGGGTATATGCCGTGGCAGATCGTGCGAACTTCCCGGATCAGCCCGTTCACATGCCCCGCCAGATCCGAGAGCGACTTGGCCGAGGCGGGATCAATCGACTCTTCCACCCCACCCAGCACGTGCCGCAACGACAGGTTGAGGGCCACCAGTTGCTGGCCGATCGAATCGTGCAATTCTCTCGACAGATGTTGGCGCTCTTGCTCACGCGCGTCCATCAGGCGGCTATGAACGTCTCGCAGTATGGCCTGCGCGCGTTTTCGCTCGGTGATGTTGCGAATGGAAGATAACACGCGCGACCAGTTGTGCTCCGCCCCCGGTGCCATCGACCATCGCACGGCGATATCGATCGGCTTGCCCGTAACGGTCCAATCTCGAGTTTCGTCCTCGTTGATAACTTTGTTTTCGAGCAAACTACAGAGCTGCTCACGAAATGCATCCGCCACGACCTCGTGGTTCTGCTCACCACTCTCCAGCAATTCGCGCATATCCTTCGCTTCGTAGAGATCCAGCGTAGCTTGATTCACGTCGACTATTCGTACTGCATCCGCACATTGGGCTACGATTTCAGGGTGGTCAACCAAATACGTTCGATAGTCCTTCACGCCCTGAGCAGAGAGTTCGTCGAGGATCTCTTTCACCTCAGAATAATCCGAGACCCAAAGAGAAATGGGGGAGTTCTCGAATAGTTCGTGATACCGCTGCCGTTCCTGTAGAATCGCTTCCTCGGCCTGCCGCAACTCGGTAATGTTCACCGACGAGGTCAAGATACTCGACCAGGTCTCGGCCTGGTTCGGCATCAACGACCAGTGTATGACCAGGTTAAGTGGTTCGCCGGCGGCCGTGGTATCTTGAACTTCGTTTTCGCCCTTTAGCACGCCTCGAGTCAACAAGGCCAGGATCTCCACAAAAGCAGCTCGGACGTGTTCCAGATTTTTGTTCCCCTCTTCAACATATTGTTCCAGACTGTCAGCGCCAAATAATTCCAGGCGCGCTTGATTGAGTCCTACGATTCGAACGGCTTTCTGCAATTGCTCGACGAAGTCCGGCCGAGCCGTCAGATATGTGCGGATATCCTTCACCCCAGAAGCGAGAAGCTCATCGACTGTTATCTTCACTTGGGAAAAATCCATTTCGCTCAGCGCAATCGGTGAATTCTCGAAGAGCGTTCGATATCGCTGCTCGCTAGCGCGCAGGGCGCGCTCGGCGAGATTTCGCTCTGTTACGTCGATAATCGACACGAGCACTCGCGACCAGGTGTCTTCATAGCCCAAGACGGCCCGCCATCGGAAAATGACCTCCAATCGCTGCCCCGGAGAGATATGGGTGTAGCCATCGCTCTCAACGACAGATCCCTTTTCATAGAGTGCGGAGAGGTGTCTGCCAAGTTGGTCGAAGGCGGATTGGGGAAGAACGTCTCGCAATTGAGTGAGAAAAAATTCCTTATCGGTTACACCGTACATTTCCAGGTTTGCTTGATTGACGTCCAGTATCTTTATTCGACGAAAACACTCTTTTGTTTCGGAGGGGTGTTCCTCGAAGTAAAGCGCGAGATCCTCGACACCGGATTCGACAAGTTCGTCCAGGTATTGTTTCGCCCCTGAACAGTCCATCTCCCACAGCGCCACGGGGGACTCGTCGAACAAGTCACGATAACGTTGCTCGCTATCGCGCAGCACCTTTTCGGTGCGCAGCCTCTCGGTGATGTCGCGATCGACCCCGAGCACCAGCACGTCGTCGCCCTCCCAGAGCCCGGTCGCAGTCCATTCGTAGTAATTTTCCTTCCCGTCCGGCCGATTCCACGAACTGATCCCGCGCGCAACTCCACCCTGCCGCACTCGATCCGTGAATAAACTTCCCCCCTGCGGCTCCTGCTCGATCACTGTGCGGAACACACGTGAATCCTCCATGGACTCGAATTCTTCAATTGTTCGCCCGGACATTTCCACGAATCGCTCATTGTACATCAGCAATTCATGTTTATTCGTCTTTGGGCTGAACTTAACAATGTTCATCGCGTCGGGGCTGTTGTCGAAGATTCTGCGAAGGAGTTTTTCCCGGTAGGCCAGCTCCTGATCGGCCCGTCGCCTATCGGTAATGTCACGATCCGCCCCTACGAGATAGTGGTTCCCATCGATCTTGATCTCGGAGACGGTCCATTCATAATAATTTTCCTTGCCGTCCGGGCGCTTCCAGGAAGAGACGCCGCGACAGACCCCATCATTGCGTACGAGTTCTCCAAAGCCCTCTTGAGCTTCGATGTCGACCTTCAATACATTCAAGTCAGGGCAGGCTTCGAGTTTGTCTCGTGAGTAGCCGGACATCTCGACATAGCGGTCGTTGCACATGAATAAAGTGTGCGTACCGCGGTCAGGGTGATATTGGGAAACCGAAATGCCGTCGAAAGACCGCTCTAGGACCAACTGCAGCCACTTTTCCTTTCGAATGACCGCTTCTTGTGCCTTTCGAGATTCGGTGACATCGCGATCGATACCAACGATATACCTGTCGCCCTTTGATGCGATCCCAAACGCCGACCAGTTCAGGTAGTTCTCTTTGCCATCCGGACGATTCCATGTGACGACCCCGCGGCAAGCCTCGCCGCTGAACAATCGTTGAGTAAACTCCGGATCATTGGCCGGCTCCTGCTCAACCACTGTTCGCAATTCCAGGATATTCTCGGCGGCCATCAACTCGTCCCGGCTAAAGCCGGACATCTCAATGTATCGATCGTTGCAGTAGGCGATGGTAAAAACACCCGGCTCGGCATGCTTGATGATGCAGATCCCGTCATCGCTTTTTTCGAACGTCAATCGCAGCAACTGTTCGGGAAGAAAGTCTCCGTAGCCGGCAGCGTTGTCGTGAGAACTTTTGGAACTATCCATATTCGCCATAGTGCATCCCTCTATCCATAGCCCACAGAATCGGGCGAGCTTATTGTACAGCCATGCCAGCGCAGCGAGAAACGACTTCTTTGCAGCATTAAGGCTGAAAGGAATTCCCTTGCCGATTTTACGGGTGAGGGCTTAGAATCATTGTTTGAATTTACCGGCGTCTTGCTGACGAATGGCGCCACGCACGATGGGATACACGTTGGCCTGGGGACGGGTCGGATAGGCGAAAAGCGGGACAATATGAGCGAAGGATTAATCGACATCTTGCTTGTGGATGATCATGCAATGGTTCGCGAGGGGCTTGCAGCTCTGGCCTCGAAAGATCCAGGGATCCGTGTCGTTGGCCAGGTAGGCGATGGACTGGCGGTGCTGGGCGAGGTCGAACGCACCCGCCCCCATGTGGTGGTCTTGGATATTTCCATGCCCGGCCTGAACGGCCTGGATATTTGCCTGGAAATTATGCGTAAGTTCGATGACGTCTCCGTGCTGATGTTGACCATGCACGCCGACGAGCAATTCATCGCCCGGGCGCTGGAATACGGGGCGTCAGGCTATCTTTTGAAAGAAGCCGCCGCAGATCAACTCACCAGGGCGATTCACGCCGTAGCCGACGGAGAAATGTACCTGGGCCCTGGAATCTCCAAAAAGGTGCTATACCACATCGGGCAGGGCCGAAACGATCCGTACGAAAAGCTCACCCCACGCGAGCGGCAGGTGTTGCAGTTAATCGCCGAAGGGCGAACGAACCGCCAAATTTCCGAAGTGTTGGAACTATCTATAAAAACAATAGATACGCACAGGTTGCACCTGATGCGCAAGCTGGACATCCACGATCAGATTACGCTGGTAAAGTTCGCCATTCGAAGGGGGCTGGTGGGGCTGCGATAATCAGCGGTGCTTTGGGGCCGCACTTACGGATGCAAATCGCCCAGTCATAGCGCAGCGCAGCCCCAGCGGAGCTGGGCGCGCCAAGGCGATTGCCCTGCAAGAGAGGCCAATAGTGGGTTGCAAATCTCCTCGTAGACTCTTAGAGTAACGCTTGTGGCGTGAGATTATTGCGCCTCGGGCGCGCAGGGAAGCTCCTTGGTTGGGGCGCCCGGAGCCGTGCCCGCGAACGAATGCCCGGCGAGTAAGACATACGTCGGGATCTAATCGGTTGGCGAGGTGCATACCGTGACTTCCGCCCCGGCCGACGCCGAAGACAGAACGCGACGGTTCATTGAATGCATGACCGATGAAGAACGCATGTTGGTCGTGCTGAAACATGAACTGTACGAAGGAAGTTGGGATGAGATGGTGGCCGACCTGCGGGCTCGCCTGGAAGGTCGTCCTTACATCTTCAAACTGGCTCACCGGATCGCCGACGATCTGGAGCGAATCGACCGCTTGGCGCAGTTTGAGGCCCAATGCAACGTTGACCTGGCCGACTACGTTCAGTTGGATCGCTAATTTGAGGATTGGACGGCGACCATAGCGGGCAACGGCCGGAGGCGGCATTCCTCGGCGTTGATGAAATTACTACCATTGACTATGGCTTAGATGTGAGGAGTATCGAATGCGTGAGTGGATCAAGCGAGTAACTATCGCCTCGGCTATTTTGGCTCTGGCAGGCTGCGGCGGCAACCAGCTACCTCCCCAACTGGTTCATGAGGACGTACTGAAAAGTGCAGGCTTGCAATACTACTGGCAGTTGCAGATCGGTCTCGAAGAAGATGAAACGATCTCCCAGCTCACCCGGCTTGACGAAAACCTGTACTGCCTCACCAGCAAAAATCGAATGGTAGTGATCGACGCGGCTGTCGGCCGGGTCAAATGGTCTCACGTTATCGGCACGGCCGTTCAGAAGGTTTTCTCGCCGGCGCATGCGGATTCGATGACGCTGCCACGCAAGGTCTACGGAATAAAGGAAATGCTGGCGCCGGACGCCGCCCCGCCCGATGAGCGGTTTGACGCCGTCCTGGTCAATACCGTCAGCTACGTGCTCATATTCGATCGCAACACCGGTCGGCTTTACCGAAAGGTGCCTTTCGGATTCGCAGCCAACACCACAGGCGCCTCCGATGGCGAACTCTACTATATCGCCTCGGTCAAGGGCTGGTACTACGCCATTGGCCTTCGTGAAGCAGTGGCCCTCTGGTGGCTGTCGTCGGATGACATGATTCGCTCGCCAGTAAAATACTATAGTGGCGTTCTTTACACGGCAGATGAATCCGGCATGCTCATCGCCACGAATACAGGCCCCACCGGAAAAAAACGGTGGACCCAGCCACTCAGCGGCGCGATTACCGCTGAATTTTACGTCGACGAGCGAGGGCTGTTCGTCCCTTGCGATGACAATCGAATCTATGCTTTCGACCCAATGAAAGGGCGGAAAATCTGGGACCAGCCGTTCGCCTGCCAGGGCCCGCCTCGCTCGGCTACACAGGTCGCAGAAAAAACTCTCTTCCAGTATGCCCAGCAGGATCGCTTCTACGCGATCAATCTCGCCACCGGAAAGCAAAGGTGGTCGAACGAAAACGGGCGATTGGTTATGGCGGTGATCGACGGGGAAGTCTACCTGCTCGACAACAACAATACGCTGCTGGTTGTGGACGAGATCCTCGGCAAAATCCGAACCTCGCTGCCGATGTCAGGCTGGGAACTGTTCGCCCCGAACGTCACCAGCCCAGCGCTTTACGCCGCCACAAAAGACGGAAAAATCGCCTGCATTCGCAACATCAGCGCCGGCATTCTTACACTGGAAATGCTCAATAAAAGCGCGACCGTGGAATGATCGAGCGGCGCTCGAATATCTACCCTCCAAATAGCTCAATTTAGTCCCTCGTTAGGAAGGAATGATTCATGGCTGGAGCAACAATTCGCAGGGCTCTAATTAGCGTGTATGACAAAACCGGGATCGCCGAGTTCGCATCGGCACTGGCTCAAGCGGGCGTGGAGATCATCTCGTCGGGCGGCACGGCCAAGGTGATCGAGGCGGCCGGGATCAAGGTTCGCCCCGTGCAGGAATGGACCGGTTTCCCCGAAATGCTCGGCCATCGCGTGGTCACGCTACATCCGAAAGTCCACGGCGCCATCCTGGCCCTGCGAGACGACCCCGACCACCTGGCGGACATCGAGAAATACGGCCTCGAGCCGGTGGACCTGGTCTGCGTGTCGTTGTACCCCTTCGAGCAGGCCATCGCCAAAGAAGGCTGCACGCTGGCCGACGCGGTGGAAATGATCGACATCGGCGGGCCGACGCTGGTTCGGGCAGCCGCCAAGAATCACAAGTTCGTCACGATCGTAATCAGGCCCGAGCAGTACGCGCAGGTAGTGGACGAAATGAAAGCCAACAACGGCGAGGTGAGCTTAGAGCTTCGCCAGGCCTACGCCCACCAGGCCTTCGCTATGACGGCCAACTATGACGTTGCGATTTCCAGCTACCTCGCCCGCGAATTGGGCCAGGATCTGCCCGAGCAAATCGCCTTCAGCTACAACAAGGTCGCCGACCTGCGATACGGCGAGAACCCGCACCAGAAGGCCGCCTTCTACGCCGGCAACTCGCCCGGCGAGCCCTGCATCGCCAACGCCGAGCTGCTGGGCGGAATGGGCATGTCGTTCCTCAATTATTACGACGCCAACGGCGCACTCGAGTTGGTCAAAGAATTCGACGAACCCGCCGTGGCGATCATCAAGCACGCCAACCCTGCCGGCTGCGCGGTCGACACCGACACCGTCGAAGCCTACCGCAAAGCCTACTTCGGCGACGTCAACGCCTGCATGGGAGGCATCATCGCGGTCAATCGCCCGGTGCATGCCGACCTGGCCGAGGCGATCATGGACACCTACCAGCGATGGGGCAAGCCGCGTGGCGCTGGCGGGTTCATGGCCCACGTCATCATCGCTCCGTCCTTCGATGACGACGCTGTAGAAATCATTCAGACTCGCAAAAAATGGGGCGCCGAAGCACGACTCATGGCGACTGGCGACCTTACTGCCGGACGCAATAAGGAAAAGGCCTTCAAGTACGTTGTTGGCGGATTGCTCGTTCAGCAGCGCGACCTGGTCGGCCTCAACGAAGACGCCTGGAAGGTCGTTACTAAACGCCAGCCAACCGAAGCCGAAATGAAAGATCTGCGTTTTTCCTGGCTGGTCTGCAAGCACGTCAAGTCAAACGCGATCACCCTGGCCAAAGACCAGGCGCTGCTCGGGGCGGGCGCCGGACAAATGAGCCGCGTAAACTCCTCTCGATTGGCCGTGGAAATCGCCAAAAATTGGGGCGGCGGCGATGACATCGACCCAGCCGGGTGCGCCTTGGCGTCGGACGCGTTTTTCCCGTTCGCCGACAGCCTGGACGCCGCCGAGGAGATCGGCGCCAGTTGCATCATTCAGCCGGGCGGCGCCAAGCGTGACGACGAAGTAATCGCGCGGGCCGACGAACTCGGCCTGGCGATGGTCTTCACCTCCACGCGACACTTCGACCACTGATGTTGTGGTTGGCATAACCCACAAGCAATACTGAATCGTTTTCCAACAGACCAGGCGGTATTCCGTCTGGTCTGTTTATGCGCTTTGCGCGCAATTCCTCGGCTGGATTTGCCTGGCGGGCGGGCTGAATCTTACTGTTCCTGCGGGAGGGCAGATTGCGGACGGGCCGCGGCCTGTTTGGCCTGGCGGAAGCTCTTTTGGGCCTTTATTTCGTAAGGCAGAATCCTTCAAGACGATATGCCGACCGCTCTGACCTGGATACGGATCGCAGCCGTGGATCAAAAGTGTCGATTCGTAGCGAAAGTCGCCCTCTCGGCAGTCCGATATAAGACTGTCCGGAAGTAGGTTCGGCCGTGCACGGTTGTTACGTCGTCGCCAGGTTGGCTAGCGCCAGCCTCGCTATGGACCAATACCAGATAGGATGTCGCTATGCAAACACGCAGGGCAATAGCCGTTGTGAACGAAAAGGGCGGTACTGGAAAGACTACCACTACGGTGAGTCTCGCGGCCGCATTGGGCGAACAGGGCCAAAATGTGCTGTTGGTGGACCTTGACGGCCAGGCTGCCTCTTCGCGTTGGGTTGGGGTGGAAGACGACAACCGCCTGTCCGATGCGCTTTGTCAGGGCGGTGGGCTCGAGCCGATCCCAGACGTAATGCCAAACGTCTCGCTTGCTCCGGCCAGCGGAAAGCTCGACTCGGTATCCCACGATTTGCGGCCGACACAGGGCGGACAACTCCGCAAAGTGCTCAGCGGAATGACCGGTTTCGATTATATCCTCATCGACTGCCCGCCTTCGCTGGGCAATCGGCTGATCGGCAACGCCCTGCTGGCCGCAACGCACGTGATCGTGCCTGTCGAGACATCCATTCTCGCGCTGGATGGTCTGAAGATTCTGCTGACGACCCTGGAAGACATTCGGGACGGTTTCGGCCATAATCTCATCCTCGGAGGGGTATTAGCCTGTCGGTACGACGCACGGACGCGGCTCAGTCGGCTGATTTTGAATGAACTTCGGCGGGCGCTGCCCGGCAAGGTATTCGAAACCGTCATTCGCGAGAACGTTCGCATGCGAGAGTGCCCCGCTTCGGGACAGAGTATTCTGGACTTCGCGCCAACTTCACACGCCGCAGAAGATTACCGGGCTCTTGCCAGCGAAATGCTTTCCTCGCCGCATATCTGGCAGAGCGGAGGAGACCAGCCCGGGCAAATGGCGCAGGAACAGCGATTGTCCGTCGACGGTCTGCGAGATCAGGCCGCCGCAAGGGTGCGAGAAGCCCACAAGCTGGCGCGCGCAGATGCTAAAGACAACAATGCCGAACCGGCAGAACCACAAGACGAACAGGCCGCAAACGAGGCAGATGACGAGACGCAGGCGAGACCCTCGCTAAGCATATACTCGCAGGATTCGCCGTTGTCGGCCCCTGCCAATGACAGGCCGACGGGTTCGCAGACCGAAACGGTAGAGGATGATTCGGAAATTACAATTCTGAACAGTACGCCGGCTGGCTCCTCGACAAAAGCTGCCAATGATGAGGACGCGCCGACCTGGGAGCATCTCGGAAAAGAACCGGGGCTGTCTGAGGCGATATATTCAAGCCCGGCCAAAGTTGCCGACCCGCCTGTAGCCGACTCGGCTGATGACACAGCGGAAGATGACTCCGAAGATAACCTTGAAGGCTTCGTGGATGGCCTGGCTGAGGCGGAACGCCGGCTGGAAGACGAGGCAGAAGACGCTGAGGATCCCTCAGCAGCAGCCCAGGAGCCTGACGCGAACTGTGGCGAGCAGGCAGAAGGCGATGTGACTGCGGCGCCCGATCCTTCACACGAAGAAACCGGCGACGCCAACTCCGAGCAAGCCGCAAGCGAGCCGAAACAGGCAGAAGGCGATGCGACTGCGGCGCCCGGTCCTTCACACGAAGCAACCGGCGACGCCAACTCCGAGCAGGCCGCAAGCGAGCCGAAGCAGGCAGAAGGCGATGCGACTGCGGCGCCCGATCCTTCACACGAAGAAACCGGCGACGCCAACTCCGAGCAAGCCGCAAGCGAGACGGAGCAGGCAGAAGGCGATGCGACTGCGGCGCCCGGTCCTTCACACGAAGCAACCGGCGACGCCAACTCCGAGCAAGCCGCAAGCGAGACGGAGCAGGCAGCAACACATGGCTCGATCTACGCCACAGCCGCCGTGCCGCGACTCTCCCAGGAAACTGCCCCAGCGCCTGAGCCCGCCAGCCAGGACGAGCAAAACGAACAAATCGCAGCCACACCTTCTGATCAGGAGTCGCAGGAGTCGGACGCCGACTCGAATGATCTCCCGACTGTCGAGACCGCTGAATCCGACGCTGAGCAAGACGACAAGTCCGCCTCGCAAGAGCCGGAAGAATTCCCAGCCCTGCGAGCACTAGCCCAGAAGTTGGCTGAGCAAAACCAGAGTAGCGAAGCAAAAATGCAAGCCGAAGAGCAGGACAGTCACGGCAAAGAGCGGTCGTGGAAACAATTGCTCAGCAAACCATAGGCGAATTACGAATTGTTATATTGGGCCGTAACTGATGAATATCCTACCCGCGTGCGGGATTGCGTAGCATGAAAAAGAACAAGAGTCCAGATTTTGTAACGGGCCGGCTGTCCGGCAGCCCAGGAACGAAGAACGAGTCCGTTCCCGAGAAAAAAGACTCGACTTACGGAAAGGACCGTCTGGGATTGTCCTCCGCGGGCTCGGAGTCTGCTAACCCGGAAGCGCCAGAGAAGTCGGCTATCCCGGCGGCTCCCGCGAAGCCAGCTTTCCCAGCTAAGCCGGTGGCTCCAGCGCAGCCAGCTTTCCCCACGAAGCCAGCTTTCCCCACTAAGCCAGCTACTCCAGCTAAGCCGGCTCCCGCTAAGCCAGCCAAGAAAGAGTCGCCCTCTTCGCTGCGACAAGCTCACAAGATTCCTCGGCGCCACGCTAACGCCGCTCCACAAATAGCTCGACCAAAACTCAAATCGGCAGAGCCCAAGCCTGCGCCGATTCCCGGTTTTTTCGACCCCACGGCTTCGCCGACCCAGCCACTTACTCAATCCAGGCCCGATCCGCTTGATTTGCTGAGATTCTGGAAGCACGGCCCTCAGGCGACCGTCGTCGGGGCGATGTTCCTCGGCCTGCTGGCCATGGGCATTCTCTGGACGATCGCCAGCCTTTTTGGTGGAGCATCGACCACGCCGAAACAGGCTACCGCTGCCCTAAAGACATCTGCTGCTGTAGACGGAGGCCGCTCGGCGGTCCGCCCGCGCGCCGTAAGACCATCCGACAATTCAAAACGAACGTCTCTGGCCGACGCAGCACAACAAGATCGCCAGAAAATAAGCCGGCAGGCCGATGCGAACTCGGGACAAAACGATATTACGCGGAAGGATTGGTCCATATCGGCCGAGACAAGCAAGCCCGATGTCGACGAATTCCCCAACTACATCGCTTGCCCTGCTGGCTTCCGTTTGGCGGGCGTTTTTGACACGCCGACCGGTAAACTGGCGAACATTAATGGACAGTTTCTCGCCGTTGGTGACGATGTGAATGGTGCTCGCGTTGTCGAAATTAAAAATTTCGCCGTGGAACTGGAACGCCATGGCAAGCGGTTCTTGCTGAGTACGACAGGGGGACGGGCGCCAATCGAAGAAGAGGAAGAATCTGACGAGGATTCGGATGAAGACGAAGAAGAATCTGAAGACGAAGAAGATGAGAAAAAGAGCAGACGCTCGTCGAAGTCAAAGACAAGCCGGCGCAAGTAGTACGCTGTTACAGTCTACTAGAGCAGTGTAGAACTTTTTTGAAATAATATCTTTCATCTCTATCACTCACAGGCCGCATAGGTTGAATCTCGAAACTCCTGGGGATTGAGGGAGGACAAGCTGGCCGAGTGCAGCAATTGCATCTGGAATCCAGGCCCGCTGCGCTGTAGCCCTATTCTCAACACGCGCCCACACGAAGATTCTGGATTGGTGGTGGGCGCAATGTCTGGTGCAGTCTTTTCTGATCTAAGCTGTATCAAGACAATCTGATAGGAATTCTTACGATAGCTGAGGACAACTATGTATTCCTTTTTCAAAGAATCGCTTGACAGCAAGCGATGTTACTAGTATGCTATATAGCGTCAGGGTTGTACGCCCGGCACAAGTGGTTCGGCTGGGTATGATTTGCACGAGGAACTACAAGCAGAAAATCCTCAAACGTTTTTCCCTTTCTTCAAGAGGCGGCGCGGCGAAGGCTGAAAAGTCTTTGCCGCGTTTGCTTTTTCAACTCTTGATGAACGCGTTGGGACTTCCTAAAATGTGCTAACGTGTAAGCTATCTATCTAGCGGCTGGCGCCGATTTAAACCCGAACCAGTAATTGAGCTAAGGCGATCTGGTGCTGTAATATGATAGAATGAAACACCATTGAGAGAAGACCCGTGAAAGACAAATCCAACCAAGATAACACAATCCCTCGATACCTCCAGATCAAGAAGCTGTTGAAGCAGGAAATCCTCTCCAGCCCCCAAGGCAGCAAATTCACAGCCGAGCGCGAGCTGGCCAAGCGATACAAGGTCGCGTACATGACCATTCGCCGGGCGGTCAACGAATTGGTGGATGAAGGCCTGCTCTATCGCCAACAGGGGCGAGGAACATTCATCTCCGAAATCGGCCGAATCGCCACCAAAACGCACAGCATCGGCTTCTTCGTTTCTCATGGATTTGACATCACGAATCCCTACTTTTCGCTCATCTTCAGCGGGATCGAGGTCGAATGCAGGAAGCATAATTACTCGGTGTTTTTCTCCGCCAAGCCGGAAGACCTGATCCCCATGGGTGAGGGCAGAGAAGGCTCTCAGACCCGCCGCAAGGTCGATGGCATTATCGCAGTTCACCTGCGAGCCTCGCTAGAGCCGCTCCGCCAGATCATGCGTTACGTGCCCGTTGTTGTCGTGGGGTATGCTGGGGCAGAGCTCGACATTCCGTCCATCGCAGTCGACCACGCCGCTGGAGCGCGGAAGGCCGTCGAGCACCTCGTCGGTCTAGGCCACAAACGCATCGCACATATATCCGGCCCGTTGGATACACCAGTGGCCCAGCAGCGCCAGGAAACCTATCTGACAGTACTTCAAGAGGCGGGTATTTCATCGGCATCCGAGCTCATCATCGAAGGAGATTTTGGCTTCAAGGTCGGTTATGAGGCCGCCAAAAAATTCCTCGCTCTGCCCGAGCCGCCCACCGCTATCTTTGCAGCAAACGATACGAGTGCGATCGGCGCAATTCGTGGCGCCTATGAAAGCGGTCTGGCCGTTCCTGGCGACGTCAGTGTCGTTGGATTTGATGACACGAACCAGGCGGAACAGTGGGATCTCACAACCATTCGAGTTGAAAAGGAAGAAATCGGACATATCGCCTTCTCTCTCATCCGGGAAATGATCGAAACCGGTGAACTGGCGGAAGGGAACCTCAAGACCGTAGTCCCCACCCAGCTGATCGAGCGAAAAAGCTGCCGACGTATAGAATAGTTTCGTTGTCGCAATACAAAATCACCCCATTCCTTCGTCGTCGTACATTCGCGCCAAGAGATTCAAAGGCACCCCAAACCGGCAGCCTAAGGCGATGGCCTGGTTGATTACGAGGCCTCGCAATAAGCCCACGCGACGCCATCGCCGACCGGACGTAACGACCGACGCAGGCGCCAATGCAATGCGACCCAGTCGCCGCAACTCGCGCATAAACAGCAGGTCTTCGGCGACCGGTACCTCGGGGAAGCCGCCAATCGCCTCGAAAACCGTTCTGCGAACGAAAATTGCCTGGTCTCCATACGGCAGATGCAGGACATTCGTCCGGAGGCGCGCCAGCCAATCGATCAGCGACATGATCGGCCCGCCAATGTCGGTCAGCAGCTGAAACGCTCCTCCCACCGTTGCGGCATCCAGCATCGCCAGGAAGACCCACCGATCGTAATGAACCGGCAGGATCGTATCGGCGTGCAGAAATAGCAGCACCTCGCCCGAGGCCTGCGCGGCGGCGTGGTTCATCTGTCGCGCCCGGCCGGCCTCGCAAGCAAACACCCGCGCCCCCTGCCGATGAGCATCGCGGCGGGTCGCATCCTGGCTGCCGCCGTCGCAGACGAGAACCTCCACGCCCCGGCGGCTTGCCGAGCGAATGGCCCGACCTACGCAATCGGCTTCGTTCAACGTTGGAATAATCACGGACAAATATGGCCGTCGCGGCAGAAATTCCTCGCCCAGTGCCGCCAGATCATCCGGGCGGTCCACGTCAGCCACGACATCGAGAAGTCGCGTTGTCAGCCCGGCCTTATCGGCCGCTGCGCACGTCGCCTGCAACACCGTGTCCGTCCCCCAGTCGATTCCGTCAAAAATCTCGGCCGGGCGACGAAGACCGATCAGCCAGTATCCACCGTCTTCGGTCGGGCCAAGAACCAGGTCATGATCGTCGAGGGCGGCGAAGGCTCCGTTCAGCCGACCTGGTGAACACTGCGGCATGTCCGTGCCGATAATCACCACCCGCTCGCAGCCGGCCCGGAACGCATCGGCGAACGCCGCCCGCATGCGCCGGCCCAAGTCGCCGCCCTGCTGACGGTCGTAGCGTATGCCCCCGCCCAGCCAGCGCCGCATCGCCCGCGGCTGGCCACCTTCATAACACACCCTCACCTCCCGCTGATCGCCGATCGTTTGTCGCGCGGCTGCGAGTGCTCTTTGCGTCATGCGTTGCTGCAACTCCGCCGCGCCAAGCGACCCCAGCGCCGGTATCAGTCGCGTCTTCGTTCGCCCGGGCGCCGGATAGCGGGTGAACAGGATCAGCCTTTCGGCGGCGCCCTGCCCGACCGCAGGCGGAAATAGCGAATATCGGCCGATAGCGCCGAGGATTTTCATCCCCGCACCGCAAACCAGCCACGCCCAGTGGCGGGCGGTGTGTCGCGGAACCTCTCGACGCTCTTCAGGTGCAGGCTGAATCATCTTTTTTCACTCGATCACGATACTCCCTGGCAGCCGAGCCGGCGAACTTCAATGCTTTTCGTCATTCACATCGCCGACGGCCTGTTGAATTGCTTTTCGCGCCAATCGTCCAATGAAGCCAACCGCCACGATTGTCAGCGCCAAGCCCCCCCACAGAAACACCTGCTTGAGCGGCCCGCCGACCTCGCCGGTAGCGGCGGCGGTGAGGGATCTCGCGGCCGAGCCGATGTAGATGTACACGATCGTCCCGGGCAGCATGCCGATCCACGACGCCAGGGCGTACTGCCAGAATCTGACCTTCGTCAGGCCATACGCGTAATTCTGGAGATTGAACGGGAAGATCGGGTTGAGACGCGTGAGCATGACGATCTTGAAGCCTTCTCGTCCTACGGCTTCGTCGATGGCGGCGAATTTCGGACGGGCGCCGACCTTCCGCTCGACCCAGCCGCGAGCGAGTGTTCGGCCGACCCAAAACGCGGCGCACACGCCCAGCGTACTGCCGATCGAGACGGTGATCGTGCCGACCACCATGCCAAACATAAAGCCAGCCACCAGTGTGAGCACTCCGCCCGGCAGCAGCAGGACGCAGGCGACCACGTAGAAGGCTGCGACGAACAGCGGCGCCCAGACACCGAGGCTTTCCACCCATTCCAGGGCTGCGATAAGGTAATCCCCCACGGGCAGCAGCCAGGCCGCCGCGGCCAGGGCGGCCGCCGCCGTGATCGCAACGCCCCACAGCCACTTCGTTCGCCGAGTCATTTATGCGGCCTTTCCTACTGCTTCGGACACTTACCGGCGTATCATTGTTAGACCAACGCCCCCGCGCACGACGAGCCGCAACCGGCCGTGCAGCCGAAGCAATGCTCGCCGGTGGCGATCCTTCGATGAGCCAATGCCTGTGGATCGAATCGGCTGACGTGATCGAACGCACCGCAATCGACCGGCCGATTCAAGGCAAGATTGAAATCGCAATCGTAGAGCGTTCCATCCCAGGCGATGCTGATTTGCCGCCGGCACATCAGCCCGTCCAGCGTGGCGGGGTTGAACGCCTCTTTGAGCATCTGCATGTAGCGATCTTCCTCGTGCGAGGCTCGCAGCTGCTCGTCGAATCGGCCGATCGGCATATTGGTAATCGTCACCAATCGAGTAAAGGCGATGTCGAACCGCTGGGTTAATTCCCGCCTATAGTCGGCCTCAAGTACTGCCTGGTCCGGCGGAAGTGACGGAGCGGTGGGATTGTGCACCAAGTGAAGGGGCAACTGATCGCGCAGGCCATAGCCAGCCTCATTGAGTCGTCGCAGCGCCTCGATACTTCTTTCGTAGGCGGCCGGGCCGCGCTGTTGTTCGACGTTCCGTTCCAGATAGCACGGCATGGAAGCGACCAGTCGAACCTCGCGCTCGCTAAAGAATTCGATCAGCCCCTGAGCTTGCGGCTCGAGCAGCACGGTGAGATTGGTGCGCACCTGGACGGCGCGCCCGGCGGCGCCAACCGCTTCGATGAATCGCCTCAGGTTGGGGTTCAGCTCTGGGGCGCCACCGGTGATGTCCACCAGTTCGACCTCGCAGCGCGAGATGGCATCCAGCACCCTCTCCATTGTGGGCCAGTCCATGCTCTCCCGCCGGGCGGGGGAGGCTGCCAAATGACAATGGCGACAACTCTGGTTGCACACCAGCCCCACGTTCACCTGCACGGTTCGCAGGTCGACGCTGTGCAGATCGCCCCCCGTCGCGGCGGCGGTGAATTGCTCGAAATGATTGCCTTTCATGCAGAATTCCTTAAGAGCATCTTAAGTTTCTTTGTAGCGATTGAGCTGTTTGCGGCTTCGGCTGGCGGCGTCAGAAAACCTTCGGAATATCAGGAATATGCCTTGGTTTCCTTCCTGGCCAGCCTCGTCCTCACAGACGCTCAAGCCGCTACACGAAATCTTAAAATCCTCTACCCGAACAGACGTAAAAAGACTGGCGCCATGCCAGTCAGCAACCCATTATAGACTTACCCGGATTTGTAAAATGCAGCCCATAAAAAACGGCCGTGGTCTGAAGGTATTTTCTCTAACCTCTCTAACCACAGCCGGTGCGATATTGTGAATTATCGGGCGCGAAAAATCAGGCTTCGAGCCCGGCCAGTTCCAGTTCTTCGGCGAAATGGCAGCTTGCAAAATGCCCATCGCGCACTTCGCGAAGTGCGGGCACTTCGGTCTTGCAGCGATCTTTGCAGTAGCGGCAGCGCGGATGGAACGGGCAACCTGCCGGCGGGTTGGACGGGTCGGCCACTTCGCCGCTCAGTAGCAGCGGCTTGGGCTTGCGAGTCGGATCGACGACCGGCACGGCCGACAGCAACGCCTCGCTGTACGGGTGTCGCGGGCGATCGAACAGCGGATCGACATCGGCCAGTTCCACCAGGCGCCCGACGTACATCACCGCCACGCGGTCGGAAATGTGACGCACCACGCTGAGATCGTGGGCGATGAACAGGTACGTCAGCCCCAGATCGGCCTGGAGCTTCTGGAGCAGGTTGATCACCTGAGCCTGGACCGACACGTCGAGAGCGGAAACGGGCTCGTCGGCCACGATGAATTTCGGCTTCAGCGCCAACGCGCGGGCTATGCCGATACGCTGCCGCTGGCCGCCACTGAATGCGTGCGGGTATCGCCGCAGATGCTCCGGCCGCAAGCCAACCTGCAACATCAATTCCTGCACGCGGTCTTCGCGTTCTTTGCGATTGGTCACGCCGTTGACCAGCAGCGGCTCGCCGATCACGTCCAGAACCGTCATTCGCGGATTCAATGACGAATACGGATCCTGGAAGATCATCTGCATTTCCTGCCGCAGCGCTTTGAGCGCTCTGGGCGAGGCGTTGGCGACGTCGACGGTCTCGCCGTCATTATGGAAGTAGACTTCGCCGTCGGTGGGGTCGTACGCCCGGAGAATCGTGCGCCCGACGGTCGTCTTGCCCGAGCCGGACTCGCCGACCAGGCCGAGGCATTCGCCCTGCTTGACCTCGAAGCTCACGCCGTCTACGGCTTTGACGTGGCCGACCACGCGGTTGAAAAACCCGCGAGTGATCGGGAAATATTTCTTCAGGTTCTCGACCCGCAGAAGCGGCATCTCTTTTTTGGCGGTATCGTTCGTATCGATCATGCGTTGAATTCCTTCTGGCGAACGGCGCAGGCGACTTTGTGTCCGGGCTTGAGCTCCACCAGCGGCGGCGGATCGCCGCGGTCGCACAGACCCTTCTGGGCCTCCTCGCAGCGCGGGTGGAACGGGCAGCCGGCAATCCGCTGGAACGCGTCCGGCACGGAGCCTTTGATCACCTGCAAGGCTGTCTTGCGGACCGTGCCCTTGCCTGGGATCGACTTCAGCAGCGCCTGCGTGTACGGGTGCAGAGGCTCCTGGAATATCGGAAGCTTGTTGGCCTGTTCGACGACGCGGCCGAGGTACATCACGGCGACTTCGTCGGCGGTTTCGGCGACCACGCCCAGGTCATGCGTAATGAGCATGATGGACATTTCGAGTTCTTTTTGCAGGTCGCGCATCAACTGGAGTATCTGGGCCTGGATCGTCACGTCGAGCGCGGTGGTCGGCTCGTCGGCGATCAGCAGGCTGGGCTGGCAACTCAGGGCCATCGCGATCATGCATCGCTGGCGGAGCCCGCCGCTCATCGCGTGCGGATATTGATCGTATCGCCGGTCCGAGTCGGGGATGCCCACCTTGCCCATCATCTCGACGGTGTGTTGTCGAGCCTGGGCCTTGTTCATGTTCAGGTGCAGCCGGGCCGCCTCGGCGATCTGGTTGCCGACGGTGTGGACGGGGCTCAGCGAAGTCATCGGCTCCTGGAAGATCATGGCGATCTTCGCGCCGCGGACCTTTCGCATGTCGCTGCCGTTGGCTCGCAGGTCGGTCAATACGGTGGACTGGCCGTTGTCGTTGAGCACGATTCGCCCGGAGACGATCTTGCCCGGCTTGTCGATGAGCCGCAGCACGGAAAACGCCGTGACGCTCTTGCCGCAACCGCTCTCGCCGACCACGCCGAGGGTCTTGCCCCGGCCGATCTCCAGCGTCACGCCGTTGACGGCCTGGACCGTTCCTTCATCAAGGAAAAAGTGGGTCTGCAGATTCTCGATTTTCAGCAACGGTTCGCTGCCGGCCGAGTCCTGCTTCGTTGATTCTTTATTATCTGCCATCTACGCAGCCTCGAAAATTTATCGTGAGTACGGATCGGCGGCGTCACGCAGGCCGTCACCGACAAAGTTAAATGACAACACCGCCAGGATCACGAACGCCGCCGGCAGCAGCAGCCAGGGGTTCTGTGCGACGGCCTGGACGTTTTGGGCTTCCTTGAGCAACACGCCCCAACTGGTGATCGGCTTTTTCAGGCCCAGCCCCAGAAAACTCAGGGCCGTCTCGCCGAGAATCATTCGCGGCAGCATAAGCGACAGCGAGACGATGATGTGCGAGGTGAACGACGGCAGCAGGTGACGGAACATGATTCGCCCGTTGCTTGCGCCGCACAGCTTGGCCGCCATGGAGAAGTCCTCTTCGCGGAGCGAGAGTATCTTGCCGCGAACCACGCGGGCGAGATTCGTCCAGGCGATGAGCGACAGGACTATCGTTATGCCGAAGTAGACCTTCAGCGGAGACCAGGTCTGAGGCAGTGCCGCCGAAAGCGCCATCCACAACGGGAACGTCGGGAAGGATCGTAGCACTTCCATGAATCGCTGGATGAGGTGATCCACCCAGCCGCCGAAGTAGCCGGAAATGCAGCCGATCGTCAGGCCCAATACGAACGTCATGGTCACGCCGATCAGGCCGATCGTCAGCGATATTCGCGTGCCGTAAAGAATCCGGCTGAACATGTCCCGCCCTAGCGAATCGGTGCCCATCAGGTAGAGCGTGCCGCCTGAATTGCCCACGCCGAACAGATGAATGTCGGTTTCGAACAGCCCCCACATTTTGTACTTGCCGCCACGGACGAAGAATTTGATATCGAGCTTCTGGCTGGTGTCGTCGGTAACGACGTTTTTGAGCGAGATTTTGTGTCGCTCGGCCTTCAGGCCATACACGAACGGACGTAGCTGGAAGCCGTCTTCGGAGAAAAAGTGCAGTTGCTGGGGCGGGGCGTACTGATGCGGGATGTTCTGGTATTCCAGCGGGTATGGCGCCAGGAATTCGCAGAAAATCACGACCAGATACAGCAGGATGATGATCGACAACGAAACCATTGCCAGCTTGTGCTTGCGGAATTTCCACCACGTCAATTGCCACTGCGATGCAGTGTAGATCTTCTCTCCACCGTCCTTGACGCCGAGTGAGGCGGCTTCGGCCTGGGGGGAGATATCCTGATTTTCTTCCAATGCGTCGCTCATATTATCTCTCTCGTTACTTCTCGTAGCGGATTCTCGGATCTGCAATCGCCAGAAGGATGTCGCTGACCAGCGTTCCGATCACGGTCAGGAACGCCAGCATCATCACGATGAACCCGGCCAGGAACATATCCTGGCTGAGTAGGGCTTGCAGCAGCATCGGGCCGATCGTCGGCAGGTCGAGCACGACGGCGACGATCACCGAGCCGGAAACGATAAACGGAAGCAGCCAGCCGAGCGTACTGAGCAGCGGGTTGATCGCCACGCGAACGGGGTACTTCAGCAACAGCTTGATTCGCCCCAGGCCCTTGGCCCGAGCGGTCAGGACGTATTGCTTGCGAAGTTCGTCCAGCAGGTTGCCTCGCATGATGCGGATTTGGGCGGCCGTGCCCAACATGCCCAAAACGACCACCGGAACCCAGATGTGCTTGAGCAGATCGATGACTTTACCCATCGACCAGTCAGCCGATCGATACTCCGCCGAAAACAGGCCGCTGACGTCCAGGCCCCACGCTTCCTGGGCAATGTACATCAGCACCAGCGCCAGCAAAAACGGCGGGGTCGCCAGGCCAATGAAGCCCAGCAGGGTGAATACATAGTCCGTCAGCGAATATTGTCTCACAGCCGAGTAAATCCCGATCGGAATCGCAATCATCCATGTGAACGACAGCGTACACAGCGAAACGACCACCGTCAGCGCCAGCCGCTCGCCGATCAGTTCGTGGACGGGGCGCTGATGCTGCATCGAATAGCCGAAGTTTGGGCGTTTAAAAGAAGGCCAGCGGAAATGTTCCTGTCCGTTTTCGTCCACCATCGTCAGATAATCTTCGTGGCCGACCCGCTCAAAGCCGAAGAACGACAGGTCGTTCATCCACTTGGCGTAGCGCTCGATGTACGGGGCATCGAGATTGTACATTTTTCGCTCACGCGCAATTTTCTCGGGAGCGACCTCCACGCCCTGCTCCGATTGCGAGGCGACGCGCGAGCTGAGAAAATCGCCCGGCGGCAACTGAATCAGCCCAAAGGTGACGAAGGAAATCACCAGTAAAGTCGGGATCATCCAGAGAATTCGGCGAAGAATCAGTGAAAGCATAAGTTGGTTTCCTGTGGTTTATTCCTCGATAGCCCAGCACTCGGGGGCGGTGTTGCCCGGGCCCTTGGCGCACCAGTCGTAATAGGCGACCTCGGGGACGTTTCTGAAGCGATCCTGGACGACCATCATGATCGGCATCTCACCGACCAGGCCGATGGTCCAGCACTGCTCGCCCATGATATCGTACATCTGCCGGACATAGCCGGCCTGCTTATCGAAATCAGATTCCAGCTCGATTTTTCGCCACAGATTCATGGCTTCTTTCATCGGTTCGCTGGGCTCTTCGCCGACGGCCCCGTTGGACATAAACCAGGCGCCCCACTGGCCTGCAAGCCTGTTGCGAGACTGGCGAGGCGGGAAGGAATTGTCCGCCAGCGGCACGGCCCGCACTGCATACCACCAGGCGTCCACATCGTGCTTGCGAGCGGAATAATGCTCGAAGCACAGCGCCCGGCTGCGAATTTTCAAATCGCTCTTGATGCCGATTGCCCGCCAGTATTGCGTAACCAGATACAATCCGTCCTCGTAACCCGTCTGATCGTTCGTGTCGATATTCAGCCGCAACGTCTTCCCGTCCGGCCGAAGGCGAAAGCCCTCATCGTCGCGCTCGGTGAGGCCCATTTCGTCCAGCAGGCTATTGGCCAGGGCCGGGTCGTACTCGATGTAGAGCTTTTCCCTCTTGGCCGAGTAGTAGGGCGACATGGCGGTCGGGCAAGGCTGTCTCGGCGTGCCAATCCCGAGGAATTGCGCTTGGTTGACTTCATCGCGGTTGATCGCGTATGACATCGCCTTGCGGAACCGCACGTCACCGATGAGCTTGCGAAGAACGGGGTCTCGATGGTTCAGGTTGGGCGTCAACTTCACGGTAGCCGGGCCCACCCAATGACGGATGCTGAACGGGTGCTCGGTCTTCGAGCCTGGCTGACGCGATGCGAACGCCTTTTCCATAAGCATCGTGTACTTCTGGAAATCCAGGTGACGGGCTTGCACGTTCACTTGGCCGTTGATCGCCTTGAGCCCGAGCGTCTCGCGATTGGCGACCTGCAAAAAGACAAACTCGTCCATGTAGGGCAACTGGTTGCCGGCCGGGTCAACCTTCCAGTAGTACGGATTGCGGGTAAACACGACCGGGTCGCCCGGGACGATTCGCTTGTGGCGAACCCAGGCTTCCAGCGTCGGGGCCGGGTCGTCGCTCTCGGTGTGGTCGCGGAGATTCGCGAGCATGTGATACGGCCCGGAGAAGCCCTTTTCGCTCGCCATTTTTTCCAGCTTGCGAAGATCCTCTTTGGTTTCGCAAAAATCCGGATGCAGTTTCTTGAAGTGATGCGCCGCCGTCTGATGCGTCAGCATGAACGAACTTTCATACGTCATGTGCAGCATGAACAGCCCATTGGGGACCGCGTAGCGGAAGCGAACCGTGTGGTCGTCGATTTTTTCGAGCTTGAACAGTTCCCCGCCCAGCATGTACTCGCGCTTGAGGCTCAGATACAAATCCGCGTCGCGAAGCTTCTTATTGCACAGGATATCGTTGTACCAGAACATCAGGTCGTCGGCACCCCATGGGTGGCCGTCCGACCATTTCACACCCTTGCGGAGGCGAACGATCCACGTCTTGCCGCCATCGGAGGTCTTGGCCCAAAGAGCAAGGTTCGGAACGAACTTGTTGCCCATCGGGTCGAAGCGGAACAGCCTTTCATAGCCCATCCGGTAGCCCATGACGCGAGCTTCGTCAGCGTCCATGACGTAGCGGGTAAAGGTCCCGCCGTACGGCCCGTTCTGGTCGGGCGGATGGATCACGAGAGGCTCTTCGCCGACGCGCTGCTCGACGGGCGGCAACTTGCCCTGTGCGACCAGTTCCTTGAGCTGCGGCGCTTCGTTGAGCTTGAGGGGCTTGTCGGCCGGCCATTCCGAAACGCGGTGAACCCGGCCGTTCTCCACCTGTTGCTGGAGTTCTTCGGCTGTCCAGGTCCGCTTGACTTCGGGCAAATCCTGCTGCTTTTTGTTGCCCAACGCCCATGCCCCGCGAGCCAGCAGCAGGGATCCTACGATCAAACAAGCAGCAGTACACGCCAGTAACAGGATTCCGCGAATGACTGTCTTCAACGCAGCACCTCATGATCGAATGCGGGCGGCCTGGCGGGCATATGCACTTGCCCGGGCGCCTCGCTAAGAATCGTTATTCTGCAGGGTGGATACCGCAAAGTGATCCCAACGCTACAGCGAGTCGCATTCTCGCATAAGGACACAACCCAACGCAAGGATGAAGCTGGCTGCAATAGAGCGCTTCGGGGATTGGCTGGGGCGACCGGCAGTGCGGCAGATCAAACCTGGCCGGTTATTGCGGCTACGTCTTGTAAGATTGAGTGGTTTACGGCAAACTTGCGACTTCGAGCTGGACTGTGACTGGGAGTTTTGTGATGGACAATGCGTTGGAGACGCCGGCCGTGACGATTCCGCCTGTCGACAAAGAACACGGCGTGGTGGGCCTGGGCTGCTGGGCGTTCGGCGGAAGACAATGGGGCGGCCAGGACGACGCTGATTCGCTGTCGGCGATGCAAGCCGCCCTGCGCTGCGGGATGAATCATTTCGACACCGCCGCTGCGTACGGCAACGGCCGAAGCGAAAGCGTCGTCGGCCAGTTCATCCGGGACACGCGCGACCGCATTTTCCTGGCCACCAAGGGCAACGCCTACGACGCCAGCGGCGATACCATTCGCAAGAGCATCGACGAAAGCCTCGAACGGCTGGGCGTCGACGCGATCGACCTGTACTACATCCACTGGCCGAGCAAGGGCAAGGATCTCCGCCCGGTCATGGAGGCGTTGGAAGAAGGCCGCGCCGCCGGCAAGATCCGTGCGATCGGCGTGAGCAATTATTCCGTCGAGCAGATGGAGCAGGTCAGCGAAGTCGGCCGGATCGACGCGCACCAACTCTGCTACAGCCTGCTGTGGCGATTCGGCGAACGCGACGTGATTCCATACTGCGCCGAAAACAACATCGCCGTGGTGAGCTACAGTTCGATCGCCCAGGGCATTCTCACGGGCAAGTTCGCACGCGACGTGGAATTCCCCGATACCGATCAGCGGAAGAACATGATTTTGTTCGCCCCGGAAGCCTGGCCGCACGTTTACGAAGCCGTCGAGCAATTCAAGGCGCTGGCCGCCCGAGCCGACCGACCGTTGACTCACCTGGCGATCCGCTGGGTAGCCGCCCGCAAAGACATTACGTCGGTACTGGTCGGCGCGCGCAATGCAAAACAGGCCGAGCAAATCGCCGCTGCGATGCAGGGCGAAATCGCACCGGAAATCCTTGACGAAATGACCGCCATCAGCGACGAAGTAGCACCGAAAATCCCCGACGTTGGGAATATCTTCCGCTGGTATCCGTAAGAGCTGGCCAACGTAACAAACCAAAGGAGTTCAATAGCTTATGGCTTCTCCCCTGCAAGGGTCCGCATACCCCGGAACGTTCCGGCTGGCCAGCTACATCACGGCTAGGGGCGTAAACCGCCTGCTCGCCGACAAAGAGCAAGTGAAAGAAGTCATTGATCGCCTCGCCAACTGGGGGGTCGAGCGGATCTTCATCGAGGTGTACCGCAACGGCGAAGAGGTAGCCGAGCCCGTTCTCGCCGGGGCGCTGGACATGTTTCGCCGGGCGGGCATTAAAACCAGCGGCGGCCTGACCTGCTGCTGGGGCGAAGGCTTTGGCGCCCCTTCCAGCCCGCAGTCCGACGAGCAGGGGGCCATTTTTTGCTTCTCGAACCCCAAAACCGCCGAAGACCTGGCGCGAGTGAGCGCGCGGGCGGCCAGTCTGTTCGACGAATTGATCCTGGATGATTACTTCTTCACCAACTGCGAATGCGAACTTTGTCGCACCGCCAAGGGCGATCGATCCTGGCCGCAATTCCGCTGCGATCTGATGGCCGAGTTCGCGGCGCGGGCGATCCTGGCGCCTGCCCACAATGCGAACCCCAACTGCAAGGTGATCGTCAAGTTTCCCCAGTGGTACGACCGGTTCCACCAGTTCGGCTACAACGTAGACGCACACACCGCGCAGTTCGACGGCGTGTGGATCGGCACGGAAACGCGGAACCCGTACAAAAAAGACTGGCAGTCGCTCTCCCACGTCCCGCAGACCCAGTCGTGGTCCGTCTATCAGTGGATCAACGGGATCGCTGCCGGCCGTGCGCTGGGCGGCTGGTTCGACCCGTACAACTGCGACGTGCCCAGCTACATCGAGCAGGCCTACCAGACCGCACTGGTCGGCGCGGGCGAGGTGATATTGTTCAACTACGAGTCGCTCACGCACAAAGGGTTCGACGGTTTACTGGACGCGCTGCTGGGCGAACTGCCGCGCGTTCGCCGATGGGCGAAGAGCCTCCAAGGCGCAACGCCGGCCGGCGTGGCCTGCTACAAGCCGACTCAAAGCGACGGCCAGGACGAAAAATACGTCTGCGATTACCTGGCTCTGTGCGGCGTGCCGACGACCATGCACGCGGAGTTTCCGGCCGATGCGCCCATAGTGTTCCTGCCCGCACACGCACTGGCAGATGCGGAAATTCTGCCCAAATTGCGAAAGCACCTGGCCGCCGGACGAACGGTACTGGCGACCGCCCAGTTCGTCGCCGGCCTGGACGATGCGACCGCCGAAGAACC
>SDBV01002765.1_pt1 | contig 26148 bp, 26 predicted proteins | sample 2277081 | NCBI WGS metagenome assembly SDBV01 (sample SAMN10402039, study PRJNA504765) | marine sediment metagenome | isolation source: marine sediment core GS10_PC15, 223 cmbsf | place: Arctic Ocean: Southern Knipovich Ridge | collected 2010 | reverse complement strand
CCCGCCGCGGGGGTGGCAGGGCCGTTCCGGCCGTGCTTTCTTCTGCTTCTTTGTCCTTTTCTTCCAGGGGCAGGATGCCCCTGGGACGCATGGGCAAGACCTGCCTGCCTGCCGGCAGGTGCCCATGCCACGAACTGCGCCACGAGCCATTGGGGCAGAGCGTTGCGGCCGCGACCAACGCTATCTAGAATGCCCATATGTCTGCCACCGTCGATGATATTCTCAACTCCGGCCGTACTGGCAAGCCCAGCGTCATGGGTATACTCAATGTCACTCCCGATAGCTTCTCCGATGGCGGAGCTTTCCTCCCCCCCGCCGACGCCATCGCCCAGGTGAAACGAATGGTCGCCGAGGGCGCCGACGTCATCGACATCGGCGCAGAGTCCACCCGCCCGGGTAGCGGGCGAGCTTCCCCAGCCGAGCAAATCGCCCGCGTGCAGCACATTCTTCCCGCCATCGCCGAGGCAGGCGTGATGGTGAGCATAGACACCACCAGCAGCGAGGTTGCCTCGTTCGCACTGCAAGCCGGCGCGAAGATCGTCAACGACGTATCGGCCGGGCGGGACGACCCCGCCATCTTCGCCGTCGCCGCCGAGCATGGCGCCGCGATGTGCCTCATGCACATGCTTGGCCAGCCCAAGACCATGCAGGCCGACCCGCAGTACGATGACGTTGTCGCCGAGGTGAAGGTGTTCCTCGCCGAGCGAGTCACCGCCGCGCGGGTCGCCGGGGTACCGCGCGAGCGAATCATCGTCGACCCGGGCATAGGCTTCGGCAAGACGCTCGCCCACAACCTGGCCCTGCTGGCGGGCGTGGACGAGCTAACCGCGCTCGGCCTGCCGGTGCTGATCGGCGCATCCCGCAAGCGGTTCATCGACGACATCGCCGGCGCCCCCGACCCCACGGGCCGCGTCCCCGGCAGCATAGCCGCCTGCCTGGCAGGCTTCGCCGGCGGGGCGACGATCTTCCGCGTCCACGACGTCGCCGCGACCGTCCAAGCCCTGAAAGTCGCCGCCGCGATAAACGCCTCGCGATAGGCCCATCTGTCTCGCCTCTTATCCTGCAGCAATCCGCCCCGCCTTGACGATGAAAGTATGGTCTATTCACGGACGCTTTTCGCATGGCGATGGAGCGATGAACGAACTTCTGCGCGCTGTTACAACTTACGTTGAACGTGTAGCCACGTCGTACAATCCGGTGGTGGTGGCTGTGGAGCTGCTGCTGATTGGGTTTGTGGTGTGGTGGGTTACGCGCTTCTTGCGAGGCACGCGCGGGGCCCGGCTGGTTAAGGGGTTCGCGCTTGTCCTGGTTTCGGTTTACGTGGTAATCCGCCTGTTGCCGCGGACGCTGCCGGGTGAGGTGTCGGTCAGTTGGGAGCGGGCGGAATTTCTCTACGGGCGGTTCCTGCTGTTTGCGTTCGTGGGGTTGGTGGTGGCGTTTCAGCCGGAGCTTCGCCGGGCGCTTATACACTTGGGGCAGACCTCCGTGTTCAAGGGCAGGCGCAGCCGGGCTGAGTCCATCGCCGAAACGCTGCGGATGAGCCTGGCCTTCTTGTCGCGCAACAAGATCGGCGCGATCATTGCCGTCGAGCGGTCGGTCGGGCTGGGCGCTCTAATGGAGGCGGGCGTTGCGATAGACGGCGAACTGACGCCGGAAGTGCTCAACACTATTTTTCAGCCCGGCAGCGCCCTTCACGACATGGGCGTGGTCGTCAGCAATGGCAGGCTGGCTGCGGCGGGTTGTCAGTTCCCCCTGGCCGAGAGCGGCGAGGTGGACTCATCCCTGGGCAGCAGGCACCGGGCGGCGCTGGGCTTGGCGATGGACAGCGACGCAGTGGTGCTGGTGGTCAGCGAAGAAACCGGGCGGGTGTCCTTGGCCTGTGAGGGCCAATTGTACCTGGGCCTGGAACTGGCCGACCTTCACGAGATGATCCTGAATCTATTAGCCGGCGGGCATAGAACTCGCGGGCGCGGCAAATAAAAGGCAGCGTTCCAAAAAATGGCGCGGAAACGAGAATCATTACTGACTGCTGAGCGCTTCTCCCTGGCGTGGTGGTTCGCTTGGGCGCGGAACCTCTTTTGGGTGGCGGTCATCACAGTTCTGATATGGGTGTACGCCGACCTGGAGATGTCCGAGCCGCGCGAATTCACGGCCACGCTGAGGCTCACGCTCGGCAAGACGCAGCAGACGGTGATCGTCGGCGATGCCGACACGGCAGTGACTTTCAGCGCAAAGGGCAGCCGGCGCGCCATGGCCCAGTTCGAACGATGGCTGGCTGACAACGACGAAATAATCGAGATCGACGTATCCGGCTACCCGCCGGACTTCTACGCAATGCCCGTTGTGCAGCTACTGAACCAGTCTCCTGATATCGATCAGCACGGCCTGGTGGCTCAGACCGCCGCTCCGGGCACGCTGGAGTTCACCGTCGACCGTTTGGAGGCCAGGCTCGTGCCCGTTGTGTTCGATTCGGTGGGGGCGACACTCACCGACGGGACGACCATCGATCCGCACGAGGTCACGGTCACCGTCGCGGCGAGCGGTTGGAAGCGTATCGACGAGCAGCCTGGCCTGCCGGAGATACGCACTGTTCGTGAAGACTTGAGCACAGTGCGCCCGGGCCAGGAAGAGACGCGACGATTCCGGTTAGTCGCGACCATTGGCGATGTGTTGGTCCAACTGAGCGACAAGAGCGTCGCTGTCACCTTCGAGGTCGTCCAGCGCACAGAGACACTAACGATGTCCGTGCCTGTGGAAATACGCTCGCCGTTGGGCTGGGCCACCGGCGACACTTGGACCAAGTACGTCCTGCAGAAAAAGGACGCCGACGTGCCATGGCGCCCCGAGATAACCGTGACAGGCCCCAAGAAAGATCTCGAACAACTCAGCCCGGAAGACATCCAGGCTTTCGTCGTGCTGACCGACGACGATAAAGAGCCCGTGGAGAGCTGGCTGCAACGGGAAGTGCAAGTTCTATTCCCCGCCGAACTACAGCTGCGCCTGGTCGGCGAAAAGCCAACCGTTCAGTTCAAGCTCGTGCCCCGCGAGGAATAGCCGCCCGGTCGCCCGCTGTTAGTGGCCCGCCGCGGCAACAATCCGGTTGAATTAGGCGGAAAATGGAGTAAACTCTCTGGTCTGCCCCTCACACCGGGAGGCGGTTATCAGCCCTTTTTGGATGACGATTCGATGGAAATTTTCAGTGACGATATCTTGAAACGTACACACACCTGCGGGCAACTGCGCGATACCGACATCGACAGCGAAGTGCGCCTGGCAGGCTGGGTGAGAAGCTACCGCGATCACGGCGGGGTCGTGTTTATCGACCTGCGCGACCGCGAGGGCATTACGCAGATAGTCTTCGACCTGCCGGCCGAGGGCGACCAGGCCGCCCAGACTATGTACGACCTGGCTCGCGCACTGCGGAACGAATGGGTGATCTCTACTTCCGGCAAGGTGCGCCACCGCGGCGAGGACCGCATCAATCCCAAGCTGCCGACCGGGCAGGTGGAAGTGCTGGGCCTGACGCTCAATGTGTTGAACCGTTCGGACACCGTGCCTTTCGAGCCAGATGAGTTCGGCGCCGTCTCCGAGGACACTCGCCTGAAGTATCGCTACATCGACCTGCGTCGCCCGACGATGATTCGCGCGATGACGCTGCGCCACCAGATATGCAAGGCCATGCGCGACGTACTGGACGAGCGAGGCTTTCTGGAAATCGAAACGCCGTTCCTGACCAGATCCACCCCTGAAGGCGCGCGGGACTTTCTTGTGCCCTCGCGGATGAACCAGGCTGCGTTTTATGCCCTGCCTCAGAGCCCGCAACTGTTCAAACAGATTCTCATGGTCGGCGGGCTGGACAAGTATTTCCAAATCGTCCGCTGCTTCCGCGATGAGGACCTGCGGGCGGACCGTCAGCCTGAGTTCACCCAGCTCGACATGGAAATGGCGTTCGTCAACGAGGGCGACGTTATCGCAGTTACCGACGCGGTGATGCGGAAAGTATGCGCAGCGGCCGGTAAGAGCTTCCCCGACGAGGTGACGCATATTTCCTTCGCCGAGGCGATGGATAAGTACGGCTGCGACAGGCCCGACATGCGGTACGAAATGTTCCTGCATGATGTTGGCGACATCGTCAAGGATTGCGAGTTTAAGGTGTTCTCCGGCACGATCGCATCGGGCGGGCTGGTCAAGGCCTTGGCGGCGCCCGGCGGGGCGAAGTTCACCCGCAAAGAGATCGACGCATACACAGCCTACGCGGGCGACTTCGGCGCTAAGGGCCTGGCGTGGTGCAAGCTGGATGATGGGGCGTTTACCGGCACGCCGGCCAAGTTCCTCACAGAGGACATGCAAGCCCAGCTCCGCGAGTTGTGCTCGGCCAAGGACGGGGACATATTGTTCTTCGTGGCTGACACCCCCGCCAGCACGAATAAGATTCTCGCTGCCCTGCGCATCAAGCTCGCGGCCGACCTGGAGCTGTACGAGCCTGGCGATTTCTCCTGGTGCTGGGTTGTCGATTGGCCGTTGGTCGAATGGAACGAGGATGCCCAGCGGTGGGACAGCATGCATCACCCGTTCACCTCGCCTCGGCTGGAAGACATTGAGAAGATGGCCGACGATCCCGGCGCGGTAACGGCGCGGGCGTATGACATCGTCTGCAATGGCACGGAGCTCGGCGGCGGATCGATTCGTATCCACGATCCCGAGCTTCAGCAGCGCGTTTTCTCGCTTCTTGGCATCGATGAACAAGAGGCGGCAGGTAAGTTCGGCTTCCTGCTGGACGCGCTTCGCTACGGCGCCCCGCCGCACGGCGGGCTGGCCCTGGGGCTTGACCGCATCGTGATGATGATGGTCGGCGCCCCGTCGCTGCGAGACGTTATCGCATTCCCCAAGACGCAGCGCGGCACGTGTTTGCTGACCGATGCGCCGTCGGTAGTGGATGACAAGCAGTTGGCGGAGCTCGATTTGAAGATCATTGCGCCGCCCAAACAGTGATCCTTTTCGAAAAATTCAGTAAATTCCCCCGCTTTTCGTTCCGATATCCCTCCTGATGGGTCTGTCTCTATCCATGCGTACATGTCGAGAGGAAGTACATGCAGACAGTGGAAGACATTCTGATGGCCAAAGGGCCGGACGTCATCGTGGCGTCTCCGGGTACGACCGTCTTGGAAGCGGTCAGACTGATGGCCGAGGCGAAAGTGGGCTCACTGATTGTCAAGGATGACGATGGCGTGGCCGGCATCTTCACCGAACGCGACCTGCTGAGCCGGGTCGTCGCCAGGTCGCTGGAGCCGGGCGCAACCGTGCTGTCGGACGTCATGTCCTCGCCGGTCCAATCGGTCAGGCTGACTACGGCGGTGGACGACGTCGGGTCTGCCATGTCCAGGAGCCATATCCGCCACTTGGCAGTGATGGAAGACGACGTACTGGTCGGCGTGATAGGCCTGCGAGACGTGCTGACCGCCCAATTGCGTGAAGACGAGCGTCAACTCCACGAGCTTCACGACCAGGACTGACCGGCGGCAGTCGCTCTGCCGGGCAAGAAAGCTACACTTCCAGGATGCCGGACGCTTCGTACCGGCCGGCCAGGTACAGGGGGAATGTGCCTCCCACGGCCCCCTCGCTGGCAGCCATGGCCAATTCCGGTGTGTTGTTCGCCTCAGACAAGTGTCCCAGGCACGCCCAGCGTAACCTGCCCCCCGTAGCGGCGAGCAAGCCGGCTGACTCGGCGTTGGCCAGGTGACCGGCATCGCTGGTGATGCGGGCCTTCACCCGCTGCGGATAGGGCCCGCCGGCGAGCTTGCGGGGATCGTAGTTACTCTCGATCAGCACTGCGTCCAGCGTCGCGATCACATCCGCAAGCCCATCGAAAATGTGCCCCAGGTCCGTCAGTATGCCAAGCCGACTGTCGCCGTCGTCGATCACCAGCGCCACCGAGTCGGCTGCGTCGTGAGGCGTACGGATTGTCTCGATGGTCGCGCCGCCGACGCGGATGGCCCGGCCGGACCGGAAGAACCGCACCTCACGGAGTTCGCCTAGCTTGTGTCGGCCCGCTGCGGCGAGCGTGGCCTTGGTCACGCAGACAGGCAGGTTGAACTTCCGCTGATACACGCCGATGTTCTTGGCGTGGTCTGCATGATCGTGAGATATTATCACCGCGTCGACGTCGTGGATGTCCCGCCCATGGCTGGCCAGTCGACGCTGCGCGCAGATGCCGGAGATGCCCGCATCCACCAGCAGCTTCACATCCCCCGCCTCAATGTAGAGGCAGTTGCCGTTGCTGCCGGACTGGAGCGAGATAAGTTTCATCGCAGCATTGTAACGCGCCGGAGGCGGCGAATGATAAATGCTAAATTGAAAACGCTAAATGAAGAGCCAGGCGGCCGGAACGGCAGATGTGCTCGGGCGTGTCAGCTTTGGCGCTGGTAGTGTTCCACGTCGGCCACTATCGGGCAGTCCTGCCAGTGGGTGTCGCTTTGCGGCTTACGCAGGGCCAGCCTGTCGCGGCGGACCAGCTTCATCACCAGGCCCATGCCGCCTACTACCACGTAAAAGAACGCCGCCATCATCAGTCGGCCCATGATGTTGCCCATCACAAAGCCGAGGCCCATCCACCCCCAGTAGAAAGGCAGAGCGATCTTATTTCCCGTCAGGCCCAAAACTCCGCTGACGACTCCGAACGTCCACATGCCATAGGCCGCGCCGTGATTCCCGCGCCAGAATGCGACCCCACCCATAATGCCCAGGCCGATGAGCACGATGACGCCGAACTCTCGCAGGTCCTTGGGGGCGGGCTTCCAGTTGATCGATATTAAGCTCATGTCAAGCAGTCTCGAATGCGATGGGATCAGCTATTAGTGATACATGAGTGGCGCCAGTGCGGGCCAGGCCGAGATGAAGGCCGTCATCAGGGCAAGCAGCAGAAAGATCACGATGATCGGGATTAACCAGTATGCCTTGTGATGCAGAAGGAACACCATGAACTCACCAACAATGCCGCGTCGCTTTGCCATCAAGTAATCTCCAGCCGGTCAGTCCTGCCCGGGCCCGCTTTCATGTGCTTCCGTGATGATATCGTGTTGTTTAGCCATGACAAAAAATCTCCAGCCGATCAGTCCGGCTTGAATTGTTTCTTGTACGCTTCCGCTCCGTCCATGGCAGGCTGGTCTGCCTTGAGGCACAGGCAGTCTTCCAGCACGAGTGCGTCCATATCCGTGAACATGAAGCAACGGTAGGCGTCTGCCGGCGTGCATACTATCGGCTCGCCGCGGACGTTGAATGAGGTATTTACAACCACGCCACAGCCCGTGCGGGCTTCGAACGCCTTGATAAGCTTGTGGTATCGCGGGGAGGCAATTCCATCCACCGTTTGGATGCGGGCGGAGTAGTCCACGTGCGTTACCGCCTGAATGTCCGACCGCTCGGTGAGTAGCTTATCCATGCCGAAGAGCTTCGCTTGCTCGGATGTCTCAGGCTTACGAATATCGGGATGCACGCCGGTTACCAGCAACATGTATGGGCTGTCGCAGGGCGGGTCGAAGTAGTCAGCCGTGCGCTCAGCCAGGCAGCTTGGGGCAAATGGGCGGAACGACTCGCGGAACTTGATCTTCAGGTTCATCGTCTCCTGCATCTGCAGGTTACGCGGGTCGCCGAGAATGCTGCGATGGCCGAGCGCACGCGGGCCGAACTCCATCCGGCCGGCGACATGGCCCACGATTCTGCCATCGGCGAGAATCTTGCTGACTTCGTCGCACAGTTCGTCTTCGTCGGCGAAGTGTGTGTATTTCGCGCCGACGGAGTCCAGATAGGCCCGCATCTGCTCGCCGCTAAAGGCGGGGCCCAGGTACGAGCCATGCTGGCTGTCTGGTTTGGTTGGCGTGCGGGGCTTGGTGAGCACGTGGTGCCAGGTTATCAGTGCAGCCCCCAGCGCGCCGCCCGCATCGCCGGCTGCGGGTTGAATCCAGATATTATCGAATGGGCCTTCGCGGAGCACGCGCCCGTTGCCCACGCAGTTCAGCGCGACTCCACCGGCGAGGCACAAGTTGCTCATGCCCGTCTGCTCGTGCACGTGGCGGGCCTGGCGGAGCATGATATCTTCGGTGACGGCCTGCACACTTGCAGCCAGGTCCATTTCGCGCTGGGTGATTTCGCTTTCCGGCGATCGACGGGGCCCGCCGAACAGCTTGGCGAACCGCCCGTTGGTCATGGCCATGCCCGTGCAGTAGCTGAAGTACTTCTGGTCCAGCCAGAACGAGCCGTCGTCTTTGATGTCGATGAGCTTCTCGCGGATGAGGTCGGCATATTTCGGCTCGCCATACGGGGCCAGGCCCATCAGCTTGTACTCGCCCGAGTTCACGCGGAAGCCCGTGAAATACGTAAACGCGCTATAGAGCAGCCCCAGTGAGTGGGGGTAGTGGATTTCCTTGTGCAGCGTCACGCGATTGCCTTCGCCCACTCCCCAGCTCGCCGTCGCCCACTCGCCCACGCCGTCCATGGTCATCACGGCTGCCTTTTCGAACGGTGAGGGGAAGAACGCACTGGCGGCGTGCGATTCGTGATGTGTGGCGAAGTAGATGGGGCCTTCGTAGATGTCGGCAAGGCTCTTGTCGATTTCCTTCGGCACGCGGAGGCGTTGCTTGATCCATCGCGGCATCACGTTCAGGAATGATCGCAGGCCGCGCCCCGGCATGGCGAGGTACGTCTCCAGCATTCGCGAGAATTTCAGGAACGGCTTGTCGTAGAACGCCACCGCGTCGAGCTTGTCGGCGGTCAGACCCGCCTGGGCGAGGCAGTAGTCGATCGCGCTCTGCGGGAAGCGCTCATCGTGCTTGATGCGCGTGAAGCGCTCTTCCTGGGCGGCGGCGACTATTTCGCCGTCGACGACCAGGGCTGCGGCGCTGTCGTGGTAGAACGCTGATATGCCGAGTATTGCAGTCATTTAGCTAAGCGAGATTGTATCCGATGCGTCCGATGGCTCCAAAGAGTGCGGGCGTCATTAGGTTGAATCGGCAAGTTCCGCCGGCCGCTGCAATGCAAAAGCGCTGTTGCGCCGACGCGCAAAAGAACGCGGCGCCTCGGCTAGGCCGAAGCGCCGCGCGATGTATCCAAGATGCAATGTGTGTTACGTGAGCACTTGCTCTATCTGGTCGAGCGCCCAGTCGAGGTCTTCTTTGCTGATAACCAGCGGCGGAGCGAAGCGGATGACGTTGTCGTGCGTTTCCTTGCACAGTATGCCCTTGGCCATCAGCTCTTCGCAGCACTGGCGGGCGGTCTTGGGCGAGTTGGGCTTCAGCTCGGCGGCGTTGAGCAGGCCTCGCCCTCGCACTTCGGCGACGATGGGCGAGTTCATCTTCACCAGCCGATCGCGGAAATGCACGCCAAGCTCTTGTGCGCGGTCGGCAAGGTGTTCGTCTTTGATGACCGCCAGGGCTGCTCGGGCCACTGCACATGCCAGCGGGCTGCCGCCGAACGTGCTGCCGTGGTCGCCGGGGTCGAACACGCCCAGGATTTCTTCGCTGGCAACCACAGCCGACACCGGCAGCGTGCCGCCCGACAGCGCCTTGCCGATGATGATGACGTCCGGCGTGATTCCATCGTGCTGGAAGGCGAACATCTTGCCCGTTCTGGCCAGGCCCGTTTGGATTTCGTCCACCATGAGCAGCACGTTGTTGGCTGTGCACAGCTCGCGGGCCTTGGCGAGGTAGCCGGCGTCCGGCACGAGCACACCCGCCTCGCCCTGAATGGGTTCGACGAGGAACGCCACGGTGTTTTCGTCGATGGCGGCTGCCAGTGCGTCGGCGTCGTTATAAGGGATAATCTCAAAGCCCGGCGTGAACGGCCCAAAGCCCTGGCGGTACTGCTCGTCGGAGCTGAAGCTCACGACCGTGACGGTGCGCCCGTGGAAGTTGTCCGTGCAGACGATGATCTTCGCCTTGTCCGCCGCGACGCCCTTGACGTTGTACCCCCACTTGCGGGCGGCCTTGATGGCGGTCTCGACGGCTTCGGCCCCGGAGTTCATCGGCAGGGCCATCTCCATGCCGCTGATCTCCAGCAAATCCTTGTAGAACTCGCCGAGCTGATCGTTATGGAACGCGCGGCTGGTGAGCGTGACGCGGTCGGCCTGGTCTTTCAGAGCGGCGATGATCTTCGGGTGCCTGTGCCCCTGGTTGAGGGCGGAGTACGCGCTGAGCATATCCATGTACTTATTGCCCTCGGGGTCCCACACCCACACGCCCTCAGCCTTGGATATCACCACGGGCAGGGGCTTGTAGTTGCGGGCGCCGAGACGGTTGGTCAGTTCGATAATCTGCTGCGAGTCAGTCATTGGTGTACCACTTGAATCGAGTTAGGTAAGGAGTTTCAGGAGGACGGCCTTTTGAATATGAAGACGGTTCTCCGCCTGGTCGAAAACGATGGATTGAGGTCCGTCGATTACTTCCGCGGATACTTCCTCGCCGCGGTGGGCGGGCAGGCAGTGCATGAACTTCGCGTCGGGCCCGGCAGCGGCCATGAGTTTGGCATCTACCTGGAAGCCTGCGAAGTCTTTCTCACGCTGGGCCTGCTCTGCCTCCTGGCCCATCGAGGCCCACACGTCTGTGTAAACCACGTCGGCATCGGCGACGGCCTGGAACGGGTCGGTCACCGATTCCAACTTCGCGCCGGTTTCCGTGGCGTCAGCTTGGGCAGCAGCGAGCACGTCGGCGTCCACTTGGTAGTCTGCCGGCGAGGCGATCGATATATGACAGCCAGTCTTCGCCCCGCCATACAGCAGCGAATGGGCGATGTTGTTGCCGTCGCCGACATAGGCGAGCTTCTTGCCCGCCGGCCCGCCGCAATGTTCGCTGAGCGTCTGCAGGTCACAGAGAATCTGACACGGGTGGACCAAGTCGTCCAGCCCGTTGATAACCGGAATGCTGCCGAACCGCGCCAGGTCGACAACGTCCTGGTGGGCGAAGGTGCGGATCATTATCGCATTGACGTAGCGGCTCAGCACCTGGGCGGTGTCGCTGATGTTCTCGCCGCGACCCAGCTGAATGTCGTTACTGGACAGGAACAGCCCGCTGCCCCCCAACTGGAACATGCCCACCTCGAACGACACGCGCGTGCGTGTGGAGGATTTCTGGAAAATCATGCCCAGCGTCTTGCCCGCCAGCGACTGGGCGTAGCGGGCGGGGTTGGCCTTCACGTCGCCGGCCAGGTCCAGCAGTTCGATGACCTCGGAGACAGACAGGTCATGAATCGTCAATAGATGGTCCATCGTGTTGCTCCGTCAGATGAGCTTGCGCTCGGCCAGGAAGTCCTTGACGATCGACGAGAGAGCGACGTCGCCCATGTCCTCGAGTTCGTAGGTTACCTGCATGGCAGGCTTGTTGATCTTTATCAGCTTGTGAAGGTCGATGGGCGTGGCGATGAGTACCAGGTCGCAATCGGCATTGTTGATGGTGGCTTCGAGGTTGGCGATCTGCTCGCCGTAGTACCCCATCGCCGGCACGAGGTCTCCCAGCGTTTGGAACCGCTCGTAGCAGGCTTTGATCGAGCCGACGGCGAACGGACGCGGGTCGACGATCTCGGCTGCTCCGTATTTGTCGGCTGCCACTTTGCCCGCACCGTAAGGCATTTCGCCGTGGGTCAGCGTGGGTCCGTCTTCCACCAGCAGCACGCGCTTGCCCGCCACGGCGGCGGGGTCTTCGACGCTGACCGTGGACGCACCGGCCAGCACTGTAGCCGTGGGATTGGCCAGGTGGGCCCGAGCCGTCAGGTCCGCCACCACGGCGTCATCGGCGGTGTTGGCCTTGTTGATCAATATTACGTCGGCGCGGCGGAAATTCACCTCGCCGGGGTAGTAGCTCAGCTCATGGCCCGGGCGGAGGGGGTCTGCCACGGTGATCCAAAGGTCCGGCTTGATGAACGGCAGGTCGTTGTTGCCGCCGTCCCAGATTATCACGTCGGCTTCTTTCTCAGCCTCGGCGACGATGGCCTGGTAATCCACGCCGGCGTACACCACGTTGCCGCACTCGATGTGCGACTCGTATTCCTCGCGCTCCTCGATGGTGCAATCGTGGGCTGCCAGGTCTTCGTAGGTCGCAAATCGTTGGACGGCCTGCTTGGCCAGGTCGCCGTAGGGCATCGGGTGGCGGATGGCGACCGTGCTCAAACCGGCGGCCTTGAGAACGTGGCTGACGTAGCGGGCGGTCTGACTTTTGCCGCACCCGGTCCGCACGGCGCAGACTGCGATCACGGGCTTGGACGACGTGATCATCGTCGGGTCGGGGCTTTGCAGCATGAAGTCAGCCCCGGCCGCCATCGACCGCGAGGCAAGGTTCATCACCGTCTGGTAGTTCAGGTCGCTGTAGGCGAGCATCACCTCGTCTACGGAATGCTCGACGATGAGCTGCTCCAACTCATCTTCTTTGAAGATCGGCACGCCGCCCGGGTACAGCGGGCCCGATAGCTCGGGCGGGTAGCGACGGTCGTGGATATTGGGAATTTGCGTCGCGGTGAAGCCGACGACTTCGTAGTCTTCGTTGTCCTTGAAGAATAGATTGAAATTATGAAAATCGCGCCCCGCGGCGCCCAGAATCAGCACTCGTTTTTTGCTCACAAGCAGCTTTCAGTACATTCCCGCCCGGTTGCCGGATTATCGCTTCAGTACGCTTTGACGTACCGGCTCGGCGCAGATTATATGTGACCACGCGACGTTGTCAACTTCGCCTCCGCCAAAGCGACCCCTTCGCTGGTCGGCCTGTTGACTTGCACAGATGACAGCCTAGAATACGTGCTCCCCTAACGCCACGAAAGAGCAACGAAATGTCACAAAAGGTCCTCGTCAAGGAACTGCCCAACGGCCTGGTGCTGCTGGGATATCAGATGGATCACGTGGCGTCCGCCTCGCTGACCATCCGTCTATCTATCGGCTCAAGCAACGATTCCGTCGGCAGTGAAGGGCTCGCCGCCGTCGGCGCCGAGTGGTGGCTGCGGGGCGCGGGCGACCGCGACACGCGGCAGCTCAACGAAGCCCTGGAAATGCTGGGCTGTATGCACTCGGCTTCTGCCGGCGCGGAGATGATGAACTTCTCGGCCTCCCAGCTCGCCCGCTGCTTGCCGGAGGTGATGGCCTTGCATGGCGACATTGTCCGCAGGCCTCGTCTGGACGATGAGAATTTCGCTCCCAGCCGAGATCTGACGGTCCAGGACCTCGCCTCACTGGAAGATACCCCCTCCCAGAAGGCGAGCATCCTCACCAGCGAGCGATACCTGCCCTTCCCGCTGGGGCGGATTCTCTACGGCACCGAAGAATCGCTGGCATCGCTAACGGCCGAGGCGACGCGGAAGCATCTGCTGGGCAGGCTAAGCCCGCGCGGCGCGATTATATCCGTTGCCGGGCGGATAGACTGGGCGGAGTTCTGCGACCTGGCCGAGCAGAACTTCGGCGATTGGGCCGCCGAGCAGCCTGCGGCGCTGGTCACCGGGCCCGCCCAGGGCGGCTTTGCCCACGTGCAGAAAGACTCCGCCCAAACGCACATATGCCTGGCCCACAAATCCGTCCCGGCCAGCGACCCGCGTTTCGAGGCGGCCCGCCTGGCGGTGACCGTGCTATCCGGCGGCATGAGCAGCAGGCTGTTCACTGAGGTCCGCGAGAAGCGCGGGCTGGTCTATCACGTTTCCACGTCTCACCGCAAGGTCAAGGACCACGGCGGCCTGTTCACATACGCCGCTTGCGTGCCCAAAAAAGCCCAGGAAACGCTCGAAGTAACGGTCGGCGAGTTGCGAAGGCTTGCAGAGGGCATAGAGCCCGAAGAACTCGACCGCGCCAAGACACAACTCAAGAGCGCCGTCGTGATGACGGGCGATTCCACCGGCAGCAGGGCGATGCTGCTGGCGAATCTGTGGTACCTCCTGGGGCGCACCAAGACCATGGATGAGATGAAGGACGACATCGACCGCGTGACGGCTGAGGACATTCTCGAATACTTGGCGGCGTTCCCGGCCGAGGGCTTCACCGGTGTGGTGATAGGCCCCGAGCCGCTGGACATGACCGCTATCGAATAACGGCGAATTGGTAATGGATTTCCGACAAACGACACTGAAAAACGGCCTGATGATACTGGCTGAACTCAACGGCGATGCCGCTTCGATGGCGACGGGCTTTTTCGTCCGTACGGGCAGCCGGGACGAGACACCCGAGATAGCCGGCGTGAGCCATTTTCTCGAGCACATGATGTTCAAGGGCACGGAAAAGCGATCCGCCTTCGACATCAACCGCGAACTGGATGACCTCGGCGCGACGTACAATGCTTCGACCTCCGAAGAGAACACGTTCTACTACGCCGCCGTGCTGCCGGAGCATCAGGATGAGCTGGTCGACCTGCTGTGCGACATGCTCCGCCCGAAGCTCGCCAGCGAGGACTTCGACATGGAAAAGGGCGTCATCATCGATGAAATCGCCCGCTACGAAGACCTGCCGCACTTCAAGACTTTCGAGAAAACCATGGCCACCTACTTCCATGGCCATCCGCTGGGCAACAATGTGCTCGGCAGCAACGAGTCCATCCGCGGGCTGAAAATCGAGCAGATGCTCGAGTACTTCCAGCAGCGTTATTCGCCGGGGAATATGGTGTTGGTGGCCACGGGCAACCTGGATTTCGACCGATTCGTCGAGATGGTCACCGAACGGTGCGAGCATTGGCAAGCGTTCGACGTCGGGCGAGAACTTCTCCCCGCGCCAGGCAGGACGGACACAGTGGTCGTTGCCGACCCCAACGTCGTCCGCCAGCACATCGGAGTGATGTCGCCCGCGCCTTCCTTGCAGGACGACCTGCGATACGCCGCCCAGATCGCCGCGACGATAATAGGCGGGGGGCCCAACAGCCGACTGTTCTATGCTCTGGTGGACCCAGCCATTGCAGACATGGCGAGCATGGCCTTCGACGGCATGGACGGCGTGGGCGGGTTCTTGTCCTACCTGTCGTGCGACCCGGGCAAGGGGCAGGAAGTGATGGATATTTTCCGCGCCGAGCTCAAGAAGTTCATGGATGAAGGCCCCACGGAAAACGAGATGACAGCCACCAAGAACCAGTTGGCTACCTCCTACACGCTGGGCTGTGAAATGCCAATGGGCAGACTCATGAGCCTTGGCATCAATTGGCCCTACATACGCCGGTACATGCCGATCGAGGAGAGCATAGAAAAGCTGATGGCTGTGACGGGCGAAGGAGTACTGCAGCTCGTGCGCGACAACGACCTGCTTGCGACCGTCACCTACGCCCTGGGTCCGACCGAGGAGCTATGAGCCGCCAGAATAATCGCGATCGGCGACCCGACGATCTGGCGGGCATGCGTGTGACGGTCGTGGGGCTTGGCAGATTTGGCGGCGGCGTTGGCGTGACGCGCTGGCTGTGCGGGCAAGGGGCGATCGTTACCGTATCCGACCAGGCGTCGGCCGAGTCGTTGGCCGAGTCCGTTGCACAGCTGGCGGATTGCGACGTAACCTTCCACCTGGGCGGACACCTCGAAGCGGACCTGCTGACTGCCGATCTGCTGGTGGTCAACCCCGCCGTGCCGAAAGAATCTACCATGCTCGCAGCCGCCGCAGCTGCCGGCGTACCGCGGACCAGCGAGATCAACCTGTTCCTCCAGCGGTGCACCGCGCCGGTCGTCGGCGTGACGGGCAGCGTGGGCAAGTCCACGACGACTGCGATGATCGGCGAGATATTCGCCCGCCGATTCATCACGTACGTCGGCGGCAACATAGGCGGCAGCTTGCTGGCCTCGCTGACCGACATCCGCCCCCACGTGGTGGTCATGGAGTTGTCGAGCTTTCAGCTTGAGGACCTGCCTCTGGTGGGCATTAGTCCGCGCGTGGCGGTTGTGACCAACATTCAGCCCAACCACCTCGACCGCCACGGCACGATGGATGCTTACGTCGACGCCAAGAAGAATATCTTCGCTTACCAGGGGCCGGGCGACGTGCTCGTGCTGAACGCCGCCGATGAGGAGTTGGTCAAGTGGGCGGCTGAGGCGCCGGGGATCGTGTCGATGTTCGACCCGGCGGGCAAGCCGTTCAAACTGGCCGTGCCTGGCGAGCATAACCAAGCCAACGCCCAGGCAGCTTGGGCAGCGGCGAGGGCGTTCAGCGTAGCCATCGGCGAGGCGGGGCTGTGCAGGGATGTGGTGTCGGAGATATTGGCAGACTTTGCAGGCCTGCCGCATCGGCTGCAGCTCGTTGGCGAGCGGGGCGGCGTGCGGTTCGTTAACGACTCCAAATGCACCACGCCCGGCGGGGCGATTGTGGCGCTGCAGGCGTTCGAGCCGGGCCGATGTGTCATCATCGTCGGTGGGTATGACAAGGGCGTGAGCTTCACCGAGCTGGGCAGGAAAATCGCAAGCCGCGCCAAGGCTGTCATTGCCATCGGCGCGACGCGGGAGAGTATTCTCGCCGCTGTCGCCGATGCGAGCGGACTTGGCGCTCCGGCAGTCTGCCGAGCCGACGACTTCGCCGGCGCAGTGTCGCTCGCTCGCGAGAATGCCAAAGCGGGTGACGTCATCCTGCTATCCCCAGCCTGCGCGAGCTTTGGCCTATTTGAAAACTACGAACAACGCGGCCAGGCGTTCATCGACTTGGTGAGCTGAAGCGGCGGCCACCTTCCCCCGTGGCATGGGCACCTGCCTGCCGGTAGGCAGGTCTTGCCCATGCAAAAGAGTGAATCCAGGGGCAAGATGCCCCTGGGACGCATGGCCAAGATGGCCATGCCACGAAAGAAGGGCTCTTGCCACGGGCTGCCAGGCCCGGGGAGCGTCGCACGACCTCAGACCCGCAACTCACCTTGCTGACCTAGCGAGTCGGCGTATCGCTTGCGGATTGGCTCGACGTCTTGCGCGATGAAGTTGTCCACCTGCTGCGGGGCCAGGCCCACGAAGGCGACGGGGTCCAGCAGCGCGTCGATATCCAGGTTGGCGAAGGCTTCGTCGCCCTTCAGCCGATCCAGCAGGTCGTTGGGCTTGCCGTGCGACTTAACTTGTTCGGCGGCGGCCTGGCTGTGCTGGCGGATCTGCTCGTGCAGTTCCTGGCGATCTCCACCGGCCTGCACTCCCGCCATTATGATGTTCTCGGTGGCCATGAATGGCAGCTCTGCGGCGATGCTCGCCCCGATCGTCGCCGGGTAAACCACCATGCCCTGGGCGACGTTCAGCACGATTCGCAAAATGGCGTCGGTGGTGAGGAACGCTTCGGGAATGGCGAGGCGTTTGTTGGCTGAGTCGTCCAGCGTCCGCTCGAGCCACTGTTCGGCGGCCGTGTGCAGCGGGCTGACCGAGATATCCATAAGCCAGCGGGCCAGGGCGGTCGCGCGTTCGCACCGCATGGGGTTGCGTTTGTAGGCCATCGCGCTGGAGCCGACCTGGGTGGCCTCGAAGGGCTCTTCCATTTCCTTGCGGTGGGCCAGCAGGCGGATGTCATTGCAGAACTTGTGCACACTCGCGCCCACGCCGGCCAGTGTTTGAGCTATGGCAGCGTCGACCTTTCGGCTATACGTTTGCCCCGTCACGCAGCATACCTGGTTGAAGCCCATCCGCTCGGCGACCATCGCCTCCAGCTTGGCCACCTTCGCTGCGTCACCGTCGAACAACGCCAGGAAACTCGCCTGCGTGCCCGTCGTGCCCTTCACGCCGCGAAACGCCAGCCCCGCCAAGCGGTATTCCACGTCTCGCAAGTCATGGACGAACTCGTTCGCCCACAGCGCCGCCCGCTTGCCGATGGTCGTCATCTGCGCCGGCTGAAAGTGCGTAAACGCCAGGCAGGGCAAGTCGCGCTGCTCGACGGCGAATGTCCCCAGCGCGTCGATCACGTTCGCCAGAAGCGCTGCGACATCGCCCAACGCCTCGCGCATCAGTATCAGGTCGGTGTTGTCTACGACGAATTGGCTTGTCGCGCCGAGATGGATTATCGGCTTGGCGGCCAGTGCGACGTCGGCGTAGGTGTGTATGTGCGCCATCACGTCGTGGCGGAAGCGAGTCTCGTAGTCGGCCGCCGCGTCGAAGTCGATGTCGTCCAAGTGGTCGGCCATCTGGTGGATCTGCTCGTCGGAAATCTCCAGGCCCAGCGCCTTCTGCGACTCAGCCAAAGCCAGCCACAGCCGACGCCATGTGGAGAACTTCCGCTGGTCGCCAAACAGTTCGCGCATCGCCTTACCGGCATAGCGGGTGCCAAGCGGATTGACGTAGGTAGATTTGCCCGTGTCCATGCCGGCGATTCTAGCAGCCCCACTAGCCCATGTCACGGCTGGAAATGGTGCGCTCGCATTGCAATTGCCCTTCGCGGCGGACGCGCGGCCATGTTGTGACGTGATTCTTGCGCGCGATTTGTCGTCGGTCCATGGCGGCGCGGGAAGAATAATCCAAAAAGCTTATTCACTGCTGCGCGGGCATTTGCGCCTGCGGCCGGCCATGCAGTGACGATGTTTGTGCGCGCGAATCGTGTCAAATCATAAAAGGGTGAGGAGACACACAATGCCTTTTGAGTTGGAAAAGTTCGAAGACGCCGCCATCGCCGCCGACTACCTGACCTATCTGGTGGACCGTCAATGGCCGGACAATCAGGCCCGCCACAACCGTCTGTGGAACTACTTCCGCAACCCGCTGGTCCCGACAGTGATCTCGACCGGTGGGGCGATGAACATCAACAGTCGCCCCTACGTGCAAGCTCAGGAAGTAGGCTTGCCGGCGCGCATCACCGGTACGACTTACACAGCCGCCGGCAGCCAGCCCTTGACAGACGTGCAGCGCAAAGAAGTCGTCATAGAAAACGACATCGCCTGGCGGCTGCACACGATGGTCGACTTCCTGTTCGGCAAGAACATCGCCATCCGCTCGCTGGCGGGCAAGCCGGACAAAGCCGCCGCGATAGACAGCGTCATCTCCGCCATGTTCGCGGCAAACGGAGGGATAGCCTTCTTCCAGGAGTTGGCCCTGCTTGGCGCGGTGTATGGCTTTGTTGATATAGCCCTTCGCACCCCGGCCGATCAGCCAGTCGGGTGGTTTTCCCGCCTTTCCCACCCGGCGGGCGCGCCTGCCGCCGATTCCTCCTCTGCCTCGGCGGCGGGCCGGCCTGGGGTTGATAACGACCAGCAACCTGCAAACAGCAGCGGGCAGACACAAGGAGGGGCACGCCGGCCCGACAAACTAGCTCAAGCCATCGCAATGGCTGAGGCATTGCAACTTGAAGCCGTCGAGGCCCCCCGTGTCTTGCCCGTGCTGGACGAAGATAACTACCGGCGCACCCGACTGTGGGTGCAGAAGTACTACAAGCAGTCCACCAAGATCGTCACCGGCAAGAAGCCCTGGCTGCGAATGGGGCGGACGCCGCGCTCGGCCGGCTCGCTGGAGATGATAGAAGTGGTCGAGCTAATATCGCCCACGTGGTGGCAGCGATACGCCGACAGGCAACTGACGGCCGAGGGGCCAAACACGCTGGGCGCGCTGCCGATCGTACACATTCAAAGCTCGCCCACGCCGGGCTCCTACGGCGGGGTGAGCGACGTCGAGCAGCTCATTCCGCTGCAGGATGAGCTGAACACCCGCCTGTCAGACCGCGCCAACCGCGTCACGTATCAATCGTTCAAGATGTACCTGGGCAAGGGCATCGACGATTTTCTCGATCGCCCGGTCGGGCCCGGGCAAATGTGGGCTACCCACAATCTCGATGCGTCCATCGAAGAGTTCGGTAACGATACCGGCTCACCCAGTGAGGATGCTCACATAGAGCAGGTCCGCCAGGCGATGGACAAAGTCTCGGCCGTCACGCCGCTCGCAGTCGGGCTGGCGCGGGGCAACATTGGCAACCTTACCAGCGGCACGGCCCTGCGTGTGGTGCTGAGCGGCTTGCTGGCCCGGACGGAAAAGAAACGCCACAGCTACGGCGAAGGCATAAAGCAAATCGTCTCGCTAGCCCTGGCCTGGCTGGACCAGGCGGGTGTGCTGAGAACATCTCCCGCCGACCGACAAGTCGCCATCGACTGGCCCAGCCCGGTCCCGGCAGACGAGTCCGAGCAGCTCCGCAACGCCAAGATCAAAACTGAGCTCGGCCTGCCCGCCGAGCGAGTGCTCGCAGAGCTCGGCTACGAAACGACCCCAATCAACAACACTTCAAACTGATTGCTAAAGGAAAATACCCATGGCAGAAAACACAGAACATTCTTCCCAGGCCGAGCCAAACCTAGACGAGCAGAAGCTCGTTCCGGTCGGCGAGTCGATCAAGTATCGCCATCGCGCACAACAGGCCGAGGGGAGAGTCGAGGAAGTTGAGCAGCAGCTCAAAGAAATGCAGTCGCAGCTAGACGCCCACGGCGATCAGCTCGCCCAGGCGGAAGCTCAGCGGGATGAGGCAGCCAGCAGGCTCGTGGAAACGGAGAACCGCCTGACGGCTGAGCGCCTGATGGCGACGGCCGGCCTGGCCGAGACCGAGACGGCCATGCTGCTGCTATCCAAACACGTCGATCTCACTCAAGCGCTCGACGACGGCGCCTTGACCGATGCGGTCGAGGAGTTGCTCGTCGACAAGCCGTTCCTGCGAGCCGGGCAGGTAAGTTTACTGCCGGGCTCGACAGCCTCAGCCAAACCGACCGCTCCCGGCGGATTCGGCGCACTGGCTGACGCGGCCGAACGGGCCATCGAGACCGGAGATCGACGCGACGTGGCTGAGTACCTGCGCCTGCGACGTCAGAACAGTTTCAGTTATCTCTAAACAACCAAGGAGCAACCCATGGCATTTACAGGAAAAGCAACATACTCCGCTGGCGCGACGCTACCGGAAGTAGCGGAAGACGTAGCCGACGTGGTCAGCATCGTATCCCCCTACGAAACGGCGCTGCTGGATCACCTGGGCGACCCGCCACGATCCGCACAGAGCACCCATCACGAGTGGCTGGAAGACCAACTGCTGCCGAACGCCGACGCGGTCAACGACGCTGCGTGGTCCGACCCGGCCGCTGACGTCACCTTCGGTGTGGACAACGCCGACCGATTCACCATCGGCGACCAGGTCCAGGGCGACGGCAGCGGCGAATTGATGTTTGTCACGGCGGTCGACCCCGGTGGCAGCGAGATAACCGTCACTCGCGGCTACGGCGGAACGACACCGGAGGATCTGGCCAACGACCAGGTGCTGCACATTCTCGGCAACGCCGCCTTGGAAGGCGACGACGCTCCGACCGCCCAGTTCACCAACCGTAGCCGCATTGGCAACTATACGCAAATCTTCACCGCTGCCTTGCGCGTGAGTGGGTCGGACCTGGCCGTCCGGCAGCTATCGCTGACCGACGAGCTGGACTACCAAAAGCAGGAGCGCCTGCGGGAACTGCTGCGCGACTTGGAGAGCACGGTCATCAACGGCACGTCGGCCGGCGCCAACCCACAAGGGTCGTCCACCGTGCGGCGAACGATGAAGGGAATCATCCCGACGGTCACGACCAACGTGTTCGAGCCCAACGTGAGCGGCTTCCCAAGTGACACGACGCTGACCGAGGCGCAGCTCAACTTGGCCCTGCGGTGGGTGTGGGATGGCGCATCCAGCCAGATCGATACGATCGTCGTCAACGGCTTCCAGAAGCGGCAGATCAATTCGTTCATGACCACCTCCCGGGCCTACGAGGCCCAGGACGTGGCGTTCCGCAATCTCGTGAGCGTCTACGAGAGCGATTTCGGCGTGTGTCGCGTTCTGCTGTGCCGCTCCGTGCCGGCCGACACCGTGCTGTTGCTGGATAGCTCCCGCATCGACGTGTTGCCGCTGGCTGGGCGAAGCTTCCACTACAAGCCCCTGGCCGCCACGGGCGACTACGAGTCCGGCGAGTTGATCGGCGAGTACACCGTCGAGGTCCGCAACGAGAACGCCCACGGCATGATTATCGGCCTGGGCATCACGGCTTAGCAGCGGTCCGAGGGAGGGCCCGCCCGCTCCTTCGCCCAAAGGCGCCCCGCTTCGGCGGGGCGCCGGGCCCGCCCCGCGGCATTGCATAACCCGCCGTGGGACCCGCCCGGCGCACGACGCTATGGAGAACACACATGAGCATGTTTTGTTTGGACAGAGATTTGTTGAGTATCGAGCCGTCGATCTTCCTCGGCGGCACCGTCGGCCAGGAGTTGGTCAGCGGAGCCGATGGGGCCATCAGCGGGACAACCTTCACTTCCGCAACGAGCGATTTTCAGTCGGCCGGTGCGGCTGTGGGAATGGTGCTGAACACATACAGCGACAACCCCGCCGAAGGCTCGGCCGTCGAGATCATCTCGGTGGACTCAGCCACCCAATTGACCGTGTCGGTCCTGAGGGCGGACACCGGCGACGCCGCCATAGCCCCGCCGGCGGGGACCAGCCTGGGCTTTGGCATCTGCACCTACAACGCCCAGATCGCCAATGTGTCAGAGACACTGGCTGAAAAGCTCCGGCGGGTCGTCGAGACGGAGGGCATTTCCTCAGCCGACTTCGTCGACTCACAGCAACTGCGAATGGCCGCCGCCAATGGCAGCCTTGCGTCGATCTTCGTCTCCCAGTCCACCAGCGCCGCCGACCGCGACGCCAACTGGGCCAAGGCTGAGCACTACAGCCAGGAGTTCGACCGCCAGCAGCTTCAGCTCCGTCTGGCTGTCGACGCCGACGGCGACGGTGTGGCTGAGCAAACGCGCACATTCGGCAACATCACTCTCAGGAGGCTTTAGACGATGGCGTCGACGGCATCGGAAATCTTGCAGGACCTGGCCGACACTTTGCGGGCCACAGGTGAGTTCGCCCAGGTCACCGTCGGGCCCGGCGGGTCGAACACAGCCGTGCCGCGGGCGAGCGTGCTGCTGGAGAGCGCGGAGTACTTCCAGCCGGATGACTCACCTACCGGCCAATGGGTCCGCCTGCGATCTCGCATCACCATTCGCACGCGCAACCAGGACGCGTCGGCAGCCGTGATGCGCGCCAACGATTTGTGCACGTCAGCCGCCGCGTCGCTAATGACCGACGCTTATCGCGGCGGGCGTTGCATGGCCTTGCCGATCGGCCTGCCCACCGAGGTAGGCCGAAGCGATCTGTCGACCTCATTGCGCCGGCCTGAAGTGGAAATGTCGTTCGGCGTCCGCAACCACTATATCGATCAAGGAGGCGGGTAATGGCGAGGTACACGTCCATACAATCGGTCAGCTTCGGCGCCGTTACGCTGTCGCTGCCGCTTTCCGTGCGAGTCACTCGCAAGGTGACCCCCGCCCCCTCCAGCGGCGATAACGACGCCTTCGCAACCAGTGTTCAGACGTCTCCCGCTGAGGTGCTCACCGAGGTCCGCACTCGTGACCTCGCCGCCGCTGACGCGCTGTCTCCGGGCCAGCAGGCCACGCTAACGCTTACCAGTGGCCCGACCGAGCCCAGCCAAGCCGGCCGAGTTATCACACTCACCGGGGCCGTCCTTACAGCTGTCGAGCTCAATTATGACCAGTCGGCAATGGCGGTGGCGACGTTGACCTTCATCGCCCAGGCCGCCGATGGCAATACCGATCCATTCACCACGGAAGATGAATCATGAGTTCCTTTAATGGCCAAGACCTGTTCGCCTCAGGCCCGCACTCCATCCGCCCGGACGCCTGGGAGCGTCAACTGCAGCGGCGCGGCTTTGCCGGCGTCGATGGCGAGTTGGTGCTGGACATGGGCCTGCGCAGCCGAGCCATTCACCAGACCGGGCGGCTCCAGGGCGTCTCGGCGGCGGCCGTGGCGGCGATGGTCTCGGCCATCGAAGCCTACCAGGACGGTCTGCCCTACGCGCTGGTCGACGACCACGGCCAGACGTATTCCACGGCAATTCTCGAACAGTTCCAGCCGACCTCGCCCATCAAACGTGGGCGGGGGTACTGGTGCGACTACACCATCAGCTATCGCCAACTGCCATGACCGCGACATTTACTACTGACAACATCGATCGCCTGCAGGCGACTCCGCTGGCGGGGCCCGGCGGATGGGAGATCACCTTCCATTCGCTCAATGACGGCCTGTGTCATCAACTCTACATCAACGGTCGACTGGCCGACTGGACGGACACGCCCACTCAACGGCACTTCGCTATCGACGGCGAGATCGATCCGCTGGAGGTAGTCGTCGCCGCCGTAGATCCAGCCCAGCGCGCAGCCGATATGGCTGACCTGCTGCCGTCGACCGTCGGCTCGCCCACCTGGCGATACACCGCAGCGGCCCTGCAGGACATTCAGCATCGCCCCGGCGACAGCGTTGTCCTCATGGGCGATGGCGCCACGGGGCAGGGGCCTGACGAGCAGTTGGCGGCCCGGCCGATCTGGCCTGACTGGGCCCCCCGCTGGGCGTTTGGCGAAGATGCGTTCGGCATGGGCGGCTTCGGCTACGATGGCCAAGGCGCGCCGGGGTTTGGCATGGGCTTGTTCGGCGTGGGGATGTTCGGCTTCGGCGTGGAGGCGATCACCATCGATGCTACCTTGCCACAGCAGGGAACACACGAAATCGTCCTTCGCACACTGGCCGCCGATGGTCAGTACGCCGACCTGGCCTCCGTTTTCCACCAGTCGTCCCCACCACCGGCGGCCCCGGCAGGCATCTCCGTGACAAACTACGACGACGCGACCGACACACTCACTCTAGCAATTGAAAGCAACTGAACATGGCTGAGCAATATCCAACGAACGTGACGCTCAATGCGCTGTCGGGCAGCACCGACGGCCAGCAGGAAGTGGCCTACCCGACTCTCGCCGAGAGCCCCTACTACACGAGCTTCTACAAGATGCTATACCGCTTGCTGGATGTGGCCCGCCGAGCAGGCGACCTCCGTGTGTTTAAGGACTCGGCAAACACTTTCGGTGTGCGCGGGGGCAAGCTTGTCGTCGGCGATACGACCATCGACTACGCCGAGGTGGCGGGCCAATCCCTTACCAACGACGCGATGAACTACATCTATCTGACCGCCGTCGGAACGCTGACGGTCAACACGACCGGCCTGCCGGACCCATCGACCACGCCGCATCTGCCGCTTGCGACAATCGCCGTGGGCTCAGCTTCGGCGGCGCAAATCGACGACGAGTACGACTTTGTGGACTTGGTGGACTATCGCGGGCGGGCGATGTTCGCGGCGCTGACGGCGCTGACGGCGGCCAACGCAAACACGCTCGTCGGCGGGGCCAGCGCCGACGCCCTGCACCTGCACGAAATGCTCATCATCATCCCCGTGGAGGACCTGGCCGCAGACGGCGATATCGCCGCCCGCCCGATCTTCGTTCATCCGCGAGTGGCGATGCTGGTCAGCGCAGGGATCCTCACGAAAGGCGCACCGGCCGGAGTCGACGACGCCAACACCGCCGTTATCACGCTCAAGGATGACGCAGGAAATACGATCGTCACCAAAACCTACGACACCGCCACCCCGCCGCCGACGAGCGACTACGAGGACTTGGGCACGCTCGACGTGACCCACAAGATCCTCACGGCCGCCGAACACATCACGCTCGACGTCACGCAAGGCACGACGGCCGACCTGCCGGCGATGGACGTGGTCCTGCGATACCTCGTCGCCGACGCATAGCCCGCCTGCGGCGGGAAAGCCTAAATGATGATCGACCTATTGATAGACAAGCGAACGCGGATGCCCATCGTCGCAAAGCCCGCCGGCAGCGTGTGGGGCTCGCGCGAGATCGACGGGCCGAATCTGTGCGTCGTGCAGATGGACGATCCGCCGGCTGAGCTGGCGGCGACGCTCGCCGCCGGGCGCGTGGCGGCAAACCCCTTCGCCGAGTACGCCCCCGACCCCGTGACGGCCCGGCCGGTGATGGTCCGTCAAAGCACCGTCAAACTAAAATCCGCCGACGTGCGGCAAGGCGCTCGCGTGCGTGCGGCGGACATGGAGATATAGCTTGCAAGACCCCGTTGACAATAACGGCGACCCCTACGGGACAATCTCCGACATCGACCCTGACGGCGGCGCGGCCTACACCACGCTGCAGGGCTGGTTTGAGGACACATACGCCGCCGCCGGCGTCCAGCACGCCCGTTGCCATCACGGCGACTCGACGGGGCTGGGCGCGCTGAACACCATGACGAGGGCGTGGACATATGCGCCCACCGCCGACGAGCCGGTGTGCATCTATGCCGCCGACGGCGACGAAGCCGACGGC
>SDBV01002764.1_pt1 | contig 26149 bp, 32 predicted proteins | sample 2277081 | NCBI WGS metagenome assembly SDBV01 (sample SAMN10402039, study PRJNA504765) | marine sediment metagenome | isolation source: marine sediment core GS10_PC15, 223 cmbsf | place: Arctic Ocean: Southern Knipovich Ridge | collected 2010 | reverse complement strand
GCAGCCCAATTTTATAGGGTAATCTTTACAATGCATCGAATCTCGGCATATACAAAAATTCATGATCCAGTGATAATTGGCTTTCTCTATAAAGTATTCTAATACTTGAGATGGTAACACCATTTCACTTTCTTTCTTTATCTCTTTATTTACTGGAATGACTTTATCTTGAGGCAGATAAATAATGTCATCTCCTTCAAACAAAGCCAAATCAATTAATTTGCCAAGAATCGGAACATTCGTAAGTTTGGCTAAAAATTTAATCTTAGGAAAAGTTTTTTTAATTATCTCAACAAACCAAAGAGGATTCAAATTCACACCTTTTTAAATAAAATATTTTTTATGAAATTTAAAAGCAATAAATTCCTTTCGTTTTAATTTTAGATTAATTTTAGATTATTTAAATTAATAATTTTATTTATAGTATAGGTTAATAATAAATCATAATAAATCATTAAGATGGTTGAAAATGAAGATTAATATTGAATTATTAAAGGAACTGGAAAGAACTATTGATACGGGAAATCCCGAAAATGGGGAGGTTCCAATAAAAATATTAGGTTTTGGTGAGATGAGCTTAGTTTTCGAATTAATTAATGATCCAGAAAAACTAGCATATAAGAGACTACCTATTTTTAAAAATAAGGAACAAGCCCAGAAGCATGAGATTATTTTTAAAGAATATAATAGACTTTTAACAGAGGAACTCAATATAATCACTCCAGTTTCTGATGTAGTATGGTTTGAAGGCGATAAGGGGAAAATTATTTTTTATAGTATACAGGAAAAAATTCTTCCTGAATCTGTTGGTAATAAAGTGATCCACCAAGTTGATGAAAAAGATGTGGTTACATTAGTTCTGCTTGCAATGAGAGAAATGAAAAAAGTCTGGAGCTTTAATAGAGAACATGAAGATTTAGAGGTAGGATTCGATGGACAAATTTCTAATTTTGCTGTAGTTGATTATGATCCAGAAAATCCAAAAGTAGCAGAGAGTTCTAAATTGTTATATATTGATACTGTACCACCTTTCTATCGTGTAAATGGTGAAGAAGCTATGGAAATTGGGCTCTTAGCAAATAGTATGCCTGGATTTGCAAGAGGATTATTAAAAGCTATTTTCCTCCAAGATATAGTCGATGGCTATTATGATTGGAGAACTACAACTGTTGACCTTATTGCTAATTTTTATAAAGAACAACAACCAGAGATTGTACCAAAGTTAATTGAACTTATTAATGATTTTTTTGATAGAGAGGCTAAGGAATTTAATATAGAAACTGTTACTTTAAAAGAAGTTGAAAAATATTATAAATCTGACAAAAAAATTTGGAAGCTCTACCAAGGAATGAGACGATTTGATAGATTCATTAAAACTAAAATACTTAGAAAAAAATATGATTATTACCTCCCAGAGAAGATTAAACGCTAGACATTCTATAATTGAAATAAAAAAAAGAAACTTCCCCGAGAAAATTAAGAGATAATTTTCACCCAAAAAAAATTGAGAAAAGAATTACTTTTTTTGTTTTGCTTCCCATTTTTTTTTACACGTTTCAGAACAAAATACATAAATAGTCGTGGGTTCTTTCTTATCAAAAACTTGGATTTTTGTTTCGGCACGCGTAAATTCTTTATTACATTGGTGACAATTCATATTTTTCACAATTGATTCTAAGTTATATATTTACATATCTATTGAATTCAATAATAAATTATTAATTAATTACTTAAATTAAAATGTTTGCTATTACTGAATGAGATATGACCAATAAACCGAGAGTATATTTAACCTCCAATGTTTTTAAAGAAATTGGTTCTAACGAAGATATTAACCAAAATATCAGAAAAAAAATAAAAACCTTATGGGATGAATTAAAAAAAATCTCAATTTTAGATTTTTTTGATGGAAGATTCCCTACTAAAGAAAAATTCAAAGAAATAATAAAAGACTTTAATCCAGAGATTCTTGGATGTCATTTAAGTCATTCTATCTCCTCTGAAATGTTAGAAGATTCCAAATTATTTGCTATATCTACTTCAACTGCTGGATATAACCATATTCAGCGACTTAAAGATGACGATATTTTAATAACCCATACACCGGGAGTGCTACATGAAACTGTAGCTGATTATACTATAGCTCTAATAATGGCAACCTTGAGAAATTTGATTGATCTGCACCATTATTTATGGCAGGGATTATGGACTCCAAAAGATAAATGGGATTTAGATCAAAATTTATCTACTATAATAAATAATAAAGTATTAGGCATTATTGGTCTCGGTGAAATTGGTAAGCACATAGTTAAGAGATTATATCATTGGGGTGTTAAAATCATTTATTATGACATAATCAGATGGAATGATTTTGAGAAAAATTATCCAAAAATTGAGTTTAGAAGTAGTATTGAGGATGTTTTTAGAGAAGCAAATGTTGTCAGCTTGCATATCCCATTGAATGAGTCAACTAACAAATTGATTAATCGAGACTTATTAAAGTTAATGAAAAGAGATGCACTCTTAGTAAATACAGCAAGGGGGGATATTATTAATTTTGACGATTTGCTTAATATGTATGAGAAAAAGGAAATTCAGATTAATATAGCTTTTGATGTATATCCTCAAGAGCCTATTGATGTATCAACTCTCGAAAGACTTAAAAATATTAAACGAGAACAATCTAATATAAGAATGGTTCTCTTACCTCACAATGCTTCATCAGATGCTGATACTAGGGGTAAAATGGTCATTCTATTCTTTGAGGACCTTATTAAAATTGTAAAATCATTATGCATTGCGGATTTAAAGTTAGTAAATGTTATTCCAGAACAAAAAAAACAATTAGCTAAAAAGAAATGGCGAATTTATAACTATTGGAATAAAAAAAGCTGAAGGTTGTAAATCAAATTAACTAATTTATCGGGAAAATTCTCAAAAATAAATTAGGGATATAAAAAATGATAAGAACGTTTATTGCTCTAGAATTAAAAAACGAAGAGACCTTAGGTCAAATTAAATCATTTTCCTCTCGTTTAAAGCAAAACCAACCTAATATCAAATTAGTTAAACCAGAAAATCTCCATCTGACCATTAAATTTCTAGGAGACATTGAAGAATCATTAGCGCCAAGAATCTTTGAAATTTTAAATGAAGAAATCAATCAAACAATATTTCAAGGTAAAACATATAAATTTAAAATAAACGGAACAGGTCAATTCAGAAAATATTCGATATTGTGGGTAAAATTAGAAGGAGATATTGGATTTTTACAAAATATTAAAAATACTGTTGAATCTTTGTTAAATGAAAAGTTTAAACTCGATAGAGATAAAAGAACAAAATTTAAACCTCACTTAACAATTGGAAGATTAAAATCAAATAAAATTAATTATAAAAATCTTAACTCCTTTAAAAAGCTGATAAACGATAATAAGAACTTTGAATTTGGCCCTTTTACGATAAGTGAAATCAAGTTAAAAAAATCAATATTAACACCTCAAGGCCCAATTTATTCTGATCTGGTATTTAAATGACAAAAAACACTATTAATGCGGTTGTATGGGATTTGGATGGTACGCTCATTCATTTTAAAATAGATTGGCTCAGAGCAAGGCGTGAAGCAATAAAGATTTTGAAGAAGCAAGGAGTTCCAAAGCATATTCTAACAGTTAAAAGCAGTATTTTGGATACTATAAAATTATCGAGAGAATATTTTGGACTATCGGGATATAATGCTGAAGAAACTGAAAAAATAATTAGAACTGTTGATAACGTAGTCAATGAAATTGAATATGAAGCAGCGTTAGAAGCTACAGCTCTGACTGGGATTGAAAAGGCCCTTGAATTTATAAGGATGAAAAACTTGAAACAAGCAATATACACATTTAATACATATAGAAATGCAAAAGTTTCTCTTGAAAAAACAGGTATGTTGCATTATTTTGATGTGATAGTATGTAGAGATCATGTAAAAAATGCTAAACCTCATCCGGAACACTTAACAAAGATTTGTAATAAACTTAACGTAAATCCTTCGAATATTATCGTAATTGGTGATAATTATCGAGATATCAAAGGAGCTCTTAATGTTGGAGCTAAATCCATTGCGATTAAAACTAAAATGTTAAATCAAGAAAATTTTGATATCCTAAAAAAAGCAAATATAATTATAGAAGAGAACGAAATTCCCTTAAAATTAAGAAAATCTATAGAAAAACTTTTATAACTCTTGGAAAAATATTTATAATTATAATATAAATATTAAAAAAAAAAGTAAAAAGGGTTTAAGCTATGAAAATTGAAGTGGATTTGGACGTTTTAAAGCCACATTCTCCTACTAGTTTCGAGGTCGCCCACGCTTTGGAAAAACTGAAAGGAGTACGATTTGTTGGCATCAAAGTTGATGAAATTGATCAAAAAACAGTATCTATTTTTGTAACAATTAAAGGTACTGGCGATATGTCACTTGAGGTAATAACTGAAAAGTTAGAGGAAATGAATTGCGCAGTTCATAGCGTTGACAGGGTTCAAATTGAGAATTGGAGATAAATCAAACAGCTAGTTTATTATTCCAAAAAAAAATTAATTTGCCTTTTTTAACATAAATCTAAAAGGTTAAATTAACCTCCTAAAACTAAGACAGTAATTATAATGGTTAATGAAAATGCTCCAACCATTTGTAATATATTTTTAAGAATAGAACTTTCAGATATTACTCCTAAAAAAATTCCTAAAAATATAATGCATATAAAAATTATAATGAAAGAAATAATAAAAATAATCATTCCCGCTTCTCTTACAAAGAAAAATGGTAGAATAGCAACAACTCCACCTAAAAATGGACTAATTCCATTAACTATTGAAACAATTATTCCAGTAAAAGTATCAGCTTTCTCGTGCAGAGTCTTTACTTTCTTATCTTTCTTTTCTTTTCTTTTGAGGGAAAATCTTTTCTTCCTATTCTTATGAAGATTATTTACTGGTATTACCATTGCCTTTTGAATTTCTTCTGACTCTTTTTCAAGCTCATCGATTGATTTTTCATCGTCTTCATTAAATATACCCATTGCTCTATGTAATTCTTTTCTTTCTTTCTTTTGTTCAGCTTTTTCAGAAAGATAAGAACCTGAAACCCCGGAAATTAACATCGAAATTGAAGTACCTAATCCTGTTAATAAAATATATGCAGATAGAATAGGTTGACCAGGATTGCGAATTAAAAAAATAAAAAAGCCTAGCAAAATCCCGAGTATAGTGAGCATTCCATCATAGAAATTATTTACGAAATAGCGTCGCGCAATTGAGGCAAATCCTGTTATTTCATTATAAGTTTTGAGTTTTTTTAACATTATGTTCTAAATAGCAAGATTATTTTATGATGGAACAACTTACTTAAAAATTTACTAATTGAACTATTATTTTTATTTACTTACTTACTTATATTAATACTATTATAATCTATATTAAAAAATATTAATAAAATTTTGTGAATAAAAATGTTGCCGCCTAAAATAATAAAAGTGATTCAAGAGAAAGGAGAAATTAATGACGAAATAGATTATGCCCTAATGAACTATTTATTGAAGAACAGGGGGACTGGGTATACTGCTTGCCAACCGTCTCTAGTAGAATTAGAAGATGAAAAAAAGGCTATTAAAATGAACTTAGACAACACTTTTATCGATAAAAATAATCAAATAATGGGATTGGGGATTGTAGGGACCTTATATATTGATTACGACACATTAAATGTAATTTATTGCACCTCCAAAGAAGAATTGGAAGAAAATATAGGTAAATTAAAAAAAGCAGGGATTGAACCCCAACCTCGACCTAAGGGAAAATACTAATTCTTTTAAGTTTTTCAATATCAAACTTTTATTAGTTATTCAAATAGTTTTAATATGACATTGATTATTACTAAATTCAATGAATTTAATAAAAAATAAATAAATTCTTACATTTCTTATCGTGTTGGTAAAAGATGTCGATTCAAAATGATAATAAAACCAAAATTATAATTAGAGAATATCTATTAGATGAGGGACTTTTAAGAAAAAATGTCAAAGATGCAAAAGTTGAATTTGGATTCCAGTTTTCTTTTCCTCCTGGACCAATGGGCAAAATTATGTTCGTTATTAAACCATTTGATAAAGATCTACTCATAATAACAATTGGAACACAAATTTCAAAACAGCACGTAGATGCTTTAAACTCGTTAAATAATAACAAAAAACTACAATTTTGGATGGATTTAAGAAAATTTTTTCTTATAAAAGATGTTTTCTTTCGGATTGACGTCCAAAACCATAGATATGAAATAAGTGATCAAAGATTTCTTAAGGATAGTACATTATCAAAAAACTCTTTTTTTAAAAGCGTTAGAAAAGTATTTAATAGTGCTGCTTACAGTAATATAATCTTAGGGCAATATTGTTCCGGTAAAATAAAGGAAGATTTTAACAAGTCTAAAGATTATATTTCTGGTTCAGATTTTTCTTTATACTCTTAAAATTAATGATTTTTTTAGGATTAGTTACAATAATTAATTTTTCAAAGTGGAAAGATGAAGAAGATTGCAAAGAAGATTGCGTTGATTGAAACCATTTTGGTTTAGCTCCCATACATACTATGTCATTTACATTTACAGCATAATAATCAATTTCACTGGTAACGAATGTTAGGGGGTCACTTTTCGCAACTAAATAATGTTCTCCCATATCAACGACAGCGGCATCTTCACCAATTTTAGAACCACGAATTACTCTTTCATCTGAAATTGAAACTAAATTCTTTAACATTTTGTCCAACATCCCATGCTGAAGCTTTCCACTAGGGAAATCCTTATTTTTATTGTTACTTCTTTTCATCTCTTTTTTCTGCTCATTCTTTTATTTTTATTTTTTTGTTTCAAAGTTTCTTTCTACATCTATCCTTAAGGGGTATAATTTTTTTGAGTATCTTATTAGGATTTCCTCCCGTGCTGCCCCCTCGTAAAAGAGTATGTATAGAAATAAAGTTAAAAACTCTCATTAATTAAATTCCTAATTTATTAAAAAAGGATTTATGCCTTCCTATTACATCTTTAACTATTTGGTCATAGGCTCTAACCTCTATAAATGCATTACGTTGTGCATTATAATGAAAATAACCTGTTCCTAAAGGAAGTTTTGTAAAACTATAATTCAGAAGTAAAGTTTCTACTTTCTTATCAATATCACAAATCGCATAACAGTAATACATCATAGTTTCATTGACGACTCCATCTTGTGTATCTGTGCAAACAACTATATCAGGTCTTTTTTTTGAAGATGTTTCATCCATTATCTTTGAAATTGAGAGATCAGATGCTGCAAAATCATGGAATACTAATTTTTCATCAAGAATCCATAACCATTTAATTTTTCTTTTATTAAAGGTAAGAATAGATTTCACCATTCAGATTCGAACAGAATCTCTAGCCGAAATCTCGTAAAAATGTTAGGAGTTGTAAGAAATACTTTAGCAAATTGGTTAACATTTATTAAAGATACTGAATCTAATATTGCCAGATATGATTATAAAGCAGGCATGAGAGAAATAGTTCTTAATAATATTAAAATTCGAATAAGAGATGTTTTTTACTATAAATCCACTTTGACTATATATGAAAATTTGATTAGTGCTATTAGCGATTTTGAATATAGTTTTCATAGAGATAATAAATTTCAAAAGGAATTAATTTCAATCTTTAGGAAAAACTATATTGGTTTAGAGCTTTTAACTAAAATTAACATTTCTAGATTGTTAGGATCAAACGATTCTTATATTATTACACTAGGTTGTTGGGGAGAACGAGAGAGATTTTCGAAGTTTTTAAAATTGTTGGTAAGAATTTACATGCTTGACTCAAAACAATTTATTTTAAATGATATTATAAAAGATTCTAAAAAATTAATATTCAAAACACTGAAAGATAAAACAGTTTTTACAAAAAATATAAAAAAAGATTTTAATATAATAGTAGATATCTTAGTTGCACTCTCTAAAGCCAAGACGTACGCAAATGAAAAAAAGACTATTGTTTCTTTAACTAGCTTAAGTAAAATAATGTCCAAAAGTAATTCAAGAAATCTTTTGATGGAGAAACTTAATAACGGATATTATATTAGGCCAATACAAGTTCGAAGAGTTATTAAAGAATAACGTAAAAATTATTTTTATGCCGAAGAAATCTGTAATAATGTTATAATAAAACTTAAAATGCTTGAAAGAAGCAATTATAAAACTAAGTTTTTCTCTAGATATTTTTTATACTTTAAGGAATTAAAGATTCTTCAATTAAAAGAGCTTTTTGATATTACTTTAGGATTAAACGTTAAACAATTAAATTTTATAAAAGAAAAGGAAGATGAAAACCATATCAAATTTGTGAGGCGAATAAAACGTCATCATATCGACTTAGATCAAAAACAATATTTTATCTTTTATTTCAATAAAAAAAAAAGTTTTTTTACTTTCAAATTAATGCCTCTTCCTCAAGTTTCTCATTGGGAAATTCACGATTCGAAAGATTATGAACAAGATTCTCTAATTATGAAAAATCGTTTAATAAATCTTTTCCAATTAACTTCGTCTAATTATAATCCACATTTGGATTATTATAAATTATTTAATAAAAATTTTCGTTCTAAAAAAGAAAATTGGTATGGTTTAAGGAACAAAATCATTGAACAATTTACAGACAGATGGATTTTGTATAAGGAAGATAGTATTGAATTTTATAAACAATTTTACCCTAAATTTTATATTACATTCAAATTCATGTATAAAGATATGCAGTTATACATAGAAAAATCTTTAGATTGTAGTTTTCCAGATTTTTGGTTTTGGTATTTTAGTGAGTATTTACCAAAGAAAAATAAACTTTATAATTACGCAAAAAGTTACTTTAAAAAAGCATTTTAAGATTTTTTCTTGGTGAAATAAGAATTTTTGAAAAATGGCTTTTGGCATTAGGAAAGAAGTTAGAATATGTTCAAGGAAAAGACCGCCCTGAAGTAGATTGTATCTTATGTGCCGTAAGAGATGATGATGAGAGAGTTAAATCTTTAAAAGTTTATCAGGATGACTTATGTTTCGTGGTGTTAAATCTGTATCCATACAATCCCGCACACATGATGCTAGTACCAAATCGGCATATTTTAAAATATTTAAATCTCACAAAAGAAGAAGTTGTTCATATATCAAGAGCTATTCAAGGATTACAAATGCTTCTTGATGATTTATATTCTCCTAAAGGATATAATTTAGGTGTAAATCAAGGGAAAAATGCTGGAGCGAGCATTGAGCATCTTCATATACATATTTTACCTAGATATGGCTCTGAGTTAGGATATATTGATATTTTCGGTAAGACTCGAGTTGTGGTCGAAAGTATAGACTCAGTAAAGAAAAAAGTAGAAGAAAAAATAAATGATTACTTAAATCCAGAGTTTTTTGAAACTTTTTAAATTTTAATGTTTAGACAATCAAACAGTATGAAAAATACAATAAAAAGGAAAAAAAAATTTTTATAAAAAGTTTAGGCTTACTTACCTAGTAGCATCCCTTATATCAGCGGCAGTTACTCGCTTTCTTTTATCTTCTTTACAGACTTTAATTGCTTCTTTTGTAGCATTAGCAGCAGAACTTTCTAAGTATCCTATTAATTTATCTAGAGCATCAGCAGCTACTAAATCAGCGCCTTCTTTTTTCATTAATCGCCGAATTGGAGCCTTCGCTATGTACCCATCACTTTTTTTAGGTGCAGCTTTTTTAGGTGCAGCTTTCTTTTTTGCCATAATACTTTCCTCCACTTAATTTTGATATTTTTTTTATTATTTAATTTAAATGATTAGTTAATAATAACTACACATTTCTATTATATAAATGTTATGATTGGAATCAATATATCTAGTAAAGAATTTTTTCCCAAAATTGAAAATCGAGATGTTTTTCGTTTAAATAATTTAACCGACAAAATATAAATTTTTTAATTCTCAGAGGTAAGACTCCTAATTTAATGTATTTTAATGTTTTACTATTATTAATGATTCATTAAATCTATGACTAAAATTTAACTTTAGAACTAAATACAGCTAATTCTCACTTAATATGATAATTTTTTCAAAAAATATTTTTTACTGGGAAATTATAGAAATAAAATTAGCTAAGTTGCATCTATGTTAGTTTCTAAATTTTTGTAGTGAGTTCTTTTGCTAATTTTGATTACCAACGATTAGTTTTAATATCAATTATTACAATTAAAAAATAATCGAATTCAGAACAAAAATTTTTTTTATTCTAGAATGTAAAGATATAAAAAAAAGATCTGGTATATTATAACCATAAAAATCACTATAATTCATTTTTGCTCTTAAATTAAAAAATAATGATTGAATCTCAAATCGAAGGTTCTCTTCAGTCTTTAGGATTCACTAAGAATGATTCAAAAGTTCTATTAACTTTATGTAAATATAAAGTTCTTTCTCCAGCAGATATCGCTAAATATTCATCTGTTGATCGTGCAAGGGTTTATGATTCATTAAATAGACTAATTGAGAGAGGTTTCATTCAAAAAGAACCCGTTAAGAGAGGAGCAAATTACCAAGTTATTCCAATTGAAAAAATATTTCAACAAATTCGTAGTGAGTACAAAGAAAAAATAGACAAAACTCGTAAAATTGAAGAAGCTATTACTGATTTAGAAATAGAATCAGAAGAATCTGAACCTCGCGTCTGGAGTATTAATTCTAAAGATAAAATAAGAAAGAAAATCAAAGATTTAATAGATTCAGCAAAACAGAGAATTCTTTTTATTGTTACTCCTGATTTACTAATGGAAGAATTAGGAGGTTACGATTGGATGATAAAAGAGTTATGGAATAAAAAGTTTCAATCCAATTCAATTCAAATTATTATTGCCCTTAAATTTTTCGATGCAATTAAAGAAGAGATAAAAAAATTATTAAAAATATCAATTAAAGTTCACTCAATTGAGGGTGATACGGTTATACCTTTCGGATTGCTAATAGTTGACTCGGGATTTTTGCTTACAACATTGGATCAGGTAAAAGAAGCACCTGAATATACCTCTGGCTTATGGTTAGAAAACGGATTATTAAGGCAAATCATTGGATATGAACATTTATTCAGACATTTCATTAGTTCTGAATGTAAAGAGGCCACTTTACAAACTAAAAATAGACAACCATAATAATTTAATCAAAAAATTACAAACTTTTAAAAATATTAAATATAAAAAAAAAGAGATGGGAAAAATATGAGCTTTAAAGGTAAAGCGTTAATGTTAGGAGCTCCTTCAGTTGGCAAAACAAGCCTTTTGGCACGATATGTTGATGGAAAATTTTTTGAAGAATACAATCAAACAATAGGAGCTAATTTTTACATCAAGGAAGTTGAATTAACTCATATCATAGAAAATCTTGATGTAGATGTAGAAATAAAAGAAGATATTAAAAATAAAGGGCTTTCTATTTACTTCTGGGATATTGGCGGTCAATCCGATAAGCTCTTTGTCACTGAATATTATTTTGTTCAAGCCATTGGCGCCATTGTGGTTTTCGATGTTACGCAAAAAGAAACTTTTGATAATTTAGAATTTTGGATATTAAAATTAAAAGAGTTAAGTGGAGATATACCTTTTGTCATTATTGGGAATAAAATTGATCTGGTTGACAAAAGGGTTATAACTCTTGAAGATGGAAGAAAAATTGCAGAAAAATATGGAGTCGAATATATAGAAGCTTCAGCTAAAGACAATAAAAATGTCAAGAAGGCATTTAAGCTATTAGCCATTCAAGTTTTAAATAATATAAAATAAAAATATTATCAAACATGCTAATTTGATCTAATAAATATTTTAACATAATAATAATTCTAAATAATTTAAAGTAGAATTTAATTTTATTTTCTAATTGTTTCATATGAGTATTTTACTAATCCCCGTAGCTCCATTATCTAGAACAAAATCTCGACTTAGAGATTGCTTCTCTGTAGAACAGCTTATAGATTTAACAATAGCAATGTTCAAAGACTTAGGAAATACTTTATCGAAAGTAAAATGCTTTAAAAATAAAATTGTTTATTGTAATAATTCTGAAATTCTCGATTTAGCGACCGATTACAAGCTAATAGGAATTAAAGAAGAACTAACAACACCGCACAAGTCATTTGCTAAAGTGATCCAGGATCTTAATGGAATCGCAATATCAGAATTTAAAGCGAAAGCAACAATTTTTACTTTCCTAGATTTAATATTAATTTCTCCTGAAAATTTTTATGAAATATATTCTCTTCTAAGTAAAAACAACATAACTGTTTGCCCTGCAATGAATTCTGGTGGTATTTCAATATTTGGCAGAAAACCTCCGAATATTATTTCTTCTAATTGTTTCTCAGATTTAAAAAAAACTTCCTTAATCTCACTATATGATGAAGCTAAAGAGAAGAGATTAGAAATTACATTTTACGATTCATTTAAAGCGGGTTTTGATGTAGATGTTAAACAAGACTTAGTTTTTGCTTATAATTATCTTAAACTTTTTAACTTAACAGATACAGAGACATTTAAATTTTTAAATAACAATTTAAATTTAACTTTACAAAAAAGCAGTTCAGAAAATAATCGTGATTTTAAAATAGTACAAAAAATTTTAAGATGATAACTTTAAATCATGAATTACTCGATGCTTTAAATTCAAAAATAATGCTAATTTTAACAAACTCCCCTATTAAATCTTCAATTAAGCTTTGAAATTCTTCTCTTTCTTGTTTTAATGCGCTTAAATATTTCATATAATCCTTATTTTTTCTACTAAGATCGTTTTCAATGTGTTCAAGTTTTACTGAGTTAACTGAAATTTGGTTCTTTACATCTTCTAATTTTTTATCAAGTCCAGCTTTATCTATTTCTTTTTCAATGTTTTTTTTTTCTTCTTTTAATTTTTTGAATTTCTCAATGTTGTTATGGATCGTTCTATTATCAAATATGGCATTAATTTGTTCGATAGTTTTATCTTTTGTATCAGTTTTTAGATTTAATTTATTACCTTCTTCTAATGTATGCCTTAAATGGACTAAAAGAGCCGAAAATTTTGGTAAATCTTTGGTTTCCTTGGTTAAAGAAGAGGTAGGATTTTTCAAAAAATCCTTTAAATAGTTCAAATTAATATTTGGAATGTGAATAGTTTCCCGTTCTATTTCAAACTTCAGTTTCTTCAAAGCCTTCTTGAAGCCTATATCATCATTAATTTTGACTCTTAAATTGAATAATTCATCATTTTTTTTATCAAGCCCCTTAAACAATTCGTTTTTCTCTAGTGTAATTAATTCTGAATTAAGATTTTCTAAGTTTATTTTTCTTTCTTCTAACTCTGTTTCAAAAACATCTAAACTTGACTTAGCATTTTCTATGTTATCTTTAAGACTATATAATTTAGGCAATTTTTTTAATAAATCTTCGGCACTTTTTACGTCAGCGTATTTTTTTCTTAAAAATTGATCTAAAAGCACCTGTTTTTTTCCTAATTTACGTGTAATATAATTGAGTTCTTTTATTTGGCGCTGTGTATCCTTTTTAAACTTAGGTAATGATTTTCTAGCAATTTCATTTATATTTGTAAACAGTTTTTTTATAGAGTTAACTAATTCTTTAAGATTATCATGAGTATATTCATCATCTTCGGGAATCTGGATATCATCAACATAGCTCCTAATTCGATCACAAAACAATTGTAATGATCGTTGTGATTTTTGGTCAATAATATCCATTAAATCAATAAAGTGATTTGTACAAACTTTAATATCTGCTAGGCTTGATTTAATACCAGAGACTATTTTTGCAGAAGCTTTTTTTAATTTGAAAAATTGATTATTGAGTTTTTCCTTATAGAAATCCTCAAATTCCTCTAAAATTATGTCAACAATTATTTTCTCAGCTCTTTTAATTTTAAAATTTTCTACATATTTAATTCATATTTTTTTTTTTAAAAAAAATTTGTTTTCAAAGTTAATGCTGCACTGATATTTCATATCAGTTCAATTTAAGTTTATTTTTTAGATTAATTAAATTTATTTTTTAGATTTGATAATCTTTTTGCCATTCATATATTTCTGAAGAATTTTTGGTATTGAAACAGAATGATCTTTATTTTGATAATTCTCGAAGATAGAACACATCGTTCTTTCTGTTGCAATTGCTGTAGAATTTAAAGTATGCAAAATTAGTTTTTCTTCTTTGGAACCTACCTTACCCATCCTAATTTTTAACTTTCTTGCTTGATAATCTAAACAATTACTACATGAAACAAGTTCTCTATAAGTCTCAGATGCTGGAAACCAAGCTTCCAAATCATATTTTTTAGCAGCATTATCGTTTAATTCTCCAGATGCAATATTGACAATTCGATAAGGAAGTTCTAATAGTTTGTATATCTCTTCTGCATTAGATATAAGCTCTTCAAAAAATCTCCAAGAATCTTCTGGTTCGCAAAAGATAAATTGCTCTATTTTTTCGAATTGATGGACACGAAATATTCCTAGTGTGTCTTTCCCATGGGATCCTGCTTCTCTTCTAAAACAAGAGGACACTCCCGCATATTTTATAGGCAATTGCATTGGATCAATAATTTCATCGTAATGGAAAGCAGCTAAAGTTTGCTCTGATGTGGCAATCATGTAGAGGTCCTCATCTTGTATTTTATATAATTGTTCCTCAAAATCTGCTAATTCTGCAGCAGCTTTAATAATTTCATGTTTAATAAAATATGGGGTCCACATTGGGAAAAATCCTTTATCTTGTAATATATCTAAAGCAAATCTTAAAAGAGCGAGATTTAATGATACCAAATCACCTTTTAAATAATAAAACCTAGATCCTACAACTTCGGAGGCTTTTTTAATATTTGCTCCATCGATGGCCTCAACTAATTCTACATGATTTAATGGTTTAAAATCAAATTCTGGTAATTTCCCAACAATTCTTAAAATATCATTTCCTTCTTCCGTCTCTGCTACAGGTACAGATTTATGTAAAATATTTCCAACTATATAACGATATTCTTCTCTTTTTTCGAAAAATTCGATTTTCTCTTTTTCTAAAACTTCAATTTGTTTCTTTATTTCTTTTGAAGATCTAATTACTTCCTGTACCTTCTTTTCCTGCCTAGATTTCTTGTATTCTCCAATTTGAGCAGAAATCTCGTTTCTTTTCTGCCTTAGATCCTGTAATTTACCCAAGACTTCTCTCCATTTAACATCAAATTCTAACACCTTTTCTGCATTTACTGGATCTTTAAATCTTCTTTTTTCTGATTCAATAATCTTCAGAATATCTGTTCGAAACAATTCGATATCAAGCATTTTATATATAAAATAATTCATGAGATTTGTTAAATATTCTCTTTTAATTTCTTAGTTAAAACCACAAAATTAATATTAAATTTTGAATTTCATTACATTAAATCATTACATTAAATCATAACTTTAAATTAGTAATTGAGTCGAATGAGTTCATTATCACCGATTAGACCAAAAAACTTCCGTGAGCAAATTTATTTCCCTAAACTTCGCTCTCGAGTTGATGGAAGCGCAAAGATAACATATGGTTTAACTCAAATTAGAGGAATAGGTCAAAGAATGGCACAAGCTATTGTGAAAGTTGCCAATATTAATCCTAATATGAGAATCGGTGCTCTACCTGAAAAAGATATAAATAAATTAGAAGAAATAATCCTCAATCCAACCGGAAATGGAATCCCTTATTATATGGTTAATCGCAAAAAGGATTTAAGAACTGGAGAAGATCTTCACATTGTAGGCAACCACTTAGAAATAACTGTGAAGAGAGACATAGATCGAATGCAAAGAATCAAAAGTTATAAAGGTGTAAGACATCGCTTACATTTAAAAGTAAGAGGCCAACGAACAAAAAGTACTGGACGTCATGGCTTAGTGGTGGGAGTCATGCGAAGGAGATTTAAAAAAGGTGAAAATTAATGGGAGATCCTCGTCGTCAAAAAAAGAAATTCAAAAAGCCTGCTCATCCATTCCAGAAAGAAAGGATTACAGAAGAGCTAGAATTCTTAGGCAGATTTGGTCTTAGGAATAAACGAGAATTCTGGAAATCCCGTACATTCTTAGGGACCTGGCGCGGTATAGCACGTCATTCTAGAAGACTCACTAAAGAAAGGTCAGTTGAAGTACAACAAACTTTAATTAATAAATTAAAACGATTAGGGATATTAGAGTCCGATGCCGGGTTTGAAGACATACTCCTTTTAACAGTAGAAGATGTTTTAAAAAGAAGACTTCAAACATTAGTTTACGAGAAAGGTTTGGCTAGCACAATATATGAAGCCAGACAAAAAATTGTACATGGACACATTCAAGTTGGAAATAAAAAAATTGACTCACCATCTTATTTTGTAAAAAAAAAAGAAGAGGACTTAATAACCTTTACTGCAAGCAGTCCTTTTACAACAAAAAATTAAAATTATTCATTAATAGTGTAAAAATATGTCAAATACAAGAATGAAATGGGCTATAGTGCACATTTTCAGCAGTTACAATAATACAGATTAGAGAAATTCTCCTAATCGTTAAAACTCGTAACTGCCACAGATTTGTCAGGAGCCGAAACCTTTGCTAAGTGTTCTGGAGGTATGGTTGTCAGAGCTGATAGAGATGAGTCTAATCCTTATGCTGCGATGCAGTGCGGGTTCAGAGTTAGTGCGGAGCTTAAAGATAAGGGCATTCAGGCTGTTCACATTAAAGTAAGGGCGCCAGGCGGTAACAAAGCTCAAACACCTGGGCCAGGGGCTCAAGCGTGTATAAGAGCACTTGCCCGATCAGGGCTACAAATTGGTAGAATTGAAGAAGTTACTCCTAAGAGTCACGACCACTGTAGACGCAAGGGTGGACATCGCGGTCGTAGGGTATAGTATAATTTAACTTTCACATTTTAATTGATAACTTCTCTTAAATAAAAAAAAATTAAATTTGAATTAAATTTTAAGAATTCACTTATTCTGACTCTCGAGATTTTTCGTTTCTTACTATAAAGTATACGATCCAACTGGCAATAGGAATTAATAAAACTATTAATAACCAAATTTCAGAGTTCAGGTTTCTTTTCATTGTATCTTTATAGATATATTGAGCCATATAGATATATACTATGAAAAATACAATCCCTATTATAAGGCGTAATAAAGGGAATCTTGCTCCAGCTACTACTTGCATTAACATATTTTTCAACTTCTATAAAATATCTTTTTTATAATCGTTTTAATTTTATTTAAAAGATGAACTGTATTAAATTTATAATACAATAATACAATAAAAAATAAATTATCGAAATTTTTCTTATTAATTAAAGAGAATTTTATTCCCAAAACTTAAAGGAGATAGAAATATTTCCAGATGAATCATTATGAGTGAAGATCGATTTTACAATATTGTTCAAGAAATAAAAGAAATTTTTTCTTTTTTAAACGAGCAAGAGCCCACGCCTGACGATGAAATTGAGGCAAGAGATAAATTAATTAAGGAATTTGGAAATTTAAAAGAAATAAACGAGTTTACTGAACTAAACAATTTAATTGAAAGCATCTTAACAAATTTAGAAAGTTGGGATACACTAGATCTATGGTTCAAAGAAGTAAAAGGATTGGCTGAAAGTATAAATAAATTTATAAATGTTATTGAAACAGCTATTAGTTCAACGGAATCTATCTTAGCAACTAAAGATAAAGTAGGTATGTCTTCAAATTCAGAGGAAAATAAATTAATATCTCAATTAGATATTTCAAAAATAGTTTCCCAAGTTTCTGAGCAGTTTAAAGAAGAGATTGGTTCTTTAAAAGATCAAATTGATATGCTTAAAAAAGAACTTGAAAAAAAAGAACCCCAAATAAAAGAACCATCTCATTCTGAACCTTCTCCACCATCTCAAAAGAAAAGAGTTGAAAAAATTACTCCTAAAAAAGTTAGTAGACTTGCACCTCCTAAAATAAAAATTCCATTAATTAAGAAACCAGAAACTGCACCTAAAATTAAAGTCGAAATAGAATCTAAAATAAAAGAATTAAAAGACGACATAAAGGTTAAAGAGGACAAAATAGAGGCAGTTGATATCGAAGAAAAATTAAGAAAGATCAAATTAACGGAAGATTTGTTTGGAGAACCAATTATATCTCTACCTAAAAAAAAACCGAGTTTACCTTTGGAGCAGCCCCCAGAATCAGATACTATTATAAAACCAGAGGATAAACCAAGGATAACCTCAATTATTACCGAAGAACTAAGTGATTCTGATACTTCAGAAATCCCGTTTAAAGAATCTCAAAAAATATTATCAGAAGAAGATACTGATTTTGAAGAAGAAATCTCAAGCCCAACTTCAAATGAATTAGCCGAACTAACTCCTGGGCTTGAAAAAATAGCGTTAACTCCGTTACCTCCCGGTAAACCAAAAGTAATAAAGCCTAGTGAAATCGATTCAGAATTAACACCTCTTCCTGCAGATAAGCCGAAAATAATGGAAAGGATTGATGATGAAACTCTAGAAAAGCCTGATGAAGAAATAGAACTAACACCAATGTCAATGGATAAACCAAATAAGCCAAAAATTACAACAGAGGTTATAGAAATAGACAAATCTGACTTAACTCCAATTATAAGCAAAAAACCTACAATTTCACCTATTATTATTGAGGAAGTAGATACAGAGTCAATAAAGTCTAGTAGTACAGACCTTTTTAATGTATTTTCTACAATGGGACTTAATGAATCAGAAAAATCAGTAGCTATTGATGAACCCGCCGAGAAGATTTCTGAAAAAAGTAAAAAGCAAAAGAAGAAGAAAAGTGAAAAGAAGAAAAAGCATGAGAAAATTATAGAGGAACCTATGGAGGAACTTAAAATAAATTTTCCATCTAAGCAAGCGGAATCTATGCTTTTTCAAAATGCACAACAATCATCAGCACCGGACCAAACTGAGATTAAATTCGATGATTTACCAAAAGATAGAGAATCTTTATATCAAGAACTAATAGCGTTTGAAGGAAGGAGATATTCTCTGGAAAAAACTTATAAAAATTTAAGTAAGGATTATGAGTCGGGAAATATTGATGAATATGAATTTACTAATAAAGGTAAAGGTCTTCAAAAGAATTTAGATGAAATTAATTTACATATAAATAATATAAGAAGAATTATATCAAGTTTGTAAAGTCAATTATAATTTTAAGCTAAATTTTTTGTTTAATTCTTAAATATTTCGTACATTGGAGGCATTTTATTCTTATGTTCTGCTGACTCCATCATTTTTATTATTTTTTGAACATATTCAGGATTCATATCGTTTAGTTCTAAATAATGGTCAATTCTGTAAAGAATTTCATCTAATAAATCGTAAGACATACCAATTTCACCCTCGTCGGTTTGTCCAGGCCAAAGTCCAGCACTAGGTTTTTTATTAATAATTCTCTCCGGTATTTCCAGAATTTTAGCAAGTTCCTTTACTTCACATTTATAGAGAGAAGCTAATGGCTCGATATCTGCTGCTCCATCTCCATATTTAGTAAAATAGCCAATCGCTATTTCAGCCCTATTTCCTGTACCTGCTACAAGATATCCCTTTGATTGCCCAACTAAATAAATCGTCGACATTCTTAATCTTGGTTTTAAGTTTGCCACCGCCATGGTGCTTGGTTCCATTTTATCTTTTAAAACAGATAATAACATGTCATAAGTTGAGGTTAAATCGAATATATTAAAATTAATTCTAAGATTTTCAGCAATAAATTTTCCATCTTCAAGATCTTGTTTTATTGAATGACATGGTAAGCCTAATCCTATAACATTTTCTTTTCCTAGAGCATTTACACTTAAAGCTGCGGTGACAGAACTATCAATTCCTCCACTTAACCCTAAAACGACTCCTTTAGCATTAGTGTTGTTAATATATTCTTTTATCCAATTTTGTATGTCTTTTCCTAATTTAGTAAAGTCTAAATTCCGCATTTTTACTTTCAACTTTATCTCTATTTATAGTGCATTTATAATTATGTACTAAATATATTTTGAAAATTTTTTAAGTATTTAACCTATAATATATATATTATTATAAGTAAAATTTAATAAAAATCTATAAAATGAACTTATTATGGCAGAAGAGTTTAAAAGTATAGTTGATTCTTCGTACGATAATGGAACACCGTTTTGGATTTATACCATTGATTATGTTTTTGGTATGGTTCCTATTGATCCAAATGGAGAGCGTTGGATTGAAGTTTCTTACACATTTGAAGATCCAGATGAACCTTTTGTTAAAACTGAAAGAAGTGCAGATTTATCCTATCAATTTCTGCTTGAGGAAGTAGCCAAAGGTGTTGCTTTTTATGTTGAAGATTTAAATGTTAATAAATTAAAAGATTTTGCAAAAACAATAGAAGCAAAACCGGGTCCTGAAAAACTAAATGCTTTAATCGTAGAATTGACTAATAATTCCGGTAGTTACTCTGCTAACCTTCCGATAATTAAAAGTAAAGATGAACTTGGAACTTTAAAAGGAAAACTTTAATTTTTAAACTTATAATCCATCTGAATTATGTAAATATAATCCACTTTTTTGTGGTTGTTCTAATTTTTTATATCCTAAAAGTAAAGATGATTTATCTCTATATGCCTAAATTGTAGTATTTTTTGAAATATTGTAAAAGTCATTCATGTAATTTTCTTACCCTAATCATTTAAATGATACATTTAAATAATGGTCAAGAAATATGTATACTAGCATTGGTGATTTAACAGAACTCGATATTTTTCGGGCAATTTTTACTTTAGTTTATGTAATTATCTCAATAATTGTAGGGTTTAAAATATTATTAAAATATTTTAAGTTTAAAAACAAAGATTTCATTACAATTGGACTTACATGGATTTTTATTTGTTCACCTTGGTGGACTCTTTCAATTAACTTTATAACAATCATTTTATTTAATTATCAACTGGATCCTGCGTTACATCTCTTCATTATGGCAGGTTTCATTCCAATAGCTTTAATATGTTGGATGTACTCTTTTTCTAATCTTGTCTATCCAGAACTGAAGAAAAAAATATTTGTACCTTATCTTATAATATGCCTTATTTATGAAGTCATTTACATAGCATTTTTGTTCATTGACTACAATCTTATAGCAACTTATGAAGGGGGATTTAGTTATAGGCGCACGTTATTTACAATTATTTTTCAGCTATTTGCTGTCGGTACAACGGTTATTACAGGTTTAATATTTGGAAAAAAATCATTAAAATCTGAAAATCCAACAATTCGGTGGAAGGGGAGATTTTTTATTATTTCGGTTATTTCATTTACCGTTGCAGGCGTTTTAGAAATTTTTAGTACAGGAAATTTAGTTTTGCAGTTAACAATAAGAGTAATATTAAGCTTAAGTGCTATAGAATACTATTTAGGATTTTTTCTTCCATCCAAACTGGCTGATAAATTAATAAATGAGTAATGGTAAAAATGAATCAAATATAGATTTGTTATTTACTCTCAAATAATACATGAAAAATTATTGACAATAAAAATAAATGCTGTGTGAATAATGGCGCGAGTAGAAATTATTTGTCCGTCATGTGGAGAGAAAGGAGGAATTGAAATATCTAATGAAGCCGTGAAAGATGTAGCGCGAGGACTTCTAGCAGTTAATATTGCTAATCAGATAATATGTAAGCATACAATTATAGCATATGTTGATAAAAACTTCCATGTAAGAGACTACTTCGTGGCAGATTTTCGTATCGAAATACCTGAAATCACTCATTCGGAAATGAAAAATGATTTAATATTACCAAAAAAAGAAGTGCTCGATGTAGATTTAATAAAGCTAAATTTAACTGCAACATTATTAACGTACATTATAAAATCAATTTTCTTTAAGCAAACAGTTGCAATAATCTCAGATCAAGAGTTTCTACATAACCATATTCTCAATTTCTTTAAGTATATTACTCAAGATTCTTTTGAAATTGATATTTCTATAATAATTGAAGAGAAATATAAATCAAATAAAAAAAGCTATAAAAATTCTATTGTTCTTCAAGGAAATAAACTTCTTAGAAATAATAAGAATATTATTAATCCTAAAAAGTTATTAGTTGAAAAACAGATAGTTAGTAACTTTATGCATGAATCTGAGTTAGGATATGGTTATATAGTTTTAAGGAACGAAATTCGGAAAGCCTATACATTTTCTAAAGAAATTTTCGATTTTATTGAAAAAAACAAAAAAGACGAGGTTCCAAACGCTTTAAAAATTAAAAGTTATCTAGAAGAAACTTATCATGTTAAAATCAGTAATGTATATATGAACTTCTTAATTGAAATCGTTAATAATTATTTTGGAATAACTTTACCTTCACTTACTGAAAGTTTTTTTGATATTTTATAATATCATTCTTTTTAAGAAGGTCTACAGGTTTATATTCAAGGTGTATATAATACACTAAAAGACAAGGTATAGCATATGCATATTCTATATGTATAAGTTCTTTCTTTGAGGGTGACGCTTAGTAAACTCCTCATCGATCCGTCTAGCCAATTGATATCCTAAATTTGATTCTTTCTCCTTTATAATTTTTTTTATATAATCTCCATGCTGTTGAGAATACTTTTCTATTCCAGCAGCAACAACACTTTTATCTTTTTGAACAGGTACAACCATCCCAAAAAATCTGATCATATCATTAGGAGATAATACTTTACCATATCCCTCATCTATCTCTTTATCAACATTTCTTACAATAGATCCCATGGATAAAGCCGAATAAGGGCTTAACATCTTTGATTTTAACCAATATGTATTTGGTTTTTTACCTATAAAGGTATCAGAGTTGCCTTGGTCATCTTTTGATCCTATTAATCTCCAATCTTTAGGATCTTTATCATATTCTTTTTTCAGTTTTTTTATTATCGAATGAATTGGAGCAACTCCGTCATAATCTTCTTTTTCATCCTTTTTTTTCATAATACCAATTATATATTGTGAATAAAAATATAAAAATGTAGATAAAATAATGGATAAACAGTAATATATTTTAGATTAAAATTCATAATTGATTTAAGTTGTTTAAAATTTTTAATTTTGGGAAGATAATCAATATATCGCACGTTAAAAAGCAAACTTTATATTAAAAAGTGAAGAATTTGGAAGCTTCTTATAAAATTGATGAATTATACAGTTTATTCTTAAAAGCTGTTGATAATACGGATAATCAAATCATAAATAACTGTTTAAAATCAATCGAATTAACCGAAAAATTGTTCTTAAATAACTATGATAATCGAAAAAAAGAAGGCGTCTTTTATACGAATTACGAGGTCGCAAAATTCATTACTCTGGAAGCAATCCTTTTATACTTAAAGAAAAAGTTAAAAATAAATAAACTTGAGAAAATTGATGACATTTATAAATTAGATTCTCAAACTAAGAGTAAGATTTGTGAATGTCTATTAAAAGTCTCAATTTTAGATCCAGCTTGTGGTTCTGGGATTTTTCTTTTAAGTGCTGCGAGCCTTATTTATGAAATAATCAAAAAATTAAATCCTGAAATAAGTTACTCATATTTAACATCTCAAATTTTAAAAAGTCTTCACGGTATCGATATTAATGATAGTGCCAAAAAATTATCTATTTTAAAATTATTTTTATGGTTTTATCAAAAAAAAGAACTAGATTCTTCGATAATCTTATCAATTTTAACGTCTAACATAAAAAACGAAAATAGTATTCTAACTTCTTCTTTTTCAAAATTTGATATAGTAATAGGCAATCCTCCTTATGGAAATATTTTAACAAAACATGAGAAGGAAATCTTAAAAAAGGAGAAAATTTTCAATAAAGACGTTTACTGTTCTTTTCTATTGAAAGCTCTTGAATGGAATAGCGGAATAATTGGATTCTTGGTACCTAAAAGTTTTCTTCTAAGGCAAGGGTACATTCAATTTAGAAACAAGCTTTTAACTTCCGCCAATCTTTTAGAGATTTATGATATTGGACCAAATCTCTTTAGAAAGGCTACTAATGAAGTACAGATAATTTTATATGAAAATAAAGATAGTATAAACAAAAATCTTCAAATTTATGATTATTCTCGAACTGAAATTATATCCTATAGTGATCAAAACGTTGATCAACTTAGAGTTTGTTTTAATTCAAAATGTCCATTATGTAAGAATTCAAAAAAAATTTATGTTTACACATTTAATAAGAATTGCCCTTATTGTTATAGTAAAACTATTAATCTTAATAGAATACGAATAAAACCTACTAAATTTTTACTTGAAATAATTGATAAGATTGAGAAAAAGGGGAATTTAAATTATCTAAACCCCGTAGATTTTCCAAAAATGGTACGGGGCGAAGAAGATAAAGGTTTGAGACAAATAAGACAAAAATTAAAAAATAACATTACAGAATCATGTATTTTTATAAGTGCAAAAGACGATTTCAAATATTATTATATAAGGAAAAATAAATCATTCAAAATCGAAGAAATTAGTGCTAAAGCATTAAAAGGATATAATTATGAATATTATACAAGTCCAAAGTTATTAATTAAACACAATAATATCATCCCTGAAGCCATTTTTACTAAGGATAAAGTATGTTTTACATCATCAATCTATTCATTACTCCATGAAAATAATACTGAATTAAAATATCTCTGCGCAGTTCTAAATTCCACCTTGATACAATTTTATTGTAAATATGGAATAAACAACCAAAAGGATACTACAATTAACTTAAATCAATATATGATTAGACATCTTCCTATCATAAATGTTAATGAGGATGTTAAAATTAGTATTTCTACCAAGGTAGATAAAATTATTTATAATCTAAAGAATCGCAACGGTGTTATGGACAAAGAAACTCGTGCTTTATTAAAAGAAATCGATCTTAAATTTTTTGATTTATATTCTTTAACAGAACAAGAGCGACAAATAATTATTTCTAATGTTAAAAATAATCTTAGTGGTTTATGATTCTCTGGGTAAGAAAAATTTTAGTAATTTAATTAATACTTTCCTAATTTATCTGTTAATGCTTTCGCAATTCCTAAATTGCGACATGCCATATCTTTTGGTTCCCAAGGCCACTCACATCCTGCAGCATACATAAATCTACCATCAGGTTTTCCGGCATCAATCGTTTTTGAAACCTCATTAATTACTTCAGAAGATGAATAAGTAAAACTTCCGAGTATTTGTGTATTTGTATTACCTCTTATACAATTGTTCTTGCCTATTTTTTCTTTTGCAATTTTCAAATCTACTTGATAATCTAAATCTAAGACTGCTGCGTTTGTGCTTGAAACTAACTTTAACATGTCACGACCGTCTTTATCAACTACGGAATTATCTCCACATATATGATATAAAACCGGGACATCATTCTGAATAAAATTAAATAATTCTTTTGTTGCGTTTAAACAACATTTTTCGTAGCGCATTGGACCAATTTGAGAAATTGCTGAATCTCCTGCACCAATTATATCTGCTCCAGCTTCAATTTGTAATTTAGCAAACTCTTTTTGTATAGGAAGTATTCTATAAATTAGAGATTTTATTCTTATATCCCAATCTTGATTACGACATATTAACAAAACATTAATTAGATCAAAAAGGCAACAAATTTCAGCAAATGGTGCTTCAATCCAACCTATAATGCATTGTTGACCTCCAACTCTCTCTTCAAATTTCTTTACCGCATTAACTCTATTCATAACTCGTTCATTTGATAGCAGGTCGGGTATTTCAATTGATTCAAAATCCTCAATTTTTAAATGAGTTTTGGCAATCGGGGTATGACTATCCCAATCTATTTCTACACCCCATGCATTTGCTTCTCTGTAAGCATCTGTAGAAACATTTACATGGTCAATTCCAAAAAAATCAGCACATTTAATCTGGGAATCTACTAAAACATCTGGTTTTTTACAATAGTCATGATTGTAGTCAACATTTACCAATGTAGCTGCCATGTGCATAATAAAAGGATTAAAAGGAATCTTTTCTGGCATTCCATTTATT
>SDBV01002763.1_pt1 | contig 26150 bp, 29 predicted proteins | sample 2277081 | NCBI WGS metagenome assembly SDBV01 (sample SAMN10402039, study PRJNA504765) | marine sediment metagenome | isolation source: marine sediment core GS10_PC15, 223 cmbsf | place: Arctic Ocean: Southern Knipovich Ridge | collected 2010 | reverse complement strand
GATAACATTTCATGTTTGTAATATTTTCTCTTAGAACTTCTTGTTTCCATTAAATATGGAGGATCACAATATACAAATTCATTACCTTTATAATTATAATTTGATAAGAATTTAAGTGCATCTGTTTTATAGAGTTCTAAATTATTAATTATTGAATCAGGCTGGCAGGTATCGTTATTTTTGATGATATTTCCGGAGATATCGCTACATTTACCGATGCTACCAGGTATCTGCATATTTAAAGATACTGGAACGCACTTAAACTTATTTAGAGTATCTATATTTAGATCTAAACCAATATTACGAAGTGCTGGCAGTTTATTTCTCATGATAGCACAATTGCCCAAGAAAGCAGAAATGAAAGTTTCATGCGGAGGAATTAGATTAATAATGTTTTGATATATTTTACCTTTACCACCATTCATAATTATAATTATCATCAAAAATAGCGATGCTGTCAAGCAATTTTAATTAAAGATAATCAATTATTTTTAAAATAGCACTTGATATTTAGTAACATATATGTTACTGTATTAATGTATGGTAATTCAGGAATATATAAAAGAAGATGGTACGATTCCTTTTAAAGTGTGGTTTGATTCTTTAAATACACAAGCTGCAGCAAAAGTTACTATTGCCTTAGCAAGATTAGAAATGGGAAATATTTCAAATATTAAATGGTTTGAAGGTATTGGTGAATTCCGAATTAATTGGGGCCCTGGATATAGAATATATTTAGCTAAAGTAGGGAAACAAGTATTATTGCTTTTTGGTGGAGGAACGAAAAAGAAACAACAAGCAGATATAAAAAAAGCAATAATACTTTACAATGAATATAAAATACGGAAGAAAGGGGATGATGTATGAAAATGACAAGAGATTACAAAGAAACTATTAACGAAAGAGTGAAGGATGACCCAAAATTTGCAAGTATGCTTCTAGATGAAGCCATATCATTATTCTTAAATGGAGAATCTGAAGTTGCAAGATTAGTTTTACGAGACCTTGTAAATGCTACTATTGGATTTGAGAATCTTTCTAAAGAAATAAATAAACCAAGTAAAAGTTTACACCGGATGTTAACTGCAAAAGGAAATCCGACAATGGATAGTTTAACAAGTATTTTTAAAGCTTTAAAAAATAAATTAAATGTTGAGATAAAAGTGCATGCTATTCCAGCACGTTGAGGAAATAAAATGAAAATAATAGGTATAATTATATTTGTATTTATATTCTTATTCACGAATTCTTGTTTCCAACAAACAAACTTTTTTAATAATGTAGGTATTAGAATAGAAAAACAAGGATTTATTTTAGAATTTGATTATCATATTCCTATTACAGTTTATAGAATTGATATAATGGAATTTTGGGGTGAAACTCAACCTGCTAGTATCTATTTTAACAATAATCAGAAGACCAGGGAAAAGTATTTTAATATTTTTTTATTAAATGAAGAAGAAATAGAATTTAAAAGTATTAGAGAGTTTTTTACTAACGAAGTTTATCATTATGTTATAGAATGCAGTGTTGTAAATTTTTCGGGATATATTAAAATAATCAATACCGAAGGAACAAAAGAAGTTGTTGATTTTAATGAACCTGACAGATATCGAATTGAGATGATAGCAAAAGAAGATCTACCAGATAAACCTTAAGTAGAAGTTGATAGAGCCCGTGCTGTATTTCTATTACATCCGAATCTTCTTCTGGATTTTTACAACTATTTAATATAAGACACACTGTTTTTATCTTTCTCTACCTTTATTTTTTATTGTTCCCGGCGGCGGTGGTGGTTCTTTGGGTTTTAATTTTTCCTATATACACAAAACATGATTTTTGTTAGTTTTTATCTACGTCTCCCCTTATCTTTATTTTTAACATCATCATTCTTATCTATATTTCGATTATTAAGTATTTCTTTTATATTATCCGTATATTTATTCGCAGTTTTTAATATAGTTTTTTTCCAACTATCATTTAAACTTGAATATATATTTATTAATTTGCCTTTTTGTTCCGGATTACTGTTAATAAAATCTCCCAGTTTGTTAACGGTAAATATATCTTTTTTAGCTTTCTCTTTATTTGTTCTTTTGTGTATTGTTAATAATTTTAATAAAACAAAACAACTAGGTTCAGGTACAGTAATTGGGATATTCTTATAATTCATTACTGTTTGATGATCAATTGCTAGACTTATAAATCTTAAACCCTGTGCATTAACCTTATATTTTGGAATTTCATGAGGTTTGTCAGTTCCTTTACCATATTCTGGAGTTAAAAATTCTAGTCTTAATTTAGGATTATCAAATTTAACATAATTATTTGTAATTGAATAAATGGGGATAAAATCATATTTTTCTAATAACATAGGTATATCTATTTCATTCTTAATTTTATTTGGAAATGGTACCATTAAGTCAATATCTGTTGAATCTGCGTCAAATTTAAAATTGCTGGTTTAAATGCAGTTGTGTTTGACAAAAATGCACCAGATTGTTATAGTAATAGTAACTGTTATCAAGAAATAGTTTGCTGTAGCTATAATAAATTAAAGTTGGTTTTGCTTTACTAATATAGGCATATTAAATATTATAAAATCATTAAAGAAATGGAGATTATTGTACTTGTCTGATAAAAATATGAAAAACCTTCTGGATTCTTTTTATATGAAATATAACAAAAAAGAATTTATAAGCCCCGATCCATTAGAATTTGTATATAAATATCCGGATGATATGGAAATATCAGGTTTTATTGCGTCGTGCTTTGCTTTAGGAAGGGTTAATAGTATAATATCCATAGTAGATTCAATTTTAAAAAGAATGCCTAACCTTGCAAAGTATATTTTATCTCATACGTATAAGGATTTCTTTCTTCTTTTTAAAGGGTTTACATACAGATTCTTTACAGTAGAACATTTAGCTTCGCTTTTATCCGGTATTAGCATAATCTTAAAGGATTGGGGTACTCTGGAAAATCTTTTTTGTGCTGTTCGTAAAAATAGTGTAATTGAAATGCAGAAAATATTTATAAAAAAACTTAAATCTGCTTGTGGAAATAATACCGGTTTATTACTTGCAGATCCGGAAAAGGGCAGCGCCTGTAAACGTTTAAATTTATTTCTACGCTGGATGGTCCGAAATGATTCTGTAGATCCTGGTGCATGGAAACAATTAAATCCGGATATGCTTCTTATACCTTTGGATACCCACATGCTAAAAATAAGCAGAATTTTAGGTTTTACAAATAGAAAAAATGCAGATTTAAAAGCAGTTTTAGAAGTCACGGAGGAATTTAAAAAAATAGTTCCGGAAGATCCGGTATGTTATGATTTTTCATTAACAAGAATGGGTATACATCCGGAGCATAGTATTAATGAGTTATTAAGAGCTGTTTCCTTAAAAAAAATAGCTTAAAATAATCTGCTTTTATTAAGCAGAGATAATTTTATATTTGGAGAGGATTTAAAATATGAAAGGATTAAAAGGAACTCAGACAGAAAAGAACTTGCTTACTGCATTTGCTGGTGAGTCTCAGGCTCGTAACAGGTATACATACTTTGCAAGCCAGGCAAAAAAAGCTGGATATGTACAGATATCCGACATTTTTACAGAAACTGCAAATCAGGAAAAAGAACATGCTAAGAGGTTGTTCAAATTCTTAGAAGGTGGAGAGCGGGAAATTACTGCTACATTTCCTGCAGGAAAAATAGACAGCATAGAAGAAAATCTAAAAGCTGGTGCAGCTGGTGAAAATTATGAATGGACGGAGATGTATCCGTCTTTTGCAAAAACTGCAAGAGAAGAAGGATTCGAAAATGTAGCTAAAGTTTTTTCAGCGATTGCAGTAGCAGAAAAACAGCATGAAAAAAGGTATAATGAGCTAAGGGCAAATATAGAGAACGGTACAGTATTTAAGAAGAAAGAAAAAATAACATGGCGCTGTATAAATTGTGGTTATATTCATGAAGGTGAAGAAGCATTGGATGTTTGTCCCGCATGTGATCATCCTAAAGCCCATTTTGAAGTTCTTGGTGAAAATTGGTAGATAAAGGAGTATAAGAATGACTATAAATCAAATTTACAAATGTGGAAAATGTGGTAATATTGTAACACTTTCTCATATAGGTGGCGGAACTTTAGTCTGCTGTGGACAGGAAATGAATCTTTTAGAAGAACAAACAGCAGATTATAAAATAGAGAAGCATGTTCCTATTATAGAAAGAACTGAGGATGGGTATAAAGTCACAGTCGGCAGTACACTTCATCCGATGGTAGATGACCATTTTATTGAGTGGATAGAGATTATTGCAGATAATAAAATATACAGGCAATACCTTAAACCTGGTAATGAGCCTATCGCAGTATTTTGTAAAAAAGCTGATAATATAATAGCCCGGGAATATTGTAATAAGCATGGGCTGTGGAAAGGAGAATAATAGTGAAAAAATATGTATGTGAAGTATGCGGTTATGTTTATGATCCTGCAGCCGGTGACCCGGACGGCGGAATTGCTCCTGGAACTGATTTTAAAGATATTCCGGATGATTGGGTTTGTCCGGAATGCGGTGTATCTAAAGACGAATTTTCAGAAGAATAATTTGCTTAAATATTAGAGGAAGATTTATTCTTCCTCTAATATTTATAAAATTAAAAATATAACCATTAATAGTATTTTGATTCACTAAACTTAAAAAATATTCTAAAATGTTTTTTAGGAGTATGTATGAAAAAATTAGCAATAGTAATACTAGGTGCTTCCGGAGATCTTACCAAACGTAAACTTATACCTGCTTTATCTAATATATTTAAACAGGGAATTATTGATGATTCTTCTATAATAATAGGTTCAGGCAGGACAGAATTTTCTAATAAAAGCTTCAGAGAGACATTTAAAGTGCCGGAAGACTTTAAAAAAATTATTTATTACCATCAAGGCATTAAGGGAATAAAAGCCTATATACAACAGAAATGTGATTGCTCACAAATAATATTTTTTATGGCATTACCACCTTCTGTTTATGTTAATACAGCAAAGAAACTTTTTAAGGAAAAATTTGGAAAAGATGTAAGGCTCATAATAGAAAAACCTTTTGGATATAATTATGAAACTGCAAAAGAAATAAACACAAATCTTCATACATATTTTGATGAATCACAAATATTTAGAATAGATCATTACCTTGCAAAAGAAGCTGTTCAGAACATTCTTGTTTTCCGATTTGCAAATTCACTTTTTTATCCTGTATGGAACAGCGGCTATATTGAATCTATTCAGATAAATGCATTTGAAAATATCGGCGTAGAAGATAGAGGTGCTTATTTTGATAAAGCTGGCATTATAAGAGATATGGTGCAGAACCATCTGCTCCAACTTCTTAGTCTGCTTACTATGGAATCACCTATCAGCCTTAATGCTGAAGATATTAGAAATCAGAAAAAAAATATTTTAAGAGTTTTGAAATTTTCAGAGTGCCACAGATATCAGTATAAAGGATATTTGGAAGAAAAGGGTGTTACTGGCAATTCTACAACAGAGACGTATGCAGAATTAAAGCTATATATTGAAAATTTCCGGTGGACCTCCATGCCTGTATACATTCGGGTTGGAAAAGCTTTAAACCGCAAAGGAACAGAAATAGGAATAAAATTTAAGCAAATTCCTGCCTTGTTATTTAATAAGGATAGACAGGTCCCAGCTAATAAGATTATATTTAAAATTCAGCCGGCAGAAGGAATTGTTGTAGATATTACCAGTAAAAAACCAGGATCCGGTTTGTCTTTAACAAGTACAAATATGAAATTCTGTTTTCGTGATTTTTTTGATGGAAGCGTAGATGATGCATACCTTAAACTTTTAATTGATGCATTAAACGGAGACAAAACGCTTTTTGTAAGTTCGGATGAAATAGAAATTGCCTGGAAAAAGATCGAACCTTTTCTTGATAATGGTAATTTACAGTATTATAACAAAGGCATAGTACCGGAAACAAATTTTAATATTAATTGGATAGATTTTGAAAATTATGCTTCTATATGCGGTTAGAAAACAAATACAGGAAGGGTTATGTTAAAATTACAAGAAGAAACTGTTTTAAAAGGAATAATTCTAAGTGAAGGAGCAGCTTTAGCCAGTGTATGTTTATTTAATCAGGGCAGGCATAATAATCTTCCTATTTATAAGATAAAAAAAGATGATATTGTTTATGAGAAAAAGCGGTTTTCCAGAGCTGTAGAATTGGCAGAACTGGAAATTGACGATATAATTATCAATGTTGCAAAAAGAATAGGAATTTCAGAATCTAAAATATTCGAAGCTCAGAAAATGATATTAAATGATATAACTATTAATGATGAGATATCTGAAATAATCCAAACAGAACATTTAAATGTAGAAAAAGCAATAAGCCTGGTTTATGAAAAGTATGAATTAAAATTATCAATAATAGATAATGAATATATCAGCGAAAGATCAAGTGATATCGGCGAGATTAAAAGAAGACTATTGGATATACTTTCAAATATAACCCCGGAATTCCAATGTGCCGGGCAGGAATATTGCCAGAAGGGTAGAAAAAGAATAGTTATTGCCCGGGAACTTACACCTGGTTTAACTGTAAATATAGATACAGAAAATATTAAAGGCTTTATTACAGATCATGGAGGCAAACTTTCACACGCTGCTATTCTTGCGAGAGCACTTGGTATACCTGCTGTAAGCGGTGTTAAAAATATTCATAGATTAATTTCCTGCGGTACAGAGGTAATCGTCGATGGCAATAACGGGAAAGTTATTATCTGGCCTTCTGAAAAAACCAAGAAAAAATACGGTGAATGTGTTTGTGGTAAAGACAAAAAAGAGCTGGTAGTTGCACCTATTCCGGATATTATTATAATGTCTAATATAAATACTGTCAAAGATGTAAATGAAGCAATAAAAATGAAAGCAGAAGGAATAGGGCTTTATAGAACAGAATTTGAGTTTATATCAAACGGTAAAATACTATCCGAAGACGAACAGTTCAAATATTATTCTGATGTAATTAAAGCTATGAAAGATAAGCCTGTTTATTTTAGAGCACTCGATATAGGCGGAGACAAAGCTGTGCCTTTTTTTGAACTCCCGGAAGAGGAGAATCCATATTTAGGTTTACGAGGGGCAAGGTTTCTGCTTGCAAGATCGGAATTGTTTAAAACTCAGGCAAGAGCATTGGCGCGCTGTTTAAAGTTTGGCCCGGTATTTATTATGTACCCGATGATAATAGATACGGAACAGTTTTTAAAATTAAAAGAGATGTTTATTGAAGCAGCAAGAGATATAGATTCCGGAGAAATTAAACATGGTTTAATGTTTGAAGTTCCTTCTGCGTGCCTGGAAGCGGAGGAATTATTAGAGCATGCGGATTTCGGAAGTATAGGCACTAATGATTTAATTCAGTATACATTCGCAGTGGACAGAAATAATGAAAATGTTGCATATGATTTTAATCCGGATAAGAATTCATTCTGGAAATTAATTAAACTTATATTAGAAGCTGCAAAAAAGAATAACCGGCCTATTTCTGTTTGCGGTGAAATAGCTTCTGATATACGTTATGTGAAAAAGCTAATGGAAATCGGCGTTAAACAGATTAGTGTAAGTTCCAGATTAATTCCCGGCCTAAGAACCGAACTTAAAAAATAATGGTAAAGACTATTTACAATAATAATACAATTAAATTAAATGCTGAAGCGTTTAATATATTCGTTAGTTGCATAAATGATTTGCTAAAAATTCAGGATAGAATTATTTTAGGCATACCAGGCGGGAGTAGTGTTTTAGGATTATTCAAATTATTAAAAGAGAATTATTCACTATTGCCCTGGGAGAATATTCATATTTTTTTAATAGATGAACGTATTGTAGATTTGGATAATGAATTCTGTAATTTTAAGCAGGCAAATGAAACGTTTATTAGCGAATTACTTTTAAAGAATATCATCAATAGGAAAAATATTCATCCGTATAATATAAAGCCAGGATTGCAGGATTATGGTGTGGGAAAATATTGCGAAGAATTAAAGAGTCTGGGCGGTACATATGATATTGTAATACTCGGTGTTGGTGAAGACGGCCATATAGCCGCATTATTTCCAAATTATCATTCTTTACTTAATGAATCCGAAGATTTTGTAATTATGCATGATTCGCCCAAAATCCCTCCGAAAAGATTTACAGCATCTAAGAAATTACTGATAAAAGCCAAAACGGCAATTACCTTTTTTCTAGGTGATAATAAGAGGAATGCATATAAGAATTATTTAAATAAGAATTTAGAAATTAAAAACTGCCCTGTAAAGTTGATAAATCAAATTAAAAAATCATATATAATTACAAATATTAAAACTAATGCTAATGCTAATTTTCGGGCATAAAATTATCTTCATACATTTTCTCCAGTCTGTTTTTATGTCCTAGCTCCTCATTAGCAAGTGATAAAAAGAGCTTTTTTTCCTGGTCTGTATTTACCAAATTAGAAAGTCTTGTGTATAATTCATTTGCGTTTTTTTCACTTTTCATAGCATATACTATGATATCCTGAATATTACTCGTGTCATCTATTTCTTTATCAGATAAATAATCACTTAATTTTAAATCCTGGATTTGTACTTTTCCGATTTCACCGACTTCACCATTTTTAAATGCCTTAAGCTTTTCTTCATGGGATTTTTCCATGGCAGACAAATCATTAAGCATAGTTAAAAGAGCATTATTTTCTGTTCTTTTTGCAGCATCACTATATATTTTTTGAAATCTTATTTCTTCTTTTATTGCAAAGTCTATTATCCCGTTTATATCAATGTCGATCATTTTATTCCTCCGTTTATTTTATTGAGTTTAATTTTTAAGCTTTCAATTGTCAATAAGCGGATCTTATTAAGATTGATAGTAACTAAATATTTGGTGTATCTAAGGAAGATGAAGAAGCAAAAGCACAAAATAACGGTACAGAAAGAATAATTGCTACTGCGCCGCTTAAAGTCATTTATTTAGCAATTGATCCCATTGATGATAAGCGCAGCCAAATTACAAATATTTTTGAGACTGGAGCTACTGAATTTTCTTTTGATGATAGCAGAGCAAAGTATGCTTATGTTAATTTTGCATCATATATTTTTTACGAAATATATATTTATTACACATCACAAGGATACCCATTACCTAAAGTTTATTTTAATTTTGGTTCTGAAGCCATCGATCTTATTCTAAATGGGATTAACGCAACAGATGGGACTTTTGATTTTACCCAATGGAATAATTTTGTAAATTTTAGTGCCTATGTTTATACTCAATTAAAAAATTATTATCAATCTCCAAATATTAGTTTTACAAATTTTATAAAATCCAGCACAACCTTGGTTTCAGTAGCCTTAAAATCCCACAAGATGAAGTTGCTGGGAATTTATCATTTAATGGTAGCGGCGAGTATAAAGTAGCTGATGATATGGAAGTACTTTCGAATAAATTCCCGAAAATACTTTCCAATATTGATATGCTGTGAGTAAGCGCTTATGGATATATCTACTATGATGATTAATATAGTACTAAGGATGGTAATGGTTTTGATTATAACCATGGTGATCCTTCTAAACTTCCTGCCAATTGGCTTTCTCAGAAATTAGCATTAACTTTCAGCCAATTTGATATTGCACCTTTTTATTGAATTAGATACATTTTAATCATGGAAGCTAATGAAGACAAACCAAAACAAGAAAAAGTCTTTAAGATTGAAGATCACTATGTACGCAATACTGTGGGAATAACCTCAGTTGAGTTCTTTTGGGGTTTAGGCCTACCGGTATTGATAGAATCAACTTTCCTACAGATTTTCCTAACAAGTTTAGGAGCATCTAAAACAGTCATTGGTTTACCCCCTGTATTTTTAAACGTTGGTATTGCTATATGCTCGTTATTCTCTGCCTACTTTACTATGCATCTGCGGCATAAGAAAAATATTGTGGTTTTAGTTCACATAATAGCCGCTCTGCCTATTTTAGCCTTTGGTGTTTTCTTAAGCTTTTTACCGGCAAATTCTTCCTCCGTTTTAAGTGTATTCCTTATTAGTTATGCTTGTTTTGCTTTAGGGATAGGATTAAGTCTGCCGATTTGGCAGAATTATTTAGTAAAAATATTTTCGGAAAAGCATAGCATCCGTGCCCTTTCCGTAATGAGTATTGTACAGAATTTAAGTAAAATCTTTTGTAGTTTCTTTCTCTTTAAAATTGTGGAACTGTTTTCTATGGATATTATTGGCATACGTTTAATTTTTATCCTTGTTGGTTTAGTTCTTTTTTGCGGTTCTTTCTTTTTCTTCTTTACGAAAGAGACATCCGATGATCATGAATTTGTAAACAAAGGACTTATAAATATTGCTGATTTTGCTAAAGCCTTAAAAGCGGTATTTACCAATCGCAATTTTCTCTTTTTTGTAGGTAATGATATCGCCTATTTTGCGGGAATCTCCGTAATTAGTTTCTACGGAGTATACGCAAAAGAGTATGCTGCTATTAGCCCGGAAACAATATCGGGACTATTCCCACTTGTTTATTACCTGGGTGCCGTTATTGCCCAATTTATCTTTGGGTGGCTTCAAATATTAGATCTACGCAATAAATTTATAATTTCCAAATTGTTAGCTTTAATTGGTATATTACTATTAGTTTTTATTCAAACAATCCCTGGCTTTTTTATTGCCTGTTTCTGTTTGGGTTCATCAACTGCAATTCGCCTGTTAATTTATCCTCCGGCCCTAAAAAGAATTGCCAATACTTCAGAGATCACAGCCTATTTTGCCTTAGCTCTAATTTTAATTCTACCAGTTAGTTCTGGGCTCCCCTTTTTAAGTGGTATATTTTTAGATCTTTTTTCCTACTTAGGTTCCTGGAGTTACAAATACCTATTTCTTATTATGGCTTTTTTAATCCTACTGTCTTTTTTCTTTTTATTTAAAATTGATTTTAATCAAAAAAGGGATTAAATGTTGTAGCGTTAAAAGATTCAAACTAGATAATTGCGTTGTAAATAACTTTAAGCTGGGAAATGAATTAGTTATTCTCACATAAAATGTTTACATGCAAAATCCCATAGATTCATCGGTGTTAGAGTAACTATAATGACTATAGTTCCGTCGAGTTTATATCCTATTCCGGATCTTGTATATTTGCTGTTCATATTAGAATTAAAATGAAGATTATTACCAGATTCAACTAAAATTGGGCCATTTTGAAAAGCCCACTCCATTTCCGGCAGATTTTGACGAGACTCATAATGAACCATATATATTTCTCCATCAATACCGCGGCCGAAAATTCCATTATCTAATTCAAAGTTTCCTCCACCAACTAAAGGTTCAATCCAGAACTTTATCTGTCTTTCTTCTAATATATATCCACCTACTGGCAATCCATCATGCTTAACAAGAGGGCCATTTATAACAAGACTTATTCTACTGCTAAAAATCATGGATTTAGAAAATGTAAACTCAATGTCTTTCGGAAATGTAAAAATTTGCTGTGCTAAAAGATGGCTGGTTAATAATGCTATAAAAATATATAAATTCTTTTCAAGGTAGTTTTCCTAATCAAGAAAAAATTGTTTAATTCTTTCAATGAATCCGCTACTTTTTTCTTTAATGGTAACACTGGATAAAATAGCTTTTCCAGTAATAATTATTTCCGGAGTATTTGCATTTGGTTCTTTAGTGGTTTTATCTTTTACTTCAGAAAGGATAGTGCGAATTTCTGAAGTTACAGCATATTCAGGAGGTACAATTATTTTTGTTTCACTTAGTACAGCAGTAAGATTAATATAGTACTTACCAGGTTCAAGTATAATTTTAGAATAATCTAATTTTTGTTCACCTAAAATAATCTTTAAATTATTTTTTTTACGCCTTAATTTAGCACCACATAACAGGTTGCTGGACAGAATTGTATATACTTTTTTTCTTTTTCTTCTATATCCGAATTGGCCATATCTGTATCAGTAGTCCCCGCCTTACTGAGAGCTAACATGTCCTGGGGCAGGTCCTGGAGGTAACTGGTTATTTCTGAATTGGAATGAGCTCCCTGCACTTGATTCAGCCGTTTTTCAAGTTCTTCAATGGTAATAAGATCCAGAGCAAAAGCCTCCGCCAAAGCGTTTTCAGCAATATCTTTCTGAATCTTTAAGGGTTTATCATTAGGAACTAAAAAGGACATGGTAACCTCCGGATGGTGTCTATATTTTACTATAATATAACATAATGTAAAACCTAAAAGCTATGTCTGATTTTATTTTATTCCTTACCCAATCCCCCGTTCAAGCAAACAGTATAATCGGTGTAATCCAATTTGTGAATGCATTTCTTCTTAATGAGTAGCTTCAATAACTTTTAGATTAAATCAAAATCTGTGTCAAAAAAAATAGATCAATACCAAAACATTTCCAAGGATATAGAAAATCTACCTGCCATAAAATTCTTTGCGTTCTAACAGACCGTGTGAAAACAATTCTTAAAAAATCAGCTTTCTGAACTTTTCAGATTTTTTGCAATTTAAGCACATCAAACGAAATGAAATTTTTCGTTTAAAAATAAAATTTGATATTAGTATTTAGTAATACACTATTTTATTTAATTCTTGCTTAAATTTGAACTTGACTTTTATCATAACTGCCTTCCTTGTAAATTTATTAATATAGTTTTGTTAGAAATTATAAGTCTCTTACAGGAATAAGAAGGCAACATAGAGAATCACACCTATTTCTTTTTACATTATAAGCAACATGCGTAGTGAATAGTTTTCATACAGGCTGTCTGCGATCTTTGCGAGAGCCAAAAAATTATCAATAACCGTTTTTAGTTACTGCAATCCGGGAAATGAATCAACATACTCTATTTTAAAATCCGGGAATGAATCTACAATCTGAATTTTATAATCGGGAAATGAAGTTACTATTTCCCATAAGCCGGGACCATCTGCAACGGATGTAACCTTTTTTACTTTAAGAACCGGGAACGAATCTACAACCTGAACCTTATAGTCCGGAAAAGAATCTACAAACTGTATTTTACCATAAATATTTCCTACATCTGCCTTGACCTGCTCCTAAAATATTATTTAAAGAATTAATACTAGTTTAATAATGTTTAATAATAGTTTACTGTGTTTTTAGCTTTTTTGCAATTTCTACGCCTCTGTTAAAGCATTCTTTTAGTACTTCATTATCCGGTACATATTTTGCTTTAATTCCGGGGCCTGTAATTTCAATATCCATATTTTTTAATTCTTCCTCGAGTTGCTTAATTGATTCACCACTCCAGCCATAAGAACCAAAAGCAAAGCCTATTAAATTCTTAGGCTTTAATCCGCTTATATAGCAGAACAGGTCTGCCATGGTCGGGAACATTTTGTTGTTGATAGTAGGTGAGCCTGCGATTAATGCCCCTGCACAGAGTACTTCTGTTGCAATGTCGCTTCTATGGTTTCCAGCAAGGTGTAATATTATAGAAGATACACCTTCACTTTTTATACCTTCGGAAATAGCACGTGCCATTAATTCTGTACTGCCCCACATAGTATCAAATACTATTACTGCTCTTTTTTCAGGTTTCTGCTCTGCCCATTTTAAATACCAGTTAAAAACTTTTTCAAAGTCCTTTCTCCATATTGGGCCGTGGTCTGTTGCTATAAAATTAAATTCCAGCTTCATCTCTTTTACTTGTTCAAGCAGTTTTAGAATACGGTCGGAATATGGAAGCAGAATATTTGCATAATATTTAGCTGTTTCATAATACACAACAGATTCCTCTACTTCATCTGCAAACATATTATTAGATGCAAGATGCATTCCAAAAGCATCCTGAGAGAAGAGGATTTTTTCTTCTACTATATATGTAAACATACTGTCCGGCCAATGTAGCATTTTTGTTTCTATAAATTTTAAAGTAAGTTTTCCTAAGCTTAAAGAACCAAGATTTTCTACAGGAGATATTTCTGCAATATCTGCATTTCCAGGGAAATGCGCCGTTAATGCTTTTACACCCATTTTAGATGCAAAGACTTTTTCCGGTTTTACGAGTTTTATTACTTCCGGTAAACAGCCGGAATGGTCCATTTCCGAGTGATTGGAAATAATATAATTGATTTTTTCAGGGGACACAACAGAAGAAATTCTAGCAAGCAGTTCTCTTTTAAATTTTGATTTAACTGTATCAATCAATGTAATTTTATCATCTACAATAAGGTATGCATTATATGTTGTGCCTCTTTTTGTTGAATATCCATGAAAGTCCTGAATTGTCCAGTCTATTGCTCCAACCCAGTATACATTATCTGTTATTTTAATAGCTTTAAATGATTCTTTCATAATTTATCTCCTATACTTTTTTAAAGCAGATATTGTGTGTTTTATGAAGTTAACAATAAACTAATATAATTTCAATTGATTTTTACGTAACGATTACCCAAGAGCTACATCCAATGCCATCATAACAGCAAATCCAAGCATTGCACCTAAAGTTGCAATATGAGTATTCCCGGAACCCTGAGACTCAGGAATTGCTTCCTCTACAACTACAAATATCATTGCACCTGCTGCAAATGCCAAAGCATATGGAAGTATTGGCCGCATCGTTATAACAACAGCCGCACCTATAACTGCAGCAATAGGTTCAACAACTGCAGAAAGTTGCCCATAAAAAAAGCTTTTAGGCCTCGACATTCCTTCTCTTCTTAAAGGAACAGAAACAGCAGTACCTTCGGGGAAATTCTGAATACCAATTCCAATTGCAAGTGCAATGGCTCCCGCAATAGATGCAGATGGTATGCCGGAGGCTACCGCTCCAAATGCTACACCTACAGCAAGGCCTTCCGGGATATTATGAAGAGTAATTGCCAGTACTAAGAGTATAGTCTTTTTCCAGTTTGTTTTTACACCTTCTGCATTTTCTATTGGTTCATTTAAATGAAGATGGGGCAGAACAAAATCTAAACCCCGTAGAAAAACGGCTCCGGCTAAGAATCCGATAACAGCAGGGACCCATGGTATCATGTCCATTTCTGTTGCAAGATCAATACTCGGTGCAAGAAGAGACCAGAAACTTGCTGCAATCATAACTCCTGCTGCAAAACCGAGCATTCCGTCTAAAACTTTCTTGCTTATTGTCTTAAAGAAGAAAACAAACGCTGCCCCCATTGCTGTCATAAACCATGTAAAAATAGTTGCAACCAGAGCCTGTAGGACAGGACTGTTTAAAGATTCAAAGAATTCTATCATTTTTACCTCCGCTTTCAGCTAGTTTCATTTTAATAATCTTAAAGTATTTAACACTGCAAGTAAAGTTACACCTACATCTGCAAATATTGCTTCCCACATGCCGGAAAGGCCGAATGCTCCGAAAAAAACAAATGCGAATTTTATTAGTAAAACAAATATAATGTTCTGTAAAACTATTCGTTTTGTCCTTTTACTTAGTTTAATTGCTTCTATTACTTTAGAAGGAGAATCTGTCATTAAGATAACATCTGCAGTTTCTATTGCAGCATCGGATCCGAGCTTTCCCATAGCAAACCCAACATCAGATTCTGCAATAACCGGAGCATCATTTATTCCGTCTCCGACAAATGCAGTTTTATTCTGCCCAAGTTTTATTTCCTTTAATTTATTAAGTTTTTCTTCGGGAAGCAATTCGGAAAAATAAGTATCTATTCCTAATTTTTTTGAATAGAACTCTGCAATATCTTTATTATCGCCTGTTAACATTACAATATTTTTAATACCAATTTCTTTAAGGCCTGCTACTGCTTTTGCTGCATCTTCTTTTTCCTCATCCCCTATTATTATATAACCTGCATATTTTTTATCTACAACAATATAAACAACTGTTTTATTAATATGACAGTCTTCATGAATAACATTTTCAACATGAAGAAATCTGTCATTACCTACAATTATCTCATGTCCTAATACAGTAGCTTTTACACCATACCCGGAAACCTCTTTATTCTCGGTTATTTTTGATTCGTTTATTTTTATTTTATATGCTTCCTTAATAGAAACTGCAATTGGATGGCTGGAATGTGATTCTGCATAAGATGCATACTTTAATATGTCTTTTTTAGTAAAATTATTTCTACTTACAATTTCTATTACTTTAAAAGTACCCTTTGTAAGTGTACCTGTTTTATCAAATACTACTGTATTCAGTTTACTGATTTCATCAATATAATTGGAACCCTTAATAAGTATACCTTTTTTTGAAGCTGTACCAATTCCGGCAAAATAACCTAATGGAATGCTAATAAGAAGCGCACATGGGCAGGAAATTACAAGTAAAACCAATGCCCTGTAAGCCCACTCTGTAAATGGGCCTGCATTTAAAATAAATGGAGGTATAAAAGCAATTGCAGCTGCAAGAAATACCACAACTGGTGTGTAAATTTTTGCGAATTTTGTAACAAACTTTTCTGTTGGGGCTTTTGCCTGTAGCGCATTTTCTACCAAATCTAAGATTCTTGATATTGATGACTCTTTATAAGTTTTTATAACTTTAATAAAAAGAGATCCTGATATACATATCATCCCGGAAAGTATTGTTTCACCCAATTTAAAAAATCGTGGCTTAGATTCACCAGTAAGTGCGGAAGTATCTACAGATGATTCACCGTCAATTATTATACCATCTAGGGGAATTCTTTCGCCTGGCTTAACAAGTATTTCATCATCTATTTTAACTGCATCCGGGGAAACAGATTTGTATTTGGTGCCGGTTTTAAGATTGGCATATTCTGGTTTCATAGATAAAAGGGCTTTTATTGATTTTCTTGAATGTTGAACAGATAATGTTTCAAAGAATTCACCAAGTCTGAAAAATAGCATCACTCCTGCTGCTTCGGGAAGTTCGTGAATAAAAATAGCACCAAGTGTTGCAATAGTCATAAGGAAATATTCATCAAATATTTTCCCTTTAAATAAATTCCTTATAGATGTTGAAAGCACTTTCCACCCTGCAATAATATAAATTCCAATAAAAATAATGTATTCAAAAATATCATTAAAATTGGAATGGAGCTGTTTTTCAAAGACTACTCCCGGAATGTATAATAAAAAGATAATAATAATAGGAAGTAATTGTTTTTTAACATCTAAATTATCATCATGGTGATGAGCGTCATCAACTATTTTTATATTTGGCTCAATAGACCTTGCTATTTTTTGTACTTTAGTAAAATCATGAGTATCTATATGCATACTTTCCGTTGCAAAATTTACAGTAACCTTTTTTACGCAATCAAGTTGTTTTAAACCGTTTTCCAGCTTTAATGCACAATTAGCACAGTCTACGTTTTTAAGTTTGTAAGTTTTCATACAGTATTCCTATTGCTTTTCATTAATATGCTGAATACCGAGGTCAACAATCTGTTTTACATGTTCATCTATTAAAGAGTAAAAAACTGTTTTTCCCTCTTTTCTAAAGCTTACAAGGTTTTCCTGCCTAAGTGTTTTAAGCTGGTGGGAAACTGCAGACTGGCTTACATTTAAAAGCTCGGCTAAATCGCATACGCACATCTCGGAAACAAACAGTGCATGGAGTATCTTTATTCTTGTTGTATCTCCGAACATTTTAAAAAAATCCGCAAGGTCGTATAATTTTTCTTCTTTGGGTATGGAATCCAGAACTTTTTTTATAATTTCCTTGTGAATATAATGTGTTTTACAGCTTTTTAAAATCATGGAATCTCCTTACGTATGAACATGTGTTCATATAAAGAATAATATATAACTGCAAAAGTGTCAAATTTAAAATTGCTTTTAATCGACCTGTTGTTGCAACTTTAAATAAAATATGAATAATATTTCATTATATACTTATAGTATTGTATTAAGTATTTCAGAAGCGGATAGCCTGGAATTATTAAAAGAAAGATTATTAATTATAAGTGAACTTATGTCACACTTTAAAGAAGAAATATCTGAAGTTAAAACTGCAAATTTAAAGATAAAAGGGCTTTATGAGATACAGATATCAATTTGTAATATATTTATAAATGCTGCCCTTGAATTTAATGAAACAGAAAATATAGCTATACTTGACCAACTAAAAGAAGTTGATGAGAAATTCAATGAGTTTCTTATCCTCAAAGAAGAATATGAAACAGAGGAAGGCGCGGACGAACTCTTTTCTAATATAACTTTTAACCGGGAGTTAAAAGATAGTTATGCAGATACTATAACAAATATAATTCAAAAAGCGGAATTATTGCTTATATTGTCTATAAATGTAGAAGATGAAGAGGATATTTATTATATAACAGAAATATTGGAAAGGCTGGAAGCAGCTGGCAGACTAGATGAATTCCTTAAATCTTTAGAAAATGAATTAATTAATTATCCGGATTCTATAACAATCTTATATACGCTTTCTGATATTTATAAAAGAAAAGATATGGTAGAAGAGGAATACAACACAATAATGTCATTAGAAGAGTTTGCGAATAACACTCCAGATGCTAGGTTCTCATACAATTTTATATACGACAGGAGAGAATATATAGAAAGTGAATATGATATTAGCAAATTTTTGCAATTAGGGAGTATAAGAGTTACAACAGCTCCAGAGGGAGCGAGTATATATATTAATCGTATTTATAAAGGAACAAGTCCCATAACTTTTAAGTTTTGTATTCTTTAAGACCCTATTCTAAAATTATGTAGTTTAATACAATTTCTGTTAACTGGCCTTCTGCCTGAATACAGGAATAATCAATTTTATTTGAACATTACTATTATGCCCTTTTGGTGCAAATAGCCTTTCGAAATTTCTGTTTGATATTTCAAGGATAATCTGCTATATTTTTTTATGGACAAAATTGTCTGAAAAATAATTTAAAATAAGGATGGTTCTATGGAAAGATTATTAGGTAAAAGTGGTATAAAAGTAAGTGCTATGGGTTTTGGATGCTGGGCAATTGGCGGGCTTTTGTGGGCTGGTAAAGATGCTGTAGGCTGGGGAGAAGTTGATGATGAGGAATCTATTCGTGCCCTGCATTGTGGTTTTGACCTGGGAATTAATTTTATTGATACTGCGGATGTGTATGGTGCCGGGCATAGTGAAAGGATTGTTGCGCAGGCTGTGAAAGGGAAACGGGATAAGCTAATAATTGCCACTAAATTCGGAAATGTATTTGATGAATCAAGCAAGCAGATTATCGGCCAGGATGCATCCCCTGTATATATTAAAGAAGCGTGCGATGCATCACTAAAGCGGCTTAATACAGATTATATTGATTTATATCAATTTCATAATAATGACTATGATATAGAAAAAGCTGAAGATGTCAAGGAAACTTTAGAAGAACTTATCAAACAGGGTAAGATCCGATGGTATTCCTGGAGTACAGATTTTCCTGACAGGGCAGAATTGTTTGCCAAAGGAACCGGCTGTACAGCCATTCAATACCAGGAAAATGTTTTTACCGATAATGCAAAAGTAATCGACATTTGTGAAAAAAATAACCTGGCTGGTATAAACCGGGGGCCCCTGGCCATGGGTTTGCTTTCCGGCAAATATTCAAAAGATTCAGAGTTGGGTGACAAAGATGTAAGGGGTACAAATAGTCCTTCATGGATGCAGTATTTTCAAAAAGGAAAGCCATCTAAGGATTTTTTAGATAAACTGGCAGCTATTCGTAATATTCTAACATCAGAAGGCAGATCTCTGGTGCAGGGAGCTTTGGCCTGGTTGTGGGCACGGAGTAAGACAACAATACCCATTCCAGGATTTCGGACAGTAAAGCAGGTAACAGAAAATGCCGGGGCTATGCAGTTCGGTCCCTTGACCATAGAACAGATGCAAGAGATTGAAAAGATTCTGGAAAGGGAATAATTATAGTAACAGTTCAGCCTCTCTTAAGGTAATCACTTATTCTCACTAATCGGCACTAATAGGTTTTGCATGTCATAATATTAATCGACATCAAATTACTTTAATCTGCCCTAATCTGATCCGTATTTTAGTTTATATAAAATTTACTTGACTACCATACCCCCGTATAGTATATTAAATGCATATCTTTATATAGGAGAGAATATAAGATGATGAATTCAAAACAGAAAGAAGATGTTCTAAAAAGATTAAACAAGGTAGAAGGACAGATTCGCGGGATAAACAAAATGGTCTCTGATGATAGGTATTGCATTGATATACTGACTCAAACGAGAGCAGTTGCTTCTGCCATAAAAAAGGTAGAAGATTTAATTCTGCATCAACATCTGCATGGTTGTGTGACATCCAGTATGCGAAGTAATAATGAAGAGGATAAAATAGAGAAAATAAATGAAGTTATGGATTTGCTTTCAAAATTCAGGCGTGTGGGATAAAAATCTTTACCGGAGGAAAAATATGAAAGGTTTCTTTAAAAGATTAAAAAAGAAATGGAACAGGTATCTTGAAAGAATGGCAGAATCAAACAAAAAGCAGTATGGCAATAATAAGCTGGACTGCTGTGATTTAAATAAAAAGAAAAATATAAATAGAGGAAATTCATAGTAGGAGAGGGTATATGAAAAAGCAAATAGATTTGAGTATTACAGGTATGGGCTGTAACCATTGTGTAATGACAATTAAAAATGCACTGGCCGGACAATCCGGTGTTAAGGATGTTAAGGTGGATTTTGATAATAAAGAAGCTAAAATAACAGCGAATGATGATGTTACACCAGATAGTTTAATTTCGATTATTAAAGATCTTGGTTACAGCGCTGCTGTAAAGTAATTATTTAGAAGAGGGATAAGTAGTATGGATAATAAACTGGTAATGGATATAACAGGAATGTCATGTACATCCTGTGCCCAGAGAATAGAAAAAGCGCTATCATCTGAAGCTGGAATTTCTGAAGCGCAAGTTAATTTTGCAACTAAAAAGGCATATCTTAACATAGATAATTCTGTAGAAAATAATAAACTAATAAATATTGTTGAAAAACTGGGCTATGAAGCTCAAATACATGAAGAACAGGGAAGTAATGGTAATGGAAAAACAACGGGTAGTTATTCGATAGAGGGTATGACATGTACGTCATGTGCATTAACTGTAGAGAAAACTTTATCTAAAGTTCCTGGAGTGGAAAAAGCAGTTGTAAGTTTTACGGACAAAAAAGCTACTATTACCTTTAATAAAAAGGAAACAGATATCGTTCTATTTAAAAAGAAAGTAAAAGAAGCAGGGTATGAACTCGTAGACAAAAAAAGTAACAAGGAAGAAGATCATATTAAACGTGAAAAGAAACGTCTTATAGTTGCATGGGCTGTTACTATACCATTAACTATAAAGATGCTTGGAGAAATGTTAGGCGGCTTCTTTTTAGGAGGAAGAGATGTTGCTTTTATTATAGATCTAATAGCTGCTTTTCCAGTTATTTTTATAATTGGTTTCCCGGTAATTCGAGCAACTTTTTATTCTATTAAAAGCCTGTCATTTAATATGGATTCATTAATCGGAATTGGTACTATTGCTGCATATTCCACAGGTATACTTAAATTAGTTGGAATTGATATAGAAAACTTCGCAGTTGTAGGCGCGATGATTATGTCCATTAATTTTATAGGTAACTATTTAAAAGAGATGGCTACAGGCAGAGCGTCGCAGGCTATAAAACAGCTTCTTGAATTAGGAGCAAAGCATGCTCATCTTATATTAGATAATGGAGAAACAGAGGACGTGCCGGTTGAAAATCTTAAGCTTGGAGATGTGGTACTGGTTAAACCTGGAGAAAAGGTGCCGGTAGACGGAGAAATTATAGAAGGACAGACATCCGTAGATGAATCTATTGCTACAGGAGAGTCTATTCCTGTTGATAAAAAAGAGGGTGACAGGGTAATAGGTGCGACTGTAAATCAGCAGGGAGCAATTAACGTAAAAATAGAGAAGGTTGGTAAAGACACATTTTTATCTCAGATAATTAAAATGGTGGAAGAAGCTCAGGGAACAAAGATCCCAATTCAGGCTTTTGCGGATAAAGTCACATCTATTTTTGTGCCGATAGTACTCTTTATTGCTTTAGGTACCTTCTTATTCTGGTTTATATTTCCTGAAACAGGAAAAGCTATTTTAAATCAATTTGCATCATTTATTCCATGGATAAATTTAGACCGAAGTTTTTTATCTATGGCACTATTCGCATCTATTGCAACACTTGTAATCGCCTGTCCATGCGCGCTTGGGCTGGCAACTCCAACTGCCTTAATGGTTGGAATGGGAAAGGGGGCATTAAATGGGATATTAATAAGAAATGGTGAGGCTATTCAGACTGCTAAAGCATTAGATACGGTTATATTTGATAAAACCGGAACAATAACAATAGGAAAACCGACTGTAGTTGCATATAAAGCAAATCATAATGACACTTTTTTACAGAAGATAGGTTCTGTGGAAACTCTTTCCGAACATCCCCTGGCAGGTGCAGTAGTAAAAACTGTTAAAGAAAAGGGGATAAATCTTATAAAAACAGATTCCTTTAAATCTGTAACAGGTAAAGGAATAATTGCAGAATTGGAAGGAAAAGAAATAATAGTTGGAAGTAAAAAATATTTTGATGAGCTTGGTATCAATTCTAATGAATTTATATCTGAAATCACAGAGTACCAAAACAAAGGATATACTGTAATTCTTGCAGCAGAAGATAATAAGACTATTGGTGTTGTGGGTATTGCAGATGAAATAAAATCTGATTCTAAAGATGCTATTGTAGCTTTACATGAGCTTGGGATAAAAACTGTTATGCTTACAGGTGATAATAAAAAATCTGCAAAAACAATTGCAGATATAGTAGGAATAGATGAAGTTTTTGCAGAGCTATTGCCCCAGGAAAAAATAGGTATTGTTAAGAAACTGCAGGAAGAAGGAAAGACAATAGCAATGGTTGGAGACGGTATAAACGATGCTCCGGCTTTAAAACAGGCTAATGTTGGAATAGCAATTGGAACTGGAACAGATATAGCAATAGAAGCAGCTGATATAACTCTAGTTTCCGGCAGCCTAATCGGAGTGGTAAAAGCTATTAGATTATCAAGAGCTACTTTTAAGAAAATAATGCAGAATCTTTTCTGGTCCTTTTTCTATAATATTGTTGCTGTACCTTTAGCAGTATTTGGATTACTGCATCCTGCAATTGCGGAAATAGCTATGGCATTAAGTTCTATAAATGTTGTTGGTAACTCCCTCCGTTTAAAGAGAGTACCTTTGGATAAAAAATAAATTTTAGTAAAGGAGCAAATTATGTTAGAATACGGATTTTCAAAATCAGTTGATGAAGAAATAGAAAGCCTGGAAATAAGGGTAACCGAAGAATTAAGGCAAGAGGGATTCGGTGTACTTACCAGGATTGATGTTAAAGATAAGTTCAAGGAAAAACTTAATATAGATTTTAAAAAGTATATTATTCTGGGTGCATGTAATCCTGCAAATGCACATAAAGCTATTTTGACAGAGGAGAATATCGGATTGATGCTCCCATGCAATGTTATTCTATATGAAAAGGAAGGCGGTACTGTAGTATCTATCATAAAACCTTCTTCTGCAATGGGCATGATAAAAAATGATAAACTTAAAGCAATCGCAGGGATAATAGAAAGAAAATTAGAGCGAGTATTTGAGAGTATTTAACTATCGATGTTATTATGACTATTAATCCTATTTGTAATATGAGGTTTATAAATGTTGCTTAAAAAGCATTAGCTTGTAAAAATGAAGATGAAATTTATAAGCTAATCAAAACTAATTTTATATGATGAAAATCTTGCTTTTTTTGATGTTTATAGGAGGTTTACCTGTGTAAAGCTTTAGTAATATTAGAATTTATTGCTAAATGCAATTCCACAATACCGATGTAATAATCCACAGTGATAAATTTAAGTGCAGCTTGAACCTGGTATGGAACAGATTATTTAAGACCTTTAGAAAGATCGCGGTATATGTTACAGTAAAGTAATATTTAAACTGAGTAGGATATAAAATATTGAGAAAGAACATTATCATGAAAAAATATGTTGACAATATAATAAGTAATTTATTAAATTACCATAGTGGGGTGGGGTACCTGCTAATTGGACAGAAATAAATTTATGTGAAATTTATTGTATCAGGAGGAAAGAGTAGTGAAAAGATTTATGATTCCAAGAACAGCTCATTGTAATGATGGATGCTGACCTTTGTCCTGGGCAAGACCTTAAACTACCTATTTTTTTAATTACTAACGTATCTATTTAAAATTGAGTAGGAGGAAAAATGTCTTATATATGTCCCATGAAATGTGAAGGTGATACAACATATCCAAATCCGGGGAACTGTCCGAAATGCGGAATGAATTTAAAGGAAACCGGAGAACAAAACGAAATCCATAATAATGAACATCACGATAAAGAATAGTTGCTTTTGGAAGTGTGCAGCCGGATAAAGGAAGTGAAGATTTAAAAGCTTATAAGAAGATGCTTTCCCGATTTATTATTGCAGTTATTCTTACACTTGTTATCCTTGGACAGATGCTGGAACTACGATCTCATAAGGCAGCGGTCTGATCACAAGCTTGCGTGTGGCCAGACACTAGTTCAGAGTCTACATCCATGCAGTAGAACTGCGGAGTATTTTGGCTATCAGAATAAAAGTTCATTTTACTTAAAATAATTTAAAAATTTTGTTTTTTGTGAAGCAAAACGTTATTTAAATATTCTATAATTATCTATATGAAAGAAAAAATACTCTTTGTTGATGATGACGAAAAAAGTAGAAAAACTTTTAATCATCAGATTAATAACAAATACGATTTAGATTTAGCTGTCAGCGGGGAAGAAGCACTAAAAAGTGTTAAAAAAAACGGGCCCTATGCTGTTGTTATTGCCGATATGTATATGCCGGAGATGGATGGAATTCAGTTTCTTGAAAAGGTAAGAGAAAATTATCCGGAAACTGTAAGAATAATGCTTACAGGGCATGCAGATTTGGCTTTAGCCATTGATGCGGTTAATAAAGGAAGGATATTTCATTTTTTAACAAAACCATGCCAATCAAACACAATTCTTAAAATATTGGAAATAGGAATTAAGAAATATAAAAAACATGTAATAAGCCGGATGGAATCAAATACAGATCAATTAACGGGCCTCTGTAATAGAAGATACTTTTTTAACGAGTTAACTATAATAATGAATTCCGCAGAACGATATTTACAAACCTTCTCTATAATATTTTTTGATATTGATGATTTTAAAATAATTAATGATACATACGGACATAATATTGGAGATAGAGCATTAAAAACAGTAGCAAATTCATTAACTAAATTATCCAGAAATAATGATATTCTTGCCCGTTATGGTGGAGATGAATTTGTTATTATTGCTCAACATACAAATAAGAAAGGTGCTCTTATTTTTGTCGAACGAATTAAAAAACATATAAAAAATCAAAAAATTAAAGATTATAAATCTATAATTATTCGCATTTCCGCAGGCATAGCTATTTATCCAATTGATGCAAAGGACAAGGATAAACTATTAGATATAGCAGATAAGGAGATGTATAAGGATAAACAAAATAATAAGAGAGAACAAAATATTAATAATCAATAATTAACTGCAAATAAAAAAATTCAGTTTAAAAATATCTTTTTATTAAATAAATCACGATTTAAATTAGTTTTATTTTATGGACGATTTAAATAAAAATATTTAAATTAAGATAACATAAGGAGGAAATTATGAGGAGTATATATATTTTGTTAGTTTTATTAGTGATGTTCCCGGTATTCGGATTCTCCGGTGGAGAGACTGAAACAGAAAATGAATCCGGTGTTTTAACTTCTTTGATGCTTGAAGAAATAATTAATGGTTCTTTAGAAGATTATATTCTAATTGATGTAAGGACTAAAGAAGAGTATGCAGGCGGTTATATTCCGACTGCTATTAATATTCCATATGATGTGATAGCTGATAATCTTCCCACGGACAATAAAGATGCTAAAATAATTGTGTACTGCAGAAGCGGAAGAAGATCCAGTATAGCTGATAATACACTTACAGATTTAGGTTATACAAATGTAGTTGATTTTGGCGGTGTTTCTAACTGGGA
>SDBV01002762.1_pt1 | contig 26172 bp, 17 predicted proteins | sample 2277081 | NCBI WGS metagenome assembly SDBV01 (sample SAMN10402039, study PRJNA504765) | marine sediment metagenome | isolation source: marine sediment core GS10_PC15, 223 cmbsf | place: Arctic Ocean: Southern Knipovich Ridge | collected 2010 | reverse complement strand
ACGTTAGTGCGCTTGGCCGCCTTTGCTTAAATGTTCTGCCGTACGTCTGGTGCGTCGGTTGTCAACACCAATCGTCACACGCTGCTCGGCTAAATGCCCTTGCCTAAGCATCCGAAACACCCGCAGTTAACGCCGGCGCGCAAACCGCGATTTGCACCCTCTGCCAGGACTACATGGCGGGCAAGCCGAAAAGGGGGCAGGTCCAATTTACCCCCAACGGCGCGAAGGGTGCTTCGCACAAATCAGACCTGTCCCGTTTTCGGTTCGACCCTCAGCTTGACATGCCCGCCGGCCAGGATTATACCAGGGCGCCACTTGCGCTGCGCCCCGTCCGTTATCCCGTAGCAAACCCCCCGCGATATTGCAGTCAGGCCATGTTCGAAAGAGAGGTCAACCAAAACAGGGTCTCGGAAGCCGAGATAGCCGTGGTCATCCCCTCCTACAAGGAGGCAGACTCCATCGCGTATCCCACCCGAGTGGTCGCGGAAGGGCTCAACAAGTACTTTCCCGACAAGAAAAGTGTGATCATCAACGCCGATAATGCATCGCCCGACAAAACAGAAAAGGTCTTCCTGGAAACGCCCACCGACGTGCCGAAAATCTACATCACCACGCCCCCAAAGACGCCCGGCAAAGGCTGGAATTTCGTCAACGCATTTCGCAAGATTTACTGTCTCAAATCCCGGGCGATCGTCTGCGTGGATGCCGACCTGCTCTCGATAACTCCCGAGTGGGTCAAATACATGGTCGACCCGATCCTTCAGCAGGGATTCGACTATCTCACCCCCTTGTACTCGCGGCACAAGTACGACGGGACGATCACCAACAACATCTGCTACCCGCTGATCTACGGCATCTTCGGGCAGGACATCCGCCAGCCGATCGGCGGCGATTTCGCCCTCTCGGCCCAGTTCGCCCGCCACCTAGTCTCCGTCCCCTGGCACCGTACGACCCACCAGTACGGCGTGGACATCTTCATGACCATGCAGGCCCTGCTGGGCGGCTTCAAGATCGCCCAGGTCGGCCTGGGGGCAAAGATCCACAAGCCCAGCGCCCCGAAACTGGGTCCGATGTTCCTTCAAGTGGTCAGCACGGCCCTGTTGACCGTGGCCGACAATTTCCAGACCTGGCGGTCGGTCACGTCCGTGGCCGAAACCCCGGTTTTCGGGCTGCAAGAGCTCGCCCGGGCCCAGGATCTGGACGTGGACCGCGAGATGATCCGCCGCAACGCCCTGGAAGGTTATGGGGCCACCGCCGATGCCCTCAAGGAATACCTCAGCCCGGAGGTGGCCCGCCGCGTCGAGCAGACCTTCGCCGAGCCCGACGGGCCGCGAATCGGCACCGACTTTTGGGTCGACGTTCTGTTCGACGTGATCGCGGCCTTTAGCGACTGCGACGACACCGCGCGGCTGGTCGAGTCGATGCGCGGACTCTACTGGGGCCGCGTCTGGAGCTTCATGAACGAGACCTGGGAACTCTCCAGCGCCGAGTGCGAAGCACCGATCCGACAGCAGGGAGTCGCCGTGTTTCAAAGACGCGGCGAGTTGATCCGGCGCCTCGAGAAGGTAAAGTAGGTACGTGCTTCACGGCAGGATCGGGGTTTAGAGTCTTACGTCGTAAGTTCTTTTGGGTTACGGACTTAGCCCAATACCGTTCAATTAAGGAGTGATTTGGCGGTAGGGTAGTGGCACCGGCGTCTCGCCGGTGGTGCCCAAGTTGAGGCGCTGCCGCGAGTTCCCTCACACCGGCGAGACGCCGGTGCCACTGTATTGACGGCAGGCTCGGCCTTAATTCAACGGTATTGGGGCTTAGCCCGCGTTACGATCCTCCCCCAGATGGAGAGGGAGCTTGTTTCCTCAGGAGTGCGGATGGGACGGAAATCGATGAGCCAATCCGATCCGACTGCTGCACAGCGGCTGCTCGAAAAACTCGTCGCCCAGCGGATACTCATCCTCGACGGCGCCATGGGCACGCAGATCCAGCAGTTGAGTTTCCCCGAGGAGGCATATCGTGGATCGCAGTTCGTCGACCACGGCAGCGATCTGGCCGGTTGCAGCGACGTGCTCTGCCTGACCCAGCCGCGGGCGATCTCCGCAATCCATCGCAAGTGTCTGGAGGCCGGGGCCGACATCATCTGCACCAACACCTTCAACGCCAACGCCGTCTCCCTGGCCGACTATGCGCTCGGCGACAAGGTGCCCGAGATCAACCGCGCAGCAGTCCAGTGTGCCCGCCGAGCGATCGCGGAGGCCTTCCCATCGGTGGGGCATTCAGATGTCCCACCGAATGGGCAGGCCCACAACAAAAGCGCGCGATTGATCGCCGGTTCGATCGGCCCGACCAACCGTACGGCCTCACTTTCCCCGGACGTGAACGACCCGGGCTATCGGGCAGTGACATTTGACGACCTTGTGGGGGCCTACTACCAACAGGCCGAAGCGCTGATTACCGGCGGCGTCGACGTGCTCCTGGCCGAGACCAGCTTCGACACGCTGAATCTGAAGGCCTGCCTGTTCGCCGTCGAGAAGTACTTCGACGAGCATCGAGTCCACGTACCGGTGATGGTCTCGGTGACGATCACTGACCGCAGCGGGCGAACTCTCTCGGGCCAAACGCTGGCGGCCTTCTGGGCGTCGATTGCCCATGCCGAGCTGTTCAGCGTGGGAATCAATTGTGCCTTGGGTCCGGAGTTGATGCGGCCGTACGTAGAGGAGCTGTCGGAGATCTGCCCGCTGCCGACTAGTTGCCATCCCAACGCCGGGTTGCCCAACGAGCTTGGCGGCTACGACGAGACGCCCGGGCAGATGGCCCGCGTGCTGGGTGAGTTTGCCGCCGCCGGCTGGTTGAACATCGTAGGCGGCTGTTGCGGGACCACGCCGGAGCACATCGCCGCAATCGCCCGTGCCGTGGCCGATCTGCCGCCTCGCCGGCCGCCCCGGCCGCTTCCCTGCGCGCGCTACAGCGGATTGGAGCCGCTGGTGTTGGGTCCCCAGAGCACGCTGATGATGATCGGCGAGCGGACCAACGTATCCGGCTCGCGCAAGTTTGCCCGGTTGGTCCGCGAAGACCGCCTGGAAGAAGCGGTTTCCGTTGCCCGGGGGCAGGTGGAAGCCGGCGCCAACGTGATCGACGTCAACTTTGACGACGCCCTTCTGGACGGTCCGCTGATGATGACGAAGTTCCTCAACCTGATTGCCGCCGAGCCCGACATCGCCCGAGTACCGGTGATGATCGACAGCTCAGACTGGGCAGTTCTGGAGGCGGGCTTGAAGTGCGTGCAGGGTAAGTCGATCGTCAACTCGATCAGCCTGAAAGAGGGCCAGCAGGAGTTCCTCGAGCACGCCGGCCTGATCCGACGCTACGGAGCGGCCTGCGTGGTGATGATGTTCGACGAGCAAGGCCAGGCGGTCACGGTCGATCACAAGGTCAGGATTGCCCGGCGGGCCTACCACCTGTTGACCGAAGAAGCCGGGATGCCGGCCCCTAACATCATCTTCGACCCCAACATCCTGGCGGTCGGCACCGGGATCGAAGAGCACAGCCGCTACGCGGTGAACTTCGTCGAGGCCACCCGGCGAATTAAGCAGTTGTTTCCCGACGTGCGGATCTCGGGCGGAGTCAGCAACGTCTCGTTTGCCTTTCGCGGCAACGCCGCCGTCCGCGAGGCGATTCACGCCGCGTTCCTCTATCGCGCAATCCACGCCGGCATGGACATGGCCATCGTCAACGCGGGCCAGTTGGCGGTTTACGAGGAGATCGACGCGGAGTTGCTTCAGCGAGTTGAAGACCTGCTCTGGGATCGTCGCCCTGACGCCACCGAGCGGCTGATCGAGATGGCAGCCACGCTCAAAGGCCAAGGGCCCCGGACCGAGCAAGCCCGACTGGCTTGGCGCGAGGCAGCCGCCGAAGAGCGGCTCAGCCACGCCTTGATCAGCGGAATCGGCGATTTCATCGAGCACGACGTCGAAGAAGTCCGCGCCAATTACGCCACCTGCCTGGAGATCACCGAAGGCCCCTTGATGGCCGGCATGCAGGTGGTCGGTGATCTCTTCGGCGAGGGCAAGATGTTCCTGCCGCAGGTGGTCAAGAGCGCCCGAGTAATGAAACAAGCGGTTGCCTACTTGCTACCCTTCATGGAACAGGAAAAGGCATCCGCCGGGGTCTCGCACTCCACCCGCGGAACCATCGTGATGGCCACCGTCAAGGGCGACGTACACGATATCGGCAAGAATATCGTGGGAATCGTGCTGGGCTGCAACAACTATAAGGTCGTCGACCTGGGTGTGATGGTCCCCTGTGAGAAGATCCTGCAAACGGCCATCCAACAGCAGGCCGACATGATCGGGCTGAGCGGACTGATCACGCCGAGTCTTCACGAGATGGTTCACGTCGCCCGGGAGATGAACCGCCGTGGAATGACCCTGCCGCTTCTGATCGGAGGTGCGACGACCAGTGCCAAGCACACCGCGCTGAAGATTGCCCCGGAGTACGCTCACCCGGTGGTCCACGTCAAGGACGCCTCGCGAAGCGCAGCGATGGTCGGGCAGTTGGTGAACCCCCAGCGGCGCGAGGAATTCGCCGCGGAGAACCGGGCACAACAGCGGCAACTGGCCGAGACCGTTGCGAGCAGGCGCAAGGTGCAGTTGGTCTCCTATCGCGAGGCAGCCGCCCGACGCTTTTCGACCGAATGGGACAGCGTGCGGATCGACACCCCGTCGTTCACCGGCACCCGCGTGCTGGACGAATATCCGCTGGAAGAGCTGGCCGACTACATCGACTGGTCACCGCTGTTTTGGGCCTGGGAGTTGCACGGTAAGTACCCAAAAATCCTGGAACACCCCCAGCGCGGCAGCGAAGCCCGAAAGCTGTTCCACGACGCACAGGAACTGTTGGGCGAGATCATCACCGGGAATCTGCTGCGCGCCCGCGGAGTTTACGGATTCTGGCCGGCGGCCTCGCTGGGTGACGATATCGTGGTCTACGAAGACCCCGGGCGTCGCCAAGAGCTGGCCCGGTTCCACACTCTCCGCCAGCAATGGCAACCCGGCGGCCGGGATTGCTTTCTGGCCCTGGCCGATTTCATCGCTCCGTTGGAAAGCGGCCGAATCGACTACCTGGGGGCCTTCGCCGTGACCGCCGGGATCGGTGCGGCCGAACTAGTGGCCCGCTTCGAGGCCGATCAGAACGACTACTCCGCGATCATGGCCAAGGTGCTAGCCGACCGGCTGGCCGAGGCCTTCGCCGAACGGCTCCATAAGACCGCCCGGGAGGAGTGGGGGTTCGGCCGAGAGGAGGGTCTGACGGTCGAGGAGCTGATTGCGGAGCGCTACCGCGGAATTCGCCCGGCGCCCGGCTATCCCTCGTGCCCCGACCACTGCGAGAAACAAACCCTCTTCGATCTGATGGAGGTCGAGCGCAAGGCCGGAATCACCTTGACCGAAACGTTGATGATGGACCCGCCCGCCTCGGTGTGCGGCTGGTATTTTGCGCACCCCGACTCGCGGTACTTCCAGGTCAGCCGGCTTACGCGAGATCAGGTCGAGGACTACGCCCGGCGCAAAGGCATGAAACTCAAGGAAGTCGAGCATTGGCTCTCGCCGAACCTGGGCTATGATCCGGAGGATTGAATCGTGCCCGAACTGCCGGCCTTCCAGCGAGCGCTGAGCGAGAGAGTGCTGGTGTTCGACGGCGCCATGGGCACCGAGATCTACCGGCACCACGTCTTCACCAATCGTTGCTTCGACGAACTGTGTCTGAGCGAGCCCAAGATAATCCGGCAGATCCACTCCGAGTATTGTGAGGCGGGTGCCGACGTGCTGACGACGGATACGTTCGGCGCCAACCGGGTCGCGCTGGGGCAGTTCGGCCTGGCTGAACAGATTCACGAGATCAATCGGGCCGGGGCCCGGATCGCCCGGGAAGTGGCCCACGCGGCCGGCCGGCCGGTATACGTGGCGGGCTCCATCGGGCCGCTGCCTTCACAGCCGCAGTACGAGGACTTGATCTCGGAGATGGTCGTCGAACAGGCAGAAGCCCTGATCGACGGTGGGGCCGACTTCGTAATGTTTGAAACTCTGCCCACGCGAACGGCCGTAGAAGCTGTCGCCGCGGCGATGCGGGCCGCCGCCGGTATCCCGTTTGCGATCTCGTGTGCCGTGATGGACAACGGCGAATCAGTCGCCGGCGAACCGCTCCGCCGGATGCTGGCCCCCTTGCCGGACGATGTCCCCCAGCCGGTCGCCTGGGGATTGAATTGCGGCACCGGGCCCGACGGCCTGCTCGCCGCGGCGGCAGAAGCATTGCGGCTGACGTCGCTGCCTCTGATCGTGCAGCCTAACGCCGGCCAGCCGAAGGAGGTGGGCTATCGGCGGATCTACCTCTGCTCGCCCGAGTATCTGACCAGCTACGCCCGCAAGTACGTGGAGCTGGGGGTCTCGGCGGTGGGCGGTTGCTGCGGCACTACGGCGGAGCATATTCGCCAGATTGCCCAGGCCGTCAAGCCGTTGGCTCGGGCCCAAGCCAAACCGGTGTTGAGCCGTCCATTCGGCGGGGCATCTTCATGTCCCACCGATGAGAGGGCCGCCGCCGAGCAGCAGGAACCGGTCCCGTTGGCCCAGCGGTCGCGCTTCGCCCAACGGGTTGCCCACGGCAAGTGGGTCACCACGGTCGAGTTGCTGCCGCCGCGCAGCTACGACCTCACGGGGACGATCCAGAAGAGCCAAACGCTACGCGCACACGGGGTCGATGCGATCAACATTCCCGACGGTCCGCGGGCAAGTTCCCGAATATCGCCGCTGATCACCGCGGAACGAATCTGGCAGGAGGCCCGAATCGAACCGATTCTGCACTTCTGCTGCCGCGACCGCAATTTGATCGGCATGCAGGCCGATCTGTTGGCCTGCGCCGCGTGCGAGATTCATAATATTCTGTTCGTCACGGGCGACCCTCCCAAGCTGGGCAACTACCCCAACGCCACCGGCGTGTTCGACACCGACTCGATCGGCATGGTCGCGATCCAGCGTGGGCTCAACGGCGGCATCGACCTGGGCGGTCAGACCATCGATCCGCCAACCCGTGCCGTGATCGGCGTAGGCCTGGATCCGACGGCCCTGGATCGAGGTAACGAGTTAGATCGCTTCCGGCGGAAGGTCGAGGCGGGAGCCGAGTTCGCCATCACCCAGCCGGTCTTCGATCCGGAGGCCTTGCTTCGGTTCCTCGACACGGTGCAAGCATACAGCATCCCCATCATTTCCGGCATTTGGCCGTTGGCTAACTTCCGCAACGCCACGTTCCTGCAAAACGAAGTCCCCGGCGTGGAGATCCCCGACTCGATCATGCAACGCATGGGCTCGGTCGAGAGTCGCGAGGACCAGTTGAAGATGGGGGTGCAGATCGCCCGCGAGTCGGTCGATCGCGTTCGAGACCGGGTGGCCGGGATCCAAGTCAGCGCCCCATTCGGCAAGCTTGCCACGGCCCTGGCGGTGATCGAGGGCAACCAGTAGCCCGCCGGCCGCCTACAGGTCATCCAACCCCGTAAACGTCGTGATCAGCGAGCGGAGGCTGCGTCTGAGCACGGAGTAGCTGAAGAACTTCTTGCCCAGCTCGAAATTGTGGTCGACCACCTCCCGGCGGTACTTTTCGTCGGCGATCACCTGGCGGACCTGCTCCAACACGTTGCGCGTGAGGAAGCCGTTCATGGTGACCACCTTGAAGCCCTTGGGCTCGATGTCGGCGATGAAGACCGAATAGCGGTTGACCAGCACCGGCTTGCGGAAGTAGAAGGCCTCCAGCAGGGCGTTGCCGAAACCCTCGTAGAGGCTGGGATAGGTGATCAGGTCGGCCTGGGCGTAAACGTCTTCCAGCGAGGTACCCACTTCTTGATGAAGGCCAAAAGGATTGACCAGCGGCGTGTGCGTATGCACGAATCGCAGGTCCACGCCGGAATGTTCCGCCAGCTCGACCAGCGAGTCCTGGTACTCCAGGCCCTCGTCGCCCGACTCGTGCGAAACCACCAGCTTGCACTTGGGATTCTTCAACTGCGAGACCAGGGCAATCGAATGCTCGATGCCCTTTCGCGGGACGACCCGGGTGGGCTGCAGCAGCATCACGTCGTCCGGCTCCAGCCCCATCTTCTCGCGGAGGTCCGAGTCTTTGGCCACGTCCGGCGACGGCGGATTCTCGAAGTCGAGCACGTTGGGCACCAGGATCGAGGGAGCCCCCTTGCGCCACGACAGGTCTTCCTGGCCAAACGAATTGATCGTCACGTGTTGCAGCGACGGCAGGGTAGGCGGGAAGGCCATGGTGAGGAAATCCTGCACGCAATTGACCGAAAATCGCGGGCGCTCCCAGTAGAAATCGTGGTGATGGGCGATGGTGGGAATTCCCGTCTCGGCGATGAAGTGCGTCAGCGCCACCCCCAACGGGATGTGCATCGGCAGACACAAGACGTTCTCCGGCACCAGAATGTCGATCTCAAACTTTGCCACGAACTCGTAGAGGGTCTCCTTCAGATGCTCGGCCACCTCGTAGATCTTGCGGGTCAACTCCGGGATCCGCCGCCGGATGCCGAACGCCCGCTCGTTGATCCAGACGTTGTCTCGATCGTAAAAATAGGCCTCCGGCACCAGCATGCTGACGCCCGGATCGCGGTCCAGCTTGCCGGCGTACCAGTGGCTTGTGTGGTCGTAGTCCCAGAGAACCCGGGCCCACTTGGCGGTTTCCAGCGAGACACCGTCGGTTCCGGAGAAACGGGTTGATACGAAGCCGATGCGTTGAGACACGATGGGGACCAGGGGTTCGGGATCGGGGTTCGCGTTTTGTTCCTGCCGTTTACTGCTGGGACGCTAGAGGAAGTAGGCCCATAGGGCCGGCCTCTGCAACGCGGCCGAACACGCCGCTTTGCAGGATGGGCGTCGCGCAGCTTCTCACGTGGGTCGTATATGATACCGCAAGACAGTCGTGCCGAGTGATTCCGGCTCTGTGGCCTGGCGACCGTTTAATCCCTTGAAGGTTCATGCGAGCTACTCTTCCGCGCCCACCGTGACCGCATTGCTGAAGACCATTGCATTGGGAACGAAGATCTTCCGGCCATCGGTCTGGAGCGTTGTGTAGCGGAGGTTGATCTCCGTGACCTTGCCCTTGAACGCCGAAACGGCGATATAGTCGCCCGGCTGGAAGGGTTTGTAGATGATCACCAAGATTCCGGCCAACACGTTGGAAATGATATCCTTCAGCGCAAACCCGAGTGCGAATCCGGTCAATCCCACACCCGCCACCAGCGCCGTGACATCGATGCCCAACGTCCCCAGGGCAGTCACCGCGCCAAACACGAGCAGGCCCACCTTGGCCACCCGGCCCAAGAGAAAAGTGAGGCTGGCGTCGATGCTGCGAGCATCTCCCAACCGGCGAATCACCTTTCCGGCGCAGATCCCGCCGAGCCAGAAAAGGGCAAACACCATCACGCTCGTGCCCAGCCGCGGCATGAACGACAGGATACCCCTGGACACGTCATCCCAGGTCACGAATGCAAACATCTTGCGACTCTCCTCTAGGCCGAGATTACTCAGATGGACTCCGCCGGGCTACGCCGCCGGGATTCAAGGCCACGATTCTAACTCAAATTGCCGGAGCGTACAATTCTTGGGCTCCCCTACGCACCCGTGTGATCATCTCATATAACCTTAAGAACGTATACGCCAATCATGGACGACCAAGCCGGAAAACAAGTCCTACCATGTCACAGGGAGACTCAGCTAGGAATCCATCCTCAGTGCAGCAATGACCTGTATAATTCTAAATGTTGGTTTGCTACCTTCTTGATATGGGTCTTCAAGCCGTATTTCCTTACCTTCTCCTTAATGTATGCATAGAATTTCTCGTCCTGAAGCATGCGGGAGGCAATTCCAATCAACTCCTCAGGGTCAGTCAACGCAAAAACAACCTCATCCGAAATATTGTCTGAAACCTCTTGAAACTTTGGTATGCGAGAGGCTATCACCGGTGTACCCATTCCAAGGCATACACAGACGGGACCACTTACGGACCAACCCTTTTCATCATAGGGCAATATTGCAAAAAGAGCCTTCTTTATTAGAAGATCGAGAACGTTGTGAGGAATAAAATGATCGAAAAGTCTGATCCTATCTCGATATTTGCTCTCTTGCACCATATTTCTACATTCAGACGCATAACTTCTTACCGTTGGGTCTTCATCTTTCTCCCTCACACTGCTAACGATGCATAAGCAAACATCCGCTATCTGGTCAAACAGAGGGGGGATAGCTTCTAACAAATACTTCAGATTCTTTCTCCTCTGCATAAACCCAAAAAACAGTATGTACCGCTTGTTTAACAGGTCTCTCCCTCTAAATTCGAGCCCTTCATCGACCTCTCTAAAATCAGAAAAATGTGGGATCACTCTTATCTTTGAATCGTCTTCCGCTTCTCTTGACAAAACGTGCTTTATCGGCTGGGTATGAACTATACTAAGGTCTACACTTTCGCATATCACGCGGTTATATCCTTCAACGTTTTCAAAAACGCCTTTGCTGACCGTGATATTGTTATGTACGCCGTGAAAGGTCATCACCTTTCTGATCGGTGTCTTTCTTAGCCTCTCCCAGATATCAGGGTGACCCCTATATATTGTGTTGTCAGGATTGCAGTGGATAATATCTGGCTGTTCGTTTTCGACTACTTCGAAGATCCCATCGATACTCGCCTCATCATAACTGGGAAAACATTTCAACCTTCCCTCGACTGTTTCCTCTTTCCTTCCTTCCTTGGTCGACGCTACAACGAATTCGACGGTTTTGTCTACTTCCATCATTTCCTGAATCAGCTTCTCAGAGTATATTCCAATTGCAGACGTCTGCGAAAGATACGGGGTGACAAAACAAACTTTCATCTGAATCTCCTCCCTCTTCCCCCAAAAAAGGATCGTGGTGGCAAACTTCAAATCGTTCCTTAACCCCTCGTCCAGTTTTTGGGGTCCACTAGGCCTGGAAGAAGTAGCTTGGATGATTTGCCATGCTGAAATTCGTGGTGAGGAACTAGGGGCCTGTCCTGGAGGGCCAGACGTGTCAATTCAGCGGTCCACGGGCTCGACGCCCCAGGAGCGGAGCCGCCGAACGTCGGCCTGCTACCCGCTGCTGCCTGTGGCTGGACTTCGCATCGTTCGCGCCCCCCCCCAAACCATACATCATACACAACCTACAGGAAAGGATTGCCCAAGTGGAGCGAAATCCTCCACTTGCGTCGATCAAAGAGGTCGAGATCGTAGCAACTTTGCGGGAACTCAGTCAAGTGCAGTCGAGAGACATTCGTTCAGCTCCGGCAGACCCGTCAGGATGACGTCGGGCGAGATCCCGTCCAACCGGGAGTCGCCCTCGCGGCGTCGCAGGCTGCGGAGGTCGCCCGCAAACAGCGCTGTCCGAAACCCGACTTGGAAGGCCGGGAGAACGTCCATGAGCATGTCGTTGCCCACAAACAGCACGGCCGCAGGTTCGACCCCACGCCGGTCGAGGGCCCCGGCCGCCATTTGGTGCAGGTCCAGCCCCGGCTTGGCCCGGCCGTATTCACAGGAATAGTATTGCAGCCGTGGGTCAAAACCAAGTCCTTCGGCCGGTTGGCCCAATAACGCCTCGAACAGCTCCGGCGTGTAGAACTGGGCGTTGCTGATCAGACCCAGCACCAAGCCATTACGCCGCAGCCGCTGCAGACACTCCCGCAGATGGGGCATAGGCCAGCAGGGATTCGCCCGGGCCTCGTACTCCACCGCCAACCGCCTCAGGTCGGCCGCCCGGGCGGCCGACTCCTCAACCACGCCGCGGCGGACCAGGTCCACCATTACCTCACCCCATAGCTCGACGATATCCACCTCCGGATATTCGATGCCGGCCCGCCGCGACCTGGCATGGGACATTTCGATAAGTCGAAAAAGGTGCTCCACACCTTGCTCGACCGGACCCAACGTGGAAATCCCCATCGCACCCAGCGCCTCTTCCAGCGGCCCCAGCGCCTCTTCCAGCGAACCCTGTGCCGCCGTTGACCGCTCGGCACTGCCCACCTCCCCGCTGCCACTGATAAACAGCGTCCCGTAAACGTCGAACATTACCGCCCGAATGCCCTCCAGCCGCGTCAGCACCGGCTCCATACCGGTCGCCAGCGGCTCCATCGGCCGAAGATGCTTGCGGAAGATCTCGCAGTACGGGCTGGGCATTCTATGGGCAGTCTCCTCTCCGGCTGGCCGACTGCGGCCCCCCACCCCGTGGGCGCCGCGGAACAAGCGGCCGGGAAGCCCAGTATACAGGCCGCCCGCTACGGCACAAAACCACCGTTGTGGTGGGAAGCATGGGACGGCCTTGGGTCGCGACACGTCTGGCTTCACGGGCGGGCGAGGCATCGTTGGCCTCGGGGCCCTCAGGGCTGCTGAAAGACGCGGGCCTGCTTTGGTTGGCCTATCCCTCGGGCCGTCTGAAGCGCGGCGGCCAGCATCGCGTCGTCAGTCCCGGCCGAGAGTGCGACGGGGGAGCCGTCGATCGGGCGGGCGGCAACACGCACCAGCACGTCCGGCTGCACGCCCACCCGGCTGTAGGGCCGCCCGCTGGGTGAATAGAACTTGGCGGTGGTCAGACGCACGCCCGCACCGGTCAGACTCAACGGAAAGATCCCCTGGACCGATCCCTTGCCGTAAGAACGATCGCCCACGATCGTCCCCCGTCGATGCTCGCGGATTGCGCCGGCAAAGATTTCCGCCGCGCTGGCCGTGTCCCGGTCGATCAAAACCACCAGCGGAACCCGCCAGGTGCCGATCGTGTGGGCCGAGTAGGTGAAATCCTCTTGTGCGTTTCGTCCCCGGGTAGAAACGATCACGCCCCGCTGGATGAACTTGTCGGATACCTCGACGGCGGTGACCAGCAATCCGCCCGGATTGCCCCGCAGATCCATGATCAGGCGCTTCATCCCCTCGCGGTGCAGCTTCCAAAGGGCCTTCTCCAGGTCCCGGCAGGTGGTCTTCTGAAAACACGCCAACCGCAGGTAACCGATGCCGTGCCGGGTATCGAGGATTCGCACGCCGTCCACACTGGGCACGTCCACACGGCGGCGGCGAATACGCACCTGGCGGGGCGGCCGGGGCGGCGTGCTCACCGCCAGATCGACCACGCTGCCCGATTCCCCTCGCAAAAGGTCGGCCGCCTGGTCCGTCGAAAGTTTCTCCGTCGGTCGCCCATCGACCGAAACGATGCGATCCCCCGCCTGGATCCCGCCTTGCTCGGCCGGACTGCCGGGAATCACCCGTACGATCATCAAATCATCGTCCCGCGCCTTCAACTCGATCCCCAGCCCCACGAAGTTGCCCTCGATCTGCGCGTAGACTTCGTCCAACTGATCGGGAGTGAGGTACGCCGAGTAGGGATCCAACGCGTTGGTCGCACCGCACAAGTACTCCAGCACCACCGCCGTGCGGGAAATCCCCAACTGCCCCTGGGCCAATCGGGCAGCGGCGGCCACGGCCTCCCGGGCCTGGCCCCGAGATTCAATCGCCCGTGAACTCAACACCCCACGAAGGCTCCCGCAGAACTCGTCCACACGTTGCCGATCTCGCCGGGGCACGTTCCGCCGGGCAAACTCCGGCTCCCCCAGCGCGATCTCCAGATTGTGGGTGCCGTGCCCCACCAATTCCCGCCAGTTCGGGACCTCAACGTAATGGGCCTGAATCTTCAACAACACCTGGGAGTAAAGCTCCAGCGCCTGCTCCGCCGAGAGCTTCGCCACGCTGCCCAAGAAGCTGCGGTCGGCAGACCGGCGGATCAGATCGTAGTGCAGCCGCGTATGCTCGAACCGCTGCTGAAGGCTGCTCTCCCCGGGGAACCGCCGCAGCGCGTCCTCGTAATGCGCCATCGCCTCGCCCCAACTCCGCGCGGCCTCCAATTCTCCACCTTGCCGCAACAGCTCGCCGACTTCGCCCGTGTCGGTTACGATCGCGATCGTGGTGGCCTCCCGGCCAACCGCCGCCGTGACAACGAATACCGCCAGCACCGCAAACAGCGCGCGGAAGCCGGAAGAGAGGACCCTGTGTGGCATGGTGTCGCCAATCCTTGGTGGGTGTGTCGCGCGGCGCCGGCTTCAGGGGCACCACGCCTTCGGGGGCGTGAACCGTCGGGAGACGGCCGAAAAGGTGGGTCCGACGTTTCGGCCAGCTAAATATAGAACACGTTTTGCGGCCCGTCAAAAATCGTCCGCGAGTTTCCGTAACTCCAACTTCTACAACCCGCAAATCCCCGCCCTGGCCGCTCGCATCACAACGGCCACGCCCGGCCGCAACGTAAAAAAGTTTTGCGCCACTTGCGCCGCGTGCGAGCGCCAATGTGGGGTGAACGGGTGATGCGGGCGCCGCCGTCACCCCTCGCGCCAAGCGCACAACCCGCACAACCGTCGGCTTGCGTCCCGCCGATCGGCGCATTACAATGCCACAAGAATAAGGAGAACCGCCATGAAACCGGTCCCATGCCTGTTGCTGTTGCTCGTCTCGGCCGCGACGGCCGCGGCGGCTGAGCAGGTCGTGATCCCCGCACGCCAGCTCTCGGCCCGCTCCGGGAACGTCGCCCCGCAGTACGCCCAGTTCGGAAACCTCACCCTCTGCGTCGGTACAAACGGATTCATGGAGTGGACCGCCGAGCTTCAAGGCGGACCCTGCTACGTCCATTTCCTCTACGCCTCCGGCCAGCCACGCCCCTGTCGAATCAGCATCAACGATGCCCAGCATCCCGACCCGGTCCTGGGACGGCCCACCGGCGGCTTCATGCCCGAACACCTCCGCTGGCAAACCTACGGCCCGCTGACCTTTCGCAAGGGAAAAAACACCATCCGCATCGCGGCCACCGGCTTGATGCCCCATCTGAAGGGACTGGCCGTCTGCTCCGCCAAAACACCACCCGACGGCGACGTCTTCCGCGACCCTGACGCCGAAACCCGGAGCCTACCCTGGAAGCTAAACCTCCGCGGCCTGCGCCGGGCCATCTCATATCTTGCGGAGAAGTACCCCCGAGAATATCCCCGCGGCGACGACTATCTCGCCCGCCTGGATGCCATCCAGGAACGACTCTCCGGAAATCCCCTTGAACCGGAAGCGGCCGATCGACTGCTCCGGGAAACCGCAAAACTCCGCCGCCACGCCCTGCTGGGCGACCATCCCCTGCTGAAGTTCGACAAGCTGCTGTTCGTCAAGCGCTACACCTACCAGTCCACCCACTACTACACCGACTACATCGACGGCTGCGAGCATTTCGGCGGTAACCTCTGCACGCTCTCGCTGGCCGACGGCAAGGTCAGCGAGCTGGTCCCGCAACTCAAAGGCGGCATCTTCGGCCGGTTCGATCTCTCCTGCGACGCAGAGCGCGTGGTCTTCGGCCACAAGCCCGCCCTGGGCCGTGGGTTCCGCATCTGGGAGGTCGGCGTCGACGGCAAAGGTCTCCGCCAGCTCACCTTCGACCCGCCCAACGAGCAGAAGCTGATCGAAAAATACCGGCACCGCAACATCAGCAGTTGGGTCGGCAGACCGCTGGTCTACACCCACCACACCGACGACATGCACCCTTGCTATCTGCCCGACGGGGGGATCTGCTTCGTCTCCACCCGATGCCAGCGGGGGATCCTCTGCGACGGACCCGACGTCTTTACCACCACCACCCTCTACCGCATGGACGGCAACGGCAAGAATATGGAGGTCCTCTCCGACAGCCCCCTCAGCGAGGCCTCGCCCAGCATTATGAACGACGGGCGGATCCTCTACACCCGCTGGGAATACGTCGATAAGGCCGACGTGGTTATCAAGTGCCTCTGGGCCGTGCGGCCCGACGGCACCGGCTCGGTCGAGATCTTCGGAAACGATATCACCTTTCCCGACAGCTTCATCCACGGCCGGGCGATACCCGCACACCACAATCTCTTCGTGGTGATCGGCGCACCCCACATGCCCCTGGGCGTGGGCACGGTGATCCGGCTGGACATCAGCCGGCCCATCCGCACCCGCCAACCGATGACCTATATCACCCCCGGGGTGGATATCCTCCAGGAGCACGGCTACAACCACCTTCGAGGCGGCCGCTGGGTCCGCGAGTACAACGGGCCGCTCTATGGCGACGCCCAGCCGCTCTGCGACAAATTCTTCCTGGTGGCCTGCAATCCCCATCAACCTTACAACGACGAGCGGGCCTGGGGCCTATACCTGATCGACGAGTTCGGCAACCGCGTGCTGATCCACCAGGACCCGGAGATCTCTTGCTGGCAGCCGATCCCGCTGCGGCCGCGGACCACTCCGCCGGTGTTGCCGCCGCTGCCGACCCCCGAGCAACCGCCGGCCACGCTGATCCTCAGCGACGTCTACCAGGGTATCCGCAGCGTGCCGCGGGGCACGATCAAGTATCTCCGCGTACTGGAGACGGTGCCCCGCCCGTGGGCCGCCCGCCGCTTCTGGGACGGCGACGCGGCCTATCAGCAACACGCCGTGGTGAGCCTCAACGGCAGCCTGCACGTGAAGCGGATGCACGGCATCGTGCCGGTCGAGAAGGACGGCTCCGCCCATTTTCACGTTCCACCCGACAAGAACCTTTTCTTGCAGGCCCTCGACGAGGACTTCATGGAAGTGCAGCGGATGCGGACCTTTGTGAACCTGCGTCCCGGCGAGTCGCGCTCCTGTATCGGCTGCCACGCGCCGCGGCAGTGGGCCCCGGCCAACAAGACGGTTCTGGCACTGCGCCATCCGCCGCGCGAACTTCAGCCCCAGCCCGGCGACCAGTCGGCACTCAGACCGATCTACTACCCCACCGACGTGCAGCCGATCCTCGACCGGCACTGCGTCCGCTGCCACGGCGGCCGGAAGACCGACGCCGACCTGGACCTGACCGGCGAGTTGACCACGCTCTTCAGCCGCTCCTACGAGAGCTTACTCAAGAGAGACCTGGTCCAGGTCTTCCACGAGAACCAGCCCAAGACGGGCGACGCCTCGCCGATCCCGCCCTACACCCTCGGGTCCCACGCCAGCAAGCTGGTGAAGCTGCTCCGCGACGGCCACGAAGACGCCAAGCTCTCCCGCCAGGAGTTCATCCGCCTGGTCACCTGGATCGACGCCAACAGCCCCTACTACGGCAGCTACTTCGGCCGCCGCAACCTGAAGCACCGCGACCACCCGGATTTCCGTCCGTTGCCGAAGGTCGCGACCAATCAACCATAAAGCCGCCACCGCCGGCCGCGCGGCTTTCGGTGATGGGAAGTGTGCCACTGCTTCGCAGAAGCAGTGCAGCGGAGTGGCGCCCGCCCGCGGTGCTCGTTGTCCCGATCCTGATTGCCATCTCACCTCGTAGCCATTTCCGTAATCGTTGCGATCTTATCCCCCTTAAGCCCTTCCAGGTCATCAGCCGTTATCCATCCTTCTCTCAGCAGTCTGGCGAACACGAGAATAAGCACTGAATATCTGTAATCGTACTTGTCGTCCATTTCCTTTCGTTTCTCCGCGAGGAAATCGTGGACCCTCCACACGTCATCGGAGTCATCCGCTTGATTGGCCATTACCCGCAGCTTGTTGATGATTTCGCGACACTCCCTCTCGTAGGCGTTCTCAAACGCCCGCCCGGCAGCGGCCTTTTCGGCCTTGGACCATTTCTCGTGATTCATTTCCGATAGCGAACGTCAAGCCTCACCGGGCCGCGGCCGAGTGATTCTCCATTGCCAAAACGCCGGATCGGCGGCTCCGGTGCATGCGTTTGTTAGCCACGCCCATTGTCACAAAAGTGCCTTGAACTCGTCTACGGTCAACCCAGCTTGACGAACAATTGCCCGGAGCGTTCCCTTGGCCACCTCGTCATGGTCGGGAACCGCTCAGCCGCCGGTGTGGAGGGTCTCTCTGCCGCAGCACGATGTGGCTGCCACGCTGACGGTCGAATGCGTAGCCGATCTTGCGCAACGCCTTGACAACCTGGCGGCCTGACAGTACCGGGAATTGGCTCACACGCTGACCTCCACAACTTCTTCGGAAATGGAGGGCGGCACCGGTTCGCCGTGGGCTTGCAAGCTTTCCAAGTACGCTGCAATCGCCTCCTTGATATTGTCTACCGCCTCCGAGCGAGTCCGCCCCTGGGAAATACACCCAGGCAGCGCAGGCGCCTCGGCCACGTACACGCCGTGTTCGTCTTGCTCGATCAATACTCGGTATCGCATCGGATCCTCTCGTAACGTTCAGTGTCTACTCGCAGATTCTTGACGATTTCGCGACATTCCCTCTCGTAGGCGTTCTCAAACGCCCGCCCGGCAGCGGCCTTTTCGGCCTTGGACCATTTTTTGTGATTCATTTTTGACAGCGAACGCTATTGGCAACCCGACCGAAAACCGCGCAGCGGTTTTTGGATCGGCTTGACCAAATTGTTAGGCCGTACCATATCCTGCCTCCAAACGCGCAAGAAAATGATGAATTACCACAATTACAAGATGAAGGCGAAAGGTAGAATCAGACTGTTCAGAAAGGCCGGGGTGTGATCCCTCTGGATGAAGCCGTTTCCAGAAGCCTTCAACAAAGCCAGTTCCATTGGAAAGGAATTCATTATACTCACGGATGAAAAAACCAGCTTTGGCAAGCGCAATCTTTCGGTCGTTGCTAGACGAATACTGCCCAGGACAAACAATCGCTTGTGTCTTGTCAAAAAACTCTTCCACGAAAGAACGAAGTTGTGCATTTGCACCGGCCCATTCGCCACGCGCATGCGCTGCAATAGCCTGCTCATAATGCCCCTTAGCTGTGCCGAAGCCGAATTTTTCTAGAAGAGAGATTAGTTGATCTTCTTGTTCTACTACAGGGAGTTGGGCGGGCAGTTTTCTTCGTAGCCCAGTATCTGTTAGCTCAAATCCATCTCTATCAAGTGAGTGAGCTAGATCGGGATAACTTTCGGAGAGTGATTCGAATCCACGGTGATTCTTTGTTGCGTACTCAATTACCTCAATGGGTAACGCTGAGCCATTCGGCCCAAGCGCCTCCGGGTCGGAAATAAGGTGCTTAGCAATGGATGTTGCCTTTTGTTCTAGATACTCGCCAGAAATCACGTCCTCAAGATCAAACTCCAAACTGAATCGATCCACCTCGTCATGAGTTCGAAAACTCAAGGCTTTGACTATTTCAAGGATTGTTTTTCTAGAAAACATGATTTCCATATCTGCTGCTAATCTTCTGGCCTAACGACTGAGCTAACCGGGCGGCGGCCAGCGACTTTCAATCTCAGATTCTTCGGCCAAACGCCGCTCCGGTTGAGCGATTTGTTATGCGGCAGTCGATTCATCCAAATGGATACGTGCCCGGAATAGGGTCGCTCTCGATATTCGTGATATACGATGCTTGTTCTTCGACAAGTTTGTCCATACGATCGAAGTGTGGGGGAAGAATGCGGCGCTGAATTTCCATCATGTACCAGCATACAGCATAGAAGTGCTTATGTGACATTGCTGCTGTGATGCCGACTCTTGTGCCTTCCGTGCCTGCCCACCAAGGGCAACCGTCCACAAGTTTCTTATCAACGATCGCATCGTTATGAACGATACAGTTCCGTAGCCGACTACAGTGGTAGAGGGCGTCACGCACCTTGTCCTCGACTGGGCCACCGTAACCAAGGGCTGATAGGACTGATTCAAATCGTCCTACGCCCGGCTTGAGTGCTGCAGAACATGATGAGTCCAGCAGTTCATAGAGATAATCAGCTTGCTCTTGACTACTTGAGTCCAGAAACTCAATGATCGGTGCCTTGAGCTTAGCCATTTCTTTTCGCTCACGCACTGCAGGCACCTCTTCCAATAAAGAGCAACAGATATCGTGGACGAAAGCCTCGAGAATCGACCACAATCGGACAGTTACCAATGCGTGGAGGTCATAGAAATCGGGCGACTGTTCTTTGGCGTATTGCTCAAGATGACCAACCATCGGTTTGTCTTTGTCGATCATTCGCAAGACTGGCACATAGTCACGCCCAAGCCGCGCCATTTCGGCAAGCAGTTGAAGCCTGCCAATCGCATGTGCATGCCGCATGTGAATAGCGGCGATGGAGTCTATCGGGATGTGCTGATCAGTGTCGATGGTGTTGCTCGTGTCATTGCCGCCTAACAATGATTATATGGCCCCGCATAAGATGCGGAACTTCGATTTCCTGCCCGCATAACACGCCGTTGATTCGGCTTGCAAGGCTGCGAGAATCCTCTGAACCTCGGTCACTTGCGCCGTATGCAATGATTTATCATGGTGTCTTATACGGATCGGCATAAGAACCTCTGCGATGGGCTCAAAGCCCGTCCACCGGCCTGCCAGCGCCAGCCGGTGCACGGTTGAGGAAATGGGTGTATACCATCGTCTTTTTGACATCGTCATGGCCCGGGAGTTCCTGGGCGGTTCAGGGTCTCGCGGTTCATTGTGAGAGGGCTGAAATCGCTTGTCAAGGACCGTCCGCAGATGATTTCCAGAGAACTCAGACGGCTCCTCGCCCTTCACGCCCTGGACCGGGGGTCTCCTTCCTTGCGCGCGTCGTGCCCTGGCCTCCTAACCCGGCCACGCATGGGGCCTGTAGTGGAAGCGGTGACCCGGTGGAGACCTTCGGTCGGCCCAGTAGCACGGTCGGGAGACCGTGCCATAACGGGGTTCTGACCTACACCTTCACCGCCCGCCCCCGCTGGACCGACTGCGTCTGCTTCTGGCAGAGCACCACCGCGTCGCAGGCCAGATCGCCGGCCAGGAGCTTCGACGGGATACCGCTGCTGACCGCACGGACGACTTCCTTCAACTCCGGCGGAAACGCAATCTCGGCCGGGTCGCCCGCGGGCAGCTTCGGACGGTACACGCCCCCATTCTTGGTCAACACCGTCACCGGATAGCCCACCACCCAGTCCTTGCCGATGCCCGCCGCGTCGAAGATGATGGTGGCCTTCTCCAGGTAGATCTCGAACGCATGGGTGAACGCCCGGCCCTGCTGATCGATCACGCCGCTGGCGGCCGTGACCACCAGGCTGGGATCGTCGAAGAGAAACTGCGTGCTGAACCGCTCGACCACCTCGCCCCGCATGGAGCCCACGCTCTGCACCGCCTTGGGCATTCCAAAGATCACGCGGATGAAGTGGGCGTCGTGTACGTGCAGATCGAGCATCGGCCCGCCGACGGCCTTGGGGTTGTAGAAGTCGGGCAGCCAGAGCGGGTCGGAGATGATCCGCTTGAAGTGACCGCCCAGAAGCTTGCCGTACTTGCCGCTGGTGATGGCCTTGTAGGCGAAGGCGTATTCCGGCAGAAACGGCAGCACGTGGCCGATCATCAACTGCCTGCGGGCCTTCCGCGCGGCGGCGACCATCCGTTTGGCGTCGGCGGGGGTCAAGGCGATCGGCTTCTCGCAGAAGACGTGCTTGCCCGCCTTCAACGCCGCGATCGTGACCTTGGCGTGCAGCGACGGCGGCAGACAGACGTCGATCAGGTCCAGTTCCCCGTCGGCGAGCATCTCGTCCAGCTCCGTGTAGCGGCCGATGTCGCCGAGGTCCATCTTGGTCCCCTGCGGCCCGAAGTTGCCCTTGATCGTCCGCCAGTCGCCGGCCAGCCGCCGCTTGTCCTGCTCGCAGAGCGCACGGACCTTGGCCCCGCGGACCTTTTGGTAGGCGTTGTAATGGGTCATGCCCATGAAACCGACGCCTGCGATGCCGACGTTGATCATGCTTTTGCTCCTTGAATCGGATGTGCTGTTTGGCCGTTTGCTTGCCGTTTAGCCGCCGGGCTTGCCCGGCGCTGCCGCTGAACAACCGTTCCGGCGGCCACGCGGGGCAAGCCCCGCCGCTAAACTGAACAATCCCCAACTACAACACGCTCAAGAACCTCTCACACGCCCCGTCCCACGCGGTCGTATTCTGCGGCTCGTACTCCTCGACTTGGAAGGCCACGCGGGGCAAGCCCCGCCGCTAAACTGAACAATCCCCAACTACAACACGCTCAAGAACCTCTCACACGCCTCGTCCCACGCCGCCGTATTCTGCGGCTCGTACTCCTCGACTTGGAAGCTCCGGCGAATCACCTCGCGGGCCTCGGCGATCGAGCCCACCTCTGCGGTGGCCACCGCCTGCATCATCAGGTTGCCGATGGCGGTGGCCTCGACCGGTCCGGCCACTACCCGGCGGTCGCAGGCGTCGGCCGCGGCCTGGCAAAGCTGGCGATTCCGGGTGCCGCCGCCCACGATGTGGATCGTCTCCAACCGCCCGCCGGCAAGCTCCTCGCACCAACCGAACACCTGGCGGACCCTCATGGCGATGCTCTCCAGGGCACAGCGCAACACGGCGCCCTCGTCCTCCGGCACGGGTTGTCCGGTGCGCTTGCAGAACCGGCAGATGGCCTGGGGCATGTTGTCGGGGGCCAGGAAATCGGCAGCGTCGGGATCGATAAAGGAGACCAGCGGCTTGGCGGCCGCCGAAAGCCGGTTGAGGTCTTCCCAGTCCCAGTTCCTGCCGGCCTGGTTCCACGTGCGGCGGCACTCCTGCACCAGCCACATGCCGGTGATGTTCTTCAACAGCCGGATCGTGTTGCCCACGCCCCCTTCGTTCGTGAAGTTCAACTCGAGCACCTTCTGGTTGATCACCGGCCGCGGCGATTCGATCCCCATCAGGGCCCAGGTCCCCAGGCTGATGTAGCACCAGTCCGGACGTTCTCCGGGCCGGCTGAGGGCGGGCACGGCCATCACGGCGCTGGCCGTGTCGTGGGAGCCCGGCAGAATCACTTCCGCGCCGCTCAGCCCGCTCTCGGCGGCCAGGTTCGGCCGCAGCGGGCCGAGGTTCGTCCCGGGTTGCTCGATCCGGCCCAGCATGGCGGTGGGCAGACCGAATTTCTCCAGCAACTCGGTGGCCCAACCGCCGCTAATGGGATTGTAGAACTGGCTGGTGCTGGCTTCGGTCATCTCGTTACACTTCACGCCGGTCAACAGCCAGTGGAACAGGTCGGGCACCATCAGCATGGTTTCGGCGATATCCAACAGGGGCGAGCCGGAGAGCTTCATCGCCAGGAGTTGGTAAAGCGTGTTGAACTGCATGAACTGCAAGCCCGTGTGCCGAAAAATCTCCTCGCGGGGGACGATCGCGAAGGCCTTTTCCAGGATCTCGTTGGTACGGCCGTCTCGATAATGGAAGGGGTTGCCCAGCAACTGGTCGCCGCGGGCCAACAGACCGTAGTCGACGCCCCAGGTATCGACGCCTACACCGACGATTTGCTCCCCCCCCAATTGGTCTGCGGCCGCCCGTAACCCCTGCCGGACTTCAGACCAGAGCCCCAGCAGGTCCCAGTACAAGCTGCCGGCCACCTCCACGGCCCCATTCTCGAAGCGGTAGATTTCCTCTAGCCTCAGTCTTTGGCCGTCGAAGAGCCCCGCCAGGTGCCGGCCGCCGGATGCCCCCATGTCGATCGCCAGATACGCCTTTTCTGCCATGGTTCTCAAGGGCCCTTTGCCGTTGGACCGGAAAAACGCGCCATGTGCCCCATATCGTGCCGCTTCCGAGGGCAACGGTCAAGCACCGCTTGTCACACCGGGTGGTAACTAACACCACGGGCGATGTATAAAATACGGCGGTAGAGCGCCCATAAATTAGGCTGGATAGCTGGCATTGTTTCTCAACATGAGTATGATTGAGTATGTTAGTAGAGGGCGTAAGTACCAAAGGAAGTCGGTATGAAGATTTCTGCCAAGACCGAGTATGCGTGTGTCGCCATGTTGGAGTTGGCGTCGCAATATGGCTCGGGCGAACCGGTTCGCATTCGCCGCATTGCCGAGCGACACACCGTACCGCCGCGATTCCTGGTCCAGATCCTCTTGCAGTTGAAGGGGGCCGGGCTGGTGGCCAGCGTCCGAGGAGCCGGCGGAGGATACCGGTTGATCAAGCCTCCCGAAGAGGTCTCGCTGGGCCAGGTGATGGGCGTTGTCAACAGCTCGTCTGAAGAAGCCGTCTCCTCCACCAGCGCATCACCCGACTCGCCCGCCGTGAAGGTCCTCACGCAGACCTGGCAGGAAGTCAACTCCGCAGAGCGCCAAATGCTCGATAGTATCTCGCTGGCCGATCTGCTCGATCGCGCCAAAGGGCAGGACGACAAGATGTACTACATCTGAATCCCGTGCCCATGGAGCCCGTCGCCTATCTCTTCGGTGCCTGTTCTGCCCTGTTGGTGGGCTTTTCCAAGACGGCAGTGCCCGGGGCCGCCATCCTGGCCGTCACGCTGATGGCCGTCGCGTTTACTCCGCAGCAAGCCAAGCTCTCGGTCGGGGCCCTGTTGCCCGTGCTGTTGGTGGGCGACGTGTTTGCGGTGGCCTGGTACCGGCGCTACGCACGATGGGATCGGCTGTTGAGGCTGCTGCCGTACGTTGCCGTGGGGATGGTGCCCGGGGCAATCGTCTTGTACCGGACCACCGGTGGTCAACTGCGGCCGATCCTCGGCGTGCTGGTGCTGATCCTACTGGTGCTGGAGGTCTGCCGGCGCAGGTTAGGCTGGGAGCGCCTTTCCGGACAGTGGTGGTTTGTGGCTGTGATCGGCGTGCTGGCCGGCTTCGGCACCACGGTCGGCAACTCCGCCGGGCCGGTGATGAGCATCTACCTGATCAGCCAGGGAGTGCTCAAAGAAGAGTTCATCGGCACGGCGGCCTGGTTCTTCCTGATCGTCAACCTCGCCAAGCTGCCCATCTATGCAGCCTTAGGCGGGATCGTCACTCCGGCCACCCTGCAGTTCGATCTCTTCCTGGCTCCGCTGGCAGCTCTGGGCGCTCTGTTGGGTGTCTGCGTGCTCAGGCGAATCCCACAGCAACTCTTCGACGTCCTGGCGCTGGCCCTGGCGGGTCTGGCGGCCGTACAGTTGATCGGACTCTGATGACCCGCCGCTGACGTCCATTGCCACCCGGTCCGCCACACTCTACCTTGTCGGGCATGGACGCCGACGCCGACAAGCCGCTTACCGTGTTGCAACGCCGCCGGGCCCGACGGCTGGCCTATTGGAACGGCGGCGTTTGGGCGATCGGCAACGGACTGACCAGCACGATGTTGGTGGTCTACCTTGCCATGGAATTCGACGTTCCCGGGATCGGACTGGGGATCAGCCTGATTCTTGCCGCGCCTCGCCTGGCTGGAGTGCTGCGGCTGGTGGCCCCGGCGATGATCGGCCGGGTGGCCGACCGCAAGCGGTTCTGCGTCGGCGCGTTCTTGCTGAGTGCCTTGACGCTGTTGGGCCTGCCGCTGGTTGTTGCACCCGGTTGGTTGCCGTCGCCCGGCGCATCCATAGCTGCCCTGGTCGCGCTCTGGTGCCTGTACCACCTGTTGCAGTATCTGGCCACGGTGGCGCTCTGGTCATGGCTGGCCGACCTGGTGCCGGGGCGGGTCCGCGGCCGATTCCTGGGCCGGCGCGAGCGGTGGATGGTCGCTGGGCAGGCGGCCGGTATGATCGATGCCGGGCTGTTCGTTTGGGGATTCGGCCAGATGTACCCCGACCTGCCGCGTTGGATTGCCTACGCAGTTCCGGCCGTGGCCGGGGCCTGCTTCATGTTCGCTGCGCTGATACCGTTGCTGGGCATGCCCGCCGTGGTGCGAAGCCGGATCGTGCGCCACGGGGCTCCCTTTGGTTCCCTCTGGACGCCGCTTGCCGACCGGCGGTTCCTGCGGCTGTTGCTGTTCGGCTGCTGGCTGTCGCTGGCCAACGGTCTGACGCAACTGACCCAAGGCGTCTACCCGGGCTGGGAACTGGGGATCGGCTTGTTCGTCTTGCTGGGCCTGAAGACCGCCATGCGACTCGGCCAGTGGGGACTCGGTCCTCGGCTGGGCGGTCTGGCCGACCGCGTGGGCAACCGGCCCGTCATGCTCCTGAGCCTCCTCCTGGTGGCGCAAGGTCCGTTGTTCTACTTCTTTGCCTCGCGCCAACAGCCGTGGTGGATGGCCGGGGCCTGGGCCGTGTGGGTCGCCTGGGTGGGGCTGAACGTGTGCCTGCCGAACATGATGCTGAGACTCTCTCCCAGCGAGTCAAACACGCCCTACATTGCCATGTACTTCGCGCTTACCGGCCTGTGCGTTGCCGCCAGCACGGTAGTCGGCGGAGTCCTGTTCGACCTCTGTCGTCACGAGCCGGTGCTCCTCTTTGGTAGCCTCGTGCTA
>SDBV01002761.1_pt1 | contig 26180 bp, 24 predicted proteins | sample 2277081 | NCBI WGS metagenome assembly SDBV01 (sample SAMN10402039, study PRJNA504765) | marine sediment metagenome | isolation source: marine sediment core GS10_PC15, 223 cmbsf | place: Arctic Ocean: Southern Knipovich Ridge | collected 2010 | reverse complement strand
GCTTCATTGCTTCTCTCCTCTCTGCCCTTTCTTCCCCCTTTTCTTTTTCCTGCCCTCTCTCCCTTCACTGTCTTTTTCCTTCCTACTCTTCCCTTCGTCCTTCCCTCTAGCCTCCTGACTCTTCACTCTTGACTGTCTTTTTCCTTCCTACTCTTCCCTTAGCACTTCCCTCTAGACTCCTGACTCTTCACTCTTGACTGTCTTTTTCCTTCTCACTTAAAAAAGAATCCTTCTTATAACGTCAAGTCTTCTAAGCTCACGCGGGTGTATCGTATTCGAAAGTACGCCGGTCAGGCTGTGAGCCAGAGACTCGTCTTTCTCGGCCTTTTTTATGAGGTTATTTAATCGTTTGTGATTTGAGAGAAGCAAGCCAAGCAGGCGGGCGTAACGAAAATATGAATCATATTCCTTGCGCATCAGCTTGCTATATCTTCCAAGCGCCTTATCGATAGAAGCAAAACTGCTGGTATTTCCTTCCAGCGTTCGGCCAAGTAGCGCCGAGCTTTCTATCGCGTGAGAGATACCCTCCCCATTGATGGGCGAGACAAGCCCGGCGGCGTCGCCGACTATGGCTATGCCGGGAAGTTGGAGGGGAACTCGCCCGAAACTCATCCTCATGACAGAACCCTGACGTTCGTCGCTGAATCTCCCGCTTTTTAAAGATATCGGCACCTTGGTGGTGTCCACGAAATCTTTAAAAGCACCCAATAGATCGACCTTATCTTTTTTAATGCCAAGAGAACCGATACCGACGTTTGCCGAATTATGACTCAAAGGAAATATCCATCCATAACCCTTCGGCAGGGCATCTGAGAAATATATGTTGACGCTATTATCGAGTTTCTCATCAAAGTCAGCGTAGCCGCGATAAGCTATCGCCTGCGTCTCCTTTTTAATATCTACAAGCTTTCTGGAGAGGGACCCGGTGGAGCCATCGGCTAAGACGATAAGGTTGGCGCTGACCTCGGTCTCTTCGCCGTCCACCTCACCGACTATGCCAAAGCAGCGTCCTCTATCGAAGAGAAAGGAGTTTACTTTATAGCCGTCTTTAAAAGTAGCTCCGGTTTCAACAGCTCTATCCACTAAACGTTTGTCGAAGATCTCCCTTTTGATGACATATCCGTAAGGTGTAGGAAAGTCATATCCCGAGGTATCGGAGACGATCGATTCTCCCGACTGCGATATGAGCCGCATCTGTTCGATGCGAAAAAAATTACTCTCAGTCAGCCATTCATAAAGCCCCATCTCTTTTAATATGAGGACGGTTCTCGGTCCGATCCCGTCACCGCACGGTTTAACGCGGGGCAGCTTTTTTCGCTCAAGCAGCAGAACATCCAGACCAAGGCGTGAAAGATAAAAAGCGGCCGAGCTTCCCGCGGGTCCGGCCCCGACGACGATGACATCTCTTTTTTCCATTCAACCTTTCAATTGGGACTTTAAGAAGAAAAAACGCTCCGTTTATGCGCTCTTAGCGACCGTAAATCTTAACTACAAAAAATCTTTTCTCGTTTTTCTTGCGTCACCTAGGGCTTATTTGTATAATTACCGCTAAACATACTTTGAAATTGTAATCCTAATCCGTTTAACAGTAAATGGAAAACACAGTTCTAGCAGTATGTTGTTGTGGTTATCGGCTTAAAAATGGACCCAAAGAAAGATCTTCGAGGTTTCTAAGTTATTGTAGGGGTATGAATCAAACGGCTGCTTGTTGTTTATGTAAGCGCAGTTGATACAATATTAGTCGTTTACTAAAGGTTTGGAGACAAAATTTTACCCTCACATATAAGTAATTTATATGCTGTCATAGTTTTTTTAATAATAGGGGTAGGCGTAGTCTTGGGTGGTTATTTTGCCGTTTGGATACTTGCCCCCTCTTTAAAGAACCGGGAAAAGATCGAACCATACGAATGTGGCGAGGTCATCACCGGCCAGCCTTGGGTTCATGTCAATATGCGTTACTATATTTTCGCTATGCTGTTCTTGATATTTGATATCGAGACCGTTTTTCTTTTTCCCTGGGCACTCATATTTAAAGATCTCGGCTTGTTTGGCTTGATCGAGATGTTGGTATTCATTTTAATCCTTGGTATCGGTCTTGCTTACCCCTGGAAGAAAGGGGTGCTGGTTTGGGACTCCTCCATGAAAAAATAAAACCGAATCTTGTCACCGTCAGGGCGGATAAGCTGTTTAACTGGTCGAGGCTGTCGTCGCTTTGGATGTTGTTTTTCGGGATTGCCTGCTGCGGGATCGAGGGGATGGCCGCGGGAGCGCCGCGCCTGGATTTTGACCGTTACGGCATAATTCCCCGCGCAACGCCGCGTCAAGCCGATTTTCTGATAGTGGCGGGTCCGGTTGTAAAGAAGATGGTACCGGTATTAAAGGTCTTATGGGCGCAGATGCCGGAGCCGAAATACGCGATCAGTATGGGTGCTTGTGCTATCTCCGGTGGTTGGTCAAGGGATTCATACAATGTTGTAAGAGGAGCTCACAAGATTATTCCGATCGATGTACATGTACCCGGATGTCATCCGAGACCGGAAGGATTGCTTTACGGAATACTCCTTTTACAAGAAAAGATACGTCAAGAGTCCTATACAAAATATAAATCGGATTCTCCGATAGTCGTACCAAATAATGTGACCATAGATCAGATAGTAAATAAAGCGGAGAACATGGAATGAGTACGACGACAGCTGAGATAAAACAGGAACTGATCGATATAATAGTCGAAAAATTTCCCGAGACTATTAAAGAAAAGTATTTAGACTGGCATACCTTGGTCGTAAGACGAGAAGATATAGTCAAGGTTTGCGAGTTGTTAAAGACGGACGGCGATTTGGATTTTAACTTTCTGTCAGATCTGTCCGGGGTCGACTATCTTGAGTATATGGAAGTTGTCTACCATCTGTATTCCTATGAACTACAACACAAACTATGTCTTAAGGTAAAAGTAAAAGCCGATGATCTTTTAGTGCCTACGGTCACTTCCCTCTGGTCTACCGCCGATTGGCACGAACGTGAAGCGTACGATCTTTTCGGGATTATTTTTGAGGGGCATCCCAATCTTAAACGGATACTTTGCGCCGACGATTTTCCGGGGCATCCCTTTAGAAAAGATTTTCCGCTGGAAAACGATGAAGAGTATCTGCTGCGCGATGAAAAGACTGCGGAAGATTATGGAATAGCTGAAGATCTACCAAGTTAACGAAGGACAATAGGTTAGTATATGGCGAATCTAAGAACTGAGACAATAAGAGTAAACTTTGGCCCTCAGCACCCAAGCACGCACGGGGTACTGTATTTGGTCGTCGATCTCGACGGCGAGATAATCGTGAACGCCGAGCCGGTGATCGGCTATCTTCACCGCGGCATGGAAAAGATCTTTGAATATCGCAACTATTCTCAGTGCATCGCTATTATGGATAGATCCGATTATATGAGCGCCTTCTTTAATGAGATGGCATTTATCTATCCTGTCGAAGAATTGATGGAGATAATTGTTCCAAAGCGCGGTGAGTATCTTAGGGTAATTATGATGGAGCTCAACCGGATCGCTAATCACTTATTGTTTTACGGCGCTTTCGGGATGGACCTTGGAGCGCTAACTCCATTTCTATACTGTTGGCGCGAGCGCGAGAAAGTTATGGATCTTTTCGAGATCGCCGCCGGATACAGGCTGCATCCTAATTTCTTTAGAGTCGGTGGCGTAAAAGAAGATGTCACGGATGAATTTCTTGATGGGACGATGCAGTTCGTAAAAGAGCTTCCGGCGTGGCTGGAAGAGTACGAGACTCTTCTTAGTTTTAATGAGATCTTTAATCTAAGGACGCGCAATGTCGGAAAGATGACAAAAGAATGGGCGATTGATCTTGGGGTCACCGGGCCGGTACTTCGGGCGACGGGGAGCAGATGGGATCTTAGAAAGACAGACCCGTACTCGGCCTACGAAGATTTTGATTTCGATATCCCGGTCGGGACGCACGGGGATTGTTTTGATGCTTACCGAATCAGAGTGTTAGAGATGGTGCAGTCCGCGAGGATAATAGAGCAAGCTTTAAACAATCTGCCAAGCGGTCGTGTCAGGGCTAAGACAAAGCTGAACGTATCCCCGCCAAAGGGCGAAGCTTATACCCGCATAGAGTCGCCACGAGGCGAACTTGCCTGTTATATAGTCAGCGACGGCACAGAGAAACCTTATAGAGTTAAAGTTCGGGCTCCTTCTTTTGTAAACCTGATGGCAATTACACCGCTTTTAAAGGGTCACCTGATCGCGGACGCGATCGCGCTTTTTGGAATTTTTGAGCCGGTAATGGGAGAGGTCGATAGATGATCTTTTTTAATATGTCGCCGCCCTTAAGGAAAAGTCGATGAACGATACACTTTTTTTGATATTGAGAGGTCTGATAGCCCTAGCTATAGGGCTTGTCAACGTAATCATCTATCTATATGTGGAGAGAAAGGTCTTTGCCGATATCCAAGTTCGGCTTGGGCCCATGCGAGTCGGTAAGCACGGGGTGCTCCAACCGATCGCCGATGCTTTAAAGCTTCTCTTAAAGGAAGATATCATCCCGGCCAAGGCCGACCGGTTGTTATTTATTCTTGCTCCGGTGATCGTCTTTGCTCCATCTATCATGATATATATGGTGGTACCGCTTACCGACAATGTTATCGCCAACGATCTTGATCTCGGCATCTTTTATATTTTTGGCGTGTTGACTATAGTCCCCATCGGTGTCTTGATAGCCGGATGGGCATCTTACAGTAAATACTCGCTTTTGGGGGGACTGCGCGCGGCGGCTCAGCAGATAAGTTACGAGATACCGCTACTTCTCTCAGTTCTTGGAGTGGTCATGATAACCGGCTCCATGGACCTTAGGACGATAGTCAATCAGCAGACCGGCAGCTTAGTCTCTATCGGAAACGTTGGCATTATTCCCAACTGGTTTGTCTTTCTTCAACCGCTTGGTTTCATAATTTATTTTATTACGCTGCTCGCGGATCAATTTAGAGTGCCGTTCGATATCCCCGAGGCCGAGTCTGAGCTGGTTCAAGGGTATCAGACGGAATATAGCTCGATGAAATTCGGGTTTCTTCAGTTAGCCGAGTACTCAAATGTACTAGTACTATCGGCGGTCGGAGTACTCTTATTTTTCGGTGGTTGGCATGGGCCGTTTCTTCCACCCATCATCTGGTTTTTTATCAAGGTCTGGATAGGCATATTGCTAATTACATGGATCAGGATGACTCTTCCAAGAGTAAGGGTCGATCAATTGATGACGTTTGGATGGAAACTATTACTACCGCTGACGTTGGCGAACATCGCCTTAACCGGCTTTTTACAACTTTATTTTGCGTAAAGGAAGATAGTAGATGTTAGGTATATTTAAGGGAATGGGAGTAACGCTTAAGAATGTCTTTCGACGTTCTGTTACTTTTCAGTACCCTGATGAAAAAAGAGACGATCTAGCCGACCGCTTTAGAGGTGAGCTTAAGCTTAAGCGGATGATGGGCGTGGACGATGTTGACCGCGTGGAGACACAAAAAATGCCCCCGTGTATGGCGGCCTGCCCCTCGAATATGAAGATAAGAGAGTATGTCGGACTAATATCGGAAGGCAAATACAGTGAGGCCGTCCAGGTTATGAAAGAGGATAACCCGCTGATCCTGGTCTGCGGGCGTGTCTGCCCTCATCCGTGTGAGGACAATTGCCGACGCGGCGATAAGGATGAGTCGGTGGCTATAAATAATCTGAAGAGATTCGCGGCCGACTACGATTACAAGCTTTATAAAGAAGGCAAGATCAAGATAGAGGAGACCGAGAAGACAAAATCACAAAAGATAGCCATAGTAGGCGCCGGCCCGGCCGGTCTTACATGCGCTTATTTCCTTGCCCAGATGGGTTACCGGACAACTATATTTGATAGACTGCCGGTTGCCGGGGGGATGCTCAGGGTGGGAATACCGGAGTATCGATTGCCTTACGATATTTTGCAGGGTGAAGTCGATCAGATATTGGCCCTTGGCGTTGAGTTAAAGCTGAATACTACGATCGATAATCTGGATGATCTTTTTAAAGACGGCTTTGATGCTGTATTTTTGGGGGTCGGGGCCCACAAGCCGATTAAACTGGGCATCGAAGGCGAAGATCTGGCGGGCGTAGTTCCCGGGGAAGGATTTCTAGCTGACGTAGCTCTTCGGAAGGATTATAAAAAAGGAAAGAACATCGCTGTGATCGGCGGAGGAAATACGGCGATCGACTGCGCCAGGGTCTCGCTTCGCGAGGGCGCTGATAAAGTATATATTTTATATAGGAGAAGCCTTCAAGAGATGCCCGCCCATGAAGTAGAGATCGATGATGCTCTGGCGGAGGGAATCGACATCCAATATCTTGTCTCGCCGATCAAGATAATCGGTAAAGACGGAAACGTCGTCTCCATCGAATGTATAAGAAATGAGCTGGGAGAGAAGGACGACCGGGGCAGAAGGCGCCCGGTTCCGGTAGAGGGCAGCGAATTTGTACTTGAAGTTGATACGATCATGTCGGCGATCTCTAGAGTTCCCGAGATAGAATGGCTGGAGCCGACCGATGTAGAGATCCATACCAGCTGGGGAACTATAGAGACCGATCCGGTAACGGGCGAGACGTCGATGCCAAATGTCTATGCCGCCGGAGACGTCAGTCTGGGAGCGGATATCGCCATCGCCGCTATCGGCGGAGGCAAGAGAGCGGCTATCACGATCGATGCCGTCTTCAGTGGGGTCGATATTAAAGAAGCTCATAAAAGAGGGATGATCCCGGCGATGGTCAAGGCGGAGTATTTAGATGAGCCCCGGGGCAAGATGCCTAAACTTCCTGGCAGTAAAAGAAAAACTAACTATGATGAAGTAGATCTGGGTCTTCCGCAGAAGCAAGCCCTAATAGACGCTAAGCGTTGTCTCTCTTGCGAGACATATACTTGTATCGGATGTAATATTTGCGCCGAGTCGTGTCCGTCGGAGGCTATAAAGATCGTAGCCGGACAGGATGGCGACGGTGAGCGAAGGAAAATCGAGAGTTGGGACCTGGACATCGGCCGCTGTATATTTTGCGGCATCTGCGTCGAGGCATGTCCGACCAGGACCCTTCATCATACTTTAAAATATGAATTGTCTGAGCTGCATGTAGCTGAATTTATAAAGGATAAGGAATATTTGATGCGGTCCCCTGATCTTATTGAAGAAGAAGGTTGGACCAAAGAACATAAACATATACCGACGGCAGCCAGATTATGGGATAGCGGTAGGCCGAAAGTGAAAGATGATGTTCTGGCAAAAGAAGAGAGCGATAAAGATTATAGTACCGACTCGTCTTTAAGGGAGTAGTTTAAGGGATGCAAAGCATACTTTTTTATATTATAGCGGTCATCATGCTGGTAGCTTGCTGGCGGGTGGCTACGACTAAAAATCTTATCCATACGGTACTGGCGGCTTTCGTAGTGCTGATGAGTACCGCGGCCATTTTTTTCATGCTTAACGCCGAGTTTCTCGCGGTGGTGCAGATACTTATCTATGCCGGCGCGATCACGATAATGGTCCTCTTTGTAGTAATGCTTACAAGTACCGGACCGAGATACGAAGTAACCTATGACAAGAAGATAAAGCCAACCATGTACCTTTCGACACTGGTAGTCTTTGCAAGCCTTGTATTTCTTATTTTAAATATCCAATGGCCGACGGGGACGACGGTCCTGCAAATAGACGATGTAACCGGTACCTTGGCTAAACAGATATTTTTAGAGTATCTGCTTCCTTTCGAGGTCGCTTCGATACTGTTGTTAGTCGCTCTAGTCGGCGCGGTTGTATTGGCGAGAAGGGAATAGCATGGAGATTAGTTTAAATCAGATGTTAATACTGGCGGCCGGTGTTTTTTCTATCGGTCTGCTCGGAGCGCTTACTCGAAAGAGCGTTATCATCGTCGTTATGTGCATAGAACTTATGTTCAATGCTGTAAATATCAATCTAGTTGCTTTTGCTTTCTATTCCGGCCTCGAGGCTATAAGGGGTCAGGTCTTCGCGATATTTATTATGGTCGTTTCGGCCTGCGAGATGGGCCTTGCTATGGCGATCGCGATTCTTATGTATAGAAATAAAGGAACGGTAGAGGTAAACAAAGCTAATTTGATGAAGTGGTAGGAGCAGACAACGGTTTGAAGTCTGTTCAGTCAAGAGGGATAAGTCAAGAGGGAAGAGAAAACGGAAAAGGGACTAGTCAGGAGTCGATAGTCCGCTCAGGGATAAGGGATGAGTCAGAAGTGACGAAGGAAGAAATGATTGAAAATTATAAAAGATCCAGTCGTTGCGAGGAGCCCTGTTTTGGAGGGGCGACGCGGCATTTGGCGAAAGAATATGATTTCATGAAAAAAGGTTTTATGTCGTTCGAAAGTTTGACGACGCTACAAGTTGGAGTAGACGCTTGAGCTTTATTAACGATCATATATTAACGCTTATAACGTTTATTCCGCTCATCGGAACTTTCATTATTATCCTGACTCCAAAGAGTAGAGAGCTGGCTATAAAAATAATCGCGCTAGTAGCGACGGGACTGGTACTTCTCGGATCGGTATATCTATTTTTTATCTTCGATTTCAGCGAACCCGGCTTTCAGTTTGTGGAGAGATATGATTGGATCGAAGCGATAGGCGCCAGCTATCATATGGCCCTTGACGGAATATCGCTGCCGCTGGTAATTGTCACCGCGCTGCTTACGTTTATCTGTATCCTCATCTCTTGGAATTACGATAGAGTAAAAGAATATTTTGGTCTTATGCTCTTTCTCGAGATCGGGATGATCGGAATCTTTATGGCTCTCGACTTCATCCTTTTCTACGTTTTTTGGGAGATGGTGCTTATACCGATGTATTTTCTGATCGGTATCTGGGGGGGACCAAGAAGAGAGTACGCGGCTATCAAATTTTTTCTATTCACTCTTGCCGGAGGAATATTTATGCTAGCCTCCATACTGGCGATCTACTTCTACTCGGGCATGCACACTTTTGATATGTTAAAACTGGCAAATGCCAACCTACCGATAGCGGTTGAAAAGCTCGCCTTTTTGGGCTTCTTTCTAGCTTTTGGTGTCAAAGTCCCATTGGTGCCTTTCCATACATGGCTTCCCGATGCTCACGTCGAGGCGCCTACGGCGATCAGTGTTTTGCTTGCCGGGGTCCTTCTTAAGATGGGAACATACGCGTTTCTTAGAATCGGACTGCAAGTGGTAGCGGATGGGATGCGGGCGTTTATATTGTTAGTGGCGGTTGTCGGAGTGATCAGCATCATCTACGGTGCTTTTAACGCGATGGTCCAAAAAGATCTGAAAAAAATGGTCGCCTATTCAAGTATCAGTCATATGGGTTTTGTGATGCTTGGCATCGCGTCCATGTCGGTTGTCGGTCTAACGGGCGCGGTCCTTTATATGTTCAACCACGGCACTATCACCGGCATGCTCTTTATAACGGTTGGTCTGATATATGACAGGACACACACGAGGAAGATCGATGAAATAAAAGGGATATTTTTAAGTGTCCCTATAATTGCCGGTATCTGGACTTTTATATCATTCGCCTCTTTGGGGCTCCCGACACTTAGCGGTTTTGTCAGTGAGTTTTACGTACTTTCGGGAAGCTTTCCGGTATACCGCGCCCTTACCAGCATTGCCGCGCTCGGCTTGATCATAACTGCCGGCTTTTTCATATGGACGATTAGACGTATAAGCTTTGGTACTATAAATGAGAAGTTTAAGATGTACGATATCACCACAAGAGAGATCCTTTATGTGGCACCACTTTTGGTACTTATTTTAATCATGGGGATCTATCCGGCCATGATGTTGGATATTATCAGTCCGACCGTAACACAAGTCGTAGCGACACTGGGAGGAGCATAAGTTGTCGATCGATCTTAATTACGCCTATCTGGCGCCTGAACTTATAGTCCTCGCGGGAGGACTGTTCGTCCTCTTGGCCGACCTCTATTTTTGGAGAGACAAGAACTGGAACCTGGCTATACTTAGTAGCATCACTCTTTTGATCGCCGGTGCCATGACTCTTTGGATCAGTGGAGAACAAGGGACTACCGCGGCGAGTATGCTGATCGTAGATCCCATGAGTATATTTTTTAAGATCGTGATATTACTGTCGACTCTTTTGATCGTGATGCTATCGATAAACTATATCGATCAGTTAAAAACGGTAAGTCTGGGTGAGTATTACGCGCTGATATTATTCGCGTCCGCAGGTGCCATGTATATGGCGGCCACCGCGGACCTTATCATGTTATATATAGCCTTGGAACTTACAAGCATCGGATCGTATATATTAGCCGGCTATAGGAAATTCGACCCAAAGTCCAATGAAGCCATAATCAAATATTTTCTACTGGGGCTTATCGCCTCCGCGATGATGCTCTATGGCTTCTCGTTTATATACGGCGTTACCGGTCATACTCAGCTTGCCGGTATTGCCGGTGCACTGACCACGCCCGGGAGCGATGTCGTCTCAAGCCTTAATTTCGCGATGATGGCAGGGGTAATACTATCGCTAGTCGCGTTTTATTTTAAGATAGCGGCCGTACCGTTCCATCAGTGGGTGCCCGATGTTTACGAGGGTGCGCCGACACCGATCACCGCGTACTTGTCAGTAATTCCAAAGGCCGCGGCCTTTGCGGTAATAGCAAGACTTTTATATGTAGGATTTCCCGCCTTTTCTGAAGAATGGACGATCTTATTTATCGTTCTATCTATCCTAACGATGTTCGTCGGTAATCTCGCGGCGCTGCTTCAGACTAACATTAAGCGGTTGCTTGGTTATTCGTCGATCGCTCATGCCGGTTATGTCATCATGGGCTTTGCGGTTGTTTCTCAAAGGGCGCTATCTGGCATACTTGTCTATGTCGCGCTCTATATATTCTTTAATATCGGGGCCTTTGCCGTCGTCACCGCTCTTTCGCATTCGGGCAACAGCGATACGCTGGAAGATTATAAAGGCCTATCGAAACGTTCACCATTTCTGGCCTTTACCATGGTTATATTTCTTATCGCTCTCGCGGGTCTTCCGCCGACGGCGGGTTTTTGGGGTAAGGCGCTTATCTTCTGGGCGGTTATCGAAGAAGGACTTTGGTGGCTTGCCGTTATTGGTCTAATAAACACTGTTATTTCTATCTACTACTACGTCAATATCGTAAGACATATGTATATTCTGGAGCCGGCGGCGCCCGAGGATATAAAGACGCCGTCTATGTTTAAGGTCGTTATCTGGATAACCGTGTTAGGGACTATGGTATTTGGGGTCTTCCCCGGATCTATAATCGAAATATCTAAGACGGTCGTGAAGGGATTTGGTACCCTATGAGCAGCGACTTGATAGTATTAATCCCTATTCTTTTACCGCTGATCGGAGCTTTTCTGGTCTGGGGGATCGGACGAATCAAAGAGGACGCGGCGCCGATAGTATCGACGGTCATTTCCGGCCTTACTTTACTTAGTGTCGGATGGATATATTCGGTTGTTAACAAGACAGGGGCGATCTCACTTAAACTGGACATAGGCATTCCCAACATCCCGCTATTTTTTAGAGCGGATTCTCTGGGTCTGTTTTTATCTCTGATAACCTGCTTTGTCTGGGTGTTGGCATCGCTCTATGCTATCGAGTATATAGGCAAGAGAAAGATCCTTTTTAATGTATTCTTGCTTTTTTCACTATACGCGATGCTCGGGATCAACCTGACGGGCAATCTTTACAGCCTTCTTCTTTTCTTTGAACTCTTCTCGGTAGCATCAGCCGTTCTGGTTATGCATGAAGGCTCGAAGCAGGCTATGCGTGCCGGTTTTCAATACTTGTTTATGTCGATAGTCGGCAGCGTCGCTGTTATCTTCGCGGTCGCTATTCTTTGGTGGCTGACGGGCACTACCGATCTTACCGGGACCGGAATAGATGGTCTTACAGACGGACCGCTGGGGATCGCGCTGTTTTGGCTGTTGATTCTTGGTTTCGCAATTAAAGCGGGTATGTTTCCCGTTCATGTCTGGCTTCCGGTGGCGCACCCGATAGCGCCGTCGCCCGCGAGCGCTCTACTTTCAGGGGTAATGATAAAAGCCGGAGCTTACGGCATGATCAGAATAGTCTATGGAATATTCGGGGTCGAACTCGTAAGTAATGCTTTTATGATCAAGACGCTGATGGTCCTTGCGGTGATTACGATGATACTCGGGTCGGTGCTCGCGATCGCTCAGACAGAGATCAAACGCCTTTTGGCCTACTCATCCGTGGCCCAAATCGGATATGTCGTTCTCGGTATAACACTTTTAAACGTCAACGGATTCGCCGGAGGCGTCTTGCACATTTTTAACCACGCGCTGATGAAGGGGGCCTTATTCCTTGCGGCCGGAGCCATTATTCATCAGACGGGAATTCGAAATATAAAGGATTTAAAAGGCCTCGGGAAAAGGATGCCGCTAACGATGGCCGCGTTTACGATGGCGGCGCTTTCGATGATCGGTATACCGCCCTTTATAGGGTTCTTCTCCAAATGGTTGCTGGGCCTTGGTGCTTTAGACGCAAGCTCGCTTGGTCTAATAACGCCTTTTTACGCATATGCTATTGTCGGCGCCATAGTTTTTAGCGGCTTGTTAAATATCATCTATTACGGCCCGATCATAATGAACGGATGGTTTCAAGATCCCGAAGGCGAGATAAGTCCGTCGCACGCGGGTCCGCAGCCGGTACTAGCTACTGACGGCGGCGAGGAAGTAGATGGTGGCGGCCACGGCCACGGAGAAGAGACAAAAGTCGAACAGGTAGAGCCCTCGTGGTTGATGTCGGTGCCGATGTTGACGCTTGCGCTGGGTACGCTTGTATTCGGAATTTACATTCATCTGCCTATGCGCCTTGTTGAAAATGTAATCGGCATGTATTTGAGAGGTTAATATGGAAGTTCAATCAGCGCTACCCATCATACCGATCCTTGCCGCCGGTATCGCTGGCATACTGACATTTGTAAACGGCGATAAAACATTTTGGAGGAACTTTTACGGCACGGCCGCTAGCATAATCGCTTTTATAAGTATCATGCTGATGGTTCCGGGCTCGCTTGAGGGTACCATCTACGCGTTCAAGGTCGTCGATATGATTCCCGGTCTAAGCATAAATTTTCGAGTTGATTCACTGGGTCTGATATTCGGCATGGTCTCATCGACTATGTGGGTCCTGGTAAATGTTTATACGATCGGTTATATGGAACACGAAGACAATAAGAAGAGATTTTTCGCTTTTTTCTCGCTTAGTCTTTTTAGCGCCTTTGGTATTGCCTTTTCTGAAAATCTTTTTACTTTCTTTCTATTCTACGAGTTTCTGTCGCTTGCGACTTATCCGCTGGTGATACATACGGGGACGGTGGAAGCGATGAAAGCCGGCAGCCGCTATCTTATCTACACACTAGGCGGCGGCGGGTTCTTTCTTGTCGCTATAATCATCACCTATGTAATAACCGGAGGTAATATCACCCTTAGTCAGCCCGGGCTATTTACGCTGGCCCAGGGGGAGCTGTTACTTAAAGTCCTCTTTTTCTTCTATTTGATCGGGGTATCGGTCAAGGCGGCCGTTATGCCTCTGCATCACTGGTTACCGTCGGCGATGGTAGCGCCAACGCCGGTTTCTACCTTGCTTCACGCTGTCGCGGTCGTAAAGGCGGGGGTCTTTGGTGTCCTTAGGCTTCTATACAACATATATGGGATCGATCTTTTAAAGGATCTAGGGGTCGCTTCTATCCTGCTCGGCTTTGCCGCTTTCACAATATTGGCGGCTTCAATAATCGCGATAAGACAAAATAATCTTAAGAGACGTCTGGCTTATTCGACCATCAGTCAGCTCTCTTTTATAGTGGCGGCGGGGGCGTTGTTATCGCCAGCTGCGGCTATAGCCTCAATGATACATATAGCGAATCACGCTTTTACTAAGGGGACGCTGTTTATGAGCGCCGGGATCATTGCCGAAGAGACCGGGGTAAAGAACATATCAGAGATGAAAGGTATCGCTAAACGCCTGCCCTGGACGATGGCTATCTTTACTATGGCGTCGCTTGGAATGATAGGGTTGCCGCCGTTTGCCGGATTTGTAAGCGAGTGGTTCTTCGGCTGGGGGGCGATTCAGGGAAGAGAAAATATCCTCGTCGGGGTTCTGGTTTTTAACGCCATCCTGGACGCGATCTACTTTTTACCTATTGTCTATACGGCTTATTTTGATAAGGCCGACGAAAAGCGGCCCTTTGATCCAAAGCCGGGCATCGAGACGAATTGGAAGATGCTTGCCCCGATAATAGGAACAGCGGGAATGACGGTTGTCTTAGGCTTGTTCGCCGGGTTGCCGGGACTCCCTTTATCTATAGCAAAACAAGCACAAGCATTTATATTTAGCGGTTAGGAGAGGAAAATGGCGGAAGTATTTGGCAACATAGTAAAAATTTCAACTCTCCCCCTTCCTGCTCTGGCGGTGCTTTTTCCGCTGATCGGGGCAGCGGCAATTTTATTTCTTGGTAAGTATGAAAAAATAAGAAACGCGGTTGCTATAGCGGCAAGTGGACTTTCATTTCTGATGGTCGCGCTGATGTATCCGATTGTATTTTCTAATAATGAAGCGATAAGTTATCAGCTTCCGGACATATTCTTTGGCATCGGCATGAACTTCTCTGTCGATCCGCTGGCGTTTATTTTCGCGGCGATAACATCGTTTGTCTGGTTCGCGGTTACAATATATTCGGTCGGTTACATGGCCCACGAGCACAAGAGAAACCGGTACTATTTTTATCTGCTTGTAGTACTGGCGGCCAACGTCGGCGTGGTCGTAACCGGAGATCTTTTTGCCTTATTTATCTTCTTTGAGATGCTGGGGATATTCTCTTATCCCCTCGTTATTCATTCCGAGACCAAGGACGCGTTAAAAGCGGGTACAAAATATATGCTGATGAACTTGATCGGCGGCGTTGTCTTGCTTGCGGGAATACTGATGTTATTTAGATATAGCGGTAGCTATCAGATAGCGCCGGCGCTTGAAGCGTTATCACATATGGGTTCGGCAAAATATATGATAATCGCACTTTTAGTCGGTGGTTTTGGAGTAAAGGCCGGTTATGTTCCGTTGCATATCTGGCTGCCCGATGCTCACCCGGTAGCGCCTTCACCGGCTAGCGCGTTGCTGTCGGGTATCATGATAAAAGCGGGAGCATACGGTATTATTCGAACGGTCGCTGTCATATTTAGGCCTCCGATAGAAGCAGCTGAGGGGGCGCATGAGGCAGCTGCCTGGGCATCGACTACTTATGTGGGGTACTATCTTATCTGGCTGGGGATCGCAACTATGCTGATCGCCGCTTTAATGGCGCTTCTTCAAGATAACGGAAAACGGCTTCTGGCTTACTCCAGCGTTAGTCAAATGGGTTATATTATTATGGGGATCGGCGCCGGTACATATCTGGCAGTCGAAGGCGGGATAGGGCTTGGGGGCGCGATCTATCACGTGATCAATCACTCGTTCTTTAAGACCACCCTCTTTTTGGCTATTGGAGCGGTCTATGTTGTTACCCATGAGTTAAATATATTTAAGCTCGGCGGGTTGTGGCGAAAGATGCCGCTGACTACCATCGTCGCGTTGATCGCCGCCGGCGGGATCATCGGTGTCCCTCTTTTAAACGGGTTTGCCAGCAAGACTTTGCTGTTTGAGGGGATTGTATTCGCGGCTGAGCATAACAAAGAACATCCTTTTGGGCCGATACCTCTGATCTATGCCGAGTGGTTGTTCCTAGCCGTAAGCGCACTGACCGCGGCCTACATATTGAAATTTATAATTAATATTTTCTTTGGGAAACTGCCGGAGAAGTTCAAAGATCTAAAGAGGATCCCGCTTTCCATCGAAGGTCCTCTGGCGGCCATGGGTCTTTTGATACTGACTATCGGGGTTTTCCCCCACCTGGTTTTGAATCGTTTTATCATACCTGTCGCCGAATACTGGCATCTGGACCTGCATCATCTAGAGGAACTCAACTTCTTTACGGCGGCCGGGCTGATCGAGGCCGCGGCGGTCATAACCGCGGGCGTAGCTGTTTATATAATCGGTACCAGGCTAAGTCTCTTCAAAATAAAACTGCCTGACTGGTTTAGCGTGGATTATGGATACCAGATCGTGGCCAGGCAGATCTATCCTGTCTCCAGAGGGCTTAATTGGCTAAACAATACTTACGAAGCGGCCTTTATGAAGATCATACCGACACTTGCTCTCCTTAAGGTGCCGACAGCCAGGGTCAATCAGTTTTTTAGCAGGCTGGTCTTCGCGTTCACTGTTGATATGTGGTTATTTAGACAGGTTACGCCTACCGTAGCTGCTCTTCGCGAGGAAGAATCTCCGGATGCGCCGGATAGGCCGACTCAAAAAGGAGACGCGCGGACGGCGCGCGCCGCCGATATGTTCATTTCATTTTTTGCCGCTATCGGAGAATGGCTCTCTAAACTGGCGGGTCTTATGGATAAATATGTAGTTGACGGAATTGTAAACGGTATCGGATGGCTCACCCTTAGAGCGGGTAAGTGGCTGCGGCCGATGCAGACGGGTTACGTGCAGACATACGGTTATGTCATGGTAGCCGGCGCCGTTGTAATAATCTTCGTTTTTGGTCTCGCTTTTTTTGGCGTCATCAAGACCCTCTGATGTTAAGGCTTGTCTCTTTAAGTAGCGGCAGTTGCGGCAATGCGGTTTTGCTCAGCACTTCAAGGAGTAATATTCTTATAGACGCCGGTCTGCCCATATCCTATCTTGAGCGAAGCCTGAAGATTTTGGGTAAGCGCTTAGACCAGATCGACGCCATCTTGATCACTCATGAGCATAGCGATCATGATTCTTCGCTGAAGATGATCTCCAAAAGGGTCCGCGTTCCGATCTATGTCAATTACGAGGCGATCGGCAGGCTGCCTAAAAAATATAAAGACCTGGATCTTAGGGTTTTTCCCGAAAATGATTACTTTAGAGTCGCTGATCTCGATATTTATTCATTTACAACTTCTCACGACTCTCTATCGTCGGTCGGATTCTGTTTTTATAACGAGGACCACAAGGTCGCCGTCGTCACGGATCTTGGAGTGGTAAATGAACTGGTTATCGATGCCCTTAGCGGATATGACGCGATGTTGATAGATTCCAACCATGATCTGGATATGCTTCAAAAAAGCGGATACCCCCAATTTTTAAAGAGAAGAGTAAGGGGCGAAAAAGGCCATCTTTCTAATGACGACGCGGCAAAAGCAATAGTTAGGCTAGCGACCGGAAGAGAACAAAAAGTATTACTTGGACACTTAAGTGACGAAAACAATACGCCTTTAAAAGCCCTTGATACCGTGTCGGGTATATTGAAATGCTATAAGTGTGATTCTATCGATTTGGAAGTAGCCCCAAGAAGAGAGATAAGCTCCGTCATATCCCTTTAACAATTACCGCCCGCACTATTATTATCCCTTCACGCCGCTATTAAAATATTGATTTTTGGGAAATAACATTATGCGATTTCCTATTGGAGTGGAGAATCATTTGGATGACTTAGAGGACTATGGAGAGGACGAATACTCGTATACGGATCGTCTTCGCAGAAATTATTTATTTACGGCGATCGTTAGTTTTTGTCTGGGAATAGTCGTATCGTATTTCGCCGCCGGGTCTCTTTTTGGAGTCGGTGCCGGCGATATGCTTACCAGTCATAACCCCCCAAAAATAAATGAGACCGATAGTTCAGAGAAGCTGATTGCCGAAGGATCGGTTATAGGGGTGGCAAAAAAAGTAAAGCCCTCCGTTGTCAATATTCAAACCGAGCAAAAGGCTCCGGGAGCTAAGAAAAACCAGAGTGTTGACGGCGTAGGTTCAGGGATCATCGTTCGAAAAGACGGATATATCATTACAAATGAGCACGTTATCAAAAACGCGAAAAAAATCATCGTAAACCTTAAGGGCGATAAGGAGAAGGCTCGTGTAATCGGCTCGGATAAGGCGACCGATATCGCCGTTATAAAAATAGACAGAAAAAATCTACCGGTGCCGAATTTCGCTGAAGAAAGCGGAATCAAAGTCGGGGAGTTAGCTGTGGCTATCGGAAGCCCCTTCGGGTTTCAAAGAAGTGTTACCGCGGGCGTTATCAGCGCCCTGGATAGAAATGTAACTGTTAATGATGAATTGGTAACGCCGAGAACGTATGCTGACTTGATCCAGACTGACGCCGCTATTAACCCCGGGAACAGTGGCGGCGCGCTATCAAATAAAGATGGTGAGATCATCGGCATGAACAGCCTAATCTACAGTAATACCGGAGTTTCTCAGGGGATTGGCTTCGCGATTCCGATTGCCAAAGCAAGGAAAATAGCTATGGAGATAATAGAAAAAGGTGATGTTAGCCGTCCGTTCCTCGGCGTGCTTGGTAAAGGGCAAAGCAACAAGCGGACAAGTGGTAAAAATACTTTAAGTGATGACGGCGTATATATAAAGAAAGTTATGAAGGAAAGTCCGGCGGATACGGCGGGGCTTTTAAAAGGAGACGTAATTACTAAGGTCGATGACGATGATATCGCAACTATTGCTGATCTTATAGGCGCTATTAATTCAAAATCGGTAGGAGAGAGGGTCACCATCGTGTTTATTAGAGATGATAATAACAAGTCAGCCGTGGTAGAGCTTAGAGAAAAGGATTGATGATCTCAAAGGGAGATGACGAGGTTAATGATAGAAGAGGAATTGAGAGAGTTTATAAATCGATATATAGGGTCGCTTCTCGAATGGGACCTCGTTCTTCATATCCACAGCAATGGCGTGACCATGAAAGAAAAGGAATTGGGCGAACTTTTCGGATACTCTGAGGGCGAGATAAAAAAGGCGCTTGGCAAATTAAAGAGTGGTGGTCTTATTCAGACCGACTCCTCGATGAGTAACGGGTCTATCCTTGCTCCCGACCTAAGTGATAAGGTCGCTACCTTTGTCGATCTTCTAGACCACCGCAGAGAGAGAATGACTATTTTGGCAACTGTTTTGCAAAAAGAGCATACTTTTTTTTAATCACCGTTCATAATCCATTGATACAGCGAATATATGCTGCATAGTTCCCTCTTATTTGGTATAAAGAAGAGTATTCCAAGTAAAGGGCGACGGCATTAAAAACAAGATAATCGAGCTTATAAGCGGATCATTGGATGATCTGACAAAGAGTGGCAAATTAGACCGCGCCGGTTTGTTTGAGGTCGAGGCGGAGCAGCCTAAAGAAAAAGCCCATGGAGACTGGGCTACAAATGTAGCTCTTATAATCGCTTCCAAGTTAAAGCAAAATCCTCGTCCCATCGCTGAACTAATAGCTGAGAAATTAAGTGAAACGGAATTTTTTAAAAAAATAGAGATAGCCGGTCCGGGATTTATCAATCTCTGGTTAAGCGAAAATTCTTTATATGACTCCTTAAAAGAGATCTGTATCAGCAAAGAGAGATACGGTCACGTAAGAGAAGAGAAAAGCGGTAAAATCCAGATCGAGTTTGTAAGCGCCAATCCTGTCGGCCCGATGCATGTAGGTCATGGTCGTTGGGCGGCTGTCGGCGATTCTCTGGTAAGACTTCTTAAGGCCGCCGGTTATAAAGTTGAGAGCGAATTCTATATTAATGATTATGGGAATCAGATGAATATGTTCGGCCGATCGGTTGCCGCTAGATATCAGGAAAAGCTGGGCAGGGAGATAGAATTCCCGGTCGATGGATATCAGGGGCATTATATAAAGGAGATCGCCAAAGAGATAATAGATGATGAGGGTGACCGCTACATCGATCTTCCGGATGAGGAACAGGCGGAGATATTTTCAAAGCGCGCTTATCGTCAAGTTCTGGAACATTTAAAATTGGTTCTTGAGCGTATGGATGTCCATTTCGACGAGTGGTTTTCCGAAAGTGAGCTTCATAATACGGATTATCTAAGTGAGACGTTCAAGAAGTTAAAAGAGGACGGGCACTCGTATGTGGAGGAGGGCGCCCTATGGCTGAAGACTACCGATTATGGCGATGATAAAGACCGTGTTCTGGTAAGGGCTAGTGGTGAGCCCACGTATTTTGGGGCCGACGTCGCTTACCATCGAAATAAACTAGAGCGAGGATTTACAAAGATAATCGATATCTGGGGAGCTGACCATCACGGTTATGTCGGGCGGATGAAGGCGGCTATGGAGGCCCTTGGTGCCGGTAGCGATAGTCTTGAGATAATCATAGGGCAATTGGTAAGTCTTTACAGCGACGGTAAGCAGATAAGAATGTCAAAGCGCACGGGTGAGATGGTAACTCTTGAAGAGCTATTAAATGAGGTAGGAAAAGATCCTGTCCGATATTTTTTTCTAATGAGATCGACGGATACGCCCCTGGATTTCGATATCGAGCTTGCGAAGAGTGAGACTTCCGAGAATCCGGTTTTTTATGTTCAATACGCGCATGCTCGAATCTGTAGCATTATCAAAAACGCTGAAAATAAAAAACTTATTGTAGCGGGAGTGGAATCGCGGTTCGATCTTTTAAAGGAAGATTCGGAGATAGAGCTTATGACGCTACTCTCTAACTGGCCGATGACGCTAATGAAGGCGGCGGAAAATAGACGCCCGTACCGGCTTACAAAATACGCTGAAGAACTGGCGTCCGGTTTTCATCACTTTTATCATGATTGCCGGGTCATAACCGATGATAAGAACTTAAGTCAGGCGCGACTTACTTTAGTCGATTGCACAAGGTTGGTTTTGGCCAATGTCTTATCGATCATCGGGGTATCTTCGCCGGAGACTATGTAATGCGCCTTGGCTCGCACGTCTCTACGGCCGGTAAACTTTTTTTATCTTTGGAGAGAGCCAATTCCATTGGTTGTCAGTCGATGCAGATATTCGTCGGCAATCCCAGAAGCTGGAAACCGGCAAGGCTCGACGAAAAAGATATCGATGAGTTTATCAAAAGAAAGAAAAAGTACGACATCAGACCGGTAGCCATTCATCTGCCTTATCTTGTAAATTTATGCTCACCCAAGGAAGATCTAAAAGAGAAATCTATAAACGCGGTTCTTGCGAGTCTAAAGAGAGCAAGAGAGATCGAGGCTGAATATGTCGTAACGCACTTTGGCAGTCATCTTGGCGCCGGAAGATCCAGGGGGATAGAGGAGTTAAAAGGGTCTCTTACGAAGATATTGGCGGGATCTTTTGGAGAGAGCAAGCTGCTCCTTGAAAATACTGCCGGCGCCGGGTATACCCTCGGTTATCATCTGGATGACTTTGATGAACTATTTGAGCATTTTAAAGATGACGACAGATTGGGCCTCTGTCTCGATACGGCCCATGCCTACGCCGCCGGTTATAATATATCGGATGAACAAGGCGCCCAGTCTTTGCTGGATAATATCGATGGATCGTTCGGTCTTAAAAGGCTGGGATTTATGCATTTAAATGATTCCAAGAGTGATTTAAACTCCAAGAAGGATAGGCATGAAAATATAGGTGACGGAAAGATCGGAAATGCCGGTTTTAGAAAGATCATAAACGATTTAAGACTGAAAGAGACTGGTGGTGTTTTGGAGACACCGAAAGTCGATCTGGGTGATGACAAGATCAATCTTATGAGATTAAAAGCTTTAAGAAATAGCTAAATAAAAGAAAAGAAATTTGACTTTAAATTAAGATAAATACATAGTTCTAGCTGGACAGCTAAGGAACTATTTGATAAGCTCTGCAAGACCTAAAAGACAAGCACTTTTTAACATGGTGACAAATGGTCCTTCCCAGAACTGCTAAGATAAATGACAAAAATCATCTTGAGATCGGCGGCGTGGACACCGTCGATCTTGTCGAAGAATTTAAAACCCCGCTTTTTGTTTACGATGAAGAAGATATAAGGTCCAGATGTAGGGAATACCGGGCTAATTTTAAAGCGAGTGACTTTAGTACGGAAGTGATATTCGCGGGCAAGGCATTTCTATCAAAAGCCATCTGTAAATTGATCGATGAGGAGGGTATGAGCCTCGACGTATCTTCCGGCGGTGAACTATATCTCGCGAAAAGCGCGTCGTTTCCGATGAAGAAAGTCTATATGCATGGAAACAATAAGACTGAAAAAGAGTTAAATGAGGCTATAGATGCCGGTATTGGCAAGATCGTAGTCGATAGCTTTGATGAGCTGGACCGGTTATCAAGACTGGCGGCGGCAAAAGGGGTCGTTCAGGAGATATTTCTTAGGTTTACCCCCGGTATCAAACCTTCCACGCACAGCTATATTCAGACGGGTCAGATAGATTCAAAGTTCGGATTTGGACTGGAATCGGGCGACGCGATGAGGGCAATAAAAAAAGCTCTGGAGCTCGATTCTTTGAGGCTTGTGGGGGCACATATCCATATCGGCTCACAGATATTTAATCTTCAGTCTTTTAAAAAGGCTATAGAGGTAGTTCTCACATTTGTTAAGGAGGCCTCTGGAACCGGCGATAATGTCCTAAGAGAGTTGAATCTCGGTGGAGGTCTGGGGATAAAATATGAATCCACGGACGAGATCTCTACAATATCCGAATATTGTAAGCTAATTATCGATAACGTCTCTAAGGAAGCGGCGAGTCATGGCCTCAGCTTTGATAAGGTGATGATCGAACCGGGCAGATCCATTGTCGGAAACGCCGGCGTGACGCTATATAGCGTGGGAACGATCAAGCGACTTATCGGGATTCGCACATATGTCTCTGTCGACGGGGGGATGACGGATAACTTAAGGCCGATGTTATATAATGCCGTTTACGAGGGGTTGATCGCCAACAAAGCTAAGGACTTGCCAAAAGAGCGGATCACGCTTGCCGGTAAGCATTGTGAGTCAGGCGATATTTTGATAAAAGATATTAGCCTCCCGCGTTTGGAGCTCGGAGATATAATTTGTACCCCGGCAACCGGCGCTTATGGGTATGTGATGGCAAATAATTATAATCGACAGCCGAGGCCGGCCGTCGTCATGGTAAAAGATGGCAAGACAAGAACCTTGATCAGGCGTGAGAGCTACGAGGACTTGATCGACCTGGACGTATAAAAGCGGTATTTTAAATAGTGACGCGGGAGAAGTGATGGACAAAATAAGCATAGGTCTCCTTGGACTTGGAACGGTAGGCGGCGGTGTATACCAGCTGCTTCAAAGGGATAACAAATCTATTAGTAGACGGCTGGGCGCCGAGCTGGTTGTCCGGAAGATCCTTGTTTCCGATCTTAGTAAAGCAAGAAATAGTGAGATAGATAAGGACTTGATCACCGACGATCCTAAAGAGATCATCGATAACGATGGGATCGATATCGTCGTTGAGCTTATCGGCGGGGCAACGGTTGCAAAAGATCTTGTCCTGGCCGCATTAAAAAAAGGTAAACCGGTTGTAACGGCGAACAAGGAATTGATCGCTAACTATGGAAGCGAAATATTCGATATCGCTGAGAAAGCCGGGGTAGAGATCGACTTTGAAGCGAGTGTTGCCGGCGGCGTTCCGATCATAGATCCGCTAAAGAACAGCCTGGTCGGAAATAATATTATTAAGATCATGGGGATCGTCAACGGGACCACTAACTATATTCTAAGCAGGATGGCCAAAGGCGCTGACTACGATCATGTTCTGGCCGAAGCTCAAGAGCTGGGTTACGCGGAAAGGGATCCGAGTGCCGATGTCGACGGCGATGATGCCGGAGCTAAAATAGCTATACTAGCCTCGATCGCTTTTAATAGCCGGGTAACTCCAAAAGACGTCTATACGGAAGGCATAACGAGCGTAACGCTAAACGATATCAATTACGCGCATGAGCTGGGTTACGAGATCAAATTGATAGCCCTTGCCAAGAGAAAGGATGATGAACTGGACGTAAGGGTCCATCCGACGATGATATCTCTGGATCATCCTCTTGCTAAAGTTGACGATGTTTATAACGCTATCTTCGTTGTCGGCGACGCCGTTGGCGAACTGATGTTTTTTGGAAAAGGCGCGGGCGATCTTCCGACGGCGAGTGCTGTAGTCGGCGACATATTTAAAGTGGCTTCCAACTTGACGATGAAAAAGAGGTGCGATACGGCATGCACCTGTTTTAACTCATATTCCGTTAAACACATAGATGAGGTAGATTCAAATTTCTATATCTTGATGGAAGTACTTGATAAGCCGGGGGTTCTCGCCAAGATCGCGACGATCTTAGGGGAAGAGGATGTAAGTCTTGGAAACGTGATCCAAAAGCGGTCTGCCGGGGATCTGGCGGAATTGGTCTTCATGACCCACCTGGTTAGAGAAGGAAATTTAAGGAGCGCCCTTAAAAAAGTAGGCGAGTTGGAAGAAGTAGGTAAAATTTGCAATGTGATAAGAGTGGAAACGGGTGAGGATGGATAAGAGATCGGGCATAATTGAAAAATACAGAAGATTTCTACCGGTCAGCGACAAGACCCCGGTCTGCACCCTTTTTGAAGGCGATACTCCGCTGATACCGTCGAAAACGATTGGTACAAAGCTTGGGCTCGATCTGTACTTTAAATATGAGGGGCTGAACCCCACCGGCTCATTTAAAGACAGAGGCATGACTATGGCTATAAGCAAGGCCAAGGAAGAAGAAGCGATCGCTGTTATCTGCGCGTCAACCGGAAACACCGCGGCCTCCGCTGCGGCTTTTGCCGCCCGCGGCGGCCTGCGATGCATAGTCGTTATACCTGAGGGTAAGATAGCTGCCGGAAAATTGGCCCAGTCACTTGTGCATGGGGCGACAGTGGTGGCGGTAGACGGAAATTTTGATCAAGCTCTTAAGATTGTTTTGGAACTTACGGATAAACATCCGATTACACTTGTTAATTCTATCAATCCTTACAGGCTGGAAGGGCAAAAGACTTCCGCTTTCGAGATCTGTGACGTCTTGGGTGACGCCCCGGATTATCTTTCTATACCGGTCGGAAATGCCGGAAATATCTCCGCTTATTGGATGGGTTTTTCAGAATATCTGGACGAAGGCCTGTCTAAGAAGAGACCGAAAATGATAGGTTTTCAAGCGGAAGGGGCTGCGCCTATCGTCATCGGGCATCCGGTAGAATATCCGGAAACGGTGGCTACGGCTATCAGGATCGGAAATCCGGTCAGGTGGCAACAGGCAGGCGCTGCCGCTAAAGAGTCCGGCGGCTATATCGATATGGTTACGGACAAAGAAATACTGGATGCCTACGAGATGCTTGCCAACAAAGAGGGGATCTTCGCGGAGCCGGCGTCGGCTGCCTCTCTCGCCGGACTAAGGAAGTCCGTTCAAGAGGGAAAAATAGATAGCGGTAGCAGGGTCGTCTGTGTGCTTACGGGTCATGGCCTAAAGGATCCGGCAGCGACGCAGCTTATTAAGAATAAGGTCTTACAATCTAAGACGACTGCCGAGGCTCTTGAAAAAATAATATTTTAGCAAGAGATCTTAGGATGAACGATAATTTTTTAGCGTTTAATCAGACAAGATGATTAGGTTGTAAGATGGCTGAAAATATTCTGCTGGGACTGGCGGTAATAATAGTCGCGGGCATAGCCGTTCAATGGTTGGCTTGGCGCATTAGGGTACCCTCGATACTTCTGCTGCTGACCGTTGGATTCTTGATCGGACCGGTCTTCAATCTGATCGATCCCGATAAACTTTTTGGCGATCTGCTGCTGCCGATAGTCTCGCTTACGGTTGCGATTATACTTTTCGAGGGTGGCCTGACTCTTAAATTCAGCGAACTGCCTGTTGCCGGAAGCGCTATCTTGAAGCTCGTAAGCATAGGTTTTTTGGCGACTTGGGTAATAACCACAGCCGCCGCTTTTTATCTACTGGGTCTTGATCTTGGAATCGCCGCACTGCTGGGAGCCATTCTTTCAGTTACCGGCCCCACTGTGATCGGCCCGCTTCTTAGACATGTAAGGCCGCACACAAAATTAAATTCGATTCTGAAGTGGGAAGGTATTATCGTCTATTCTCTCGGATCGATGTTAGCCGTTTTAGTATTTGAGGTACTTCTGGTGGTATAAGTGGTAAATTTACCGCTGACTGCAGCATGTCTGTTGGCCAGAACGCTTATTGTGGGAATATCGGTGGGTTTTATATTAGCCGTCTTCTTGATC